>Ga0306922_10007554_pt1 | contig 10503 bp, 10 predicted proteins | sample sta12Cox44000082_FD_203758 | JGI IMG/M metagenome (GOLD analysis project Ga0306922, IMG submission 203758) | Lab enrichment of tropical soil microbial communities from Luquillo Experimental Forest, Puerto Rico - statoxic.12C.oxic.44.000.082 (v2)... | ecosystem: Environmental > Terrestrial >...
GAGCGTGGGCACGCGCGTGTGGATGCGGATCACCTGCACGTGGGGGATCCGCTCGAGGCGCTGCACGATCTCCGCGAGCCGCCGCGGCGAGAGCACGAGCGGGTCGCCGCCCGAGAGGATCACCTCCCAGATGCGTGGATCAGCCGCGACGTAGTCGAGCGCGCGCCCGAGCTCGTCGGCCGTGAGCGCCTCCGCTCCCGGACCGACGCGCTCGCGCCGGAAGCAGAAGCGGCAGTAGACCGCGCAGGCGTGCGTGGGCAGCAGCAGCACCCGGTCGGGATAGCGGTGCACGATGCCCGGCAGCGGCTGATGCGCGAGATCGCCGATCGGATCGGCGAGCTCGTCGGAGAGCGGCGCGAGCTCGTCCGTGCTTGGCACCAGCTGGAGCGCCAGCGGGTCGCGCGGATCGCCCGGGTCGATCGCGTCGGCGACCTCGCGGGTGAGCGCGACCGACCAGCGCGACGCCACGCGTTCCAGGTCCGCCGCCCGTGCAGCAGGCACCAGCCCGCGCTCCACCAGCCGTTCGATCTCGCGCGCTCGACTCATCCCTCGTCCACCGGCGCGAACAAGACGTCGTCGATCCGCTCCGCGCCGGTCGCGCACATCACCAGGCGGTCGAAGCCGAGCGCCATGCCCGCGCTCTCGGGCAGGCCGTGCTCGAGCGCGGCCATGAAGTCCGGGTCGATGGGATAGCGCTCTCCGTAGAGCCGCGCCTTGGTCTCGAGGTCGCGCTCGAAGCGGCGCCGCTGCTCGACCGGGTCGGTGAGCTCGCTCCAGCCGTTCGCGAGCTCGAGCCCGCAGGCGAAGAGCTCCACCCGTTCGGCCACGTCCGGGTCTCCCGGCCTGGCGCGCGCGAGCGCCGCGATCTCGATCGGCCAGTCCACGAGCAGCGTCGCCCGGCCCATCCCCAGCCGCGGCTCGACCCGTTCCAGGAACGCGCGGAAGAACGCGTCCTCGAAGCGCTCGGGCTCCGCGCGGCGCAGTGCCGCGAGCTCGATTCCGGCGTGCTTCGCGAACGCGTCGGCCACGGTGAGCCGCTCGGCCGGCGCGAACGGATCGCACTCCGCGCCGCGGAAGCGCAGGCGCGTGGTGCCGGCCGCCTGCGCCGCCGCGCGCAGCAGCGCCTCGCAGTCGCCGAACAGCGCCTCGTAGCTCGCGCCGGCGCGATACCACTCGAGCATGGTGAACTCGGGGTGGTGGGTCGACGAGCGCTCGGCGTTCCGGAACGAGCGCGCGAGCTCGAAGATCCGCGGCATTCCCGCCGCCAGGAGCTTCTTCAGCGTGAACTCGGGCGAGGTGCGCAGGTAGAGCGTTCGCTCCGCGCCGCCGTGCGGATCGCGCAGCCGCGTCTCGAACGCGAAGAGGTGCGGCTCGAGCCCGGGCGACACCACCAGCGCCGGCGTCTCGACCTCGACGAACCCCTCGGCGGCGAGCCAGGCGCGGACGCCCGCCGCGATCCGGGCGCGCGCCTCGAGTGCACTGCGCCGCGCCGCCAGTCGCTCCGGATGCCACCAGGGCTCGCTCATCGCGCGGCGAGCTTTCCGGCTCGCGCCGCTCTGCGCAAGTGGGGCTACCCTGCGCCCATGACCTGCATCGGCTTCGCGCACCGCGGCGCTTCGGCGGATGCTCCCGAGAACACGCTTCCCGCGTTCGCGCTGGCGCTCGAGCTCGGCGCGACCGGGCTCGAGTCCGACGTCTGGCTCACCGCCGACGGCGTCGCGGTGCTCGACCACGACGGCGTCCACCCCGACGGACGCGACATCCGCGCCTGCGCACGCGCCGAGCTCCCGCCGCACGTGCCGACGCTCGCGGAGCTGTACGCGCAGCTCGGCTGCGACTTCGAGCTCTCACTCGACGTGAAGGACCCGGACGCGGCGCCGGAAGCGATCCGGGTCGCGCGGAGTGCGGGCGCCGAGTCGCGGCTCTGGCTGTGCCACTGGAGCTGGCGCGTGGTCGCCCCCTGGCGCGCGCTGTCGGAGCGGGCGCGGCTGGTCGACTCCACGCGGCTGGTGCACATGCGCACGCCTCCCGCCGCGCGCGCCGAGCGCATGGTCGCGCTCGACCTCGACGCGTTGAACCTCCACTGGACCGACTGGAGCGCTCCGCTCGCCGCCGAGTTCCGCGCGGCGGGCCGCAAGCTGCTCGCGTGGGACGCGCAAGACGAGCAGAGCCTCGCCGCCGTCCTCGCGCTCGGCGTGGACGGCGTCTTCAGCGATCACGTCGCGCGGATGATGGCCGCGCTCGCCGGCCCTCAGGCGCTGGCCCAGGGGTCGTAGCTGCCGAAGCTCCAGAGGTTTCCCTCGAGATCGCGGCAGGTGTAGCCGGCGCCGCCGTAGCCTTTGTCCTCGAGCGGGATCACCACCTCGGCGCCGGCCGCGACGGCCTGGCGGTAGTGCGCGGCGGGGTTCTCCACGATCACGTAGGCCGACTGCGTCGACCTCCCGCCGGTGTCCCGCGCCGTCGTCACCGCGGCGCCGTAGGCGCCCTGCGCCGAGGGCCCCGCGGAGCCGAGCATGATCATCCCGTTCCCGAACACGAGCTCCGCGTGCGCGATGGTCCGGTTCGGCCCTTCGTGGACCGAGCGTTTCTCGAAGCCGAAGGCGCGGCACAGCCAGTCGATCGCGGCCGGCGCGTCGTGATAGCGGAGAGAGGGGATCGTGGTCGCGACCGTCTTCTTCGCTCCCGGCATGGTCTCACTCCTTGAGCGTGGGTAGGGTGCCCACGCGATCACCTGTCCTCGGGAGCATGACATGGCCACGACGCAATCGGGTGTCAGATCGCCTCGATACTCGCCGGGGTGTGCTTGTGCCAGGGCGTGCCCGCGAGCCAGTCGCGGTCCTCGCCGCGGGTGAGCTCGTTGGGCGCGACGCCGGTCTTCGCCAGCGCGCCGCTCGCGTCGGGGAAGTCCACGCCGAGGCCGTTGGGCAGCGAGACGTGCCCCGGCTGCATGCGGTCCGAGAGCTCGACCGCGACCTCCGCACTGCCGCGCCGGGTCGACACGCGTGCCCGGCCGCCTTCGCGGAGGCCGATGCGGCGCGCGTCGTCAGGATGGATGCGCAGCGCACCCGACTTGTCCTTCTTCCGCCACTCGGGGTTGCGCATGATGGTGTTGGCCGTGAACGAGCGCCGCTCGCCCGCCGACAGCACGAACGGGAACTCGGCGTCGCTGCCGGGCGCGGGCTCGCTGGCGAGCGCGCCGAGCTCGTCGTAGAGCTCGGGCACCGCGAGCTGGATGCGCCGGTTCGGCGTCTCCACCCGGGCGAAGCTCTCCTCCCAGTCGTCGATCGAGAACACCACACCGCTCTTGCTCGCGAGCAGCGCGTCGAACAGTGCGTCGGCCGCCTCGGGCGCCGGACCCGCGAAGCCCGCGCGGTGCAGTGACTCGAGCTGGCGCTGTGCCGCGATCTGGCACAGCCCCCACACCGCGGCGCCCTCGGCGAAGCCGTGCGGCAGGAGGTCGCCGATCGCGCGGTAGAGCACCACCGGCGCGATCCCGAGCAGCCGCGGCTCGCTGCCCGCGAGCTCGAAGAACTTCGCGCGGAACTGCGCCCGGCCCGCGCGCCAGGCCGCGCGCAGCGCGGCGACCGCCGCGACCGGCAGCGCGCCGAGCGCCTCGACCAGCCGCGCGTGCAGCTCGGCCTCGGAGAACAGCCCGGGCAGCGGCTCGAGCAGCGCGCGGCGCAGGTGGAAGTAGTTCGCCGGGAACTCGAAGTTGAAGAACGTCGCCTCGGCCTTCTCGAACTGGCTCGCGACGGGCAGCACGTAGTGCGCGAGCCGCGCGGTCTCCGACAACGCCACGTCGATCACCACCACCAGCTCGAGCGCGGTGATCGCCTCGCGCATGCGCGGGCCGTCGGCGAGCGAGTGAGCGGGGTTCCCGCTCTCCACCAGCATCGCGCGGAAGCGCTTGGGGTGATCGGTCAGGATCTCGTCGGGGATGACGTTGCAGGGCGTGAGCCCGCCGATGATGCGCGCGCCGGTGACCGGGGTGCGCCGGCCGCTGTCGCCGCCGCTGGCGAGCGGCACGAGCGCGCTCGGCCGGTAGCCCGCGCCCTGCTTGCCGAAGTTCCCGGTGAGCAGCACCAGCAGCTTGTGCAGGTAGGAGACCAGCGTCGAGTGCCGGTTCATCTGCACGCCGAGGTCCTCGAAGCTGGCCACGCTCTTCGCGTCTGCGATGCGCCGCGCGGTGCTGCGCACGAGCTCCTCTGGCACTCCGCTCTTCGCGGCGAGCTCCGCCACGGACAGCGCGGCGAAGTGGGGCACCACCTCGTCGAGCCCGTCGGCGTGCGCGGCGAGCCAGTCGCGCGCGATGCGGTCCTCCTGCACGATCACGGCGACCATCGCCGCCAGCAGGAACGCGTCGCCGCCCGGCTTCACCTGCAGGTGCACGTCGGCGATGTCGGCCGTCTCGGTGCGCCGCGGGTCGATCACGATCAGCGTGCGCGCCGGGTCGTTCGCGATCTCGCGCAGGGTGACGCGCGCGCGCGGGATGCTGTGCGAGAACCACGGGTTCTTGCCGATGAACAGCGCCACCTCGCACTGCTCGAAGTCCGCGCGCGTGTAGCCGCCCAGCATCTTCTGGGCGACCCAGAACTCGCCGGTCTTCTCCTGCGCCAGCGCGTTCGAGCGGTCCCTCGAGCCCAGCACCGCGCGCGTCGCGGCGCCGTAGCCGCCCGGCAGGTGGTTCCCCTGGCCGCCGCCGCCGTAGTAGAAGATCGACTCGCCGCCGTGCGCGTCGCGCACCGCCGCGAAGCGCGCCGCGACCTCGCGGATCGCCGTGTCCCAGTCGATCTCCTCGAAGCTGCCGTCGCTGCGCCGGCGCAGCGGCTTCTGGAGCCGGTGCGGGCCGTTCTGGTACAGGTCGAGGCGCGAGGGCTTCTCGCAGGCGTAGCCCTGCGAGGCGGGGTGCGCGTCGTCGCCGCGCACGCGCACCAGGTTGCGCCCGGCCGGGCCGCCCAGCTGCACCTCGATCCCGCAGTTGCACTCGCACAGGATGCAGGCGGTCGACTTCCACTCGTTCGTCGTCGTCATCGCTACCAGCTCTCTCCGAAGGGGCGAAGGTCGAGCTCGAAGCTCCAGGCCGAGCGCTCCTGGTGCACCAGGTGGTGCACCGCGTCGGCGATACCCTCGGGCCGGATGAAGAACTCGTCGGGCTTGCCCGCGAACGCCTGGCGGGTCCACGGCACGTCGATCACCGCGTCGATCACCACGTAGGCCACGTGCACGCCCTTGGGTCCGAGCGCGCGCGCGAGCGACTCGGCGAGGATGCGCTGCGCGGCCTTGGTGGGCGCGAACCCGGCGAACGCCGCCTTGCCGCGCCACGCCGAGGTGTTGCCCGTCGCCACGATCGCGCCGCCGCCGGCCGCGATCATTCCTGGCGCGAGCTCCTGCGCCAGCACCAAGAGCGCCGTCACGTTCACCCGGAAGCGCTGCTCCAGCTCCTCGGGCCGGACGCTCTCGAACGTGCCGAAGCCTCCCGCGACCGCGTTGTGCAGCGCCACCGTCGGCGCGCCGAGCTCGGCCCGCACGCGCGCGAGCGTCGCGCGCAGCGCGTCGAGATCCGCGACGTCGGTGGGGAACGCTGCCGCGCCGGGAACCTCGGCCGCGAGCTTCTCCAGCCGCGCCGCGTCGCGCGCGAGCATCGCCACGCGCATGCCGTCCGCGGCGAAGCGGCGCACCAAGGCTGTGCCCGTGCCCGGCCCGACCCCCGTCACCAACGCGACGCGCGCGCTCACGACCGGCAGACTACCGCAACTTGGTTTCGTCATGCAACCAAGCGAAAATCGGCCTACAATGCTCCAGTTGACGCGCAAGCGCTTCGCACACATGAACTGCGGGATCGCCCAGGCGCTCGAGGCCTTCGGCGACTGGTGGACGCTGCTGGTGGTGCGCGACGCCTTTTTCGGCGCGCGCCGCTTCAGCGACTTCGAGGCGAACCTCGGCATCGCCAAGAACATCCTGTCCAATCGCCTGGCGCGGCTGGTCGCGCACGGGATCTTCGCGAAGGTCGACGGCGAGTATCGCCTCACGCCCAAGGGCGAGGCGCTCCTGCCGGTGCTGACGGCACTGCGCGACTGGTCCGACGAGTGGGTGTTCGGCAAGGGCGCCGAGCCCGTGATCGTGAAGGACCGGCGCACCAACCGGCGCATCCCGAAGCTGCGCGTCACCGACGCCGACGGCGTGACCGTGAGTCGGCGCGAGCTGCGCACGGTGCCGGGACCGGGCGCGAGCGCCGAGACGCGCAGCTTCTTCGAGCGCCGCTAGCGGTCGAGATGATGCGCGCTCTCCTCGCCGTTCTCGTCTGGCTCGCGGCGGCGCCGGTGCTCGCCGCGCCCGGGCCCGGGGACTCGGCGCGCCGGATCGCGTGGGCGGGCGAGGAGCGCAGCTATCTCCTGCACGTGCCGCCGCAGCTCACGGAGCCGCTTGCGCTGGTGGTGGTGCTCCACGGCGGGTTTGGCAACGCGCGCGCGACCATGACCCAGACCGGCTTCTCCGACGCGGCGGATCTCCACGGCTTCGCGGTGGTGTACCCGAACGGCTCGCACGGCACCTTCGCGTCGCTGCTCGCGGTGGGGCGCCCGAAGTTCCTGGTGTGGAACGGCGGCCGCTGCTGCGGCTTCGCGGCCGAGCAGCGCAGCGACGACGTCGGCTTCGTGCGCGCGGGGGTCGCCGAGGGCGAGCGCGTGCTGCCGATCGACCCCAGGCGCGTGTACGCGACCGGGATCTCGAACGGCGGGATGATGTCCTACCGCCTGGCCTGCGAGGCCAGCGACCTGTTCGCCGCCGTCGGCGTGGTCTCCGGCGCGCTGGTCACGCCCCGCTGCGCACCCGCGCAGCCCGTCTCCGTGATCCATTTCCACGGCGACGCGGACAGCACCGTCCCGCTCGCCGGCGGTCCTGGGCGGCTCACGCGCGTCGCCTACCCGCCCACCGCGAAGACGGTCGCGTTCTGGCGCGCGGCCGACGGCTGCAGCGCGGAGCCGCGCGAGTCCACGCCGCGGCCCGGGGTACACCTTTCGGTGTACGGCGACTGCCGCGCCGGCAGCGAGGTCGAGCTCTACCGCATCGAGGGCGGGGGACACTCCTGGCCCGGCGGCGACCGGCTCTCGCTGGTGTTGCCCGAAGCGTCGCAGGCGATCTCCGCCACGCCCGTGATCTGGGAGTTCTTCGCCAGCCACCCCAAGCGCTAGGGCGCTGGCGGCTCGACTCGCGTCTGCGCGATCCGCAGGTTCGAGAACTCGGGATCGCCGGTCACCTCGCGCTCGAGGTAGGGCGCGAGCCACTCCGGGATCTCGACCGCGGTGTCCTCGGTCGGCAGCTCCACCTCGGCCAGACAGAGCGCGCGATCGACGAACGCGTCGACCTCCCAGACCAGCGGCCCGGCCGGCACGCGGTAGCGGCGCTTCCGCAACCGCGTGCCCTCGGTGAGCGGCCACAGCCGGTTGAACTCGTGCTCGGAGATCTCTTCCTCGAACTCCGCGCGCACCAGCCCCGTGCCGAGCTTCACCGTGCGGGTGAGCCGCGCGCCGCGCGGGCCGACCGCGCGGCGCAGCCGCTCGCGCACCACGCCGCCGGGCAGGTAGCCCTGCTCGATCTCGACCGACTCGGCGCCGCGCACCCGCTCGGGCAACCCGCGCAGCAGGTACTTGCGCTCGATCTCCTGCGGCGGCGAACCGAGCCGGCGCAGCGCGTCCGCGAGCTGGCCGACGCGGGCGAAGAAGGCCGCGTTCTTGCCGAACAGCCACTCGCCCGAGAGCTCCGCCCAGTAGGCGTCGGCCTCGTCGCGCACCGCGCGCAGGAGCTCGAGCAGCGCGTTCTCGCGGGCGCGAGCGCGCAGTGCGCGGTCGGTCTGCTCGTCGCGGTCGCGCAGCGCGGCGTACAGGCCCTGCGCCGTCAGCAGCGCCGCGCGCTCCAGGCTCCCGCGCAGGAGCTCGGCCAGGCCCTCGCGGTCGTTGCGCTCGCCGAGCAGGTCCTGCAGCCGGCGCAGCTGCGCCAGCAGGTCCGGCGCGCCGTCGAGCAGCGCGCGCAGCGGCTCGAGCACGTAGCGCACCCGCTTGGCGGCGATCCGGGCCGCGTGCTCGCGGCTCGCGTCGCCCGGGCCGGAGATCTCGGCCAGGGCGTGTTCGAGCTCGAGCGCCGCGGCGCGCAGCGCGTCGCTCGCCGCCAGCGCGAAGCTCGGGCCCGCAGGCTCGTCCGACGAGGTGACGGGCGCCTCGTAGGTGCGCAGGCTCGTGCTGAGCTCGCGCTCGAGCTCGAGGAAGCGGTCGCCCAGGCCCTCGACGGCGCGCCCGCGCTCGAGCCGGAGCCGCGCTGCGAGCTCCTCCGCGAGCGAGTCCAATACCGTCCTGCGCCGTCCGCGCGCGGCCGCGCGCTTCTCCAGGATCCAGGCGACCCAGACTTCGGTGTCGCGCGCGCCGCCCATCTGGCCCGCGAGCTTTCCCGCGCGCGCGAGGGCGAGCGCGGCGGCGTCGCGGTCGAACAGCGGCCGATAGCCGGAGAGCGTGCTGCGCAGCCGGCGCAGCGCCACGCGCGCGTCGTGCACTGCCTCGTCGTCGTCGGGATCGCCCGCGCGCGCGATCGCGCGCAGCGCCTCCTCGAGCTGACGCTGCGCGACCAGGCGCGCGCCGACCTCTGCCGGCCGCAGGACTTCGGCGCGCTCCAGCTCGACCACGCGCGAAACCCTAGCGCAGGCGCCGCAGCTGGCCGGGCTCGAGCAGCCACAACAGCCGCGCTTGACCGGGCGCGACGCGGTCCGGCAGCTCCAGCTGGCAGGCTCCGCCCTTGCCGAGCTCGAGCCAGGGGGTCGAGAGCCCCGAGACGAGCCAGGTCACCAGCTCCGACAGGCCGGGCTCGTGGCCGACGATCGCCACCTGCTCGACGCCGCCGAGCTCCGCCAGCCAGGCGGCCACCGCCATGGGCGGATGCTCGGGCGCGAGCACGTCCACCTCGGTCACCTCGACGTCGTCGAGCTCGCGCGCCAGCGCGTCGGCCGTCTCGCGCGCGCGGCGCAGCGGGCTCGCGGCGAGCACGTCGACGCCGTCGAGCAGCCGGGCCAGCCCGCGGGCCGCGCGCTCGGCGCGCTTGCGTCCCTTGGCGGTGAGCGCGCGCTTCGCGTCGGCGTCGCGCGAGAGGCCGCTCTCGCGCGGCTCGGCGACGTCGTGGCGGAGCACGAGCAGCTTCATCGGAGCCTCCCGGAGCTAGTGGGCGAGGGCGGCGTGTGCCAGCGCGACGTGCAGCGCGATCCCGTGCGCCATGCCCTCCTCGTTCAGCACCATGCGGTTGGAGTGGCAGGGCGCGCGCAGGCCGGGGTCCTCGGGGCGCACGCCGAGGAAGAGCATCGCGCCGCGGATGCGCTCGAGCACGAACGAGAAGTCCTCGGCGCCCATGATCGGCGTCGGCATGTCGATGAACGCGCTGTCGCCGAGCAGTGCCGCGCTGGTGCGGCGCGCCAGCGCGATCGCGCGGTCGTCGTTGATCGTGACCGGATAGCCCTCGAGGAGCGTCACCTTCGCCTTGGCGCCGTGCGCGGCCGCGACGCCCTCGGCGATCTGCAGCACGCCGGCGTGGGCGCGCTCGCGCGCGCGTGGCGAGGTGGCGCGGATCGTTCCGAGGAGCTCGGCCGTCTCGGGGATCACGTTCCCGGTCGTGCCTGCGGCGATCTTCGTCACGCTCACTACCGCCGGGTCGAAGGCGTCGATCCGCCGCGTCACGAAGCTCTGCAGCGCCGAGACGATCTCACAGGCGATGGGGATCGGGTCGAGCGCGTCGTGCGGCATCGAGGCGTGGCCGCCGCGGCCGGCGATCTGCACCGCGAAGCTGTCGGCCGACGCGAGCAGCGAGCCGGCGCGCGAGGCGACCCGCCCGACCGGCACGCGCGGGTCGATGTGCAGCGCGAACGCGAACGCGACCTCGGCCGGATCAAAGAGCGACTCGCCCAGCATCACGCGCGCGCCGGCGAAGCCCTCCTCGCCGGGCTGGAACAGGAACAGCACGTCGCCCGCGAGCTCGCTGCGATGCCGCGCCAGCACGTGGGCCGCGGAGACCAGCATGGCCGTGTGCGCGTCGTGCCCGCAGGCGTGCATCCGGCCCGCCACGCGCGAGGCGAACGGCAGACCGGTGTCTTCGGGCATGGGCAGCGCGTCCATGTCGGCGCGCAACAGCACGGTGCGCCCCCGTCCGCCGCCACGCAGGCGGGCGACGAGGCCGCTGGTCGCGCGGCTGCGCGCGATCTCGAGCTCGAGGCCGTCGAGCGACTCGAGCACGGCCGCGGTGGTCTCGGGCAGGTCGAGGCCGAGCTCGGGGCGCTCGTGGATGCGTCGGCGCAGCGCGACCGCGCGCGGGAGCTCCGCGCGGGCGTCGTCGAGGAACGCTCGGCCAGGGCCGCTCACGGCCGGGGCTTCCCGTCGAAGCTGATCACCTCGAACCGTCCGCTCGGTCCGATCCAGGCCGAGGCCGCCCACGACACCACGCTGATCACGATCGAGCCGAGCAGGGCCGCGCCGA
>Ga0306922_10007555_pt1 | contig 10503 bp, 10 predicted proteins | sample sta12Cox44000082_FD_203758 | JGI IMG/M metagenome (GOLD analysis project Ga0306922, IMG submission 203758) | Lab enrichment of tropical soil microbial communities from Luquillo Experimental Forest, Puerto Rico - statoxic.12C.oxic.44.000.082 (v2)... | ecosystem: Environmental > Terrestrial >...
CAGTGAGTAGAAAACGAACCTTGTGTGCGTAAAAACTCTCGATGGCAATGCCGAAGCTCTCGCTCAGCTGGAGCGTGGGATACGCGCGCCGATTCTTGCGGTTTGCTGCCATCTACTTGTTCATAGTAGGGAGTTTTCCCGCAGGCTTCAATGCAGCTGAATGCTCCCGAGCCATTATGGCGCTCGACGTATGCGTAAATCTCGCTGCACCCCGTTCTGAGAATCCCTGTTTCTCGCGGTTTCGCAAACCGGCAACCGAGCGTTGGGCCTACGGATCCTGCTACTCTTTGCTACTATCCCGTCAAACTTGAAGCACCGCCTCTTCGGTGCCCGCAGCTGGAGAGGAAATCCCAGCCTGGCGTTGACCGCCCGCAGCTGACTTTTTCGTACGCATGGAGACCAGGAAATACGAGGCAAGAATGATTCCTGCCGGGTCCAAGGGCAGCCGGTAGGAAAACTCGGGATGAGTGACGTAATAAACGATGGGGTAGAGCAACAATAGCAGGGCAAACGGAGCCGCCGATTCGGGCGAGTCGCGCCACAAGCGGACCAGCCCCAGGAAAAGGAGCAGCGAGTAGGTTGAGCAGAAGAGAATGCTCCAGGGATCCATCGGCTCCTGCTGAAGATATTCATGGCCAAAGCTCCAGAATCCTGTCCAAAAATACACAACTCGACGCAGACACCGGCTCACGAAGATCAGGGGATGGTTGTGAATGAAGGCCACAGCCTCCTGGCGCTTCATCGCTAGGTATGGAAGCTCGCCTAGTCGATCGAATGCTTTCACTTCTTCCACACTACCGGCAGGATGGACCGTACCATTCCACCAATGCACCGAATTTCCCACGTTCCCAATAGCAACTTCCATCCAGAAATTGTCTTTCAGAAACACCGGCTGACGGAACGTAGTGAGGTTACGCACCAGCCACGGTGTCGTAACCGCGGCGAGACCGAGCACCGTCGTCAATAACTGCACGCGGTAATTTCTGCTTCTGCGACGGCGGCGATAGCACGGCCAACCCAGGAACACCGGCAATGCGGCCAGGGCAACGGGACTGGTGAGAACAACCAACCCACACAACAAACCAAAACCGGCCCAAGGCCAGACGCTGGTCGTGTCCTCTACGGAAAGGGAAATCAGGAAGAGTGTGGTGAGGAGGAGTGCCAACAGGCTGTGATACCACATGGAACTGGCCGAAAAGAAGATCGAATAGGGAAAGAACACCCAAAGCCAGACGGCCAACTTAGCTGCCGGAAGTCCCACCGTTCGTTTCGCGATGTAGAAAATTGGTACGCAGGTCAGCGCAGAAAAGAGAGTATTCATCCCCAGAACCGCGAACGCCGCGGCTTTGGTTTGAATCCCAAAAACGGCGAAAATACCGGCCATGAGATACGGATAGACCGGGGTTACAATCGCGGTCGGACCGGACTCTCCCCAGTAAGGATTGCCAAATCCGTGGCCCGTCACAATCGAGCGGGCGATCTGTCCTCCTTCGTATCCGAACTCCCAATGATCGCGCCCGGGATCCAGGAAACCCTGATAGACAAAACCAACCACGAGCAGGCGTAGTGACCAGGCGATCAGAATCGCGCTCAGCAGAAACCAGCGATGGGAAGAAGACTGTCGCGCGGCATGAGTATTTTCCTCCAACCGCAAGGCTCGATGCATGTAACAGCCGCTCCGAAAAAGCACTCTAACCTTCTGGAATTCTAATATATCAAGTTCCCGGTAGCAGGGCGAGTGTGGTCGAAGGGTAAGCCATGATATGACCTGCCTAAAGCTTTGGCGGTCGTCCGCTTCGAGCTACGCGCGTTGTTATACATGCCAGATCGGTGTTATCGTCGATGGCAACGCAGTTTCAAAGCCAAAGCGCTTGTTATGCCGGTATCCTTGCAGCGCGTCACGCTTACCTTAGCTCTGCTTCTCTCCCAATTAACTGTCACAGCGCTCGCCCAACAGAACGTAGGCGATCTGTTTGCCTCTGACGCCAGCGTGAAGGGCGGAGTAGTACTGGCCAATGCAGGAACAAAAGTGATGAGTGGCTCATCCATCGCCGCCGGAACCCAGACTGCCACCCTCAAACTGGAACGCGGCGGCAGCATGCACATCTGCCCAGGCACCAGCCTTGCCATCACAACTTCGCAGAACGGGCGCCAACTCATGTTCAGCATGAACACGGGCAACATCGAGATGGACTATCCCATCGGCGCCGCCTCCGACAATCTGCTCACTCCAGACTTCCGACTGCTGCTGCCTGGTCCCGGACGCCTGCATATCGCGGTGCGCGTCAGTCCCAAGGGCGACACCTGCGTGCAATCGCTGCCGTCGAACTCATCGGCGGTGGTGGTTTCCGAAGGCATGGGCGACGCGTCCTATCAGGTCAAACCCAACGAGGCTGTCATCTTCAACGGCGGACACATCAGCGGTGCGTTGCCCACGCGCGAAAGCTGCGGATGTCCCGCGCCACCGCCCGTGCAGGTAGCCAGAGCCACGCCTCCGCCTCCGGTGCAACCCAAGCCCGACGCCCCCAAGTCCGACCCATTGCCGCCCGAGACGCACATGGTTGTCGACGCGCCGTTCATCTATCGCGCTGCGGATCCGGTCGATCTCACAGAGAACGTCGCTCACCTCAACATGGAAAGTAAACCCATGAACTTCGATCCGGTGGTCTTGCCCCCTGCGGCGGCATCGAAAAACCCGGCGACGGGCCAGGTCAAAGCCGGCAACCAAAGGCCTGCGCAGGAGAAGCATGGCCTGTTCGCTAAGCTCGGTGCATTCTTCGCAGGGATCTTCCATTGAGAGGAATCTGTCAGACGTAAGCTGTTACCCATCAGCTCCGAGCCCTTGGCTTCTGGCTCTTAGCTGTCTTTCGCGCAGTAACAGCTAATGGCTGACGGCTGGCCGCTTTCTTCGGTGATAAACTAACCCTCTGCAATGCCGGAACAGCCACGTTCGCGCATATTTCTCTGGATACTTCTCGGAGGCGGTGCTTTCTTTCTCTTCCTTCTGGCGGTCTTCGTGCTGGTGTATTTCACTGTGCGCACCCAGCGGAAGGATTCCTTCAGTGGATTCGGCGACAAGATCGCTGTGGTTGATCTGGAAGGCGTGATCCTTTCACCCAAGGACATGGTGGAGCAGCTTCGCAAGTTCGGAGATGACACATCCATCAAGGCCATCATTATCCATGTGAACTCGCCCGGCGGCGGTGCGGCCGCCTCTGAGGAAATTTACCGGGAGGTGTTGCGAATTCGCGACGTAAAGAGGAAGCGCATCGTGGCCTCCATTGAGACCGTGGGGGCCAGCGGCGCCTATTACGTCTCTTCCGCGACCAACAAGATTTTCGCTAACCAGGCCTCCATCGTCGGCTCCATCGGTGTGATCGCCGAGTGGTACAACTACGAAGAGTTGATCAAGTGGGCCAAGCTCCAGGCCATCGTCCTCAAAGCCGGAGAATTTAAGGACGCTGGTTCACCAGTGCGCGAAATGACTCCGGCGGAGCGCGCCTACATACAGGCACTCATCGACAACATGCACGGCCAGTTCATCCACTCCGTGGCCCAGGGGCGTCGGGTCAAGGACGACGACATCCGCCCGCTCGCCGATGGCAAGGTATGGACCGGCGATCAGGCTATGCCGCTCAAGCTGATCGACCAGATCGGCGACTTCCGCGCCGCCGTAGAAGATACGGCTAAGTCCGTTGGTATCAGGGGCGAACCCACTCTGGTGCGCCCTGAAAAGGACCGCAAGAGCGTCCTCGATCTGCTGTTTGGCGACGTCTCAGACTACCTACCCGACCCGGCTAAGCTGATGCAGAACAACGCTCAGTTTTATTACCTGTGGAAGTAGCCGTACCGCTTCTCGTGTGGCACGGAAGTGCAACAATAATTTGGACTTGCCAACTTTACAGGAAATCTGAGAGTATCCGTGGAGAGCCGGTTGTGCCGACCGCAGAGGGGCGAACAGCCATGACCAAGGCAGATCTGATCGATGAAGTTTCCCGCCTGGCGGAGTTGACCCGCAAGGACAGCGAAGTCATTGTTGAAACAATCTTTGAGAGCGTGGTGCGCTCGTTGCGCGCCGGCGACAAGATTGAGATCCGCGGCTTCGGCAGCTTCCGCACCCGGCAGCGCAAACCGCGCGTCGGACGCAATCCCAAAACCGGCGACCGCGTCGAGGTTCCCGCCAAGAAAATCCCGTACTTCAAGCCCAGCAAGGAGTTGAAGGACATGGTCAACAGCTATGCCGAAACTCACACGCCAGCCACCCCAGTACCGGGAACTGAGGGGACGGAAACGCAGGGATAAGCCAGGTTGATGCCCGTAACGAACCCAGCCCGCAGCTGCCGGGTTTTGGTTTGGGTTGAAAAGACTACTCCGGCCGAATTCCGATCACAGCCATCATTCTGCCCGTCTTGCCGAAATCCGCGCGGTGCGAGAAGAAACGCTCAGTATCGCACGCCGTGCATCCCCCAACAATCGCGATGTGCTCCTTGCGCACCCCGGTATCTTCGAGCTGACGCTGGTTCGCCGCGACCAGGTCGAGATGCGTCTTGGGCCCCAGGTCCCGGTGCCCGGGCGCGCGTTGGTTCAGGAACAGCATCGGATACTTGATGTGAATCGCGTTGGAGTCGAATACCTCCTCGAACAGTTCGCTGCCGTACCTGAACTGCGATTCGAACTCGGCCCGCACTTCGTTACCAACTGCGTAACAACATTTGCGAACGGATGGCCCTATGGCGGCCCGCAGATCGCGCGGCACGCTGCCGAATTGGCGGCGCACTTCGCCCACGCCCTTTTCCACTATGCGCGCCACCGTTCCTCGCCAACCCGCGTGAAATGCGGCCACAACGCGACGCTTCACGTCAGCCACCAGTACGGGAACGCAGTCAGCGGTCTTGATCGCCAACAGCAGTCCGGCAGTATTCGTGATCACGCCATCGCCGGTTGGCGCATGCGCCAAGCCAGTGTCAACGCGATGGATGATCGCCGAGTGAATCTGCCGGACTTGCGCCAACCGCCACTGCGTACCGTCGTCGTTGACCGCACCCAATGATTCGAGAAACAGCGCGCGGTTGCGCTTAACATTGGCGTGCGTGTCGTGTGGTGTCAATCCAAGATTCAGCGACTTGCCGCCGTAACAGGTGGAGATGCCGCCGTGGCGCGTGCTGAATCCGTGAACCAGCCACGGAATCCCGGAGAGCGCCTCCGCACTGAGAATCTCGATGGACTTCGCGGTTGAATAGGAGCTCTTCCCCGTTGGATTTGAAACCGTTGCCATACCTTAATTTTAGCGGAACAACCGGGTCCGGGTTGAAATGGTGGCGGCTACAATCGATTCGCGATGCTGCTCTACTACATCACCGACCGCATAGGTTTCGCCGGCACTGACTCCGAACAACGCGTCGCGATGCTGCGTCGCATCGCCGAGGCTACGTGCGCGGGAGTCGACTACATCCAGCTTCGCGAAAAAGATCTCACAGGCACCGAACTGGAAGGTCTCGCGCGAGAGGCCATGCACATCGTTCGCGACAACTCGACAGAAACTAAGCTACTGATCAACAGACATGTTCACATTGCACTCGCTGTAGGCGCGGACGGGGTGCACCTCCCATCTGGATCTCCGCCGGTCTCCGAGATCCGCGCCTCGTGGCTAGGCCACATGAATCGCAAGCCGTTGATTGGCGTCTCCGTTCACAGCGTCGAAGACGCATTTCGGGCGCAGTCGCACGGCGCGAGCTTCGCCGTCCTCGCACCGATCTTCGAGAAAATCGCAACCAATACAAAGGGAATCGGCTTGGAGGTACTGCGCGAGGCTTGTGCCCTCGCGCCGACGCCGATATTTGCCTTAGGTGGCGTGAATCTCAATAACGCGCGCGCCTGTCTCGATGCCGGAGCAGCAGGGATCGCCGGCATCCGAATCTTTCAGCGGGGCGATGTGGCCGAGACCGTACGCCAGTTGCAGGAGGTTGCAGCCGCGCGCGAGTCCGGCGACCGCATGAACTAGTTCGTCACTTCGCGGGTAACCTTGTGCAGCACCATGTTGACCAGCGACAAAGCAATCGCTCCCAGGAACGCCGTCAGAAATCCACTGACCATGAAATTTGGCGCCAGCAGCTTCGACGCCAGCATCAGCATCAACGCGTTCACCACCCACCAGAACACGCCCAGGGTCAGCAAGGTCAGGGGCAACGTGATCAATTTCAGGATCATCCCCAGAGTGGCATTGATCAGGCCGATCACGATGGCCGCGATCAGCGCCGCTTTGAATCCTTGCAGCTGAAATCCGGGGACGAGATAGGAAACGATCAACAAAGCAACTGCGCTCAGCAACCAGTTCAGCAATAGACGCATCGATTTCTTCTCCGCCGACGAATGAGTTCCCAGTTCGCCTGATCATACCTGACGGGCCACGGCGATCAAACCGCAACATCGCGAACGTATGCCTCCCGGCGGACGCGGCGCCAACCTAATGCGGCGCTTCAGCCCGGCGGCACTTTCCCGAGAGCTGCGCCATGCCCGCCATCTGGGATAATGCTGCAAGGGAGCGAGCTATCATGCCAGACGCCATCGGTCAGTTCGCCCAAGCTAAATACCTTAGCCTGGAAACTTTTCGCAAGACAGGCGTGGGCGTGCGTACGCCGGTGTGGTTTGCGCAGGACCCGACATCAGAACGGCCGCAAAGCGTGACCACGTTTTACGTATACACGTTGCCCGACTCCGGAAAAGCCAAGCGCATTCGCAATAATCCAAAAGTCCGGGTAGCCCCCTGCAACATGCGCGGCGATCTACGCGGCGCCTGGGTCGATGCGCGCGCCCGCCTCTGCGAAGGCCTCGAAGCGCAGCAGGGACAGGATCTACTCCGCCAGAAGTACGGCTTGGCCAAGCGTATCGGGGATTTCTTCAGTGGTCTCCGGGGCCGGACTCAGGTCGTGCTGGCTATCGAGATCAGCTAACCACAGGGGTCCGCAACAAGGAAATGGCCACCAGCATTCCAGCCGGTGGCCACTGAGACAGCTCGCCAGTCGAAGATTATGCCGACAGCTTTCTCCGCACTACTCCCGCTAATCCTGCAATTCCCGTGCCCAGCATCACGAGCGTCGATGGCTCGGGAGTGACCGCCTTGGTGAACTGCTCTGCCAAAAGTTGATCGGCGGCCGTCGTCGGATGCAGATCATCCCAGAAGAGATACTGGTTTTGCACCTGAATTTTTTTGCTGCACGGAGTCGGTCCAACCAAGCAGGGATCGGTCACGTGGGTGAAGCCGAAGTCGGAGGGATGGTTGACTACCTCGCGCATGAAGTCGAAGGTGTCGAAGTACGTCACGCCTTTGGGAAGGCTGTGCTGCAGCGCCTGGTCGAACGCGTGGCTGAATTCCGTAGCCAACTGGGCCTGCATGGTGCCCTGAGCCAGATAGAATGGTGTCAGGCCGAGATCTGGCATCCCCGGCACCAGAATGTGTTTCGCACCTGCGCTTTGCAACTCACCCACCATGTCGAGAATGTCTGTAATCCCTTGGGTAACGGTACCGTTGGTGATGTAATCGTCTGGCCCGCCCCACACTACGAAGAGCGAGGTCGGCGCGAAGGGCGTTATTGCGCTCAATGAGCCCGCCACCTGCCCCAGCATCCCCGGCAATCCTTTCGTGCCCACCATCGTCTGCGTGCCGCCGTCGCCGGAGTTTCCAAAGCCCGTGGTAGCACCTCCCCAGGCGAAGCTTGTCAGCGGGGCATGCAGGGCGTCAGCCAGGTATTCCACCGTCACCTTTCCGTTGGAGAAGCGGCCAGGGTAGTACGGCGGCGATGGAGGATAGGTATTTCCGCTGGCCGCGTAAATGTTGCCGACATCTGACAGGCTATCGCCATACACAAACACGTTGGAATACGCACCGGCACTGGCGATGGATGTCATCGCGAGAACCATACACAACAAAAACGGAGCAAAGAGTGTGACTTTACGGCCTTGCATCGTGATCTCCTGAGGCGGTGCGATGCGACTTCGGCTGTCGGCACCGCTTCGACGCAGACGTTGTGTGGCTATGTTGGAGCGGTGGGCTTCCACCCGTTGTGTTGTTTAGTGCGGCCTTAACGAAAGAGCGGCGGTTCCCCTAGCCAGGAGCTCTATCCCCTGACCGGACCGATGGGGAGAAGTATATCAATAGAAGGTTGAACTCTTTTCGAAACGGGAAGATCTTGCCACCGAGCCCGCCGCAGCTCAGCGTTCGCGCACCAAGGAAGGCACTCCGAGCTTGGTTTCTGCCCCCCGGCGACAGGCGCAACCGCGTCGTCACGATTGGAGTTCCCAGCGACTCGGTGAGCGTCCACCTAAGCAGGCCAACGCGTTGGCTCATTTTTTCTAGGCGAACGACACAGGCGGGTATATCGTCGTCTCCGCTTTCGGCTTCGGTTACGAAGCGATGCCTCTACACTAGGAGGTCTCCCATGCGGAGCCATGCGCCCTTTGCGGTGGTGATAGCCTATCTCGCTCCAACCGTCATCTCGATCCTGGTCTATGCCGTCATTTTATGGCTGCTGTACCGGTTCGGCGCCAACACCACCTTAGCGCGCGAGTTCAACAAAAACAGCACTCCCGGAGCGATCCTCACTATCGTAAATTCTGGCGGCGTGTACTTGATCGTACTTGCCGCCTCGGCGCAGTTCGCCGCCACAGCCTCCGATTTTGCCTATAACGTCGCCGCCGCTACCTTTGGCCTGGCCATGGGATGGGTCGTCGGAATCGTCATCTCTCCCGGCTCGAAGGACGAAGCCAGCGAGTTCTCCATCCTTACCAGGCAGTATTGACGTTCATTACCGACTATGTACTGGCTAATCTGAAGGGAATCACCCAGCATCAAGTGTGGAATTTCCTGCAGCGGCCAGGCGTTACCTTTCGCCTGCTCATTGGTACCGCCTGCTGCTTCTCCACCATCGCCGTCGTGTTTGTCAGTCGCCGCGCCGAAATCATGAAAGCAAATGCCTCCAGAGAGTGGTTCATCAGCTACGTGCCCATCGACCCCAGGCACGCCTAGCGCCTGCGCGCGGATCTGCTGGCTCGCGGACCGTTCCCTTCGCGGTATGACGCGCTTGCGGAAATCGACCTTCTCAAGGAGCGCGACGAATTCAAGGGATTGACCCTGGCTCCCGTCCGCGTGGACATCATCGTCGAGCAGTCTGCGCCACCGCCCAAGGCCAAGCAGCCACCCGCCTCAGACAAGACGCCTTCCCCGGCGAAATAGTGTTCGCAATCGACGAAGCTTCTACGAGGTTAAAGCGCACGTCTGAGAAACGGGTACATCTATCTCCCGCCTATTCGTATCGAAGCGCCTGCATGGGATCGACGGTCGAGGCGCGATGCGCCGGCAGCATGCACGCTATGGCCGCCACCGCTGCTAACAGCGCCGTAACGCCCAGCAGCACCACGAAATTGATCGTGCTGCCCTGCGCCCAATGCGATACTACGCGGTTCATCGCCAGGCTCAACACCACGCCCGCTACGATCCCACTGCCAACGCTGAACGTGGTCGACAGAAACACCATCCGCAGCACGTCGCGGCGCTGCGCACCCAGCGCCATACGGATCCCGAACTCGTTCGTCCTCTGTGCCACACTGTAGGACACCACGCTGTAGAGTCCGACCCCTGCCAGCACAAGCGCCAACACCGCGAACGCTCCAAACAACATCGCCACCAGGTGCGGTTGCGCCCACTCCTGCTGGCCGGTGATCCACTCCTCCAGGTTGCGCACGTGGCCGGAGGCTTGCTGATCCGCATCCACCGAATGGATCTGCCGCCGTACGCCATCGAGTATAGAGAGCGGAGGCACATCCGAGCGTACTAGGATTTGCGTCCAGACCGGCATCCAGATCGTATATGGGATGTAGATGCCGGGCTTCACCGGCTTGCCCAACCCGTCATCGAGCGCGTCGCCAACTACGCCGACGATCTCCAGCCAGTCGTTACTCTCTGGAATCGCCAGCGTGATAGGAGGATCAGCCTTCAAGTTTGGCGTGCGGACTTGGTGCCCCACTGCATCACCCGCTGGAAAATATTGCTTCGCCAGTGTTGCATTGACCACCGCCAACCTGGCGCCGCGCTTGGTTTCCGACTCATCCCAGAGGCGGCCCTGTAATAGCGGGATCTGCAGCAAAGGAAAATACTCTTTGCTGACAAAGTTCAGCCGCGCATGTTGCTCGTCACTTGTCGGTTTGCCCAAAATTTCGAACTTGTTGTCGGCTCCGTTGTCGGGCGGGGTCGCGTTGGTCGAGAGGCCGGCCACTTTCACCTCGGGCATGGCTGCGACCTTCTCCATTAACTGGCTGAAGTACGCCGAGCGCACTTCCCACGTCGTGTAGGTGTTGTCATGTACAGGTATTCCGACGGACATCACGTTGTGCGGGTTGTAGCCGAGATGGCTGTGGTTCAGTTTGATGAACCCCTGGATCGCCGCGCCCGCGCTGGCCAACAATAGCAGGGTCAGAGCGATCTGTCCCGCGATCAGCGTGTTGTGGATT
>Ga0306922_10007557_pt1 | contig 10502 bp, 15 predicted proteins | sample sta12Cox44000082_FD_203758 | JGI IMG/M metagenome (GOLD analysis project Ga0306922, IMG submission 203758) | Lab enrichment of tropical soil microbial communities from Luquillo Experimental Forest, Puerto Rico - statoxic.12C.oxic.44.000.082 (v2)... | ecosystem: Environmental > Terrestrial >...
GGCGCGGGCGAGCACAAGGACCAGTGCAAGACCACCTGCAAGCCCGAAAGGTGTTTCTGCAACGACGGGAGTTGCCCGCCACACCAACCCTCGGAGGAGGAAGTGAAGAGTGCAAGGTGGTGATGGACGCCCGCAGCCGACCGGACCGGCGCTAGTTGCCAGGAATCCTGAAACGTTCCGAAGGGCCATTCGGTTTACTCTCGTCGGGTGATCGGTACTGTGGACACCGCCGGCCGGCCCCAAGGGCTTCTTGGCTTTACCTTGAGGATGGACCGAGAAGCCCTATGCGATCAAGCATCTCGAAGCCGTGTTTTCCGAGGATGTGAACTGTGGCGACGAACGTTCGAAACGTCGTTCGAATGGCCGTACTGAGATGGAAAGACAGCGGGACGAGAAAATGACACCGTATCATGCGTAGGAGGTGGCGTGCGCTCGGGCTTCGGGCAATTTTTGTGAAGGTTCCGGGCAGGCATCCATTGGTGGAATCGGTGGCCGTCTGACACCGCCCACAGTAAGATGAGACTACCGAACCTGCCCGTGATTCTGGTTTCCGACCCGTTCTAATGGCCTGACGAATGCGAAGTTCAAAATGACACCCGCCCCGAGAGTCCTGGTCGTGCCGGGTCAGCCCGGCGGCGTAAAGCAGGCCCGGCTATTCGAGCCCGAGCGAATCTAGCATCAGATCGTCGATAAAGCGCCTCTCAATCGTTTCTCGAGTCGGCCGAGCGCGCCCAGTGATGTCCGGGTTCTGGCGGGTCAAATGACCCGGCGACAGCCGCCCGCTAAGGTATCCCCCTGCCTGTAACCTGATCGAATCGCCCTGCGTTCAACCTTTCTTGATGCTCCGATTCTCGACTGCCGCCGCGACCGTCCTGACGCTCTTCCATTGCTGTGCCGTGGGGGCCGAGGTCGAATCGGGGACTATCAGTGCCGTGTCCATTGTCGGCACGAGCGCTGTGATTCCGCTCGAAACGCGGGTCGGCCAAAAGCTCGATCCCGTGAAGCTTCAGAAAGATGTCAAAACGCTCTGGCGTTCCGGACAGTTTTCCGACATCCAGGCCGAGGCGACTCAGGATGGCGAAGACGTTCGCATTGTGTTCCGCGGCCAAGCCAAACATTTCATGCTGTTGCGCCGGGTTCAGGTAACCCCTCCAACTCCGGGAGTCGACCTCAAGCTGGCACCGGACTCCAACATCGACCCCTTAGGCGCCTCCCAAATTGCGGATGCCGTTCGCAAGAAGCTTGAAGGATCCGGATTCCCGTTTGCTAAAGTCGACGCCAGCCTGCTTCCGGCCGGCGGGAACCACGTGGACCTCACGATTCGGATCGATCAGGGAAAGAAGCTTGACATCACCCAGGCTAAGATTACGGGCGAGCTGGGAGCCCGGCCCCGCGATGCCCGCGATGCCCGCAAGGCCTTGAAGTGGACTATGGCCAAAACCATGCTACCCGGGATACCTGGGATTTGGAAAGGATGGCGGATCCTGCCTGGGTATAGTGACAATGCCGTGCGGAGCGACCTTGGCAATCTGCAATCCTTTTACTACACGCGGGGATACTTCGACGCAGAAGTCACGGCCAATCCGGTCGATACTACAACGTCCCTAGCCGCGGTACAGTTCAACGTCCGGGCCGGACCGCGTTACGCCATCCGGCAAATCCTGTTCCCGGATCATGTCGGGGACAAGCCGATCCGTCCCGAGGCCGACGCCGGCTTTCCAGCGCGCGCAGTCTGCAAGCGATTGTTGGACGAGCGTCGAAAGGCCGAACAAGTGGGCATCCTCGACTTCGCCGCGAGGATCGAGATCCGTGAGGTTCCCGGTGCGTCGTTTACGAGCGGCCCGGAGATGCGCAAATGGGCCGATGTGACCGCCGCCATCGAACGGGGACCGCCGTACCGGGTCGGCCGCATCGAATTCCATGGCAATCGGAGAATTGGCGACCTCACTATGCGTCGGTCTCTGCTCGTCCGCGAGGCTGAGCCCCTCGATGAGACTCTTCTACGCAAGAGCTTGGCGCGGTTGAACAGCACTGGTCTGTTCGAGACTTTGTCGGAGTCTAACGTTGTGATCAATACTCCTTCTGGATCTGACCGGGCGGACATCACGATCCAAGTTCATGAGCAAAAGCCGCGCCATTGGTACTTGTCCGGCCCCGTCGGTCCCATGAGCTTGGGCGGATCTCTGCAGTTTGCAATCGGTTCCAGACTTCCCTCATGGGGGCAAGGCTTGTTCGAATTGGCCACCTATACGGTTGCGGCGCATCTGATTCTGCTGCCGAAGCCCCTAGGCAGTATCCTCCCGGGCCTGCCTAACCGCCGGCTTTTACCAATGTTGACGGTAGAGAGACCTTGGCTTCCGGGTGAACGTTTCCTGTCGGGCTTTGTGGTCGCGCCCCAGTTGGGCTGGCGCGGCATGCTAGCGGGGTACGGAGTGTCCCAGGCCCGCGGGTTTCTGGGCGGTCTTTTCGAGAGCGAGCGCTCGTATCAACCGGTGCTTCCCGTTACGGTCACACACCAAGCCGCCAATGGTTCGGTAGACGGCCGTGAAGGAACTCTCTATTGCAAACCGATTATGACGGCCACGGACCGAATGGGGCAGGTCGGCGGAATGGCGACCCGGTTACTTTTCTCGTTTTCCCCATTCTGATCGAGCCAGCCAAATATTTCTAAGCCGTGAGGGCGGGCCGCCCATCACACCTTAAAGGGGATGGCGGAGTGCGATCCCCGATCCGGTGAGGACCTCGTTCTGGGATGGTGTTAAGGGGACGGCATTGGAGGCAAACGCGTGGCGGCAGGCATCTCGCGCCCTCGCGAGGCGGGAGGGACCACCTGCCGAAGCTTTGTCAATGCTGGTCCGGGCCTCAAGCGGGGTCCTCCGGAGAACGGGACAATCAGTTATTGAGTGGCCAGCCCGATAAGACTGCGGGCGAGTTCATTGACGGCGTGTTCCTCTTGGCGGCGGCTGGCTTCGCTGCGGGGCAGTGACGCGAGTTGTAGGTGGACTAACTCGTGTACCACTGTAAACTCCATATCTTTCAGCATCGCCGGAAAAGGGAGATGGTAGTCGTAGCTGGACAGCACGGCGATTCTGGCCCTTTTGGCGTCGGTATCCCAGTGGATATTTCCGAGAGTCCTGGGCTCGAGGGCTCCCGTGCGAACTAGGTTTACACTCAGATCCCAGTCGGTAAGATTCATGCGTTCCTTCCAGACTTGGAGCTTTTGGTGGACGAATTTATCCGCGAAGGCTTCGCGCTCCTGAGGTGTGGCGGGTCCATTCGATTCGGAGGCCGGAGGCAAGCCTGCGGCTCCCGTTGAGAGTGTGAAATAAAAAAGAGTGGCGGCAACGGTCAGGCAGACGCCAACCCTAGGGTTCCTGCTAGACATTCGTATGAAATCGTACCATGTTGGGGAGGATATCAGCCCGGGTCCGCCGCCACATTTCACCCCATCACCAAGGGAAAAAGTCCGGCCGGATCGAACCGTCCGCTCGCCTCCGCCCGCAGGCACCCGGACAAAACATTCCTGGCAGACCCCCGACCTGATTGATAATACAAGTCTTAATGCCCATCCGGTGCTCTGCAGTCACGCGACCATGCCCAAGCGAAATCTCCATCACCAACCTTCCGCACGGCGTCCGCCTAGGGGGCGTCAGCATCCCGTAAGAGCAACCGTGGGCACGTCTGCCATCGGTCAGGCAGCCTTTTGCTAAGGCCTGACGTCGGAGACCGGGCTTGGGGCTCTTCCGAAACAATCCCATCCTTCTAGCCGGTGTCACTGATGAACTTCTGGGCAGATTCGAGGAGTCGGGAATGATTGATCGCGGGAGGCGTGTACTGGAACAGAGCCGCCACGTACGTCATTCACAACGCGCGATGGCGTCGAGCGCGCTAGGCCCCGATTCAGCGGCGCCGGAATTTCACCCATCCCCTGTACTTCGCGGGCCCGCCACGGGCCTGCTATCCGGAAATGGAAAATCATCCCCGCCAATCAGCATCGGCACGGGTCGGCCGGGTCCGGTTGAAGTTTCAATGACTGCCGCCGAACCCACGACAAATTCCTCGGTCGGCTGTGGTCGCCGATAGGATCTCCGGGAGCCGACAATCTCATCCGCGGCGGCTCGAACCCCATCAGAACCGATCAAAGGCACCTGAGGGACAGCCGGCCACTTCTTCCCGTCTTCGTTCATCGGCTCTGACCCGCTCAATCGGCTGTCCGGTAGTTGGAGAGGAAATCGAAGCTCCCAAAAAGACTTTACGGACGTGGCTTCAGATTGGCGGGCGGGGCGAGCTGCGTTTCGCCCGAGCGAACGACACCGAACAACCGAAATCGACTCCTCGGGCACCCCCCGGTAATAAGAACAGGTTACGCTGCGCCACGTCTCTCGGTCTCTGCAAAATGCAGATCGACCTCGGTGGGCCGCGTCACCCGGACAAGGTCCCTGGCACGTAGTACCTCTTGGGCCGTTCCCTGCGCCAGCAGGAGAAATTTGTCTACTCGCAGCGCCGTTTCATAGCGCAGAATACTGTCCTTCGGTATTCCCATGCTGTAAAGCCCCGTCCCAATCGCGCTCACACCACCTACCACGATTGTCCCCTTGAGAGAGGCCACCACTGAGCCAACTACGGGTCCAGCGATCAGAATGGGGCCCATACCAGGCACCGCAAAATAAGCGGCGCCCGCAAGCAGGCCCCACAGCCCGCCCCAAAATGCCTCCCTTTTGCCCCAATACTCCATGCGATCACCGGTAATGTAATAGCCGACGACATGCCCCTCGGTATGGGAGTCCTTACCGATCACCGATAACTTTGCCAGGTCGAAGCCGGATTTCTGTAGTTCCCTGATAGCGTCTTCTGCTTCCGTGTGTGTGCTGTAGACGACGACAATCGAGCTTTTCTCAGACATCGTAAGCTCCTGTGTTTAATTTGGGGGACTCTTGGTATGGGAGATGTGACTCAACACTTGGCGTGACGCTGGACGCAGGCAGTATCAGGTCCTTGGCAACCTCAAGGGCCCTCGAGTTAGGTTCCTTGACAAATTTCTTGCATCCTTTTCACATTGATAGGCTCATAGATTTATCTGCCGTTTTCGAGGTAGGGACGTGCCGACGATCCTGGTCGTGGACGACGAGCCGCTTATTCGTAAGATGTTGGTGCTCTTCCTCGAGCAAGAGGGTTTTACTGTTTTCACCGCCTCCAACGGACTGGATGCCCTCGATATCTCGCGGCTGCACGCCGATGAGATCCACCTCGTCTTAAGCGACGTTGTCATGCCGGGAATGGATGGACTAATGCTGGCCAGGGAACTCTCGATCGAGCGACCGGCCCTGCCCGTGCTCTTAATGTCCGGCTGCTCTGAGACTATCGATCTAAACTCCGATAAAGACCTCCAGTGCCTACCCAAGCCGTTCGCCTTGAGGACACTTCTCGGCGCCGTCCAGCGTTTAATGGCCCAGAAAGTAGCCGACTAGGACCTCCGAGCCGCCTCCTTTAAAGAATTCTCAACACTTAGAATTGTTCGCCAGGCCGGGCAAAGGGTTCCGGAGACCCAAGAAATTGGGCCTGCGCATGGTTCCACAACATCGTTCTATGGGAGGAAAAAGTGGAACGAGTAAGCGCCGGTTTTGCGCACTGCGCGGGCCTGATCTTGACCATGGCCGCCTGCGTAATTTATGGGTTGGGACCGACCATTGTTCATGCCGAGGATGCCCATGTAACGATTCAACCCAGAGCGCCGGTATCGGCGTCGAACAGCGCAAACCGAGCCGCGACCTTTCGGGCCAGCGGTGATCTGGTCTTGGTGCCAGTCGTGGTCACTGATGGCGAAGACCGGCTCGTGACCGGGCTGGAAAAAGAGTACTTCAAGCTGTATGAAGACAACGTCGAGCAGGCCATTACCCAGTTTGCCTCCGACGACGTCCCGGTCTCGGTGGCCGTGGTCTTCGACTGTAGCGGGAGCATGGGGGCCAAGCTGCAAAAATCCCGGTCAGCCGTGGCAGAATTCCTCAAAATCGCCAATCCCGAGGATGATTTTGCGCTGATTGAATTCAATGATACGGCGCGACTGGGAGTCGGCTTCACGTCGCAAAGCGGGGAAATCCAGAACCAGCTCGCGTTCACGCAATCCAAAGGGAGGACGGCCCTGTTGGACGCAATCTACCTTGCGATGCACGAAATGAAACACAGTCGGCATACGCGCAAGGCGCTCCTGGTGATTTCTGACGGAGGCGACAACTCGAGCCGCTATACGTCACGTGAGATCAAGGACATGGTGCGGGAAGCAGACGTTCAGATCTACGCCATCGGGATCGTGGAGCCGATAGCACAGCGCGGGAGAACCCCAGAAGAAATAGCCGGCCCGGGCCTGCTCGACGACATTGCTCAGCAGAGCGGGGGGCGCATGTTCGAGGTCCAGAATCTCAACGAATTGCCTGATATTGCCGCCAAGATCGGATTGGCGCTTCGCAACGAATATCTGCTGGGTTATGCGCCGTCAACTGAAAAAAGAGACGGCAAATATCACCGAATTCAGGTGAAGCTGACGCAGCTAAAGGGCTTGCCTCGTCTCCGGGCTTCCTTTCGGTCGGGCTACTACGCGCCGGCACAATGAATCGTCCTGAGGCGCCGGTTTAGTGCCGCCTCGGGGCTCGGCAGAGCCGGAGCCCAAGGAGCCGAGACTCCCCCGGGAGGCAGATCGCGATGAAGATTGGCCCGATACGGATCAGCACCTTAATCCCGGTTCTGGCTTACTTTCTTGCCGGACAACAACCTCCGCCGGGAAGCCCACAAGTTTCCATCCGGCTCAACGTGAACCTGGTTCAGTTGCCGGTAACCGTGACCGATAGCAAGGGGCGCCCGGTGGGCGGGCTGGCGATGTCTGCATTCCGACTGTTCGTGGACGGCGTGTCGCAGCCGCTCACCGCGTTCAACGGCGAGGACGCGCCCGTGACCGCGGGCATCGTGGTCGATAACAGCGCCAGCATGGCTACCAAACAGCCCGTTGTGATCGCCGCGGCCCTGGCGTTCGCGCGCGGAAGCAATCCGCTCGATCAAATGTTCGTGGTCCATTTCAGTGATCACATCCGTCTTGGCTTGCCGGCCGATACTCCATTCACGGGGAAAACCTCCGAGCTAGAGACCGCGGTCTCGCGCTTTGAACTCGGAGGAACCACAGCGCTGTACGACGCCCTGATCTTTGCGCAATCCCGATTCGAGCGCGCGGCATACCCCAGGCGGGTGCTCCTGGTCATCACCGATGGCGCAGACAATTCGAGTCACGCAACTCTTGCTGGCGCCTTAGCCGTTGCCGAGAAGGCCGGAATTGTGCTTTATACGATCGGGGCTTTTGATGAGAGCGACCGCGATCGTAACATCGCGGCACTCACTCAGTTGGCCGACGACACCGGGGGCAGGGCATTCTTTCCGAATGCCGTCGCCGACACCACCAAAATCTGCGAGGAAATCGCCCGTGAAATCCGCCGACAGTATAATCTGGCGTTTCCCGGCGCCGAGGACGGCAAGTACCACCACATTCAAGTCACTGCACAAGATCCCCGATACGGTGAACTCCGCGTTAGCACGCGTCCGGGTTACTTCGCAGTAAAACCATAGGCGGACACCCTTGTCAACTTTGAACCGGGCAAGCTAGGGGTCCAGAGTGTCATCATTCGGAGGCGGCGACTGGCGCGGGCGGGCGATCGCGTGAGCGCCCTGGGCTGTGAACTCTAACAGCTTGACTTCGCCATGCGCACCCATCGGTCCGATCGGCTTCCCGTTCAGGGAAAGCCCTAGACCGCCCGCATTACCGACCAAGGCGGTCATTCTGGTTGATGCCTCAAACTGCTTCCGCTCCGATGTGGCGAGCGTTCCGCTGAACGCCTGTAAGCCGTCGCACGTCACCAAGAGCCAGACCGGCTCGGTTGTGGAGAACGCCACCGTTACCATTCCTCCGGGATTTGGCGCTGATGCCGGCTCACTCGCGACCTTCTCTGCTGGAGGGGGAGGGGCCTGGACGCGTGCCGCCTCGCCGCTATGACGAGCCGTAGGCCTGCGAGTGGCGCTGACCGGCGGCGTTGCATGGATCTCGTTCTGCCAAAAATGGTACACGCCTGCGAAGGCGGCGAGCGGCGCGAGTATCCAGATGATATTGCCGTGCCAGTGGCGATGTTCCGGCCACGGTTGGGGTAGCGGAACCTCCGGCTCGTCGTACTGTTGCAAAAACCTGGCGACGATTTCTTCCTCGTTTAGCTCTAACACACGTGCATACTGGCGCACAAAACTGCGCCGGTACGCCCCTGCCGGAAGGCAATCGAATTGACCATTCTCCATGGCCTCGAGGTAATAGCGACTAATCTTGGTTTTCTCAGCGATCTCTCCCACTTCAAGACCGCGTCGTAGACGTGTGGCGCGGAAAGTTTCGCTTAGCGAAGTCATGCCAAGCCTACCAAGGTCGCTGGCCGCACGGCCGGATTTGGGTTGGTGCCACCCGGCTTGCCAGGTTGTTCACGGCCCGGCAAGGTTTCCTCCGGCGGCCCCGCGGTCTGCCGACACATTAAGATGCCGGTCACCGGTCGTGGGCCTTGTTATTTCCCCTGACCCTCAGCCTGCTGCTGGGCTGGCGGAAATACGGAAAGGAGGTTAATGCGGAGCACTCGGCAGGCTGCCACACTGCGCCGCCTGCTCCCGGATGCGCTTGGTGGCACGGAGCAACATGAGGACCACCCATTGCTCAAGGCTCCTCTCAATAATTGATTGCTGGGCGCTTTTGGAAGACGGGAATATAATGACCCCGGGGCAGGCTAATGACAACGGTGTCCTGTGCGCCTTCGGTGGCATAGTATTTTTTGAGCTTCGCGCGCAGCCGCCACGCTTGACTACGCACAATGGTATCGATCTTGGGATCGTAAACCGGCTTTCGACCGAAGACAAACACTCCGATGGTTGTCTCTTTGAGGTACTCGGCTTCGCCCTGCAGCGTCGCCTCCACGACGAACGCAAGCAGCCGCATGAGCTTTAAACAACCCCTCATGGTGCGGCTCTCGCGGATCTGGTCGACGGCCGCCCAGATCTCCGTGGGGGAAGGGGTGTGGAATGCCTCCTGCGACTCGGGCAACCCCGGCTCCATCACGGGGTTCGGTTTGTCTTGAAAATCTCTCCCCACGCTGCTATTCGATGCGGTGTTGGGGCGCCCGACCCATTTAATGCCCGATTGAGGGGTTTCTTGGAGCGGGCAAGCGTCCGGCCTCTCGGTGGCCGGCTCGGAGCACCTCGGCGGCCTGAGCCACGGACCCGGGCCCTGCGGCGAGAAAGACGGCCCGCCGTTCGGTCGCAGCGGGCGTTTTTCTTTGCGGAGCTGGGGAACCCACGGGATTTTGTTGGCACTTGGGGGCCGGTTCTTGCTGACGCTAGCCTTACGGCTGGCTGGCAATGCACGCTCGAGCGCGATCCAGTTGGCCGGGGTATCCTTCGCGAGCCCATAGGTAGACCAGACGACCAGACGGGTTCGCGGATTCGCTAAGAAAATCGTCCCATGATGCCCAGCTTCAGGTGGAGCTCCGTGACCCGTCAGGATTCGGGAGATTGGGAGGCGCAGAGGGGATGGTTTGGCTGTGGGGCTCAAGGGCGGGTTCGGCCACCACCTCAACCCCGGTTGGCAAGGAAATGATCCTGTCTATTGGTCCTACTCGCTCTGTAGACCGTGCAAAAATCGGGAGCGACGGACAGGCTATACTGCGACACTGCCTGCGCCGCTGCCACAGCCTTTGGTTCTCATAGGTTTCAAGCTCGTGCAGCCGACCAGCTGCGGAAGCAGGCCCGCTTACCTGGCGGTAGGACGCCACACGGAGGGTCGGCGGCTCAAGATCTTTCAGTCCCGAGAAATGATCCGGCGGCAGCGCGCACGCAAATCGGGCTTGTTCTGCGTAACGAGGCGCCTTCAATCACTCGCCGCACTTCTCCCTCGTTAAAGGGCTTGGACAGGACATCATAGCCCCCCCAGTTCAGCACCTCCGCCCAGAGGTAGTCATCCGCTAGCCTCGAAGTCACGATCAAGGTCGGGGGTTCCGGATACTGGGCGACCTGGTCGAGAATATCTTTCCACGATCCGTCGGGCAACGCACTCTCGCACAGAACGATAGGCACCCTGTGCCAGGTCAGATGCGCAATCGCCTCCGTACAAGTGGTGGCGCCCGCGACGTGCCATTTTGAATGCTTGAGGATACGGCGGAGCGTTTTGTGATCGTCAGCTGTCGAGCTGACTGAAAGAATTCGGATTGACCGCGCAGGCGCGTCTTCCTGGCCGGTTCTTGATCCGGACTTGGTTCGGGAGGAGCGAGAGGCTTTCATCGCTTTTGGTTTGGGCATGCGCTCTCCGTCCGCTCATAGCGGTACACGAACACCCTTTCCCCTCTACGGCGATGCAGTGCCATGTCGCCGGATTCAAATTTTTGTCCTGTCACCCCAACAAGTAAATCGGCGTGCTGATCCTGGCCATCAATTTGGCTTTG
>Ga0306922_10007560_pt1 | contig 10500 bp, 8 predicted proteins | sample sta12Cox44000082_FD_203758 | JGI IMG/M metagenome (GOLD analysis project Ga0306922, IMG submission 203758) | Lab enrichment of tropical soil microbial communities from Luquillo Experimental Forest, Puerto Rico - statoxic.12C.oxic.44.000.082 (v2)... | ecosystem: Environmental > Terrestrial > Soil...
AGACCGCGTCAAAGCCGGCCTCCTCCCGATCAAAGACATCGTCCGCGACAATTTCGACCGCCTCGAAAAAATCTTTCGCGAAGGCAAAAGCATCACCGGCATTTCCACTGGCTACGGCGAACTCGACAAGCTCCTCTCCGGCTTGCAGCCTTCCGAGCTCATCATTCTTGCGGCTCGTCCCTCTCAAGGAAAAACTGCCCTCGCCCTGAATCTCGCCGAAAACATAGCCATTCGCGGCGGCCTTCCCGTCGCTGTGTTCAGCCTCGAGATGTCCAAGGAATCTCTTCTGCAGCGCTTGGTCGCTTCCGTCGCTCAAGTTGACGCGCACAAGTTCCGCTCCGGCCACCTCAGCCGCGAGGACTGGAAGCGCATGACCGAAGCGCTCAGCTCGATTGCCTCTTCACCACTGTGGGTTGATGACGCCGGTTCCACCAGCGTCCTCGAAATCGGTGCCAAGGCTCGCCGTCTGAAGCGCGACAAGGGCCTGGCTCTCGTCGTCATCGACTACCTCCAGCTCATCACTGGGCGTGGGCGATTTAATTCCCGCCAGGAAGAAGTCGCCAGCATTTCGCGCGGGCTCAAAGGCCTCGCCAAGGAACTGCAAATTCCCGTCCTCGTCCTCAGCCAGCTCACTCGTGCTCCCGAGCGCGACGAGCGCGGCCCCCAGCTGTCCGATCTTCGCGAATCCGGCGCGATCGAACAGGACGCCGACGTTGTCATGTTCATTTACCGCCGCAATTTCTTCAATCTCAACGCCACCCCCGAAGAGCGCGACATGGCCGACATCCTTATCGCCAAGCAGCGCAACGGCCCGACCGACAAGGTCAAGTTCGTTTTCCGCAGCCGCCTCACCCGTTTCGAAGAGGCCGCACCCGATGCCTTTTCGCAGTTCACAGGCGGCGACGAAATGTAACCAGGAGACACACTGCGTCTCCTGCGACACGCTGTCTTCAACCCCAATCGCCGCATCGAACCCGTAGCCGTCGGCACGGTTAGCCTGAACTTCGAGGCGCTCCATTCCACCTGGCAACGCATTCAAATTCAACCACCTGCAGCTCAGCCCGACTGGCCGGTCCGCCAGTTTGAAGGCTGGGGCTTTGCGATCCGCCGGACTCGCGTCCCTCCTTTGGCCTCCCGCGTGCCCATAGCGCTGTTGTCATTCAAGCGCCGCAAGCCGTCTGCTTTTCACCGCGCTGCTTGAATGCCGTAAACTAGTACGGTTCCGTCGCAATGGAGTCAAAATGGGCACTACGCTGGTTACCGAGCGCGAAGCCGATGCGCTCGAAAAGCTTTCAACGCCTCGAAGCGCAGCAAGGAATCGCATGGCTCGCAGCACAAAAAACGCGGTCGATTTTGTCGGCCGCCCGGTCTGGGCTGAAGTTTCGCTCGCTGCGCTTCGTCACAACCTCAACGCTATTCGCGACTACGTGAATCCGGCTTCCGAGAAGCGCCAGACCCCCCGAAAAGTCCTCTCGATTGTCAAAGGCAATGGTTACGGCCACGGCGGCCCCGAAGTTGCCAAAGCCCTCGCGAAATTCGGTACCGACTGGTTCGGTGTGGCCTCCGCTGGCGAGGGCATGGAGCTTCGCAAAGCGGGGGTGCGGAAGCCCATCCTGGTGCTCGGCGGATTCTGGCCGGGCGAGGAAAAGAATCTGATCCAGCACGATTTGACGCCGGCCGTCCACCGCGTCGAGCACTTGACATTGTTCGAAGCCGCAGCGGCCAAGGCGCACAAAAAACACGTTTCCATTCATCTCAAGTTCGACACCGGCATGAACCGTCTCGGCATTGCCCCGGCCGAAGCGGACTGTTTCGCAAAGCGGTTCGCGAAATGCAAGCGTCTCGAACTTACCGGCACTTTTACACACCTTGCGGCTTCCGAAGTGTTCACAGACACTCCCACGGGCCGGGAGACGCCCGAACAGCTCGAGCGGTTTTTCGGCGCGATCGATCGGCTGCGCGCACTCGGAATCTGGCCCGGAATTGTGCACGTCGCCAACAGCGCTGCAATCGCGGCGCGACCGGAGTCCTGGGCGGATATGGTTCGTCCGGGCGCGGTCCTCTACGGTTACCATCCCGGGTTCGACCCGATGGATCTGCGGACAAAATACGAAGCCCTGCTCGCCCTACGTCCGGTCATGAGCCTTCGCGCCCGGCTGCTGAACGTTCGCTCCGTACCGGCCGGTGCCGGTGTTGGCTATAACGCCAGTTGGGTCGCGAAGCGCCCATCGCTTGTCGCCGTTCTGGCAGCGGGCTACGCCGATGGCATTCACCGCTCATTAGGCAATCACGGTTGCGTCTATCTTCGCGGCTACAAAGCGCCGATCATCGGCATTGTCTCCATGGACGTCAGCATGCTCGATGTCACGGATATACCCGACGCCGCCATCGGCGATATTGCCACTGTCTACGGCACCGACGGCGACAACGTCTACCCCGCCAACGTCGTTGCCCGCAGCATCGGCACCGTGACCTCCGACCTCATCTCAGGCGTCGGCCGTCGCGTCCCTCGTTTCTATCTTCCTTGAGCCTCGAATGGCGCTGGCGTTTCTGTCGCCGAACCTTTGCACCGCAAGCCGACGAGGAGAGCCCCGCTTCATGACTTGACGGTTTCGACACGGCTCGATGCCATCGAGCGACGGCCACACCCAATCGCAGCCCTCTCCCGCCACGCGATTTGACTCCGCGTCCCCGGCAGGCGACGACGGCGAACCCTCTTCGTTGTAGCGCTCGCGGCAACTCCGATCAGCTCTTTTCTTGCAATGACTCTGCCGTTTCCGTCTTCTCTCGCCGGGAACGGTCAACTGGTCGACCCATCACCTCTGTTTCTCTTCCCCCTCCCCTTGAGGTACACTCTTCCTTCTGCAACCCGGTCTTAAGCCGGCCTTTCTCCGCTTCAGCCGGACTGCGTTCAATTCCTATGGCTCAAATCGTCGCAATTCTCGCTGCTGCAGGTCTCGGCACGCGCATGGGCCACGAGACCCCGAAGCAGTTCCTCGAGCTCAATGGCGTTCCGCTCGTGATCCTGAGCCTCCGCCGCGTCGCTGCCTGTCCGCTCGTCACCCAGATCATCGTTGCCACCCGCGCAGAGGACGTCGAACGCCTCGATGCCCGCATTCAACAGGAAGGCTTCACACAGCCTGTGCATGTTGTGAAGGGCGGCAACTCCCGCCAGGCCTCCGTTGGAGAGGCCCTCAGACACATACCCGAAGACACCGAACTCGTCGTCGTCCACGACGCTGTCCGCCCTCTCGTTACTGTCGAACACATTACCCGCGTCATCGAAGAAGCGCGTCGCTGCAAAGCCGCCATACTCGGCATTCCCGCGATGGACACAGTCAAGGAAGTGAAGCGCGCCAGTCTGCCGAAAGATGTCGCTCTCATCACCGCTACCGTTCCGCGCGAGCGCGTCGTCCTTGCTCAAACTCCCCAGGTGTTCCAGGCACAACTCCTGAAGGACGCCTTCGCCCGCGCCGAGGAAGACGGTGTCAACGCGTCCGACGAAGCCGGACTTGTCGAACGTCTCGGCCTCGAAGTCCGCGTCGTCCACGGCTCAGAGCGCAACATCAAAATCACCAAGCCCGCCGATATGGAACTCGCGCGCTTTTATCTCCAGTCCGAGCCGAGCAAGTCATGAACTTTCGCTGCGGGATTGGTTACGACCTGCATCGCCTCGCCGGAGGCCGCAACCTGATCATCGGGGGAATTGTGATTCCTTTCGGCAAGGGACCCGTTGGGCATTCCGATGGCGACGTCCTCGCTCATGCCCTGTGCGATGCGCTTTTCGGCGCCGCGGGCCTCGGCGATATCGGCACGCATTTTCCCGATAGCGATCCCAAGTGGAAAGGCGCGAACAGCCTTCACTTCCTCGAACATGCCCGCAAGCTCCTTGACGAAAAACACTTCACGATCGACCACATCGATGCCGTTGTCATTCTTGAACGCCCAAAGCTCGGTCCTCATTTCGCGAAGATGCGCGAAGCCCTCGCCAAGTCTCTGAGCCTTTCCCCTGAGAAAATTCACGTCAAAGCGAAAACCAACGAAGGCGTCGACGCTGTGGGCCGCGGCGAAGCCATCGCATCCTACGTTGTCGCCACGCTCTCCTACTCGTGACCATGAATTGTCGCTTGGGATCTCTCCTCCAACCATCCGCGCTAAACTGGCCCCGTGCCCTCCGACGACCACATCGCCGAACGCCCCGCGCCCGTTAACCTCTACACCGCGATCGATGTCCTGTCCATCCTCCGAGAGCGCCATTGGCTCTCCGCTGATCCTGTTCCGGAACAACTCGTCTGGTGCGAACGTGCCGCCTCGCTTCTCGGCCACCATGCCAACGATCTCGTCGGCCTCACTGATTTGCTTCAACTGGTCTTTGCCTATGACGCCCCGCAAATCATGCGGTCGCCGGATTCCCACGCAGTCCTCACTCGCTACGCCGCCCGCGACGTCATCCGCCAACTCGCTCTCCTCCTTCTCGACCCGAAGCCTTTCGACTCCGACCGCTTCAAGGACGTCGTGACTCACCTTAAAGAAACTCTCGAGGTTCGTGGCCGCGATCTCTTCCATCCCCTCCGGCTTGCTCTCGCGGGTCGCGCCGGCGAAGGCGAACTCGACCGGGTCATCCTGCTTCTCGACGATGCCTCTGTGTTGTCCTTCGCCGTCCCTGTCAAATCCGTCCGCGCTCGCATCCTCGAATTCTGTTCTGCCCTCGATTGACAGGGCCAGTGGCACGGCCTGCCGCAGGCAGGCGGAGGGAAACCGTCATTTTCCGGCGTGCCGCGCCAGGTAGCGGCGGACGGCGGCACGGCTAAATGCATTTTTCCCGTGGCTGCAATAACCCACGCCGCAGTCCTGCTCCCAAGCTCTGCCTCACTCATCCGTTCGTGACATCACTTCACTCTGAACGGTACACTGACCACCGGGAACTATCTTCGGTATGGATCGTTTCACCGGTATTCACGCGGTTCGTGAAGCCCTCGAGGCCGGGAGCGCCTTCGACCGCATTGTTATCGCCAAGGGCCGTCAGGACTCCCGCGTTGAAGAAATCGTTCAGCTCGCCCGCTCGCGCGGTATTGCTGTTCGTTTCGAAGACCGCGGCCAGCTCGACCGCTTGGCCAATACCCGCGATCACCAGGGAGTCGTGGCCATCGCCGCTGTTCGCGCCCCGGTCACTCTCGAAGACATCGTCACTCACGCCAATCAATCCAAATCGCAGCGCGGTCTCATCGTTCTTCTCGACGGTGTCGAGGATCCTCACAATCTCGGCGCGATTATCCGCACCGCTCTTGCCTCCGGGGCGCATGGTGTCGTCATTCCCGAGCGACGCGCGGCTGGCCTAACGGACACGGTGGCGCGTGCTTCTGCCGGAGCCCTCGCGCACCTTCCTGTCGCCAAGGTCACGAATCTCTCTCGCGCGATGGAAGATCTCAAGCAGGCGGGTTATTGGCTTGTTGGCTTGGATGAAGCGGCGGACAAGTCCTACACGGACGTAGATTACACTTCGTCCACTGGCATCGTCATGGGCGGTGAAGGAGGCGGGCTACACGAACTTACCCGCAAGCATTGCGATTTCGTCGTGTCGCTTCCTACCTCAGGTCCAGTCAAGTCCCTAAATGTTTCGGTCGCCACCGGCGTAGTACTCTTCGAAGCCCTGCGTCAGCGCCGCTCTGCCAAAAGCTAAACGCGCGCACCGCGCGAAGTGTGCGAACACGCCTCTGGTCATAGGCTGTCCGAGCGCTCTCACCTCTTCAGGCCGGGCACGGCGGACGCTTGCACAAAAATAGTGAAACTTCCTCGGGAAGCGGGCAGGGCTCGCCCTGGTCGGCGTTATCGCATTCCAGAACGTATCTCACATGCAACCGGTCTCCGCAGAGCGCGAGTCCTAGATGGTGATTCAGCAGGTGATCGCGTTGTTCCCGCGACAGCTTTCCGTTTATCTTTTGCATTTGCGTACCTGTTCCTTCGTTCATTGGCTCTCCTCTCTGTTTTGGCTATCTCCCTTGCGGGGCCGCCGTGCCTGGCCCCGAAGAAACGGCTTCGAGCGTTCGAGCGCGTTCGTCCTGCGCTTTCTGCATTACGGGTAAATCTGGATCCGCGTTGGCCCACAACCGCAGAAACTCGTCGTAGTGTTTCAAGGCTTCTTTTGGTTCTCCGCCTTGCGCAAGCACGCGCGCCAACCGCAAATTGGCCACGACCCAGTAGGCCGGAGAATCCTCGCTGATCACTTGCCCCTTGAAATCCAGAAAATGTTGGTATGCTTGCGCGGCTTCTTTCCATTTGTGCTGTGCTTCGAGTGCACTCGCCAGTCCTTCATACGCGCTGAAGAAAGGCAGGTACACCGCCGCGCGGCGCTGGCTCTCCTCCGCGTCCCCCGGCTTGTTCGTGGCAAGCTCAATCGCGCCCTTCAGGTTGTAATAGCAACTGTGGGTGTAGGCGCTATCCTCCGTTTCATTCAACTTCGCCAACGCGGTGAGTTCTGCCTGCGCTCCCGCTACATTTCCCACATCGAGCGCAACCAGCCCTGCTCGTCTTAGTTCTTCGACCTCCGTTTCCTTCGCGGGCGCAGCAGCCGACAGCCGCTGCGACTCCGCCCGCGCTTCCGTTGTCTTACCGCGCAAAACCAGCACCGACGCCAGAAGGTACCGGTATACCGGGATCCACGTGTCGCTGTGCTGCTTCTCTGCCAGGACTATGCCCGTTTGTAGCGCCTCCGTCGCTTCCTTCAGCCGCCCTTGGTAGATCAGCACTCGCGCCGAGCTAAGGGCTGCCAGTCCCTTCTCATAATCTCCGCCCTCGCGCTCCAGCAACTGGAACTGCTCGCTCGCTTTCTCCGCATTCTCCTGGCCGAGATAGGCCAGCCCCGCTCCCCAGTGCAGTTCCGGGGCCTTCACTCCATTGGCCTGCGCCGAAGAGTAGCTTTCGATCGCTGCCTGAAACTGGCTGGTGTCGTCCAGCCACAGGACTAGGCGGATGTAGTCCACCCCGCTGTGTGGATTCATCTGCAAAAGATGCTTTTCCGCTGCAATCGCGTCCGCCCACTTCCCCATCTGCACGGATTCCTCCGCGAATCCCTGCAGCCCCTCGATGTCGTCCGGATAGAGTTCCGTCATCAGTCGGTATTGCTCTAGCGACTTTTCCTCAAGCGAATGCGCTGAGTAATCCACGGCCAGGATCACAAATCGTTCACGCTCCGAGACGTGATTGATCTCTGCCCTCGCTAGCTTCATGTGTCCGCGGAACTCGTTCAGATTCCCGAGTTGGTAGTACGCTCTTGCCAGGTACAGGTGAGCCATCGCAAAGCTGGGGTCAATTTCGACGGCGCTCTTCGCCAGCGGCAGGAATCCGTCAATTTCCCCAGCGGAGTACTTTTTCATCGCCGCCGAGTAACGCTTCAGCGCCTCGAGCGAAGGAGTTGTCACTTGTGCAAGCGGCGCGCTCCGCTGATCGATCTGTACCATTGATTCGCCCAAATGATTGCGCAACCGTTTTGCAAGTTCATCCACCGCGGCATACAACTCGCTCGTCGACTGCAACCCTTCTTTGTCCGCGAAAACCACCGCGCCCTGTTTCGGATCCACGACCTTCACGTAAATTTCGTACCCGCTTCCAGCTTTCACCACATCGCCTGTCAGGAGCACGCGGTAGTTCCCGCGCTGGCAGATTTCTTCGCCGAGCGCCGCATCGATATGGTCAACATCCTGACGTCCCACCAGCCTCGCGGCCGCCACCGCCTCCGTCCGCGGCACGATGTTCAAATAGCGCGATTGCTGCAGTTCGTGCCCCAACAATTCGCCGACGGTCTCATCAAACAGCGGCTCGCCGCTGTGGTTTTCGAAGTCTGCCACCAGCATCCGGTCATGCGGTGCGAAGATCGGCGCCGCGATTGCCCGGTACAGATAATTCCCGAGCGCCAGCAAGCACACGAGCCCGAGGAGGGTGCCTGCTGCCCTGAGCCACCATTTCGCATTCTCTTTTGGGGTACCGTCGTTCTGCCCCTTTGGCGATTGCGTCAGCGCTCCTACCAGCCCTTGGCTCCGCTGCAGCGCACGCAGGTCCACCACCAAATCAGCGGCAGAAACGTAGCGTTCCGCTGGATTCTTGGCCAGCATCTTGTTGACAATGCGTTCGAACTCGGCCGGCACCCGCGGATTCCGCTTTCGCAATGGTACCGGGTTCTCTCTCAGAATTCGGTTGCATGTCGCCAGGAATCCTTTCGTGAGGAACGGGTGCCGTCCCGCCAGCCCCTCGTAGAAGATCACGCCCAGCGAGAAAATATCCGAGCGCTCGTCCGATTGGCTTTCTTCGAGGACTTCCGGCGCCATATACGCCAGCGTTCCGCTCACTTTGCCCCGGTCGCTGCGGTAATCAATCTCCGTCGACAACAGGCTGGTGCTCGGCAGTCGTCGCGCCACCCCGAAGTCCAGCATCTTTACCTGCTCCGCCGACGTCAGCATGATGTTTTCCGGCTTGATGTCGTGGTGCAGCACTCCGCCCTTGTGCGCTGCCGCCAGCCCTTCCGCGCACTCCACCGCGATTTCCAGGAATTTGTTGATCGAGATCGGTTCCTTCAGCCGCTGCCGCAGCGTTTGCCCTTCGACGTACTCCATCACGAGGAAGATTTCATTTCCTTCCTCGAACATGTCGTAAACCGCCGCAATGTGCGCGTCGTTCAAGCGCGAAGCGTACTGCGCCTCGGTCCAAAGCCGCTCCCGGTACTGATCATCGGGAGCGCTGACTATTCTTTTGAGAGCCACCAGCCGCTTGAGCTTCGTGTCGTAGGCACGGTAGACCTCGCCCATGCCGCCTCGTCCAAGTCGCACTTGAAGCAAGAATCGGCCAACGGTGGTTCCGCTCCGATCGGGCGGATCCGTCTTCCGTTGTTTTTCGGGGCTTTCACCCTCGGCTGTCGCCGTTCGGGGCCGGGACGTGAAATTCACTAGAGCCGCCTTCGGGCAACCGACATCGTGCTGGTCTTCGGTCGCCCCTGTCAGAAGGGCCCGCCATGTTAGTACGAAATCTTAGGTGAAACCGTCGCTCAAAGTAAACTAATTGCGCTGACAAACTTTGGAGCAACACGAACTTGCTCGCTCCCCCCGCTGCGCAGTTTTCAGAAGAATGCGCCTCGTTGCGAGCCTCGCCCCGTCTGGCTTGGCGTTTGAGGTGGCTGTCGGCGTGTCTTCACCTACCATCCGCATCTACCATGAACTAGTACCCGGGCGTCCTTGCCGTAAGCGAAGCAGCAAACCGCCCGCCGCGGCCTTGACACCTGCACCACAGCCGTTTGTTGTGTAGTGTCGAAAACCGCGCGAACGTATCACGCATTCTCTACGAAAATGACGCTACTTACCCCGGTGGTCTGGTTGCTGGACGTAAGAGGTTGGTGAAAGAGAAGCGGCAGGGGGAGCCTGCCTGCGGCAAGCGCGCCAAAAAAAGGAAGAGCTCAGCAAATGTTTGACTGCGTCAGGCGCTTTTCATTGTTTTCTTGGCGCAGGGTGTCTCTAGGCATTGTTAGGAAACCGAGCGGCCGATAGGGGTTTTCTTTGCGAATCCTTGGGTGATATCTTATTTTTTTGAGGAAGAGGGCTATTCGTGGATCACTCCAAGTTGGTCTCGACATTTTCTCCTCTCAATCGCGAAGCGCCCTCTTGGTCGGGGCGGCTGGCGAAATTCTTTTGCTTCTTGATTTTTCTCACTCTCGCTCTGGCCGCTGCTCCACGCGCCCTGGCGCAGAGCCAGTCCGTTCCTTCAGTTTCGCCCGATGCTCCCTTTGCCTTTTCTGATTTTGATGGCGACCTGAGGCCTGATTTGGCCGTGGTCCAGGCCGGGCGCAGCGATCCGTCTCTGACAGACTACTGGGTTCAGTTTCATCTGACCGCTGTCGGTTTGCATTCCATCCGCGTCGTCGCTCCCACAGGCGGATTGCAAATCGCGGCACGCGATGTCAACGGCGACCACGTGCCCGATCTCGTTCTCACCACATCCTGGCGCAAGCTGCCGGTAGCGATTCTTCTGAACGACGGCCACGGTAGCTTCTCCTTGGCCGATCCGGCCGCTTATCCCGAGGCTTTCCGTGGCTCAAAGACAGGTTGGATTGGCTCCGCATTACCGGAACTCGACTGCTTTGGCGTTCTTTCTCAGTCGCCGACGGGAGCTTGTCCCTCGGCAGCACGGCTCCCATACCTGGGTTCGCCGGTTCGCGCCACGCGGCCTTCTGACTGCCGATTTCCCCTCGCTCGTGGTCTGATCCCCCATCGGGGGCGCGCTCCCCCGCCGGAACTCCTCCGCGCTTAAGCCTCAACTCACAGCCTGATCGCGTTCGTGGCGCTGCCTTGGCTTGCCATGGCAGCGCGAATCCATTTCACCGAACCGCAGGCACACGTTTCCGGTGGTCCTGTCCAAATTTTGCAAGGAAGAAGCCATGATTCGCAGTGTTGTCGATTTCGCGCTCAACAATCGCTTCATTGTCCTCTCCATTGCTGTTCTCTTGATTCTTTGGGGGGC
>Ga0306922_10007580_pt1 | contig 10484 bp, 10 predicted proteins | sample sta12Cox44000082_FD_203758 | JGI IMG/M metagenome (GOLD analysis project Ga0306922, IMG submission 203758) | Lab enrichment of tropical soil microbial communities from Luquillo Experimental Forest, Puerto Rico - statoxic.12C.oxic.44.000.082 (v2)... | ecosystem: Environmental > Terrestrial >...
TCACCACTGACGTTCGCGGCGTGCACCTGATGTATCATAATGGCGAGAATCCCGGTTTCCGCGCTGCGGTCGTGCTGGCTCCATCCTCCAAATCAGGCGTGGTCGTCCTGACAAACGGCGAGTCGAAGCCCTTTATCGAGATGACCACGCGGAGCCTTCTCGAACAGCTTCTCCGGTAGGAATCCGGGTGAAGCTCGCGATCTCGCCGATCGTTCCCTCCCAGCGGGGCTGACCGACATTGCTGCCCACCTCTCTTCCGCTCACACCGGGCCGGCGTCTGCGGCTGCATCCTGCCGGAGTAGAGCGGTCCCCGAAGCTCCATCTGAGGGGACTGACAGTTCGAGTCCTATTCTCTCCCGCGAAGAGCCCGTGTCTCGCACAGGCCGGCCCGCGCCAGGTCGCGACCATTCCCACACTGTTTCCGTGACGATGCCCTTGTCGCAGATGAAAACGCTCGCGGGTCCGGAGATCAGGGGCCGATATCAGGCTGCTTGGGAGTCGGAGTTCTCGGAGGGACCGCAGCGTTTACTGGCTTCTTCTTTGAAAGGCAGATCGGAGCGACGCTCATGACAGACAGCCACAACAGATTTCTTGGAAATCGCCCACTGTCACCGGAAACCCTAATGATGGGCTATGGCTATGACCCTTTTCTGTCCGAGCGCTCTCTCAAGCCGCCGGTCTTCCACACCTCGACTTTCGTGTTTCGATCGGCTCAGGACGGGAAGGAGTTTTTCGAGCTGGCCTACGGCTTGCGGCAAAAGCGCCCCAATGAAGAGCCCGGATTGATCTATAGCCGGATCAACAATCCCGACCTCGAAATGCTCGAGGATCGGTTGGCCATCTGGGATCAGGCCGAGGCCAGTCTCGTCTTCGCCTCAGGCATGGCGGCGATCTCAACCACGCTCTGGGCCTATGCGCGCCCAGGCTCGGTGATCATCCATTCGGGCCCCGTCTATGGCGGCACCGATTTCCTACTGAAGAAGATCCTGCCGCAATTCGGTGTGACCTCGATCGCCTTTCTTAGCGAGGGCGGCAACAGGGCGATGGAAGAAGCCGTCGGCTCGGCGCGCAGCAAGGGGCCGATTGCGGCGCTTTACATCGAAGCGCCAGCAAACCCCACAAACGGAATGGTGGATCTCGAGCGTGCCCGGGAGATGTGTCCGGCCTCCACGCTCCGGATGGCAAGCGGCCGGTTATCGTCGTTGACAATACGATGTTGGGGCCGATCTATCAGACCCCTCTGGCACATGGTGCTGATCTGGTCGTCACGTCGCTTACTAAATATGTCGGCGGGCATTCCGACCTGATCGCCGGCGGATGTTCGGGAGCGGCCGCTCTGCTCGAACCGATCCGTGGCATGCGCACTATCCTGGGCACGATGTGCGATCCGCATACCGGGTGGTTGCTGATGTGTTCACTTGAAACCTTGAAACTCAGAATGACAGCCGCAGCCGACGGCGCGTGCAAGGTCGCAGACTTCCTCAATACTCATCCGAAGGTCACGTCGGTGTGGTATCTGGGATTCTTGCCGGAGGGCCATCCCGATCGACCAGTCTTCGAGCGCCAATGCAAGGGTCCAGGCTCCACTTTCAGCTTCGAAGTGACGGGGGGTGAGGCCGAAGCCTTTGCCGTCCTGGATCGCCTCAAGGTGATCAAACTCGCGGTGAGCCTGGGTGGTACGGAGACGCTTGCTTCGCATCCTGCGGCGATGACTCATTCGGACATCCCGGAAGAAGAACGGTTGCGGCTGGGTATCACGCCGACGCTTATTTGCATTTCAGTCGGGATTGAGGATCCCGACGACTTGATCGAGGATCTCAACCAAGCGTTGGCCTAAGGTCTGATCGCATTTGAGGGACACGGCCTCTCTCCGCTAGAGAAAGGCAGATGCGAAACGTCGATCCAGCCGAAGCGATGCGCTCGCCGTGCCGACAGCGCGGCCCTTGGTCACGCCACCTGCCGCGGCCGGTTAGTGGCGCTTCTCGGACCGCCCGACAAGTCGATTGGTTTGATGCGACGCCGGCAACTGCTCGAATGAGTTCGTCGCGCCGACGGTGGATCGGCCCCACTTGGACGAAGCCTCGAAACCGTTACCTATCTGTCGCGGGACTAGAAGTTCGAATCCATTCCGCTCCAGCGGAGAGTCGGTTGCGAACTCGGTTTCATGCCCCAGCCGATGCAGTGTAGGAGGACAGAAATGAGTATCACCGGGGCGGTGACCGGGAGTGCCGGGGCCTCGGATCTTTTGGATTTCGACGCCGTCGTGATCGGCGCGCGGGCCGGATTTACCAGGGGCTGAACAAATCTACGGCCGCGACCGCGCTGGCGGCTCTTGTCGAGTTGCACCAGAACGCCAAGCGATCGCCTTGCCACCGGAGCCGGCCGTGATTCGCTGAGCGGGGCGCTCACGTCACGTGAGTGATGCGCCCATGGCCCGCGCAATCCTCAACATATCGAGTTCACTGATCTCCGCCAGGCCGGAGCGAAGTTGATAGCCCCAGTTCCTGTTGCCTTTCGTGAACTCCAGCTGCTCGAGAAGCGTCCGGATCGGTGTCTCCGCGGCCGTTTGCCAAGTGACATCCCGACGGAACGGGGAGAATCCGTCGCCCATGTCGACTTGATATGGAGCGCCCCCTTTCACGACACCGATTGCCGTGAAGGATTGCAGCTTGTCTTTGCCGCGGAACGCGTCGGTCGGCGAATAAAATACGACTCGGTCGCCCGGCTCGATGCGGCGAAGCGGCGCCGCCTTGCCGTGCGAGACTTGCATGAACCCGTTGCTTCGACCGAGCCGAACGTGCTCGGCCGAAGCGACGGCAACCCAGTTCTTGCTCATGGCATGCCGGAAAAAAAGCGCATGCGATAGCCATCAAGATCGCCACAAAGGTATAGCCAAATCCCATCTCGGCGCAGTTTCTCGACGCGAACGCCCGACTCGCCCAGCCAACGGATCGGTAGTGTCAAGAATCACGGTTTGTACCGAGGGACCGAAAGTTCGAATCCAACTCTCGGCCTATCGAAAAACTGTAGGTATTCCGCCATTTTCGGCGACTAGGAAAAGGGGTTTTGTCCCCGGTTTTGTCCCCTGGCGACGCAGATCCGTGAGATCGCCTTCCCCCTGAGGTCGGAGAACACTACCCACACTTTGTCCCGGCAGTCGACCAGGACGGCAACGAGGTGAGCGGCGTTCGCCTGCCGGATCTCACTGTACCTGCAAGCAATTGGAGCAATCCCCAGAAGTCGGGTCGAGCCGGCGAGTTCGGCGTCGATTCGCGCAGCGCGAGCGGTCACTGAATAGCTGTTTGCATCAAGGGCGGACGAGCGCTCGGTGTCGATATCGAGCGGCAGTATTTGCCGGAAGTGTCGACGTGTATTTCCTCGCTAGGCGGACGGGTACTTCGGTCAAAATGATTTAGAACAATTACGGCCCCGTGACCCTTGTGAGAGTCCGGATCGCATTCTTCAGGATCTTCCAGGTCTTTGAGCCGATCTATGCTGCGGCGCAGGAGGGACGCCGACAGCGCGGCTATCGGGCTCTTTTACTTCCGGTCGCGAACTTGTAAGCGGAAAGGTTACCGAATGGTGCTCTAAGCTGAGCGTGATCGAAATGTTACAAACCCCTTGAGGCAGCGGGTCGTCCGGCGCAGATTGACAAATCGAAGGTTGTTTGTACACAAATTCCATCGCTGCTAGCGAAATCTATTAACGTGGTCGCGTTAGCTTACGAGTGAGCAGTTGAACCTTCGGGAGGCGCTTTTGGTAAAGGCAAGTGGCGCGCGAAATGTCGCGACTCTATCTGCTCACGAAGTTAACCTGAAGAAGCGTCTCCAGAAGCACCTATCCGAACTAGGATTTCGCAAGACGCGCAACGGCGCACTCGAAATTTCTGGAACAGACAAACAGATCATTCGCGCTCTGCATAGCGGTCAGCGCAATGACCGCCTGATATTGAATAAATCTTTCATTGCACGAAATCTTACTCTACTTCTTCGCTATTTCGCTTCGGGAACCGAAGTCGATCCATCACATATCCACCCGGTGCTGCAGCGTATCCGAAGCGAAACCTGGGAAAGCGATCTCTTTCGACTTGCTTCGCTTACTTGGGCGGTTCCGGTTTCGAACGGATTCGGGCGACGACTGCGGTACCTAGTATGGGATGGATCAAATCAAAAGCTTATCGGACTTATTGCCATCGGTGATCCCGTCTTCAACCTGGGTGTACGAGACAAGCTTATAGGCTGGGATGCCAATGATCGTTGCGAACGATTGGTCAATATGATGGACGCTTATGTCCTTGGAGCAGTCCCGCCCTATAACATGCTTCTCGGCAGCAAGCTAATCGCCTCCCTAGTTCGGACCCGAGAAATCTATACCGACTTCACGCGTACATATGGAAATACCAGAGGAATTATTTCTGATAAGGAAAAAGGAGCGCGCCTCCTCGCCGTGACGACTTCGTCGTCCTTGGGCCGGTCGTCAGTTTACAACCGATTACGGCTTGGGCAAATCGACTACTTCCGTCCGATCGGCTACACAACCGGCTGGGGCCATTTCCATATACAGGATGATTTATTTTCCGATCTACGCGCTTTCTTGCGCGTCAAGGGACATCCCTACGCCGATCTACATCGATTTGGACAAGGCCCCAACTGGCGATTGCGCACTACCAGGACCGCACTTGAGGCTTTGGGATTCAAAGAGGAAATGCTTCGCCACGGCATCAAGCGTGAAGTTTTTCTGTGTAAACTCGCTTCCAACGCGCTCGACATCTTGCGCGGAGGCAAAGGCCGCCCGAAACTATCAACCTTGCTAAAAGCCGATGAGGTGGCGGAGGTGGCAGTTCATCGTTGGATGTTGCCCCGCTCCGAAAGACGGCCGGAATTTCGGGCGTGGACGGCCGATAAAATCACCGAATTATTGATGCCACGTCTCGCGGTTATCGACGACGCGAAGGGCCGGTTCCGTGCTGCGTGAGCGCTTCTCCGTCGGCCCGCCGGTCGAAGATGTCTGCCTCCCTTAATGCGTGGCAACAGCGGCTAGACCGCCATTTCGCCGCGGTCGCGGCCTCAAGACCCGTCGGCCAATTTCCTGTCTTTGCGCTCGAACACGGCCTCGAGGGATCCGAACTGGCTGAAAAGGCGATTTATTACGGGCCTGCCTTGCCGCGGGTGCCGCTCGCGAATATTGGCTCCTTTGGGTCATCTACGCCACTGAATTTGGCTATGGTTACTATGGTAACGAATATTGGCATTCCTATGAACAAGAAACACCAAATTGGCGCGGCCGGTTTACACGGGACGAACTTCGGAGCTAGCGAATAGCGCTTGGGACGCGTCGTCGCGCTTCTGTGAGTTCCTTCAGCAGCAGGAACTCGCCGGGCGGATTGCCCTCGCTCTGCTGGATCAGGGCTCCGCCGAGCAATCGCCAATTTATCCTCCCACCTTGGATCGTCTCGTCTCCGACCTCGAGCGCGTTCGTCGCGCCCGCGAATGGTTGAGGGAGACTCGTTCTGCGGTGGCGGATCGCTTCAAAGGCACTGCATCCCGTCGCTCGCTTTCGCCAAGCGACCCCGAACTCCAACACCGCGACGCTGGATCGAAAGAGTCCGTACCCGATATTCGTCCTGTCCTCCTGCTACAACGAAGCAGCCAAACAAGCTGGTCGCCAATAGTTATTATACCCAGCTTCACCGCTATTGCCGAACTCGATCGCCAACTGTCTACTTTTGTCAAAACGGCACGGTGCCGAATTGCTGCCGCCTCGGATACTTGGCTGCCGGGGGGTTGGCTCTTGTCAGGCCCTCAGCGGCGCGTCTTGAAAAACTGGCCTGCCACGAACGCTCCCGTGGTCGCCTTTGAAAGATCCCATAGCGTTCTCCAAAATCTGCTTGATAACGAATGCCGAATATCGGCCGGTCCTCAATGGCTGTTTCGCATCAATACCGATGGCACTGCCCGCGAAGTGGCCGCGCGTATTGTGCGCCCAGGTCAGAATTATGTCCTCGTGACACAGGACAGTCCGATAATTCCAGAGCAATTGCAGACAAAGGCGTGCACCATCAATTGTGAAGGCGCCACTGCTTCAATCTTGACGGTGCCGGAAACACTCTCTGCTCATCAACTCCAAGCGTTTGAACAAATCGGTCTGCGAGCGCGACGCACAATCCGCATTTGGCCTGCAGGTCTATGCGGACGTAGTTGGGATGGGGAAGGCCATAGCGCATGGCTAACCACTGAAACCCCATGCTTTGGCATCGCCCATGACTATCCTGTCGACGAATACCTTATCGGGTTGGACCCTAGCATGGACGCTCTGTCGGTTCGTGCCGGGCCTCCCGGCCAACTGGTTTTCATAGAACTCCCCGCTTTGCCACCCGGCCGTCACGTCTTGAGCGTCAAGGCACGCCGCGCGAGCCTCGCAGCGACGGTATCCCGGGCAGTCGACGCCGAGGGTTTCGTTACGCTTGATGTCCGAGATCCTAGAGGCCTTGGGTTCCCGGCACGACCTCATTCGCAGGACTAACCGTTTCTCTCGACCCACCTACACCTGACCTCGACACCTTTTGGGAGGGGAGGGTTAATCTTTCCGTCCTCGGCCCGGACTCCCAGCCCGTGACCTGCTCGGTCACGCTGTTAGGAGCCCACGACGAGCAGTTGTCATCCGCACAGATCGGGAATTTCTCGCTGCCAATCGAACCTGCAACATGGTCACCCCGTTTTCATCGCTTCGCGTCATCTCACCTGTGGGATTACCTGGAAGCCTCCAAAGCGACTTTGTTTATCGAAGGCGACGATCTTGGCCGCTTTGCGCTCAGATTGGAGCGAGACGTCAAGCCCCTAAGCCGGCGGAGCCGGAGCCAAACAGGCAGATCTGGACACACGACGGCCTCGGCCGTGCGGGTGGTTTTGGATGATCCACCGATTCACATCCACCCAGACATTCCCGCTGCCCGCGGGTGCAAACCAAACGAACCCCTGTGGGTTCACGCCATTCCGGCTCACTCATGATCCCATTCTTGGCGCTTTGCCACCAGTAAATTTTGCTCACAAGCTGTCACGACTCAGTTCGTAAGGGACTAAGGTGGATCTGTCGCCACACTCATCGCACTGCGACGGTTCGTCTGATCGATGATACCGGCTTTGATTCGCCGCCCGCAGTTCGTTTTTGCACGTTTCAAAATCCTCTCGATTTTACCGAATTGGAACCGAGGCTAGCGTTCGCTGGGTTTCCCGCTGAAGCACCTGGGGGACTTTTCGTCGCAATCCAGGGTGCCCACACCGACGCCTTTGTTCTTAGCGCCCCTCAAACCGGAAACAGCTTGCAAGTTTTGCTGGTCAATCCACGCTTTTTGGCCCCTGCCGACGATGTTAATAATACAGCCTCTGCTCTCCGTCTCCTTTTACTCTGGTCTAACGCCCACGTGGCTGGACCTCTCGCGACCAATCGCCGTGATCACGTAACGAGGGGCATATTAGGATTTGTCTATGGGGCCCTTACAGGTCACGATTGGTCTCAGGTCGAAGGAGACTATTTAGCCGCCCCAAGGGCCGAGCATTCTCAGGACCGGCTCACTCGATCGGTCGGCGGCCCTCCGGCATTCGCCGTTATCTTGCGGCGCGACTACCGCACAATAGCTGAGGATACGGCGACTGGAGAGCGCTGGTTTGCCGAACTCGCCGAACGGTATAAGGTCTGTTCCAATCCGGCTTTAAGCAGTTTTGCCCTTCGCTTGGCAAGTTGTCCTTCGAACGTTTTTGCGATGTATAAAGAAAACCTTCAGACTTTATTTACTGAGATCAAACGAGTACCTACTCTGCTTCGGGGAGCGCGATTATTAGCACTTCTGTCTGCTAACGATACGACGGACGCAACCACTTCTATGCTCCCGAGTTGGACATGGCGATAGCCCACCTAAACCAAGCCGATGTGTTGCGCCGGTCGCGGCAAGCTCTCGGATTACCTTTTCAAGCCGACCGCATTGACGAGATCTTCCTAGCCGCCTGTCTTCGGCGGGCAGCAGCCATCTTTGCTCCATGCTCAAGAGCGACTCTCATCGCGGCGGTGCTGGATAGTCTTGAATACCTAAGCCCGCACCAAGGCGACCTGCGCGAAAAAGTGGAGAATACCGTGGAGGGTCTCGTCGTCGTTGGCGATCTGCTCGAACTCGATCAAGTCGCCTTAAATACAGCGGAAGCGAAGAGCAATTGGCTCTTCGCGCCCCGCCAGGGTTCGTTGCTCGACCCGATGGAGGCACATTTCTGACCGGCATTGCACCGGATGCCTTGAGCCCGCTGCCCGCATCCCTTCAGCCGCGAATTCTTTACCAAGGCTATGTCCGAATCATACGGCCCGAGCCAGGCGAAGATATTCCGGCGCTCCTTGCTGAGTTGGGACTTCTTCAGCGTTCCGAGCAAGCCTGGTTGAAACTCCCCAGAGAAACCACCGCCGATGAGCTGCATCGTGACATGCTGCGTCGTCTCGACGCTCTGCCCCGAAGCGGCCATGCGGAGGGTCTTCTCGTGCTCGATCCAACCACGAAGGTCGACTACTACCGTGGCCGCTGGAAGCCGCCGGGAGAGCTGAGTGGCACTTTCGTCGCCCGCCGGCCGCAGGCTTATGGCGCTCCCCTCTGGGGCTTCGCCCTTCTTGATCGCGGCGCCTTGGCGCGCTTTCTCGACTTTCCAATCAAAGGGTTTCGCTGGCGCGGCTGCGATGCCGCTTGGCACTTGCAGGCGGCCATTGACCACTGCCGCGCAGCGCGGCAGCGATACCGGCGACGATACGCACACGGTGGGGCGTATCTTGACTTCTTTTCGCCGCTACCCTTGTGGGCTGAACGTCATCTCGCCATTGTCGGCCACGCGGCAGAGCGACAGCATTCCCTCTTCACTTATTTCATCGCAACGGACGACCTGATCGCCCAAGAAGACTTTCTTCAACGGCGCTTATGGCTGAGATGTGACGAGGACTCAAACTGAGCGGGGCCGCGATTGTCGCAAACAATCCAAGAGACGATCGGTCAGCTTCACAGCTGTCTTAGGGATTATATCGAAGCTACCTATCATATCAGTTCGCCGACGCTGATAGAGCAGCGCCGAATGCTGCTCGAACGGCCGGGCATCATCTACCAAATCCCATACGTCGAATCGACGCCCCGGTATCAACCGGGCGAGCATCTTGCGGAAATGGCGGACCTCCCGAACGCTGCGCTGCAAGCCTACCTCGCATTATCGACTAGCCAAGGCGAACTCCCCCGTCGCGTATACGACCCTCCCTATAAGCATCAATCCGATTCTATCCGCCATAGCCTGATCAAAGCAAAGAACCTTCTTGTCATGACCGGGACCGGTTCCGGTAAGACTGAATCGTTTCTCTTGCCCATCCTTGGCAGACTCGCATGCGAGGCGGAGTCCAACCCCGCCGCGTTTCGAGACCAATTGGCCATGAGAGCGCTTGTTCTCTACCCGATGAACGCGCTCGTGAACGACCAACTTGGGCGCCTTCGCTCACTATTTGGGGATCCCAGAATCGTCGGCCTCTTCAAAAACTGGGCCGGACGGCCGCCGCGCTTTGCGCGCTACACCAGCCGTACGCCTTACGCCGGGTTGCGCACACGCGAGAAAGACTCCCGCAAGCTCCGAGCCTTTGACGAGTTTTACGTCGAGATACAACGGCGCGCCCGATTGGATGACGCCGAAGAACAAGCCGCCCCGCAGCGGTTGCTCCAGCAGCTAAAGGCGCGCGGCAAGTGGCCCGCAAAGCCAGATCTTGTGGCCTGGTTCGGCGACAAAGGATCGCCTTGGCAAGACAGACGAACGGGAGAGTTTCGCCGCGCGGTGATGCTTGCGGACGACACGGAACTCGTCACTCGCCATGAGGTGCAGTCGTTCCCTCCCGACCTGCTTGTGACAAACTACTCCATGCTCGAGTACATGTTGATGCGGCCGATCGAACGGCCGATATTCGACGCCTCGCGCCAATGGCTCGAAAACAATCCCGACCAGAAATTTCTCATCGTCCTCGACGGGGCCCATCTCTATAGGGGAGCCGCCGGGGCCGAAGTCGGCCTACTCCTTCGCCGCCTGCGCGACCGACTTCAGATCCCATCCGAACGGTTCAGGTTATCTGCGCAACCGCGAGCTTCACCGACGACGGATACGCGCCTGATTTCGGAGCGCAACTCGCAGGCGTGCCACCGGAAACTTTTGTTCCGGTGACCGGCACGCTCGATCTTAGGCCGCACGCGGCCGCAGGGACCACCCGCGAGGCTGAGCTGCTCGCCGCGATCGATCTTAACGCCTTCTATGAGGCATCCTCCGATGCGGCACGGATCGCAATTGTCCAGCCGTTCCTCGAACGCCGGCATGTCCGCCTCGGGCTTCAGCTCGAAGAAAGCCTGTTCGACGCACTAGAGAATTTCCCCGCGCTCGGGCTTCTCATCAATATGACAATGAAAGAAGCGAGGCCCGTCAAAGAGTTGGGCG
>Ga0306922_10007588_pt1 | contig 10480 bp, 6 predicted proteins | sample sta12Cox44000082_FD_203758 | JGI IMG/M metagenome (GOLD analysis project Ga0306922, IMG submission 203758) | Lab enrichment of tropical soil microbial communities from Luquillo Experimental Forest, Puerto Rico - statoxic.12C.oxic.44.000.082 (v2)... | ecosystem: Environmental > Terrestrial > Soil...
GTCTGCAATCATATGCGCGCCAATCAGAGCAACGGGAATCCCCAGAGCCAGGCCGAGAGCGACTTGAACAAAGGCGCCGCGCATCACCAGGCCCGCTAGCCGATTCCGGTTTGCGCCGAACGCCATTCGCAGTCCAATTTCGCGCGTGCGCCGCGTTGTTTGATACGAGGTGATGCCATAGAGCCCAATCGATGTGAGCAGCAGTGCGAGCAGTCCAAAGAGGGTAGTCAGGCGGGCGGTCAGACGTTCCTGGCTAAAATTGCCCGCAAGCTGAAAATCAAGAGAATGCAGGTTGATGATAGCAAGGTTCGGATCGATAGCTGCAAGAGTAGCGCGCACACCCTCTTCCAGGCTCTGTCGTGTTCCATGGAAATCCATCACGACCGAGGTGATGTAGTGCGTTTTCGTCTCCAGGTTTACAAAAATGGGATCTTTCAAATTGTGTTGCCACTGTGAGAGCGGCTGGAAAAACATCGGCCGCGTCTCCTCTTGCGGGTGGGTATACTTTGCATCTGCCACCACACCTACGATCTCATAAGCCCCGATGTCTTCCTGCTCGTAGATTCCGAAGTGTTTGCCGATGGGATCTTCATCGGGGAGAAACTTCTTTGCGAAGGCCTGGTTCACCACCGCAACGAAGCGTGAGTTCGCTGTGTCACTTTGACTAAAGCCTCGTCCCCGGATCACCGGCTGGCCAACGGTTGCGAAAAAGTTGGGACTCACTCTATCGAGCAATGCATCATTGCCAACACTTGGCCCTGGCCCAGGTCTTCCCGGAATGAAAACAGCATCGGTCCACACGTGTCCATCGAGTGGGCTATACATCGCCAGTCCGACATTCTGCATTCCCGGGATTGCCGCTAACTGCAGCTCCAGCGCTTGATGCAAAGCCGCGAGTTTTTCGGGCCGGTACCCTGCTCCCAGAGGATCCAGATGCAGCACATACCGGTCGGTCGTCTGCAGGCCGAAGTCCTGATGCTCCATGTTCTGCAAGCTTTTCGTCAGCAACCCGGCGCCCACTAGCAGCACCAGCGAGAAGGCGGCTTGAAAGACAATCAAGGACTTCTGTGGCAACGACGCTCGGTCTCCAGTGGACCGGTTCACGCCCCCCAGGCCTTCGGCCGGATCACTATGGGATGTGACCCAGGCCGGCACGATTCCGAACACAATGCCTACAAGGAGCGCCAGCAGGAACGCAAATCCAAGCACAGCCAGCGAGGGCCTCGCGTGCATTGCGCTATGCAGGGAGCCGGGAAATGCAAGAGCCAGGATCATCCGTGCTCCCCCATAGGCCACTGACAATCCTGCCAGGCCACCCAGGCACCCGAGAAGCACGCTCTCGGTGATCATTTGCCGAACCAGCCTGGACCGCGCGGAACCAAGCGCCATCCGAACCGAAGTCTCAATTCTTCGTTTAACGCCACGCGCCAACAACAGGTTCGCCACGTTCGCGCACGCTACCAGCAGGACAAGCGCAGAGATCGATAGCAAGAGGTATAGTTTTTTGTCCGTTTGCTGCTGAAGGCTCTGGATGCCCGCGCCACCCGGCGTTACTACCACATGCACCTTGGGGATTAATACAGGAAAACCATGGCTTAGATACTCGTCTTGGGTTAGGAGCCATTGACGCAAGTTTGCCGAGATTTTCTGTTGCAGGGGCCCGATAGCTACACCGGGCCGTATGCGCCCCAGCAGGTATAGCCAGCCCGCGATCGGCTCGTGCAGAATCGAATCCGCCGGGTGGAGCAGAGGCTCGGCTGAAAGCGGTATCCAGAATGCGGGCGGATTTGGGCTGATCCGGTCGCCATAGAATGCAGGGGGCGCAATCCCGACTACGGTGACAGGCTGGCTCTGCAAATAGAATGTGTCGCCGATCACGGAGGGGTCGCCAGCGTAGTCTGACTGCCATGCCTGGTAACTCATGACGGCTGCCGGCGCCGCGCCCGCCTGATCGTCAGCATCCGTGAGCACACGCCCTGCGAAGGCTCCCACGCCTAAGGTATGGAAGTAGTTTCCAGAGACAAATTCGCCATGTTTTGATTCAGCAGCCCTGCCGGCACGGCGAACACTAATTAAAGGTTGACCAGCCTGCATCGCCGCTAACTGCTCAAACTCCGGGGTAGACTCGCGAACATGCCTGTAATTCTCGTAGGAGAAAATATCGAAGTCTCCATTGTCGTTTTCCAATCCATTGGTGAAGCAGCAGTCTTTATATGTATCGCCAATGCGATAAAGCGACTTCGGATCACTCACCGGCAGCGACCTCATCAGGATCGTATGTACCAGCGTAAAGATTGCTGTGTTCGCCCCGATTCCGAGCGCCATCGTCAGGATCACCGTGATGGCAAAGCCGGGGGACTTGCTGAACTGTCGTATCGCATAGCGGATATCCTGCCGAAGCTGTTCGAGCCAGAGAATCGAGCGTTCATCCCGGTGCATCTGTTTTGCTTGTTCCACGCCCCCGTACGCGCGCCTGGCGGCCAGGTGCGCCTCGTCGGCACTCATACCGATTTGCAGAAAATCATCCTCCAGTAGCGCAAGATGCGCCCTGATTTCCCGTTCCAGTTCCGCTTCCACCCGATCGTTACGGAAAAGGTTCCGGCACTTCGATAGAAGAGGTCTGAGATGCATCACGACTAAAAGTCCTCAACGAGCAGTCGTTCCACGAGCCCTGCCATCTTGCGCCAGCGCAGCGTTTCCTGGTTCAGCGCCCTCTCGCCTGCCTTGGTGATGGCGTAGTATTTCGCCTCTCGATTACTCTCCGTCCTGCCCCAGGTGCCTTTGATCCATCCGTACTGCTCAAGTCGAACCAGCGCGGGATAGAGCGTTCCCTGGTTGAGATTCAGCAGGCTCTCGGAGACTTGCGCGAGCCGGGTGGCGATCTGATAGGCATGCTGCGGTCCCATGCTCGCCAGAGTCCGCAGAACAATCAGGTCCAGTGTCCCCTGCAGCAGCTGGATCGGTTGCTTTTCTTCACTAGGCATTCAAGTGCTCTCTTCAGGGAAATAGAATGGCGCGGTTTCACTTGGATGTCAAGTAAAGAGGATTGCTGTGACATCTTAATTTGCTACGAACAGTAAAGAGGATTGCTGCCATGCTTGTGCCGGCTTGCCATCCAGTGAGTAGCACTCGAGTCCCGGTTCGACCGAAGGTCTGTTCCCAAGACAAACGGACTCAGATCTGAGTGCTTGGTGCGGCAGACGCCAGCTTTCCCGGCAATCTTGCCTCAACCTCAAACTGCCGATTACGTGTCGCGCACGAAACCGTTCCGGCACCAGAATGTCAATCTCCTGTCCCAAAAGCTCCTCCCGTTGGTGCCAAAGAGCCACTCCACCTGGGCCATTCACCAACATGGTCCTACCTTTCCGGATCATCATGATCAATGCGTCTGGAGCGGATTCCAGAAGCCGACGGAACTCTGCCGGGTTTTTGCGCTCGGTGATCTCACGAATAAAGTGGTTTCGTCGTGTGGACGACTCGGCGGGCTGCAGAAGCGCGGCGACCTCCTCAAGGAAGCAGTGACAGAGTTTCGTAGAGCGTTTCCTGATCCGTATTGATATGGGAGATGCATTTTGCGCCGAATGACAAGGTTGTCCTGCGGTACCACCGCACGCGAAAAAACAAACCGGAGCTTACGTAATACCGCCTTCCGAGAAGGCGGTGGCGTGCGTGGCATCACCATTTCTCACGTTGCGCACGGAAAGATTAAGACCGAGTGGACGGTGGTGGGAGTTTGATGCGCAGCCAATCAATAAACTGCGAACTCCCAGACACCTATACTGTAGTCAAACAGGTTCTATTTAGCGGCTGATGGCTGGCCGGAAAGTACGCAGCCTCGCGTGGCTTCTATTCCGCACCATTTCTGGGAGGCGAACTGTCGAGCCGGTTCGAGCCGGGTCTGTAGGCTAACCGGGACCTATCTAGTCAGGTGAAGGACTGCACCGCTTCCGACTCTTCGTCAAAAACATCAAATAGCGGCAGCAAGTTGCACATCTTCAGCGTCTGCAGTGCTGGCTTCGAAGGATTGACAAGCTTGAGAGAGCCTCCCGCCTGCTTAGCGCTGGTTAGCGACTTCACCAAAACCCCTACTCCGCTGGAATCAACCCATCTGACGTCGCTCAAGTTCAAAACGAGGTTTGCATCCCCTGCACTGAGTGCCTGATCGAGAGTCTGCCGCAAGTCATCCACGGGAGAACCGAGCGTCAGCGAACCGCGTAAACGAATTACCTGCACTTCTCCGAATCTGCGGATATCAATATCCACGGGTCCCCCTGGAGTTTGGTGCCTCCGGATCATTTTGACACTACATCAACCGTTTGCTAAAGTACACGCTAATCAGCCAACTCACTGTACTGAATTAAGCAAGTCCCCCTTCGATACGGTAGTGCTAATCGATCTTCCTGGGCGCCAAGGAGGTTGTTGATTGGCAACCGAGCCAATTTTCTCGGTTTCAATGACAGAGTTTGCGGCCGCACTCCTGACGGAACGGGAGCTGACGGCACGCGCGCGCCTTGTCGCTCGACAGGTTGCTGAGCTGTTGCCCGAAACGGCATTGGCCGTATATGTCGTCGAAGACCAGCAAGCACCTGCCTGGCGGCTCAAGGCGTTCATCGGAGACCTATCACTGGATCAAGCTGAGATTCCGCTGCCGTCGGGCACGCTGGGGGCTGTGGCAGCGCAGCGTGAGATCTTGCAGTTCGAGGCTGCCACGATCGCACGAGAAGAATATGCTCATCTGAATGTGCGCCGGAGTTTCAGCAGCCTCACCTACGTGCCCATCGTACTTGAGGATACCCTGCTGGGTTGTATCGAGATCGTCAACTTCAATGCTCCGCTGAGGCCGAAGATCATAATTACTCTTAAGTCCTTGGCGGAATGTGCTGCGGCGGGAATATCCAGCGCTATCGCGTACGAGGCGGAACGCAATGCCGGCCTGCAGTCGATAACTCGCCTTACCCAGCTCTACGACATAGAGAAGGTCTTCAATGCTGCGCTCGAGATGGGCGGCTTGTGGCCGCTGATTTGCTCGAAGGTCCAGGAGCTGACAGAAGCCGACGCGGTAAATTTGTGGATGGTTGACAAAGACGATCTCCTGCTCGTCCAGCAAGCAGGCATTGACCCGACATGCGAGGTTGGCGCGCGCGAGAGCGATTCCGCTGGAATCATTGCCGAGGTCAGCAACAATGCCGAACCGCTCCTCCTGGCAAGCGATGATCCCAGGCTGAAACAGCGTAATGCGAAGGCCGGCGAAGCCACAATCGTCTCCTTGATGGCCGCTGCCCTGATGGATGGCGAGAGCCTCATAGGTGTGCTGGAAGTCGTTCGTTGCGATGCGGACCGCATCTTCGATGACGACCAGCTCTTCACGCTGGTGCAGGTGTCAGGCTCCGCGGCGCAGGCCCTGCACAACGCTTCGCTGTTGGAAGCCGAGCGCAAGGTGGAAATCCTGCACACGCTGGTCAGTGTCAGCCAGGAGATTGCTTCGACGCTGAACCAGGAGCGTGTCTTGGAGGCCATCGTCAATCAGCCGCAGCGGGTCATTCCCTATGATCGCGGCGCGATTGCGCTGGAAGAACCCGGCGGCCTTCGCATAAAGGCGATTTCGGGAGTGGTGCAACTAAACCCATCCGATCCCGGCGTGCGGCACCTGGAATCGATGTTGAAGTGGGTCTCCGGACTGGAGCAGCAGGTACACGTCGCCCAGCGTGACGGAGATATTGACGATCCACGTCCCGAAACATGCGAGAAGTTCCGCAATTACTTCGAGCACAGCGAATCGAGAGGATTTTTCGCGACTCCTCTTTCCGACGAAGAAGGGCGGCTCGGCATTCTCTCGTTCGAAAGCAGTGATCCCGATTTCCTGGGCGACGTGCACATGGAGATTATCCAGGTGCTGGCCAACCAGGCGACGGTCGCGCTTCGTAATGCGTCGCTCTACAAGGAAGTGCCGTTCATCGGCGTGCTGGAGCCCATTCTCGAGAAGAAGCGCAAGTTCATGAAGCTCGAGAAGCGGCGGCGCACTATTACCCTTGCGGCCGTCGCGGCGGTCATCCTGTTCTTCGTTCTCGCGCCCTTGCCGCTGAGGGTCGATGGCGCGGCCGCCGTGGCGCCGGGCCGCACCGATTACGTACGCACGAATTTCGATGGCGTGCTGGAACAGGTTTATGTCCGGGAAGGCCAGCATGTGCAAGGCGGAGCGGTTCTAGCGCAGATGCAGAACTGGGAGCAGACGGCGGAGCTGGCTCGTGCCGAGGCCAAGTACAACGCGGCCCTCGAGGATATGAACCGCGCGCTGGCCATGAACGACGGCGGCCTGGCAGGGCGCAAGCGGTTGGATGCGGACTACTGGCGCGGCGAGGTCGAGCGCACCCGCGGCAAGCTGGAGTCGACGAAGCTGTGCGCCCAGATCAACGGCATCGTGGCCACGCCTCACGTGGAAGACCTGAATGGGAAAATGCTGCCCGCCGGCTCGCTCGTGCTCGAACTGGTGGACACCTCGGCGGTGATGGTGGATGTCACAGTCCCGGAGGTTGACATCTCGCTGGTGCAGCCAGGAGCGGGCGCCGGTATCAAGCTGGAGTCCTTTCCGACGCGCACCTTCCACGGCAAAGTTGTGGTTGTCAGCCCGAAGGGTGAGGTGCAGGGTGAGAACAGGGTCTTCTACGCGCGCGTCGAGGTACCGAATGACGAAGGCCTGATTCGAAGCGGCATGCAGGGACGGTCGAAGATCAACGCCGGCTGGCATCCGGCGGGATATGTGTTCTTCCGCGGCCTCGGCATCTGGGCCTGGTCAAAGCTTTGGTCCTGGTTTGGTTGGTAAGGAGAAGGAATGAAGGTTCTGGTGTGGGTGCTGATCGCAGGTTGTGGGTTGATGTCACTGGGCTGCAGTTCGCCGCCAACGCCGGTTGTCTCGGCTGCGCCCAGCGCACCGGTTGATCAGCCACCTGCGGCTAAACCGGCGACCAGCACGCTGGAATTCGTCGCCATGGGTCCCATCGTCGTCGAGCAGGAACTGGATGTGACTTCCCTGCGCGACGGGGTGGTCTCCGAGTTGCTGGTGGACGTTGACTCTCCGGTGCGCAAGGGACAGCTGCTGGCCCGGTTGGATGATCGCCAGCTTGTTGCGGAGCGCGAAGCCGCGGAACACAAGGTACGCAGCATTCAGGCCGACGTAAAGAACTGGGAGTCGGAGGTGAAGGTCCGCGAGGTGGACCTGCAGCGCTCCGAACAGATGCTGAAAGACGGCATCGAAACCCAGCAGCAGGTGGACCATGACCGCTATAACCTGACCGCCACCCGGTACGAACTTGAGCGCGAGCGCGAAAACCTGATGAACGCAGGCTCTAATCTGCAGGCGATAGAGCTGGAGTTGGAGCAGGCCCGCATCAGTGCGCCGTTCAACGGCGTTGTCGCCAGGCGCTACGTTCGACAAGGACAACGAGTTGCGGCCGGCGACAAGCTATTCTGGGTCACCGCCATCGAGCACCTACAAGTCCGCTTTACCGTTCCGGAGCGCTACAGCCGGTCGCTGAAAGTTGGTGATCAAGTCTCGCTAACGCTCTCGACTGGCCAGGGCGAAACCACTTCGGCCAAGGTCATCCATGTAAGTCCTGTGGTTGACCCGGCCAGCGGAACGGTCGAGGTCATCGCGTTACTCGGCAAGCAGTCGTTGTTTCGTCCTGGCATGACAGCTTCCATCCACCTGCCGAAGACCTCATGAATCTCGCCGAGGCCCTGAACGCCGCGCTGCCGGAACTCCCTGCCAAGCGGGGGCGAGTGGGCTATCCCAGGATGGATCCGCGAACCATCTGCGCGGAAAACACGGAAGAGGGGCGGCCGATTGTGGTGGCCCATATCCGCGGCAGTGAGAACCTGTATCGCTTCCCTCCCGAGCAGTGGCAGTTAGTCGAACTCTTCAATGGCGACCGCTCATATGAAGAGGTGGTCCAGGCCTACCGCGAGAAGTATGCCGTCGAATACAGTGTCGATGATGTGCGCGAGTTTGCCGAAGGTCTGTATGAGGCCGGCTTTTGGTACAGGACGCCGCAGGAGCGCAATGTAGCCCTAAACGAGAAGCTGGCGGAGCATCGCCACAAGCATCGTCATCGAAAGCGGCAGTGGGGAGACATTGCCCACATCCAGTTCTCGGCCTGGGACCCCGACCGGTATCTCGACTGGCTGTATCCCCGCGTGCGCTGGGTGTTCTCGCCCTGGTTCACCGTACTGACGCTGGCCCTGTTCGGGTTCATGTTCTATATCTTCATCTCGCAGTGGAGCGAGATTGGCCACGACACGTTGGTTTACTACAGCTTCCGCGACAAGGGTGCCCGCGACTTAGCCGAATTCTGGATTCTGTTTTTCATCCTGGCGTTCTTTCACGAATCGTCGCATGCCCTGGTGTGCAAGCATTATGGCGGGCAGGTGCACCGGATGGGCTTTCACCTCATTTACCTGAGCCCCGCTTTCTTCGTGGATGTGACGGAAGCCTTTGTGTACGCGAATCGCTGGCAGCGGTTCATCACGGTGCTGGCGGGCATCTGGGTGGAGATGATCTTTTGCGGGATTGCAAGCGTCGTCTGGTGGGGCACGCCTCCGGGGACCTATGCACACGAGTTGTCGTACAAGGTCATGTTGATCACGGGCGTAGCTGTGGTAGTAGTCAACATGAACCCGCTTATCAAGCTTGATGGCTACTACGCCTTCTCTGAAATTGTCGGCTTCGCCGATATCAAGGAGAAGGCAACGGCTTACCTGTCGTCATGGGTGCGCCTCCACGTCTTCCGGCTGCCGGTCGAGGTGGAGTACGTGCCGCGCCGGCGCCGCGCTTTATACATGACGTACGCGATTGCTTCCGGCGTGTACAGCTATGCCCTGCTGTTCATGGTGGTGCGTTTCTCGCGCAACGTTTTCCTCAATTACAGTCCGGAGTGGGCTTTCGTGCCCGCGCTGGCGCTGGGCTACTTCATTTTTCGCTCCCGAATCCGCACGTTCCTGAGGTTCTCGAATACCGTGTATCTCGACAAGAAAGATCGCTTGATTGCCTGGTTCACGCCGTGGCGTACTGTAGTCGTGGCCGCGGTTTTTCTGGTTGTGCTTTTCGCGCCGGTTTGGCCCCGGTTTGTCGCAGGCCGCGCCGCCCTGGAACCGATCCGTCGCGAGACGGTCCGCACGGCGGTGCCGGGCGATGTGGTTGCCGTCTTTGTGCGCGAAGGCGACCATGTCGCGGCCCGGCAGCCGCTGATTCAATTGCGAGCGGTGAACCAGGAGTCGCTGTATCAGGCTGCCGAGAAAAACCTGGCGACGGCCACGGCGGAGCAGATCAACGCCCAGTTGCAGTATGCCGATACCGGTAAGGCAGCAGAAGACCGCCGGCAGTACGCGGTGGAGTTGCGAACCGCGGCCGAGGGTGTGGCTAGCCTGACGCCAACGGCGCCGATCCCGGGTGTCATCACGACGAACGGGATCAACAGTCTGCGCGGAACCTACCTGCAAAGCGGCGCCACCGTGGCCGAGATTGCCGACCTGAGCACGATGCGCGCGCGCATCTTCGTGCCCGAGTTCGAGGTGAGCGAGGTTCACCGGGGACAGCCCGTACGCGTGCTGGTGGAGAATCGAATTCGTCTGCTGAGCGGCCGGGTGGAGGCCGTGCTGCCGGCCGCCACCGCACTCGCCCCAGGCCTCGAGTCGCCGACGGAATACAAGGGTCTGGCTGATACGCGCTACTACGTGGTGGAGGTGCTCCTGCACAACGACGGTGAGCTGCGCGACCAGATGAGCGGCATCGCCAAGATACGTATTGGGTGGCAAAGCATCGCCGGGGTCGTCGGCCGAAACCTGCAAGAGTTTATCGGCCGGAAATTCTGGTAGAACAGTGGCGAACAGACGAAAAGGAGAGTGCGATGCCCTCCCTGAACTGTGTAGGCGCACAGGTAGCCAAGGCTCGCGCGGCGCGGCGGGTGATGGTGTGAGCCCACCAGTCCGCCCCCCCCCGGCACCACACACCGTGACGAACCACCAGAGACTGATGTTCCTGGACACCTTGGCAGTCTTCGACAGGCTGAAGCTCCTGGAGACTCTGGTCTTCTTCGATGGAGGGGCCCTGACGAGATCAGGGCCTGGCTATAGCCAGGCGGCTTTGCTTGCCACAACAACCTTTTTAGCCGAATTTCGAGTTGCTGATCAACGACTTCTTCTGCGTAATGCCTCTCGAAAGATCTTCGCATCGAGAAGAGGGTCCTAACGACAAGGCCCCGCGCAGACTCGCACGAGACCCTGATTTGGCTGATTCCGCGGCCACCATTCTGCCCCCGATCTCGGAGACGCGTGGCGCCCGCGACTGGCGCTACTAAATCATCTTCGAGAAGCTGGCGCCTGTGCCCTTCGAGAAGCTGGCGCCTGTGCCCTTCGAGAAGTTGGCGCCAGTGCCCTTCGAGAAGTTGGCGCCAGTGCCCTTCGACAGAGAGGCTGGCTGGGAGATCGA
>Ga0306922_10007590_pt1 | contig 10479 bp, 12 predicted proteins | sample sta12Cox44000082_FD_203758 | JGI IMG/M metagenome (GOLD analysis project Ga0306922, IMG submission 203758) | Lab enrichment of tropical soil microbial communities from Luquillo Experimental Forest, Puerto Rico - statoxic.12C.oxic.44.000.082 (v2)... | ecosystem: Environmental > Terrestrial >...
CGTCGGCATCGGCAAAGCCGAGCGGCCCCAGGTCGCGCGACTGAAAAGCCTCGACTCGGTAGGTCGCGTTCTTGGTGACATCCCTGCCATTGAAAATCGTGTCGTTCATCACGACGAGGCAGCCGCGTCCGCGCGATTGCGGATCGGCGGCAACTCGCACGGCATTGAGAACGTTGAGGTAGCCATCGGCGCTGACCGCCGAGGATGGCCGCATCGAGCCAACCAGCACGACAGGCTTGTCGGTCTTAAGTGTCAGGTTGAGGAAATAAGCGGTTTCCTCCAGCGTGTTGGTGCCGTGCGTGATGACGATCCCGTCGGCTTCGCCATTGTCGAAGATCGAATGGATCTTTCGCACCAAGTCGAGCCAGTCCTTGTCGATCAGCGCTTGGCTGGGCAAGCGGCGAAACGGTATCTCCTGCACATTGGCGATAGTTTTGAGCTCGGGGAGCTGGCTCAGAAGTTCACCCTCGCCGAGGCGCTTGTTCGCTTCGATGTACCAGGCGAGATCCAGCCGATCGATGCCAACAGAGTCGATCGTTCCACCCGTAAGGATCAATCCCACTCTCGCCAATGTGTCCATCGCAACGAGGCCTTTGCCTACCCGAGACCTTCTCCGCTTACGGTCCGGCGTTTCCGCGCTGCCAGCTTGACGGCTTCGAGAACCTCCGGGTAAGCGGCGCAGCGGCAGAGGTTGCCACTCAGATAATGTGTTATTTTTTCGTCGTCCGGATCCTCGTCGAGCAATTTCGTAACCATCATGACGAAGCCAGGCATGCAATAGCCGCATTGAAAGGCGCTGGCCTCGATAAAAGCTTGTTGCACCGGGCTCAGTTCATTCTGTGTTTCGAGGCCCTCGATAGTGGTCACCTTCGCGCCATCGACAAGTGGTGCAAGGTAAAGGCAACCCGAGACCGGATGGTCATTGATGAGGACGGTACGGCAGCCGCATAGACCTTGGCCGCAGCTTTCGCGCGCGCCGGTACCGTGAACGCTCCGGAGACATTCATGGGAACTAAGACAACAGCTTGCGGCGGAAGGTTCTAAGCGGCTTTTCGATGCGACCGGCCTTGTATTTTTGTATCGCATACGATAACTGTCAAGTGTATACAATTTCCTTTTAGTGCGGGCGGGGAGGATTGGGGTTGGGGACTACGCCCTGACCCAAACTAGCTTTCCGCCGCCGCCGCTTGTATACCCCGCAACTCAGTCGAGCGCTGGAGCAGGCTGGTGGTGACTTTGTCAGACGAGGTTTTCCGGGCCCTCGTAAACGAGATCTTATCGGGAGCTGTTAAACCAGGTACGCGGCTTGACGAGCCGAGCATCTGCCGCAAGTTCGGGGTCTCACGAACTCCAATCCGTGAGGCTCTGCGTCGACTCAGCGGGACAGGATTAGTCGAGGTCACGCCTCGAAAAGGCGTTACCGTTGCCCGCATAGAGGTTGAGCAGCTCAATGATATGTTTGAAGCGCTCGCCGAATTTGAGGGACTTTGCGCGCGCTTGTCCGCGGTCAGAATGACCGCGCTGGAAAAGAAAAGGCTTGAAATACTCAACGCTAATCGCCAAAAAAAACTCGCTGATGGAGATGATCATTTTGCCGATCTAAACAACGAATTCCACGAAGCCATTTATATGGGTACTCACAATTCAAGCATCGCGTCCGTAACGCGAAGCTTCCGGCAAAGGCTCGCGCCCTTCCGCGTGCTTCAATTCGTTCCCGGACACACGGAATACTCCTTTCACGAGCATGACGGCATCGTTCACGCAATCATCTCCTCCGACGCCGATCGCGCCTATAGCCTCATGCGTGATCATGTGACCAGAGCCGGGCTGCAGGTCATCGAACATTTCTCCCGGAGAGAGGAAAGTCCTTCCCCTAAAATGGGCGCGAGAATCCAAAGTACTGGATGAGACTCGTCCTCTGGAGTGAGGGTGGTCTGTCGAAAACCCGCGTTCACATGCTAAACTCCGAGGTATCGGAGTCGCAGGTCTTCAGTGCTTGTCAGCCGGCTCGTTTGTCCCTGCCAGACAACGCAGCCTTTCTCCATGATGTAGGTGCGGTCCGCGAGGGGGGCGAGCTCGTCCAGGTTTTTGTCGATCAGGAGGATCGATAAGCCCGAATCCTTAAGACTCCTGAGGCATTGCCAAATCTTTTCGCGAATAATCGGCGCTAATCCCTCAGTTGCTTCATCCAAAATCAGAAGCTTCGGACAGAGCATAAGCGCGCGACCGATCGCGAGCATCTGTTGTTCGCCCCCCGAAAGGTGATTGCCCATATGATTGCGACGCTCCGCAAGCTGAGGGAATAGTTGGTACACGCGATCGAGCGTCCACGGGTCGCGCATTCGCCCGTGATTCGCCGCCGTAGCCACTAGGTTCTCGCGCACGGAGAGCGTTGGAAAGACTTGGCGGCCCTCTGGCACGAGAGCGATGCCAAACTTCGTGATGCGATAGGGCGGCAGGCCGTTGAGCAAATGGCCTTCGAAATGGATCGAGCCGCGGTGCGGATGGAGCAATCCCACCACGTTGTTCACGGTGGTCGTTTTTCCCATGCCGTTGCGGCCCATAAGTGCAACAACTTCGCCCTGCCGCACCTCCAGCGTGGCCCCAAACAGTACCTGGTTCTTCTCGTAGGACGCCTCGATGGAATCAAGCCGAAGCATAACTTTCGCCCAGGTAGGCCTTCCGCACTTCGGGACTGTTGCGGATCTCGCTCGGTGATCCGGTAGCAATGATCTTGCCGTAGACTAGCACGCTGATGCGATCTGCCAGCGCAAACACGGCATCCATGTCGTGCTCGATCAGCAGCATGGTGTACTGGCCTTTGAGCATGGACAACAGTTGCACCATCGATTCCGATTCGCGCCGGCCCATGCCCGCCATCGGCTCGTCGAGCAGCAGAACCTTCGATTTGGACACTAGCGCCATGGCGAGTTCGAGCTGCCGCCGCTCGCCATGCGCGAGCTCGGAAGCCAAACAATAAGCCTTTTCCGCCAGACCTACCTGTTGCAGGGAGGCGAGTGAGGCTGCCGTGAGCGTCTCCTCTCGCGCAGCTGGGTGCCAGACGCCGAAGCTGTGGCCGTCATGTCCTTGTGCGGCGATCGACACGTTCTCTAGCGCCGTGAAGCCGGGAAAGACTGAAGTGATTTGGTAGGACCGAGACAATCCGAGGAGTGAGCGCTGGTAGACCGGCAAAGCGGTGATATCGCGGCCGTCGAAGTAGATCGTGCCGGCATCCGGCGTCAGCTCACCGATCACTTGGTTGATCAAAGTCGTCTTGCCGGCGCCATTGGGGCCGATTACGGCGTGGACTTCATTTGTAACCAGGTCGAGATCGATGTTGCCAGAGACCACATTTGCGCCAAAGCGCTTCGCCAGGCCGCGTATAGAGAGGATGGCTGCGGTCATCGGGCGAAATCTATGCGCCGCTCCCAGGCCAGGAACGATCCGTAAATGCCGCGTTTCGCGAACAACGCAACCAGCAAGATGATTGGACCGAGCACGACCATCCAATGCTGGGTGTAAGCAGCAATGATAGTCTCGAGGATCACATAGACGATGGCGCCGATGAGTGGGCCTACGATAGTGGCGACGCCGCCCAAAATGATCATCACAATCAGATCGCCCGATACCGTCCAGGCCATGTAAGCGGGTGAGGCGAAGCGGGCGAGGTTGCCGAGCAGTAGGCCGGCGAAGCCGCAAACACAACCGGCCATGACATAAGCGGCCAGACGATAGCGCAGAACCGGAAACCCGAGCGCCTCCATCCGGCGGACGTTTGAGCTTGCCCCGCGCAGCACGCGGCCGAGCCGAGAATGGACAAGCCGCCATGACAGGTAAAGCGTCGCCACCAGCACGACCACAGTGACGTAATAGAGCCCGGTGTTACTCTGGATCGAGAACAGGGGCTCAAAATCGCTCCGCCGCGCGACCGCGAGGCCGTCGTCGCCGCCGTAGTACTTCAAGCTCGTTGCCAGAAAGAAGAACATCTGCGCGAACGCTAGCGTGATCATGATGAAGGCGATTCCGCTGGTGCGAAGACAAACCAGGCCGGTGAGAAAGGCAATGATCGCCGATAACGCGAGCGCCACACCCAGATGCAGCCAGCCGTTGGTCACGCCATGAAACGATAGGATGGCTACCACATAGGCGCCGATACCAAGATAGAGCGCGTGCCCGAAGCTCACGAGTCCCGCATAACCCAGCAGCAGGTTCAGGCTCGCGGCGGCGAGCGCGAAGACTAGGATCCGCAGCGCCAGCGTCACATAGAACGGGCCGCCGGCGTTGGCGGCGATCGGCGGCACGATCGCGAGTACCACCAGCAAGGCCGCAACAGCAATGAAGCGCGGCGATCGCGGCGAGATCGATTCCGGAAAGAGCAGCATTCAGCTTATCGCGGCATCGGGAACAGGCCCTGCGGCCTGACCGCGAGCACCACGGCCATGAAGAGATAGATGAGCATCGAAGCCAGCGCGGAGCCCGCAGCATCGGCGCTATCTCGTTCCGTCAAGTGGCTCAACAGGATCGGGAGGTACACGCGGCCAATGGTGTCGACGAGGCCCACGATTAACGCACCGAAGAAGGCGCCGCGAATCGAGCCGATGCCGCCGACCACAATGACTAGGAGCACCGTGACGATGATGTTATCGCCCATGCCGGGCTGCACGGCAAGAATCGGCGCCGCCATCAATCCGGCGAGGCCGGCGAGCGCCGCGCCAAGACCAAACAGCGCGGTATTGAGCAACCGTATATTGATGCCGAGCACCGACACCAAGCGCAGGTTTGTTGCGCCAGCGCGCGTGAGCATACCGATCCTGGTATGATGGATGAGGACATACAATCCCACCGCTACAGCGAGGCCCACCGCGATCACTAGAAAGCGGTAGGACGGATAAAGAATGCCCATCAGGCTGATCGCGCCAGTGAATGCCTGCGGCGCACGCATATAGATCGCGGACGAGCCCCACAGGATTCGTGCGATCTCATTGAAAAACAGGATCAGCCCGACGGTCGCCAACACCTGGTACAGGTGATCGCGGGCATAAAACGCAATCAGCGTCGTGCGCTCGATCGCAACCCCGATCACGAGCGCTCCAGTCACCGCGGCAACTCCGGCCAGCACGAACGATCCCGACGCGCTATAGACAGCAGCGCCAAGATAGGCGCCCAGCATGTAAAACGAGCCGTGCGCCAGGTTGACGAAGTTCATGATGCCAAAAACGAGCGTCAGCCCGGCTGCAAGCAAAAACAGCAGCACGCCGTACTGAAGCCCGTTCAAAGCTTGGACGAAAAAGAGACTCCAGGTCATGGCGGGAAATGTCCGACCTCCCGGGCGGCCCGCACTGCCAGCTTACTTCATCGGACAGTCGGCCTGATACGCGTCGATGGCGTCCGCCATCGCAACCGTCACGGTCTTATGCGTGTAGCGGTCCTTGTTGCCGTCCTTCACGACCTCGAAGACATAGAAATCCTGAATCGGCATATGATTGTGGTTGAATTTGAACTTGCCCTTGACGGACTGGAAGTCGGCGGCCTTGAGCGCAGCGGTAAACGCCGGCTTATCGCCGAGATTACCCTTGACCCTTGTGATCGCCGAATCGAGCAGTAGCGCGGAATCATAGGCGCTGGCCGCGTATTCCGACGGCAACCGCTTGTGCTTCGCGTCGAATTCGGAGACGAACCTCTTGTTCTGCGGGTTGTCGAGATCTGGCCCCCACGGCGCGAAGTGCACAACACCAATGGCATCTTCCTTGAGCGCTGGTAGCGTCAGAAGATCAACGGTCGAGCCAGTAATCAGTGGAATGGCGCCGGCCAACCCAGCTTGCCGCCACTGCCGAATGAATTGCACGCCCAGGCCGCCGGGATAGAACGCATAAACCGCGTCAGGCTTTGCGGCAGTCATCTGGGTGAGTTCAGCCTGAAAATCAAGCTGGCTGAGCGACGTGTAGACCTCACCTGCCAGCGGCAGCTTGTAATACCGCTTGAAACCGGCGAGGTAATCCTTCCCGGCCTGGTAGTTCGGCGCCATCGTGTAGACGCGCTTATAGCCTTTCTCCATCATGTATTTGCCGGCCGCCTCGGCGCGTTGATCATTCTGCGCATTGGTATTGAAATAAAGCGGCGAGCACTGTGCGCCGGCCAGCTGCGATGGGCTTGCGTTCGAACCGATTATGTAGACGCCCCGCCCGATGACCTTCTGGTAGATCGCCATCATCTCGTTGGAAAAAGTAACACCAGCGATGATCGACACATTCTCCCGGTCGAGAAGCTCGTCGGTTACTTGGTTCGCGACCTCAGGTTTGAATTGACTATCCTTCCGGATCACCTGAACCGGCACTCCGCCTAGCTTGCCGCCATTGCGCTCGATCGGAAGCATGAAGGCGTCATACATATCCTCGCCGAAGGATGCGCCCGAACCTGAGAACGTCCCGACGAACCCGATCTTCACCGTCTGCTCAGCAGAGGCGCTATTCGTGAGCATGATGCCAAAAGTGAGCGCGAACGTTGCGAATAACTTCTTCATGTCGATCCACCTCGCTTGAAAGCCGGTGCCTCGTTCTTTGAGGGCCGCCACCCTTTGAAAAGTATACGAATAGGAGATATCGTACACAAGCACTCAGCAGGTCGTCACAAAGATGGCGAGTATCGTTGGCGCAATTGGGCTACCGCATAATCCGAATTTTCCAGAGCTGGTGGCGCGCCAGGGGCTGACTTGCGACACCGCGCAATCCTATCAAAGGGCTGCCGCGGAATTTGAAATGCTCCGCCCTGATGCGGTGCTGATTTTCACGACCGACCACCTGAACACCTTCTTCTTCGAAAACCTGCCGATCCTCGCGATCGGGGTCGACGATGAATTTGCCGGTCCCAACGACGAGGTCCCGACGGTATCGCACCGAAAGGTGCCATCAATCGCCTCGCTCGCTCGTCATTTGCACGCGAGCACAGTCGCTGCCGGATTCGACTTATCATCGGTGCAGGAATTCGAGGTCGATCATTCAGTGATCGTTCCGCTGCATTTCCTGAGTTCGACCTTTAGTGTGTCGGTCATTCCGATCTTCATCAGCACGCATATCGCGCCGCGGCCGACGTCACGTCGATGCTTTGCCCTTGGTGAGACCGTCCGCGCAGCCGTGCAAAGCTGGCCTGGGCCGCTTCGGGTTGCCGTCATCGGAAGTGGAAGCTTTTCGTTTGACGTGCATGGCCACCTTTCACCGCCTGGACGATTGGTCGGGGTACCGGATCCTGCCTGGGTACACCGGGTCGGGGAGCACCTACAACGGAATGCGATTTCCGATCTGATCAACGAAGCCACGCCCGAGCGGTTCAGCCGCGCTGGCAACGTTTCCGGCGAGATCCTCAATTGGATCGCCATGCTCGGCACGATCGAGGGCCAGAAACTCAGCTGGTTCAAGCCCGAACTCGAATTCGGGAATTCCTACGCAGTGTGGCGATAGCGATGAGTATCATCTCGGTTAATCATCTCTGCCGCGACGTCGCCCGCGATCGGGCATTACGAGAAGCGCTTTTGCGCGATCCGGAAGGAGAACTGGCCCAATATCCTCGCAAGTTCACCGCGACCGAGCGGGCAGCGTTGCTCGCGGGCGATGTCGGAACGCTCTATCAAATGGGCGTCAATGCTTATTTGATGGGCTATCTGGCGCGGTACGGATTATTTGGACTGACGGGCGAGGCTTATTCTGCCCGAGTGCGGGCGAGCGAAGCCGCCAAGAACCGTTAGTCGGGCACATTGTCCCTGGGTCCCCTGGCCAGAAAAATCATACTGTGTCTCTCAGTTCAGCGTGACGTGCGACGGCGTGCCAGGATACGAAAATCCGTTCGAAAAGACCGACCATCGCAAACAACAGCAATGACAGCAGAGAAATCCAAACCAGCGCCACGAAGAGCAACGTGGTGTCCATCGTCCCGGTCGCAACGATCAGGACGTATCCTAGGCCTTTGTCCGCGCCGATAAATTCGCCAACGATCGCGCCAACGGCGGCGAGCGTGATGCCGACTTTCAGCGATGCAAAGATGTGCGGCAGCGCATAGGGCAGCTGAAAGCGCCAGAATCGTTTCAGCGGTCCTGCGCCCATCGACCGGAGCAAAAAGATATAATCGCGCGGCACCGATTTCAGGCCGACCAATGTGTCGATCATAATGGGAAAGAATGCTAACAGAAACGATATGAGGATCTTCGGAAGAAAACCAACCCCGATCCAAACCACCAGCAGCGGCCCGAGCGCAACCTTCGGCAGCACTTGAATGAATACGAGCCAGGGATAGAACGCCTGCTCGAAAACTCGCACAAAAGCGATCATCCATGCCAGGAATACACCGAGCACAACGGCTAACCCGAACCCGAGTAGAATCTCCATGGTGGTCACAACCGCATGATCAAACATCACGGAGAGGGTTGCCGATGTGCGGAGCGCGACCACTGAGGGCGCCGGCAAGATGTATGACGGAAACAGGGATTTGTCTGCCCCCCATTGCCATACGGCCAGGATGGCGACGAGGACTGCAATCGGGTAGCCGATCTTTGCAAGCAGGTCGTTCACGGAAGAACCGTGCCTACTGCTTGTCGGGCATCGATCGCCTCGCGCAGTCTATGCTGGAAGCGGACGAACTCGCTCGAGTCGCGCATGGTGAGAGTTCGTGGCCTTGGCAGCGCGATCTCGAGTTCGAAGACGGAGCGGGATGGGCGGGGCGATAGCACGATCACACGGTCAGACAAGAACACGGCTTCGGAGATGCTGTGCGTCACCATCACCGCCGTCGGTCGCTCGGCTATCCATAAATTCTGCAAGTGCATGTTCATATGCTCGCGCGTGAGTGCGTCGAGTGCACCGAAGGGCTCATCCATCAAAAGGATGCTAGCGCCGTGCAGAAGCGCACGGCAAAGCGCGACACGCTGACGCTCGCCGCCAGATAGTTCCCAGGGGCGGCGGTTCTCAAACCCTTTCAGTCCGACGCGTTCCAGCAGCCTCTCAGCCTTATGTCGCGCCACATTCCGGTCGAGGCCGCGCATGTCCGCCTGTATCATAACGTTGCCCAAGACAGTTCGCCAATCGAACAGCAGATCCTGCTGGAACGCGATACCGATGTCGGTGAGCGGTTTGGTGACGCGCCGCTTCTCAACCTCGATGGTACCGCTCGACGGCTGCACCAGGCCTGCCATGATCATCAGTAGCGTACTCTTACCGCATCCGCTGGGCCCGAGGATCGAGAGGAATTCGCCGCGCGCGATATCGAGCGTTATGCTTTCAATCGCTGGGATAGCGCCATAAGATTTTGCTATCCCGGTAAGACCAATGTGACGACTCGGAATCTGCATCACTGCAGTGAGAGACAAGTCACCTTGATGCGTCACTTCCCGATGAATTCGTTCGTATAGAACACCTCGGGAGACGACGGCGCCTTCATTCCGGTGGCCTCAACCAGGAGCGCGGTCGCCTTCTTCCACTCCTCTGGCGATTGCCAGCCGAATGGCTTGCCCTTGCTGCCAGGAGTTTCGATATATTCGAAAGAGGCCAAAAGCGTCTCCTTCACCTGCGCTTCTTTGCCCTTTTGCAGGGGGTTGGCTGCTATGAAGGCATTGACGGCATCATCAGGATGGCTGCGCGCGTCTTGCCAAGTCTTGGCAGTCGCGGCCACGAAGCGGCGGATCTTGTCGGGCTGCTTCTCGATGAGCGCGGTAGAGGTCACGATGCCGTGCGACGGCAGATCGATTCCGGCGTCGGCGTAGTCGAACTTGCCAATATCCTTGAAGCCAACTGATTGCAGCAATGCCCTGCCGGCAGTGCCATAGCTGCCAGCGACATCGGCATTGCCCTGTGCCAGGTACGTGTATTTGATGGTGCAATCGACCATATTGATTTTGACGTCATCCATCGTAAGTCCGATACTCTTCAAATACGCAGGCAGATATTTGATAAGGCCATCAGTAGGGCAGAGCAGAATGCGCTTGCCCTTCAGGTCTGCCGGCTTCGCAATGCCTTTGCCTTCGGGAAAGAACAACGCGAGCGTCGATTTCTGGAAAACACCCATTACCATCTTGGCTGGCAGGCCTTGGCTGATGAGCTGCGCGATTGTGCTGGCGTCAGCGAAGCCGAAGTCGTCGGAGCCGTTGCCAACCAAGCTACCGACTGTTGGTGACCCCTTGCCTTCAAGGATATTCAAGTCGAATCCCGCATCCCGGTAATATCCGCGAGCGACGCCCAAATAAAACGGTGCATGATAACCAAGCGCGGTCCAATCGAGACGGACAGCAGATTTTTCTTGGGATTGCGCGGGGCCGAGCAAGGCCGCCAAGAGTCCGAGCACCGATATGCTGAAGCGAGCGAGTACAGCGAGACCAAATCGCATCGTATGCTCCCATGTCCCAGCAATTGCACACGCTAAATCAAAAATCGTATACTTGTCCAGGGTGGCATGATGTCCCAGAGTTTAAAGGCTAGGACTGCATGAGCGCAGAAGTTT
>Ga0306922_10007591_pt1 | contig 10479 bp, 10 predicted proteins | sample sta12Cox44000082_FD_203758 | JGI IMG/M metagenome (GOLD analysis project Ga0306922, IMG submission 203758) | Lab enrichment of tropical soil microbial communities from Luquillo Experimental Forest, Puerto Rico - statoxic.12C.oxic.44.000.082 (v2)... | ecosystem: Environmental > Terrestrial >...
GCAACCTGCTTGTCCAGCCCCGGGATACGGCGCACCAAATCATATCGACCGGCCGGGATACGGCCGAGACTGAGCCACGGGTACCGCGCAACCAAGCCCTGGAGGTCTTCCGGCGCCACGATATCCAAGTCGTGCTCGCGGATGATGTTGCGCAGGAACGGGGCGTCTTCCTGCATCACGAAGGCGGCCAGATCGAGTTTCTTTTGCGCTACCAGCATGGCCTGCTCGGGCAATTCATGGAACGACATATGGACGTCCAACTCCCGCAAATCCGGGTCCTCGAACAGTTGGTGCATGAGGTTCGCAGGGCCGGAACCTTCTGGTCCGACCCCGATCGAGGCTCCACGCAAATCACTGAAGGTATGAATCACGTGGTCCGATCTCCCGAGCAGTAGCAGCGTCTCCGGCTCGGGCAGGCGACCAAGCAGCTCAAGTCCCGCATCAGCAGGCACAGGGATTCCGTCTTGGATGAGCGCAAACATCTCCCTGCAGTGGCCCCGGCCGGCGGCCAGGCGGCTCACATTCTCAACCGACCCGGCAGTCGTCACGGCGAGGAGGCTTCCATGCTCGCGCCGCGCCCGGTCAGCCACGCGGGAGGCGAGTGCGTAGTACCAGCCTTCCCGCGAGCCAGTCAGAATGGAGGCGTGCAGATAGCCGTAGTCGTGCACGATGCCGAAAGCCGCAGCGGCCGCTGCGATCACCGCGCCCGCCAAAACGAGAAGCGCAGATCGAAGCAGTCCCTTCCCGCGCCAAACGACCGCACTAGACGGTGCCGCGATGAAAAATCTCCCTCCAAACGCCGAAATATGCGATTGTCGTCAGAGCTGGGCTGCCTGAAAAGTGTCGCAGCCCGCAACCTGCCCCAACCTCAGGCGACACATGACGTCCGTCGGGGCACCCAGTACGACGACTTCACGCTCGCCAACGCTAAGTAATCAACATTGCTGGGCACCGAAGTAGCGGTCAAGCACCCTCTGAATACTATCGACATGGCTCTGGTCGACGTCTCGGCCAGCCTCAAAGTGATCACCGAAGACCGCCGCACCTACTCCGCCCATCAAGCCCAGGTGCTTGCTCCGATCCGACAAGTCTTTCATCGGAGGTGACGGTCCCTGTTGCCCCGGGGACGTTTGGGCTTGGCCGCCTGCAAGTCCCCCAAGGACGTCGCGCAGAATTTGGCCAAGGATGTCGCCGCCCGGCACCTGTGGAGCGGCAGGCCCCGATGGCATAGAGCCGGTTTGTCCGCCCGGTATGGGTATTTGCATAGGCCCGATAACCACCGGTTTGATGCGGCCCTCGCGGATCCCTTTCTCCATCTCCCGCAGGATGTAACCGAGCAGATCGCCGCCGGGCACAGACTGGTCGCCCGCGTCCGTCGGAGCAGAGGGCGACGGACCGCTTGGAGCAGGAATCTGAGCACCCGGGCCGGCAGGCGTGCCAGGAGATCCCTGCATCGCGCGTCCGAATATTTGCCCCAGAATATCACCGAGCCCACCACCACCTCCCGAAGGTGTAGGCATCCCCGGTGAAGGGGCGGGTCCTCCTGGAGACGCGGATGCAGTTCCACTTTGGGTGAGACCGGAGACCAGAATCCCGGCGAGCACCGGCAACAGCTTTTTCAGGATATTCGAATCCACTCCTGAGAATTTCTGCGCCTGATCAACGACTGCCTGGCTCACGTCAGGCGAGCCGAAGATCACGGAGAGGACATCATTTCCCGCTGCAAGTCCCTCCGGTCCTAGCGCCGTATCGGCATCGTCATACAAAGCAGGCAGGTCTTTCTGCTGCCCCATCACCGCGAACAAGTTGCCAAGACCGTCTACCGTCGCAGTCGATTGCTTTAGGCCCGCGGAGATAGCGGGAAGCAGGGCCGTTACTGCAGCTTCGGTTTGCTTCGGCGTCAACTCGAATTCGCGGCCGAGCAAGGCTACCGCTTCACCATCGTGTGCATTGTTCAGGGCTTGAAACAAGCTCGCCATAGCTACGTACTCCTTCTTTGGCTAGCTGAGGATTCAGCACCATCTCATTTTCAGCCCGTAGAAGGGGGAAACGCACCGCATAACCTCCCTGTTACATACCGAGAAAAGGATTGAGCGGAGCCTATCGTAAATATTAGCTGCTCGACGAGACCCTCAAGCGTGTTTGAGGCTGTAAGGGACCACACCGCCGCTCTCTGCGAGCTTCTGCATAACATGCTTGTGCAGCCAGATGTTCATTGCCGGCGACCCAGTAAGCTTGCCCCGATAGCCGAGTTCTTGCGCGAGCTTCTTTCGCGCGCGCAGGCTGCTATCAAGCTTGAGCAGCTTCATGAGATCGACGATCGATACCTTCCAATCGAGGTCTTCATCCTGCGAGTCTGCGATCTTCTGGATTATCTCTTCGATTTAATCTTGCGTCATCGGCTTGCCGGTTGTCACGGGCGATCCAGCAGCCGCGCCCCCGACAGGCGAAGTTGCCGATCCCGTAGCCGAAGTCTTTGCGGCAGCACTGCGATGCTTAAAAATTGCCGATGCGATATTGCCGAAGATGCTCATCTGCGCCTCCAAGATTTGTATCTCACACCACCAAGAACGAAACTCAACGGCCACTTCTGGCAAGGGGTGATCACGCCTAAGCTGCCTGAGAATAGGGTCGCTTGTTTTCGGAACCCCGCCTCGATTTCGCGAGTTTGTGGTAATCGCTTTGGGTGCGGTCCGCATAGGCCATCGCGAAAGATGCCATCGCATCGTCGAAGGCACCGCTTTTGCCCATATATCCCGCGAGTATAGCCGGATCGGCGGAGCGTGCGTGCGCACGGGCGAGGGTGCGACCGCACAACTGTGCATAGTGGACTAAGGCATTCTCCTCCACGAGCTCGCTGATGGACCCGAGACGTCGATTCTTCAGCTCACGGACATAGAAATGTCGGCCGGATGCCTCGTCTTCTGTCCACCCCAGGAAGATGTCGCTCGCTGCCTGCATGGTACGCTGACCTTCGACGACCCGCCGGCCGGGATGACCGCCGAATTTCGGTCCAAGGCATTCAAGCACTGATTTCCCTGCCTCTTTGATCTGAAGGAACAAAGGAAAACCATCATGGCTTGTAAACAAGCCGATGGCGCAGAACGTGCCGACACTTCCAACCCCTACTGCTTTGAAGGCCATATCCCGGAGCGCATATCGCGCAAATAGATACAGTATTTCTGGCGAAAGGCGTTTCTTGTAGGTGACAAAAATGCGCTCAGCATCAATTCGATGACGTGGGTCGCTCTTCCGTGTGAAATGATAAATCACCGGTGGCTTATCGGCGATGCGGACCTGTGCCCCCTTTACCAGATGTGGGAAGTTATCGTCCTGTTCCAGTCGTTTACCTGCTTTGGCCAGTATAGCGTGGAGCTGCCGTCTCAGCTGTCGATCCTCGATATGTTCGACCTCACGCGCCAAGTCGATTCTGCTATGCCAGATTTCCAGCGGCGATAGCTTGGCGAGAGCGCGTATTCGCGTTCGGTACGCTGCAACGGTCGTTGCAGCAGCGGCACGTGCTCGCTTGTTAGAAAAGCCCGCTGCAAGAGCGGCTACCGCCACGCTCGCAGCTAATCTTTTGAGGTCGGCTGTAAAATCAACTCCCGGCAGCGTCTCATCGAAGTCGTTTATATCAAATAGAATGTTGTCCTCTGGGGTGGCGAACGCTCCAAAGTTCATTAGGTGGCAATCGCCGCAGGCCTGCACGGCAACCCCCGGAGCTGGTTGGTGTTTCAGGTCCTCCCCCATCACGGCTGCCGCACCGCGCAAAAAGGCGAATGGGCTTGCCAGCATGCGCTCATAGCGAACCGGAATTAGTTCTGGAATGCGAGTACGGTCGCCTGCTGCCAGGATCGCCACCGGGTCGCGATGATCGGGCCCAGCCAGCTCCGCGTGGTGCTTACGGGGCGTTTTTTGCCGCAGGCGAAGGCCATGACCATAGCGCTGGGTAAGCGTGCCGGCCGGTATACTGACCATCGGTTCGACTCTCCTCCTTTTAAGCAATCACACCTCCCTCCTGACACGTTATATGTGCTGAGGCGCTCGGTGCCACACAAACAAGATCAAAATGGCGCCGATGGTTGCAGCGATTAAGGTACGAAAGAAACCAAACACTGGGATATTGAGGATATTGGCGAGCACCCCAACCACAAAGGCCCCGGCTATGCCGACCAGAATATTTGTGAAAATGCTATGATTGGTGTCAGTTACCTTTCCGGCAATCCATCCGGCGATGGCCCCGATCAACAACATTTCCAGGAACCCAACACCCGGCTGGCCAAAAAATGCTTGCGCGTCTTCCATGGTGCTCTCCTACAGTTAGAAGCATAGTTGTTACTAATTATCTGGCGATTCTGCCTATCGCAGACGTAACGCTTACATCGCGAAGCGGGTTGGTCCACCGCTAAGCCATGTCACTGCGCTTTAGCGCCCAGTTAGCGTCGGATATGCCCATAGGGGCGTTACGCTCCCTAGCTTATTACACGTGTGTATCACGTCACGCCGGCAGCTTGAGCGCATTCGAGATCTGTGCCAGCGTTGCCTTCTCGGCATCGCTTACCAGCACCCCGCCTATACCCAGAAAGCCACCCTCGGGCGCTGCCTCGGCAACGTGCTGGCTGATCTGGCGCAGCCATCCCTTGAAGGCGGCTGCGTCGCCTGGGGCCTTCGCGTCCACCACCGCGCCGGCCTGCCGCAGTGTCTCAATACACTTGGCGGTGATCTCGGCTGACTTTAAACCTCGGAGCTTTTCCTTCAACCCATCGCGCGCGGTGCTGCGCCCTTGGGCAGTGTCAAAATCGGAGACAACTGCCTTAATGAGCGGATTTGCCCCAGGGTCCATCTTCGCCTTCATGAGTTCGCTGCTGCTCGCAAAGCCCTCCTTCAGGAGTCCCCACAATCCGCTTGGGTCGGCAGCGGTGACAGCTATGCCTGCCATCATCACGCTCTCCAGCAAGAGCTTCCATTCATCTGGTGTAAAATTCGATTTGTCGACCATGAACTTTTCTCCTCACTTGTACCGTGTGTTTTGCTGATGCTGATTTAGCGCCTTTTTGACCATTGTGGTTGACGATGTTCAGACCGTCAGTGCCGCGAGTCTGTTCTTCAAGAGATCGATGCTCGGCTTCAACACATCGCCTACACCGGGAATGGCAAGCACCTTGTCAAACAGCCCGTTAAGTGTGGACATCACCGGATTGACCATCCCAGCGAGGGTCTTCCGCTGCTCCGGCGACAACTGCCCGATCAGTCCATCAACCTTGTCGATCTGTGCCGTGACGTCACGCAATTTTGGCAGCGCCGCTTGCGCGGAAGCGGTATCGGTGACGCTGCCGAGGGTGGTGCGCAGGCTTGCGATGCTGTCGGTGACCTGCTTGCCGAGATCGAGGCCGCCAACCACCAGGCTTTGTGCGGGGGTCACACCCTGCTGGACGACTTGCTCCGCTGGTCTACCTAAAAAGTAGATAAGCAAGGCAACAATCGCTGCAATTGGGATGAGCCAGTAGAGCCAATTGCGCGATGCGGCTGCTGCCGCGCCGGCGGCACGCTGACCGCTATCAGCAACTGCTCGGGCCGTGGAGCCGGCAGCTCGTGCCGCTTCACTTCCAGCGACCGTTGCAGACCGTGCTGCACCGCCAAGCGCGTCGAGCACGCCAGTCCCGCTCAGCAGGTTGCTGAAGCCTGCGGGCAGTGCCGCGGCAATATTGTCCTTTTGGCTCGTGAGGAGGCTGGTCATGCCGCTTGCATCGACGGATCGGGTATGCTTGGCGATGGTGCCCATGACGACAGGGGCCAACATTCCGAGCAGCGAGCCGGCTCCGTCTTGGCCCAGTCCTCCAAACTTGCCAACCGCCTGCGCAAGCGCATTTTGGTCCCGGCCGCCCAGTAGCGACGAGAGCAACTGTGACCCCTGCTCGATGAAGGAGGATTGCCCCCCCTTCCCAAGCATGTTCGCAAAGGAATCAAGCACGCTTGACTGTTGCCTCGTCACGTCAGCCAGCCTTTGCGCTCCACTGGGTTGTGCAGCCACCTTGCTCAACGCGGCCAAGATTGCGGGTATTGCGGCGGTGATGGCCCTTTGGGTGATAGTGCGGTCAAAGCCAAGCGCAGACGCAATGCGCCCGATCATGTCGGGCGTCAGGAACTGCATGACGAGTGAGACAAGATTGATCATGGCGGTTTCTCCTCTGGTACTGAAAATAGGAGCAAAGCCTGTCCGGCCGACATGCGAGTGGCCGGCAACGGAAAGCCGCGAATATGTTGCGCTAATCAACTATTGTAGCAATACGACGAGCGCATGGGTGATGTGATGTTATGTGACAGTTATGTGACAACAAATTGTTTGCTGCGCTGCAATAAGCCCTCCGAACATGCCCGAGCGAGCATTCGCAGGCGTATCCATGCCGAGAGCAAGCGCACTCTTTCGTCGGCCACCAACTAATACTCATTGGCTGTGGGTGGAATCCTGGGCTCCAACCATGGGAGCTGTCACATGAAAAACGTCTTGCGCATTCCTCGCCTTGTCCGCATCCTGCCGTTGACCGTTTTCGCTGGCCTGGTGGCGATGCGGTAGTTCCTGGCGCAGGGCATCCAAACGCACCGGGGTGTTGATTTTCGCGTCTGCCGCCGAGCACTACGCCGAGATGTTGCCGACAGCGGGATCAATGCCAAGGTGGCGGCCGACGCCTTGGTCGGAGCCATCAAGGCGGGGCATCCGGGCGACGGTTTTGTGGCTGCGATTGAGCTATGCGTCGCGGAGCTCGCCCGAACTTTCCACCCGGCGAGCTCAACCCGAACGAGCTGCCCGACCGGGTGGCGGAGATTTGAGTATCGGGACGACAGGAAATGCTGCGTTTTAGCGTGTCAAATTCAACGCCTCAGGCGTTCCTCATACATTTCCGCATGTAACTGTTCTTGGCGGCGCCGGAGAGCTTCTTGCCTTCCGCGCTCACCGCCTTTGGCAAGCATGTCCGGCGTTTGCATTTTTTGAGGAAGCTGTTTAATGCCGCACCAGCCAGCGGCTTGCCGTTCTTGCCGAGCGCCTTGCTTGAGCACGTTTCCTGCGTTATGCGCCAACGCCACAACTATGGCAGCGAGGAGAAGTCGTTTCATGGCTTGCTTTCCAACAGGCGAGTAATGGTAGCCGACACCGTAGCAAGTGCAGCCCCCGAAGATGCTGAATTGACCGGGATCAGTTAGAGTTAGTCGCCCGCTTCAGCCAATCTGACAGGATCGGGAGGTTGAGCAACACCGTAATAGTGGGAGCCACATCCCGCACGGCGAGAGGCAGTCGGCAACAAGGGGATTCAATGCTCCTGGATCGATTTCAGGTAGGCCAAGATCGCTGCGATTTCGTCGTGCTCGAATACGAATTCTGGCATGTCGGGATTACCGACGGAGATCCCCTCTGCCAATGTCTCGGCCAATGCTTCAATGGGATACCTGCTCGATAGCGTTCGAAAGGGCAGCGCATCCGGGTGCCTGCTCGCGCCCTTACGGCCAATCGCATGACATCGAGAACAATTCATCGCCAGCAATAATTCTCCGCGCTTTTCCAGCGCAGCGTTTTCCTGCGCGAAGGCCACGCTCATGGCGGCCAGGCCCGCGAATAGGAGGCCCGTGCGACTTATCGACAGCCAGGAATTTGCCACGCTGCTACGCTCGGCCTTGATCTCATGCAGACCCAGACTACTTGGTCAGCATTTCCGGACGGAGCGGATGGTCACCGGACCCAATTCTGGGTTGACGTTCGTCCTCTCGAAGGAGAATTCAGTCGAACCTGCTTGTTGTGCGCGGTCGAGTTACCGGCCTGCCGTAAATTCCTGCCATAAATTGGCACGGTAATACCCGTGCTCTGATATTCGACTTGCTTAGCCTGCTTACTCACCGCCACGGATCGTGGCGCCGAGGGCGATGCTGGAGGTTTTGAGTCAATACGCGCGCCAGTGGCGCCGCGTGCGTAGGCCGCCGCCGCTCGCGAATCGACTTTGGATTTGGCCCAATCCGCCTCGCCCTTGCCGTTGTGTTTCCTGACCTCAACTTCGGCGAACTTTGGTTTTGGCAGAGGTAATGGCATTTGTTTGCCAGCCGCGATCATATCGAGCCCCCGTGGAATTAGCATGACGAACCGGCCTGGATGGCGAATGCGACGGGCAATGTGGCCGGCGTCATCGCCGGCACCCAAGTAGAGATCGGCGCGCGCTGGCCCGACAATCGCCGATCCCGTATCCTGCGCAATCATCAGGCGTTGGAAGGCCGAAGCATGTTTTGCGCTCTCGATCGGCAGATTGGCTTCGATGAAGAACGGGGTCCCGTAGTCATGCAGGCGATCCACAGCGATGGACCGGCCTGGCGTCAACGGCACACCCTGTGCTCCGATCGCCTCACCATCGTTCGAAAGTCCAGTGATGCGGAAGAACACATACGAGCGGTTGATAGCGTGCGCCTTCGCAGTTTCGTCCGGAGGCGCGGTCCGGCTACGTTGGATCGACATCTTTCCGCGCGGAGCGCGATTGGGCTTGATCAGGGCGCGGCTGCTCGACGAGGCATAGGAATAGCCGTTATATGAGTCGTAGCTGATGCGTAGCGGCGTTCCATCCTCAAGAATGACGCGCCCCGAACCTTGAATCTGGATCGTGAGCAGGTCAGATGGATCCTTGAGCCAGCAGATTTCAAGGTTCTGGCCATCTAGTGCGCCGGCCTCGATTGCGGCGCGGTCATAGTACGGCACGAGCTGACCCTTCTCATTGCGGCGACCGATTCGCGCACCCTTGTTTGGAAATGCATCGGCCCCAGGCTTGTACCCGACTGCGACCAGATCAGGCGGCCGGCGATAGACCGGGACATGGAACTCCGAATTGGGACGGCGCGAGCCTTGGACGATCGGTTCGAAATAGCCGGTCAATAATCCAGCGGCCTCGCCGACGGGCGCGATACGAACCGGGTAAAAGCTATCCTCGAAGAAGGCACGGGCGCTATGCGAGTCCTGCGGACGCAGATCCAAGGCGCTGCGGCAGACGTTCCACAGTGCGCGATGGATTGGTCTGTCGTCGCCGGGGTACGGATTTTTGCCCAACGCTCGGCAGCTTGCCTGAAAGGCTTCGAATGCGGCGAGGTGATCATCGGCTGACCAGCCTGCGAGTTCCGTCCATTTAATCGGTTCGAGCTGGCTGCCCGGGAGTTTCAGCGGTTCTTGGGCTAATGCGGCACTGGCGGTCGAACATAAGATCGCGCCGACGAAGCTTGCGAGGGCGCCGCGCGCTGGGGTCTTCGCGTGCATGGCGAGACGCGAAACTCACCAACACCCCAACACCTTAAGCGAGCCATCGCAATCGATCCGAAGGCGACTTTGTGTGCGCATGATCACCCCCGCTACGATTTTAACTCCCAACTGGTTTGTCGGGCTGGTTGATCAGATGGTTCAAGGTGAGCGGCATCGTTAATAAAGATTGGTGTTATATTACTGCTTCAAGCTGAATATTGCGCCAAGGGCGCCGGAGCCTGGGCATTACGTGCGGGGGAGCTTCTGGAGCAGAATGAAAACGCAAACGCATCAAACTTTTCGAAAAAACCCATAGCAAACATTGCGCAACGGCACTAATGCTCGTCGCGCCATGCTTTATGACATGTCGGGACGCTTCATCTCGGAAAGCGACCTGAGAACACCTAATGGGAGGAAAGGTTCCACAGTCGGAAACGCTTTATCACGCGGACGTTGCGAAAAATCCGGTTGAAAACGCCGGCTCCTGCATCGGCGCCGAGGTACTTTCTTTACCCCTCGCAGTGGGCTCGGTCACGTGCGCTGATCGCCGGGCGATAGCGTGAGTTCCTTTCGTTTCAACACTGTCCTGGAGCACTGGCTGTGGATACGTCACAGTGAAAAATTTTTGAATAGTTCCCAGGAACGGTCTGTGGCTCAGGGGTAGGACCTACAAAATGGGGAACTTAGCCCCATGCTTAAACAAGGAAGCCACAAAAGCAACGCTGCGATTAGTCTGACTCGTCGAGCGAGCACACCCGCCAATAAGGCGCACTTGCCTGCCTGGACCCCAAGGCAATCCGGGCTCACACCGAGGGTAGTCAGGCAACGGTCGCGCCAACTCCAGCCTTCCGATTCGTCGACTCGATAACCCGATTACGCTCTATGGAGAGCCTTCTATGTGGGGCAACGGTTTATTCAACGAGGTTCTAGCAGCCATCGGGCGATCTCTCCGTGCGGAGTACGACCTTACGGAGCCCATTCCCGCTCGGCTCGCCGACCTTCTCCGGCAACTTGGGCCCGATGAGTCCGAGCTCCCCGGAGCCAAAGGTATGGAACATACTACAGTAGAACAACTCGCCCGGCTTGGTGAACCGGGGCATGAACACACATACCAACAACAAGCCTGAGGCGGTTGAGACCGTCCTCGTCCTCGAGGTCTTGGTCCGCGTACCCATCGTCAAGCGAAATAAGCACACCACCAAAGTCGAAAAAATGCC
>Ga0306922_10007595_pt1 | contig 10477 bp, 10 predicted proteins | sample sta12Cox44000082_FD_203758 | JGI IMG/M metagenome (GOLD analysis project Ga0306922, IMG submission 203758) | Lab enrichment of tropical soil microbial communities from Luquillo Experimental Forest, Puerto Rico - statoxic.12C.oxic.44.000.082 (v2)... | ecosystem: Environmental > Terrestrial >...
GATCAAAAGAATATTGGACTTGCTGAGCTCGACATCGCCGGGTTGCTTGTTCAGGAAGATGCGCTTGTAGTGGTTGTAGACGGCGACGGCCAACTTCTTTTTGGAGCGGTCCTGGCCGATGACGTAACCATCGAGAAACTGCTTGATCTCGGGCGGGCGGGGCAGGCGGCGGGCGGGAGCGGCGGCCTGTTCGCGCTTCTCGTCCTCGAGGATGGTCTCGCACACGCTGACGCATTCGTTACAGATGTACGCGCGAGGGTAATCGGAGGGCGAGCTGATCAACTTCTCGACCTGCTCCTGCGTCTTATGGCAGAAGGAGCAGCGCAGCGGTTCGTCGGAGCTAAATTTTTGTTTCACGAATGTGAGGGCCTCGCCTCAGCCGAGCCGATGGTCAGAGTCCTGCTCCTTATTCTAGGCCGAATTTGCTTCTGTGCCAAAAACAATCCGCAACCGCTACTAACTTTTTGGAACGGCAGGCCCTGGGTGCCAAACCGGCGTCCTAACGGTGCTTGAAAATGATTTCGTCGATCATCCCGTATTCCTTGGCCTGCTCGGGATTCATGATGTAGTCGCGCTCCACGTCTTTTTCGATGCGCTCCACGGGCTGGCCGCTGTGCTTCGACAGAATGTTGTTGATGGTCGTGCGCATACGCAGAATTTCCTTGGCGTGCAGGTCGATGTCGGTGGCCTGGCCGCCAAGGCCGCTCATCCAGGGCTGGTGGATGAGCACACGCGCGTTCGGGAGCGCGAAGCGCTTCTTCGGAGCGCCTCCCGCGAGCAAAACCGCAGCAATCGAAGCGGCTTGGCCGACGCAGGTGGTGACCACGTCGGGTTTGACGAACTGCATGGTGTCATAGATCGCGAAACCTGCGGTGATCGACCCGCCCGGGGAATTGATGTACAGCTGAATGTCCTTTTCCGGATCTTCGGCTTGCAGGAAGAGCATCTGGGCCGTGGCCAGGTTGGCTACGTGGTCGTCGATGGGCGTGCCGATAAAGATGATGTGTTCCTTCAGGAGACGCGAATAAATGTCATAGGCACGTTCGCCGCGGCTGGTCTGCTCCACCACCATCGGGACAAGCGTTGTGCCGCGATATTCCGATTCGTCGTATCTGGTCATTTCCGAGAATGTCCGTTCTGGAAGTGGTTTGCGTGGCGGCCGCAGGTCTACGTGAAGTCGCCCAAATCAAGAGCCTGCTGCCGCAGCCGCGGGCCGCACACTGGCGTTTTGCGCGAGCCAATCGAGAGTCTTATCGCTCCGCAGCTTAGCTTTCATCCTATCCAGCGCCCCTTGCTTTGTCAAACGCGCACGGAGGGCTTCAGGGGTCTCGCCACTGTGGCTGCCGAGGTGTTCGAGCTCATGCTGGATGTCCTCCTCGGTAGCGTCGATGCTTTCGGCGGAAGCGATACGGTCAATGATCAGTTCGGCCTTAACGTCTTCCTTAGCGCGGTCTTCCTGGCGGCGGCGAAGCGCCACCCAGTCGAGATTTGCGGCGCGGGGATCAATCCCTTGGGCAGCGAGCGAACGCACGGCACGTTCCAGCCGCACATCCATTTGATGCTCCACCAGAGAGTCGGGTACGGGGAAATCGTGCGAGGTGACCAAGGCGTGGATGATCTTCTCGCGCTCGAGGTCGCGCTGGCGATGTTCGCGCTCGTGCTCCAGATTCTCGCGGATTTTCTTCTTCAGCTCGTCGAGCGTGGCGGAGTCGCTGACATCCTTGGCAAAATCGTCGTTCAGTTCGGGGAGCTTCTTGGTCTTGATGGCGGTGACATCGGCCGCATAGTGGAATTTCTTCCCGGCAAGCTTGCCGTCAGGATAGTCGGCGGGATACTCGACGTCGAAGGTTTTGTGGTCGCCGACGCTCGCGCCCATCAGATTTGCCGTGAAAGGCTGCATGGTTTCCTCGGCGCCGACATGGCACAGGACGCTATCGGCCTGCAGCGGTTCGCCGCCCCCCTCGGGGGTCCCCAGGAGTTTCAGCTGAACGAAGTCCCCGTTTTCGACGTTGCGCCCTTCCACCGGAGCGAACGCCGCGGCGCGTTCGCGGGTCTCTTCGAGAGCCCGGTTGATGTCCGCCTCCGAGACTTCCATCGCGGGCATCTCGATCTCCAGGCCCTTGTAGCTGCCGAGTTGAAATTCCGGCAAGACTTCGAACACCGCGCGGAACTTCAGCGGCTGGCCTTCGTTGAAGTCGAGCTTGTCCACTTGCGGCTGCGAGACCGGGCTGAGCTTCTGTTCGGCGACCGCTTTCTCCACTTTTTCAGGGACCAGGGATTGCAGAACCTCGCCCTTGATGTCCTCGGCGAAGCGCCGCTTGATTAAGGACACCGGTGCCTTGCCCGGGCGGAATCCGGGGACCCGGGCTACCCGGGCAATCTCCTTGGCTACCCGTTCGGTCGCTTTGCTTACGTCTTCCGCGGGGATTTCCAGTTCCAGCTCGCGGCGGCACGTTGCTTCAGCCATGCTTCTGTCCTCGTTTCGATTTTCGGATACAGCTGAGGGAGGGGCGCCTGTTCCTGCGCGCGTCAGACTTCCACTTTACGCTAGTAGGCCAGACCTTGCGGAAGCCACCCTGCAGTGCGAAAAACAAGTATAGAAGACGCTGCGGCCCCAGTCAATTTTGCAACGAACCTCGGCGGCCTGCCGTCGTACCATAAACATTTTCATTGGGGGTGACCTTGAAGAACAGCGCGGTGTTGCTGGTGCAGTGCAGGGACCGCAAAGGGCTCGATGCCACCATTGCGGACTTCATCTATCGCTATGATGGAAACATTCTTCACTTCGAGCAGCACCAGGCAGGCGAGGAGCGCTACTACCTGGCGCGCATCGAATGGGACCTCAGCGCGTTTCGCCTGGACCCCAGTGATTTTGACGCCGCCTTTGGCCCGGTTGCCCACAAATTCGGGATGAACTGGAGCATCGCACTCCGCAGCCATCGCCCGCGCGTCGCCATTTTTGTCTCCAAATACGATCACTGCCTGGTTGATCTGCTGTATCGCCAACGCAATCACGAATTGGCCTGCGATTTTCCGTTGATGATCAGCAATCACCCGGATGCCAAACATCATGCAGACTTTTATGGCGTGCCTTATTACCTGATACCCGTCACCAAGGAGAACAAGCCCGCAGCGGAGGCGCAGCAGCTCGAGCTTCTGGCGCGACACCAAATCGAACTGGTGATCCTGGCCCGGTATATGCAGGTGCTTTCGAACGACTTTATAGAGCAATACCAGAGGCCCATCATCAACATTCACCACTCGTTTTTGCCGGCGTTTCTGGGAGGGAGGCCGCACCGCCAGGCCTTCGAGCGCGGGGTGAAACTGATTGGTGCGACGGCGCACTACGTGACGAAAATATTGGATGACGGGCCGATCATCGAGCAAGACGTGGTGCGTATTTCCCATAAGGACGACATCGACGACCTCGTCGAGAAGGGGCGGGACTTGGAGAAAGTGGTGCTGTCGCGCGCGGTGCACTGGCACATCGAGAACCGCATCCTGCTGTACGGGAATAAGACTGTGATCTTTGATTAGCCGGTCGCCGAGGTCGGTCAGTCGGCCGCAGCCGTAAGCGGCAGGGTACGCGTCAAATCGGCGTACAGCAGGCGGTGGAAAAGATGTTCGCCGGCTTCACGGCGGACCGACAGCCTCCCGGCCAGATAGGCGCGAGAGGCCAGCCCTTTCTGTACCGCGTCACAGATAGCCATGTCTTCGTCTTGAACGGTTTCGCTCACCCGGATGCTTTGTTTGTTGCGTGCTTCGGCGGCCGAGCCGGTGTCCGCGAAATAGTAGTCGAAGACCACGGCGCATTGGTCGACCGCCAGCGGCAGCACCAGGTTCGTGTCCAGCACTCCGTCGTAGGCGTTGATCATGAAGTTCGGATAGATCCAGAGGTAGAAGGCGCGGCCTTGCCGGGTATTTGCCACGCGGGCCTCGCTGCCGGCGTCCGACGAGAGCGGGCTAGATTGCAGGCAAGAGCGCGCGAAATTCTCGATGGTGTAGCTGGTGTATTCGATGACGCTACTCAGGCCCTTGTGCGCGTGGGGCACGTGGTATCCGCCGTCGAGATAGTTGTCGACGTAGACCTTCCAGTTGCAATGAAGCGTATAAACGCGGCGATCGAAGAACTGCAATTTCTCGGTCAGCCGCAGGGGCGCAACGAGGTCGGGAACGTTGCCGAGGAAGTCTTTAAGGGGGCCAGCCTGCCCTTCCAAGTTGACGAAGACGAAGTTCTCCCAGGTAGCGACAGGAACCGCAACCAGTCCATTTTTTGCACGATCGAAATCGCACACGCCATCAAATTCCACCATTCCTTTGAGAGCGCCGTCGTTTCCGTAGGTCCAGCCGTGATAGGGGCAGCGAAACTGCTTGGCCGAGCCTTGTGCTTCGGTGACAACGGCGGCAGCGTGGTGGCGACAGACGTTATAGAAGGCGCGCAGGACGCCATCCTCGCCGCGAGCCACTACGATAGGCTCGTCGCCGAGCTGGACCGTGAAGAACTGGCCTCTCTCCCTAACCTGATCGACGCGCCCCGCAACCTGCCAGTTGTGAGCAAAAACCCGCTCGCCTTCGAGGCGCGCGATGCGAGGATCGAGGTACCAAGGCGAAGGGATGGTCGAGGCACGTTCTAACGGGTCTTCCGGGCGGTACAGCTTCAAAAGGGATTCGACGCTGCGCTCCATAAGGCTCCTCGGCGGCTGCGACAAGCTCCAAGTCACTAACATAGCATCCGCGCGGCGGGGCTTCTCGCCCACGCCGGCAACGTGAACCGCCTTCCTAAAGATCCCACGCGCCGGACTTGAGAGGTTCGCAGCCACCCACATGATACCGAACGGATTACCCAGCATTCCCGCCAACGGATGGCGACGCTACGGCACATTCTCGTCGCTGCCCTTAGGCACACCAGGACAGACCAATTCGATGCCATACCCCGGGTGGTTCCGGGCGATGGTTCGATCCCGGCCTCGACAGGGAGACCAGGCAGTCGTCGGTAAGCCGTTGATTCTTCATGGTGATGGGATATACGACATCCTAATCGGCCGTTATTGTCACGTCATCGTTCCAGCCTAGTCTAACCTCAGGGTGCCACAGCCCCGAAACAGAGAGGGTTGCGTGGTGAACCCCGATTCAGAACGGGCAAATCCGGCAAAATCGTGTTTGGTCTTTGCGCTTTGAAGAGTGGCCAGCGGAGGAAGAGGAATCATGCAGATACTTCGGTTTATTCGTCGCGAGCAGCGAACGATTAGAAGTCAGATCACGCGGCTGGAACACCAACTGACCGCCTTGGGAGCAGCCGCAACGGCTCTAGGCACGTCGGTCGTGAAAAGCGTCGGAAAGATGCCCCGCAAGAAACGCAAGCTTTCAGCAGCAGGGCGCCTGGCGATCAGCCGGGCTGCGAAAGCCAGGTGGGCCAAGCTGCGGGCTGCGAAGAAAGCTGCGTAGTCTCTATTTCAAGCGGAACCAAGGATCAGTCGTGCGGGAGGTCGCCGCAGTTAGATTCGGGGCCGGCCATGCGGAAGAGCGGACCCGAAGGGGGACGCTCATTCCAATTCAAATGGAATGCGTGTCGTGATTCGAGAGCCAGTCGCCCTAGCGGCTCCCCAAAAGATCGTTTTCACGGCTCACGCCGCAGGCTATTCGGGGATTCGAGGAGTTCCGAAGTGGTCTGCCGAACATCGCATTAGTCACCTCCGATATCCGTTTGGGAATTTCCGTTTCCAACAGGTCTTGCGAGCTAGGCATGGCCTTCCGGCCGCGATCGAGTCCTTGTTCGATCTCCTCGCGTCCAGCGATTCGCTAATGATCCTATGGGTGAGCGCGATGGCGACGCCGATTGACGCCGTGGCGAACTGGGACGCGGAATTGAAGAAAAAATGATTGCTCGCCTTGGGTTGTCGCGTCCGTTAGTGGTGCCCGCCTGATCCGAGGTCCTTCGGATCCCCGAGCTTCTCGCGGTAGCAAACGCGCAAGCGGCTAGGGCTAACCAGCTCCAGAAACACGCGCAGAGGTCGATAAAGTGGCTTAGGCGAAGGTAGGCAGGGTGCATCGGCATGGAGAACAGTCGTAGAGTGGCGATGCACCCTGACAGGGGTGTGGTACCCATCCGGCGGGGTACCGATGAACACATCGTACTGATTGCGTTTTCGCGGGCTATCCCGTCGATGCCGTATTCTGGCGCCACGTTATGCCGCAGATGCTTTGCGCAAGTAGTACCCCAATATGTTGGGATGTTTTTAGCAAATTCGCGCAGACGTGCATAAGTACAGCGCTTCCAACGCGTGCTGGTTTACATATCTTAGATAATATAAGACCCAGCGTTCACTCCTATGCTGTAATTCTCGCGCCGTGCTGACATGCGCCAAACGCTTCGCAACATTTATCCATTTCGGAAGCGGTGAAGCGATGGCGGCTGGGTGCGGCGGGGGCGAGCACTGTCTTTTTGGTGGAGGACGGCTGACAGGAACCCGCCCCATATAGCGACGCTCACTAACGCCGGATTCTACTCCTTGGAGGTGCGGCGCAACAGTCTCGGAGCTTCGGCGCTGAATCTAATCTGCGGAAATCCAAGGGACCATTCAGGAGTGTTGCGGGTGAAGCGGGGAAATGCGCGTTTGGGACGCTGAATTGTTTTCATATAACAACCATACGTTTTTGGGCAACGGCGTCCAAACCGACAGGGGCCATTTCGCCCCATTTTTCTGGCACACTTTTTGGGCTATGGTTGGGTACACTTTACTTCGCGCTTCTTCGTACGAAGCGAGAAATCGCCTGTGTTTATGCGGTTATTTGCAGTATTTCCAGGGACTCACAAAATGGTGGTGCGGGAGAGAGGACTTGAACCTCCACGGTTTTTAGGCCACAAGATCCTAAGTCTTGCGCGTCTGCCAGTTCCGCCACTCCCGCACGAAGCTAACTGACTGATTGTATAGGCTTTTGCGCCTTCTGTCTTTCTGTGTCTGATGTGCTTTCGTGCTCAACCTATGAATTAGGGTCTTGGCTCCCGCTTCAATCCAGCGGGCCGCATCCTGAACATCAGAGTAGGAAATTTCCGGCCACAAGACGGACGCGGTTCCGCCGCGGCTATTTTGTTGCAGCCTGGGCTTCGATCTTCTCAACGACGATCGCCTTTGAACCGCCGCGTTGATAAACCTTGCCGGTAGCCGTCACTTTATCTCCTGCGTAAGGCAGGAGCTTCGAGTTCTGCCCACTCGATGGAGTAGTGTCCGCGATAGGCCAATAGATGGTTCCATCATCTGCAAGAATCACGAGCTGAGAACCAGCATTCGCGCAGGATATCGCACACTCTTTACTAATGGGCTTGCTGAGGCCTTTCGTGAAAGCGCACGCAGAATCCAGAACATACCCCTTCACTGTGACCGTCGGTGCGTCGGCAGCAGGAGAACTAACGGCTGCTACCAGTAATGCCACCAATGCGACCTTGGACGCAAGAAAAGCGAGTTTCATTTTTTGACATCTCCTCTTCAAAGTGCCGGTTTATGGAGCGCGACTGTAATCCAAAACGATCTCCGATGTCTCTAATATTTTCGCAGTATTGATGTTCTGTCCGCTCGCCTGCAGAGTTCCTCCCGTTCTGATGTTTAGTTCTTGCCTGCGCACGAAGTACTAAGGTCGAAACTATGTCGATTCCGACCGAACCGATCAGTTGTCCCGGGGGAGATCGGGATTCCACACACAGCGCCGATGTCGACTATCTGACCTTATTACCATCTCTTTTTCGTCTGAACGTCGGCCGCTACTACCTCCAATTATCTAGCGAACCCAATCGGAGGCAGGTTTTGGCTGTGATCCAAAACCAATTGAAGCCGGGTGTTCTAGTTTTCGTTGGAGTGACAGATCCGATCAAGCCCGCGATCGAAACTAGCGAGCAAGTTCGGGACCGAGTTTTGGAGGCAGCCCAATTCATTCCCGCTGAATTCCTTGGAACGACCGACGATTGTGGGTTCTCGCCTTTCGCAGACGACACCTCGACGTCCCGCGAGACAGCTTTCGCGAAAATCCGCAACCGCGTTGAGGGAACGCGCTTGGCGGCGGAAGCCCTTAACGCTAAACCTCGAAGCCTCTCTTCTTCAGCCACATGAACAACTGGCCGTGACAGTGTAGGATTGTGAGGCTCCTGGCGCGCACGTTGCAGTTTGAGCGGCGCAGCTTGCAGGCGTCGGTCCCCTTCACACTATCCACATCTCAGCACGCAGGAAATCTACTCGGCCGACCTGCTACGCCAGTAATCCTCGAAGTGCTCCAATCCCTCGTTGACAGTCTCCAAGCTATTCGTTTACAGGCAACTCGGTCGTGCCCACTTTTGGCCGGGCCCAAAAACAAAGATGAGGCTGAGCCCGAAGCCCGAAGGCGCGGGCAGATTGACCCGGCCGCAGATTAACCTAACAGAATGAGTTGCGGTCACTAGTTCGAGGGGACTACTTTCAGGAGCCCGTCTTTCTCCATCTGCCTTGGAACTTCTTTCACGAGGCCAGCGACGACCTTCTTCGCTGATTTCGGATTGAACGACTCGCTGACACCGCTCCACACCAGGTCACCATCTGGCTTGCTGGTGGCGTAAACGTTGGTCTCGACGCTGACTGTCGTATCTTCCCGGGTGTATCCCGGATCGTAAACCAGCGGATACACAGCGCCGACGTAACCATAAAAAGAGTAGTAGTAGGGGTATGGTGCGATGTAGGTCGAGCTTGGGACGGATATCACTTTCTTGTCAACCTTCAACAAACGCGAGACGACTACAGCGTCAATGTGATTGTCGTGGATCTGGCCACGTAGGTAATCGAGATCGAGTTTCACATTGGGATCTGGGCGCAACAGGATATGGTTGCCAGGAATGGTCTCGACGCCGGGGCGCGCAATCCGGGCGGCCATTTCATCTTCGAAGTCGGCGCGCACCTCCAAGTCCTGAGCGACACCTATGACCAGAACCTTGCGGAAAGTCTGTCCTTCGTATTTCGGGTTGAACCAACTTGTGACCATCTTGGCAGACTTGCCGCTAATGGAAACGAGAACGGCCAGCAAGAAAAAGCTCAGAAGCGCTGAGCGAAGGACCAGATGACGACTGAAATCGGGAAGTGTCATGCACTTATCTTGCAGGAGTGAAATGCGCTTAGCAATTGATTCCACGCCGAGCTATCCGTGGAAGGAACCGGAAATCGCAACCTTGCGGAGAGCGTGGCGAAGTTTGCTGAGCAGATTTCCGTTGACACAGAATGTTCACCCCCCCAACCGATTGCCGATACGCGCAGCAACTACCGCGTGTTTCGGCACTCTATCGGTCGACGCAAGTTGCTTAAACTATTGATATTTATGCGGCCGCGCGGATCGGCGTTGCCGGCACGACGATCTCAACGAGTCCGGTCACCACGTCGTACACGAGGCCTGATATAAGCCACCCGCTCGGCAAGGCCGGAATTGCCCGGAGTGAAGCAACATCGGCGGCAACCGCAGCGCGGGGGTCGGCGACCGCTTTTGTCTTGAGTTCCCCTTCGTGTATCTGAAAATAGTGCGCCAACATGGCGGGATCGTCTACAAGGCGAGTGATGCCGCAATCGGTGTGCTGCAGTACGATGATGTGAAATTCACCCCCTCCTCCAGGAATTTCTCTGGCAACTTCACCGATTCGCCCGAGTAGCCCCAACTGCTCCAACAACCCCGGCGTAACTCGACCGCCAATGTTGCGCAGCACGACGGCCTCGCCCGACCCTTCATGCGCCCTTCGTGAAAAAGGAAGGCCCGAAGAGGTCCCGATAGTTGTCGAGGTCTGATTTCCCGAGCAAGTGGGCTCCCGCCGGTTCGTGTATACATCCCTGCTCTGCGGGCTGTGCCTCGCAGCGAGGACAAAACGGGATCGCCAGACGTACCACCTTGCCGGATCCCACACAGGCGTCAGCGAACCGCGGATCGTGCAGCGACATATACGCGCCCACGATCTCCAGATTTCCACCGCATTTCCGGCACACCTGGAACCCTTCCTGGTCCCGGCAATTTGCGGCGATCCAGTCCATCCGCATTTTCGAGAACACCTCGAGACTCACGCGCTGCGGCGTCTTCATCTGACTTCCTCCGGTTCATACGCGCCCGGAAAGAGGCGGACTTCCGCCATCCCGAGGGTGCGTCGTTTGACGTTTCTGCCGCTCGAAGTGATCCCGGCAGATGAGCTCCCACAGGGTTTCGTTATCGACGACTGTCCCGGCACTGTCGCCGCGCGGATCGACGGGACGCGTTCCGGGTCGAACGTGAAGAGCTTCGCGCAGGCGATACGGCCGGGGATGGCTTCGATCCGAGGCAAGGCGGTAAACCTGACGGCGGGGAAGCGGAGGGACTCACTTCCCCGCGCGGGGCAGAGCCGAGAGCAAGCCCACTTTATCGTACTCCGCGAGCGTGAAACGTACCAGACGTGCGACGAACTCCTCGACCACTCCCGTCGCACTCGAGGGCGTTTTGTGGTTGTCAG
>Ga0306922_10007596_pt1 | contig 10476 bp, 11 predicted proteins | sample sta12Cox44000082_FD_203758 | JGI IMG/M metagenome (GOLD analysis project Ga0306922, IMG submission 203758) | Lab enrichment of tropical soil microbial communities from Luquillo Experimental Forest, Puerto Rico - statoxic.12C.oxic.44.000.082 (v2)... | ecosystem: Environmental > Terrestrial >...
ACCATCGAGGCGCTCATCGCCAAACAAGCAGAGGTCGGCCTGCGCAGCGCCACGGACGGCGAGTTGCGACGCTCCATGTGGCACTTCGATTTCCTGGAGCGCTTAGAGGGCTGCGAGCCATTCACTCCGGAGCAGGGCATCGCGTTCAAAGGGGCTGCCACCAAAGCCAAGGGTGTGCGGGTGGTCGGCAAGCTTGGCTTCAGCAGTCACCCCATGATCGGCCATTTCCGCTTCCTGCGTGAGCGCTCGAAAAGCGCCACACCCAAGATGACAATCCCCTCGCCCAGCGTGCTTCACTTTCGAGGCGGCCGCAAAGCGATCAGCGAAGCGGTGTATGCGGACCTGGACGAGTTCTATCGCGATCTGGGCAATGCGTACAACCGCGCCGTCGAGGCCTTCGCTGAGGCTGGGTGCCGGTATCTCCAGCTCGACGAAACCAACCTCGCCTACCTCTGTGATCGGGAGCAGTGCCAGGCGATTCGCGACCGTGGCGAAGATCCCAGCCGCCTGCCCGGCCTTTACGCTCGAATGATCAACTCCGCCATCACCGGCCGTCCCGCCGACATGCGGATCACCATGCATCTCTGCCGCGGCAACTTCCGTTCAAGCTGGATCGCGAAGGGGGGCTATGAGCCCGTCGCTGAAATTCTGTTCAATACCATCGGCGTGGACGGCTATTTCATGGAGTACGACACCGAGCGGGCCAGTGGCTTCGAACCCCTCCGTCTCGTTCCGAAAGCGAAGACGGTGGTCCTGGGTCTGGTCACGTCCAAGACCGGCGAGCTGGAATCGAAAGACTCGATCAAAAGGCGCATCGACGACGCTGGCCGTTATCTCGATCTCGACCAGCTCTGCCTTAGCCCTCAGTGCGGTTTCGCGAGCACCGAAGAAGGCAACCTCCTGACTGAGGACCAGCAGTGGGCCAAGCTCTCTCGAATTGTTGAGATTGCGTCCGAGGCCTGGGGATAGCTTACGCCGCGAACACTGTAGGATGCATCCGACATTGTGACTTGGATGGCGCACACATGATGGGCCTGGAAATTTGATTTTCAACGTCCCATATTTTCAGAGCATAATGTCGCAAGATCGCGATAAACACCAACACCACGTAGTATTTGCAGTCCCACTTCGAATGGGATAGGCTCTGATAAAGGTCTGCCATCGACATCTTCCTTTACGATGGGTTCTCATCAAGATAAGATTTAAGGCTTCAGAATTCGAAACTCAGAGCTCAGAAACTAGAATTCGCACTCATGAAGCTTGCGGCATTTCCCAAGTGTTTCATGGACCAGCTCGTAGTCGACCGCACCATGACCATTTTCGAGTGGATCGAGATGGCCGCTGATCTGCCGGTCGATGGGTTGGAAATGTACGATGGTTTCCTCGAGAGCCTTGATGAGGCGTACCTCAGCGACGTGCGGTCGGCTCTTCGAAGGCGCAACTTCGAAATGCCCATGCTGTGTTGCTCTTCCGATTTCACGAAGACTGACGCCGGTGAGCGCCGCCGGGAGGTCGAGCACCAAAAACGAATGATCGATGTCACCGCGCGTCTCGGCGGTTGCTTCTGTCGCGTCTTGTCCGGCCAGCGACGCCCCGAAGTCTCCCGCCAACAGGGCGTGGCTTGGGTTGTCGAGTGCATTCGAGCACTTCTGGACTATGCGGCGGAGCGGAACGTCGTCCTTGCGATGGAGAATCACTACAAGGACAACTACTGGGCGCATCCGGAGTTCGCGCAACGGAGTGACGTCTTCCTGGAGATTGCGAACCGGATTGACTCGCCTTGGTTCGGCGTGCAGTACGATCCCTCCAACGCCATCCTAGCCGGCGAAGACCCGATTGGCCTCTTGGAGAGGGTCAAAAACCGGGTTGTGACCATGCATGCCAGCGATCGGTATCTCCAACCCGGCCACACGCTCGAAGAACTGCGTCGTGTGGAAGAGTCCCTCGGTTACGCGGGCATCCTCGCGCACGGCGTGGTCGGCAAAGGGCTGAACAATTATCCGCGCATCTTTCAGATCTTACGCGAAGTCGGCTATCAAGGCTGGATCTCGATCGAAGATGGCTTGAACGGATTGGAAGAGATCAAAGAGTCTGCATTGTTTCTGCGCTCGATGATAAGCGCGTGAGGTTCGCATGGAATATCGAATTCTCCCTCATACTAATCTGAAAGTCTCGCGGCTCTCTTTTGGCACTATGCCCTTTGGCTCGCAGGCCGACCAGACGACGTCCACGCGCATGGTGGACCAGTGCCTCGATGCTGGGATCCAGTTTTTCGATACCGCCAACATGTATAACAAAGGCGTGGCCGAGAGTCTTCTCGGCAACGCTCTAGCCGGCCGGCGGCAGGGTGTCATTCTGGCGAGTAAGGTCCGGCATCGATGGAACGACAACCCGGAAGATGTCGGCCTCTCGCGCGGTGCCATCTTGAAAGCGCTGGATGCGAGCCTTAAGCGCCTGCAGACCGACTATGTTGATCTCTACTACCTGCACCAGCCCGATTACGACGTGCCCCTGGAAGAAACGCTTTCTGCCATGGACGAAGTGGTGCGCGCGGGCAAAGTTCGCTATCCGGCCGTCTCCAACTACGCTGCCTGGCAGGTATGTGAGATCCTTTGGCGGTGTGAAAAAAGCAGTTTCAAGCCTCTGTACGCGTCGCAACCCATGTACAACCTGCTCGCGCGCGGTATCGAGGAAGAGTACCTACCCTTCTGCCAGCGCTTCGGAGTAGCAGTGATTCCTTACAACCCGTTGGCCGGCGGACTGTTGACCGGGAAACACACTCGCGATTCGAAACCCGAATCCGGCAGCCGCTTCGATAACAATCCGCTTTACCTCGGCCGCTACTGGCACGGCGACTATTTTGCCGCGGTGGATGAGCTGAAAGCGATTGCCCGCGACGCAGGCAAGACGTTGATCGAGCTATCCCTGCAGTGGCTCTTGGGCCAGCCACAGGTAGACTCTGTCATTTTGGGGGCGTCGCGGCCGGATCAATTGGCAGAAAACCTTAAGGCCGGCGAAGGCGGCCCGCTTGATCAAGCTACACTCGAACGCTGCGACGCGGTGTGGAAGCGCGTGCGCGGGATCACGCCCAAGTACAATCGCTGAGAATTAGGAAACTCCGTTCACCGCTTCGGACTTCAGCTCCATGTTCTGCGCATCCCAGAAGACTCGCTTCTTCTCCTTGTAAGAAATGTTGGCCATGTGACATGCCACGGCCGTGCCGCACCCGAAATCCACGTTTTCAATGGGCTGCTGGCGGCTCTTGATGGCTGCAAAGAAGTTGCGGAAATGGTCTTCCGTGCCTTCGGCTGTCTGTGGGAAGTTCTGGGGTTTGCGGTGGGGCTGCTTGCGATAGGTGCCAACGTCTGCCGTGGGATCATTCTTGTGCGCGGCGATAAACTGGAGCTTCAAGTCTTTGGGCCAAGACTCAAGAGGATAGCTGTATCCCCATTCTTCGTCATAAGGCAGCAGGCTGGCTGACTCCTCCGTGAGCACCACGGTGCCCTTGTCGCCCATGAAGCGGACAATCTCGCCACCATCGAAGTTCGAGACCAGGTTCGCGAGCACCACCACCTGGAACTTGCCATAGTCATAGAGTGTGTTGTGAATGTCGGGTACGTCGCGATCACCGGTCCAGTGGTAGATGCCGCCGTTCGCGACGGCACTCACTGGATACTGCACGTTCATTAGGTAGTGAACACGCGAGAGCAGGTGAACGTATTCATCCCCGGCGATGCCCGTGCCGTAGTCCCACCAGTTACGGAATTGGAAGAAGCGAGTGGCATCAAAGGGCCGCTTGGGCGCGCTGCCCAGGTAGCGGTCCCAATCGATAGTCTGGGGCGAAGCGTCGGGCGGCACCGGGTATTTCCAGGCGCCAATCGGGTCAGGCCGGTAGATCTCGCATTGGATGTTGTAGACTGTTCCGATCTGGCCGCTGTCCACCCATTCCTTGCCTTTGTGCGTGGACTGCATGCTCAGGCTCTGGCTGCCGACTTGAACCAGGCGCCCGGTCTCTTTGGATACCTTCACCAACTCCAGCGCTTGTGGAATGGTGTGGGTCATCGGTTTCTCGCAGTAGACGTCCTTACCGGCCTTCATGGCCTCGATGGCAATGGGCGCGTGCCAGTGGTCGGAGGTTGCGATCATGACGGCGTCAACATCCTTACGCTCGAGCACCTGGCGGTAGTCCTTTGTGGTGGGCGTGCTCGCCTGGATCTCTTGCGCGCGGCGCAAGTGGCCGTCATACAGGTCGCAAACAATAGCCACATGCCCCTTGACGTTGAGAATGGACTGCATGTTCTCAAGGCCGCGGATTCCAGCCCCGATGATTCCCATGGTGATCGTTTCGTTCGGAGAAGTGCTCGAATTGCGAATGGCCGCTCCCCACGCCACCCCAGCCGCTGCCGCTCCTCCTACGGATCGTTCCATGAACTCGCGTCGTGAAATGTATTGACTCAACATCAGTTCCTCCTTCGGATTGATTAATCCCTGCGCACCATACTATCACGCTGAGTCTTGATCCTTGGGCCCCGGATTGGTTTTCATGCTGTGTGATATTCCCAGAGCGTCCGATAGTAGTGCATGAGACGGAGTGGTTCGCAGCTTGCCGGGATTTCGGCGAACGTATAGCGGTCGTAGCCGGCGCTGCGGAACAGTGTGAAGAGCTCCCGCCAGGGATAGAGCTTCTTCCATTGCGGGAATCCGGATGTGGTGATCCTGGAGCTCTGGTCGTCGTCAGAGGCACCCCAAGGCGACGACGTCCGCCAGAGTTCGTTGATGTGGCAACTGCGCAGCCAGGGTTTGAGCAGCTCGAAGCTCGGTTTCACCGAGCCCTCAACAATGTCGTTGTCGTTCGAGTTCCAGCACATACCTACACTGGAGTGGTTGCACACCTCCATGATGCGACGAATATTGGGTGGCCTTTCCGTTTCCTCGCCATGTACCTCCAGCCAAATTTCCACTCCCTGCTCGCGGGCGATGTCGCCACATTGGTGGAGTGCTCGGCCGATCTGTTCGAGCACCTGGGTGTGGTCAGAGCCGGGTGGGAAGCCATTGGGGCGTACCTTTACTCCCATGCAGCCAAGGTCGCGAGCCAGTTCGCAGAACCTGCGCGTCTCCTCGATATTACGCTTCACCACGTTGGAGTCTGGGGATTGGTATTCGCAGGTGGAGCCCAGGCTCACCAGGCGCACGCGCGACCCCTCGAAACGTTTGCGAACTTCTGCCCGCCGCTCTTTCGAGATCGATGGCTCCACGCCGTGCTGGTGTGTCGTGCGCAGTTCGACGCCCTCGAATCGGGTGGCCTCACAGTTCCTGATGATGGTATCGACATCCCAACTCTGGGCGAGTTCGTAGGTAACCAGTCCGAGCTTAAAGGGAGGAGCGGTCTGGGGCGGATCCGGAAACGAGAGACTGGAAGAGTTGGCAAACTCGCGGCCATTGCGGCTACCGCTCGGGCAGAGCGCGCTCGCCAATGCCAGGCTCGCTCGCCGCAGGTTCTGCTCGAGAAAAGACCGCCGTCCGCGTTTTCCCACGGTTGTTCCCCTGCTGGCCCTAAGCTAACAGGTTGCTAAGAAAGCCTCCGATCATGTTATCCCAAGTGAAGCGAGGGATCTGCTTTCGTCTGTTTTTAATGAGGCAAAGCAGATGCTTCGCTGCGTTCAGCATGAGAGGCACCCTTTCCCATCAGCCTGGTAAACTAAGGCGGGTGTGGGGCAAAAGGCCATTCTACTTCACCGTGTTGAGCGCGGGCGTTTCCAAAATAAATAAGAAACCCCCGGGTGTGATGGCCCGGGGGTTCGGTATGAACGTATGTATGAGTCGATCAAGCCCACCAGCGCTTACTGTTTCTGCGCGGCCGCTGGTGCAGTTGCGGCTGGTTTGGTTTCCGTGGTTGTGCTTGCTTGCTTGGAGTGCTTCTTTGCTGACTTCTTCGAGCTCTTCGCCGCCGGAGCTTTGCTCTGCGTGGCGGGACCCGTCTGCCCTTCCTGAGCGGTTGCCAACGTAGGCGCACCCAAGGTCAGGGCGAGAACCAAAGTAGCGAGCGTTGCGAACATCTTATTCATACTTCAGAACCTCCTTTCAGGTTCACCCTTTCAGAAAGCAGGCTGATTGCCAAACCACAGATCTCTCGCTTCCGCCTGTAAGTCCATGACCGGATTCACCATCGAAGCCAGGCCCAGCAGTGCGGAGGGGGAGGTGGAAATAGTAGGGGCTCGACTTACACCAAATCGTGCGCCGAGGCGCACCAAAAAAGCAAGGACAGGGCTGCAGAAGGGCGGCACAAATTGTGGTTCGTGAAGAACCCGCAGCGAATCCTTTTTGGCTTCCCAGGCTGCGGAACAATGCTACTTCAGGGCCTCGGAAGGCGGGGCTTCAGAGTCTGTGTGAAAAACCGAGTTTGCCTCTCGTAGAGGCCGTCCCGCATGCGGGACGGGCATCTTCTTGAAGAGAGTGTGCCGCCCTGAAGGCCGCCGCTACGAAAAGCGCCCAGAGGATGGGTTTCACACAGACTCTGAAGCCCCGCCCTTCCGGAGTGCGCGCAACACCGTTTTCGCAGGCTGTTTAGGCGCGGGGATTGAAAGCCGTAGCTTGCGCCACGGCCTCCGCCGCTACTTTTCTCTGCACCGTTCGATAGAGGGCAGCGGAGACGCGGGCGCCAAAAAGCATCAAGGCGGAGGCGGCGTATGCCCACGTCATCAATGCCACAACTACTCCGATGGAACCGTACACGTGGCGATAGTTGAAGCGCGGTAGCAACAGGTTGAAGACCGAACGCGCCAGTTGCCAGAGGATCGCCGTGAGGAAGGCGCTGGGAAAAATCTCCCGCAGTCGCATCGAGCGGTTGGGCAGGGTCTTGAAGAGAACCATGAACATCCCGAGCGTCAGGACGAAGCTGGCCAGCGCCAACAGCCCTCGATAGGTGATGCTGGGAAAGAACGCCGTTGCCTGCGGCAGCCAGTGGTGCACGTAGCGCCCGACACCCACCAGGGCCGTGGTCGCCAAGATAAGGAAGCCCGTAAGCAGCGTCATCTCCAAGGCCAGCAGTCGCCGGCGAATCCAACTTCGTTCTTTCTCTACTCCCCAGGCGCGGTTGAGAGACTTCTCGACGGGAAGAAACACGCCCGCCGAACTCCACAATAGAAGGAGAAACGAAGCGAAACCCACGCGCCCGTAAGCTTGGGAGATGCCCTTCAGGTTCTCCAGGATGAAATCCGGATCCATGGGCAAGACGCGCTGAAGCACCACCGCCAGCCGGCCAGCAAGGTTGTGCTGGCGAATGTAGATACCGCTCAGACCCAGCACTAGGAGCAGGAGAGGAAAAAGAGAGAGCAAGAAATAATACGCGATCGAGGCCGAGGTAGTGAGGTAGTCATCGTCGTAGAATCCGATGCACGACTCCTTCAGAACCCGACCGACGTTCCGCCAGAGTCGGCCGCCACGCCGTCGCTCTTTGTCCGCAGTTGGTTTCATTGGGACCCGAGACCGGGACCAGCAACAACAGATGACTCCTATCCGTTGAGGCGGCAGATCGCGCGCCACTCCGTGCTATCCGTGCTGGCAGGCTGGTGAAAAAGCCTCGGATCGTGTCATCCCGATCCCGAATGCGGGAGAGGGATCTGTTTTCCGCACTTTTCAATCAGATCAAGCGGATGCTTCTGCCGCGGCTACGGGGATCAGCACGACAGCACCCTTTTTTCAGCAACCTGCTAGTCTATAATAGCCCTTCGGAACAAAATACTGATGGGGAGAAGTTCTTCTGGTCCCTGGCCACCGTCAAACAGGGAGACGAAAATGGCGAGTGAAGCGGAAATCCTGGAAGAGAGTCGCCGGGTGCGACGCCTGCAGGTGGTGGTAGACCTTGTTACCAGTGTACTTTGGCAATCAGACGTCCCGGTAGAGGAGGCGGCGGAGTTGGTTGCTAGCACGCGCCGCTTCGCGCTTAGCCTTTTCCCCGATAAGGGCCCGACCTACGATCTGATCTACGCTCCCCGCTTCCGACGTTTGATGTGGGAAAAGTACAGGGTGGTATAAACGGCCGGTCGTGGTGCCAGGCGCGGCGCTCAGCCTCTTCTGCTAGTCTAGAGTGCCCACTGACAGGTCCTGAGATCGGAATTGACATGTTCGGTTTTACGCGCGTAGGATTACGTTGGACGCGGGTGACGTCGTACCGAAGAGTGGAGAGGTGGGCTCCACCGCGCAGGCTGTGCTGCGGCACTGAGAGCCGTCTCTTTGACGTCCTGCGCCTGTTCTCCCGTGAGCAAAGTTTGAGGTTGTGATGAGCGATAACCAGCGTGCGTCCATGGAGTTGATTTGCCCCTGCTGCCGGGCGCGCCTGACAATAGATGCCGAACTCCGCCGGGTCGTTGCTCACCAACCGCCCCCTTCGCCTCAACCCCGGTCCAGAGATCTCGCTCGTGCCAGCCAACTCCTTAGGAGGGAAGCGGCGCAACGAGAGTCCCACTTCCGGCAAAGCGCGGAAGAGGAAAGAATTAAGTCGCAGCTCCTCGAACGGAGGTTTGAGGAGGCCCTCAGGAAAACCAAGGACCAACCCGTCACTCGGCCCACGCGAGAAATCGACCTCGATTGATGTTTCTGGTCTACAGCTTGTTGTTTTCATTCGGCGCACTCTTGATGGCGCCCTACTATCTGTGGCAACATCGCGGCCGAGCCGGTTCGAGCGCCTACTGGCGGGAAAGACTGGGTAACCTGCCTCGTGACTTCCAGCAACCCGCGGGATCGAAAGTCGGCGGAACCATCTGGGTGCATGCCGTATCGGTGGGCGAGACGCTGGCCGTATCGGGACTAGTCCGCGAAATCCAAAAGCACTATCCCCATCGAAAAATCTTCCTCAGTCACATCACCCCGGCGGGGCGCGAGGCCGGTGAGGCGCGCTTACCCAACGTGGCCGGCCGATTCTACCTTCCGCTGGATTGGAAGGTGTGCGTGACACGAACACTCAGACGGCTGCAGCCGACGTTACTGATCATCACCGAAACGGAGTTGTGGCCAAACCTGCTGCGTGCCGCGCATGAGTTCGGATGCCGAATTGTGATCGTGAATGCCCGGCTTTCCGACGGTTCTTTCCGCGGTTACCGCCTGATCCGGCCCTTCATGCGGCGCGTCCTCCAGAACGTCGATTCCGTCTTTGCCCAGACGGAAATCGACGCCGAGCGATTTCGGCAGATCGGCGCCCCGCCAGAGCGGGTCCTTGCGGCGGGGAACCTAAAGTTCGATGGCGCCCCCCCGCCAGGTGGAGGACTGGCAGGGCAGCTGCAGAGCGTTCTCCAGGAGGCCAAACGCGGGCCCGTGCTGGTCGCGGCCAGCACAATGCCGCAGGAGGAAGCGCTGGTGCTCCGAGCTTGGCAGGAGATCCTAAACCAGTATCCCCAGGCCCTCTTGATTCTCGCTCCGCGTCACCCCGTGCGGTTCGAGCAGGTAGCCCAACTGCTGTCCGATCAGAAACGAAGGTTTGTGCGCCGCACGGCCCTGGAGACCGGCCGAGAGGAACTGGTATCCCAGCTTGCCTCACCTGAGATCCTGCTGCTGAACACCATCGGCGAGCTGGCCGGGCTCTTTCAGACGGCGGATGTTGTATTCATCGGTGGCAGCCTTGTTCCCACCGGAGGCCACAACCTCCTGGAACCCGCATTTTGGGGCAAGCCCGTCCTCTTCGGACCGCACATGCAAAACTTTCGCGATGCGGCGGCGCGTTTTCTAAGAGCAGGGGCTGCCATTCAAATACAGAGTCCTGCACAGTTGGCAGCCGAATGCACCGGACTCTTCGGAAACGCCGCACGCCGTGAAGAGCTGGGCCTAAGAGCGAGGCAGGTCCTACAAGAAGAATCCGGGGCGACGCGACGAATACTGGATCGGCTGATGGTCTCTGAATTCTAGATTAGTTTAGCAGGCTCCTGAAAAATTCGACCTCGGACAGTTCTCGTAGCGGCGGGCTTTAGCCCGGCATTTAGACTTGACGGTATGCCCGCCTAAAGGGATGGAGTGGCAGCGGCTAAAGCCGGCTAAAGCCGACCGCGTCAGACGCCAGTGGCGGCACGACTGAAGTCGTGCCCTGATACGGCAAATTTGTTGCGCGAATTCGCGTCACCAAAGTACCAGTCCGTGATCAAAACGCTTTTGTTTGCTTTGCGGCCTTGGCGACTCTGCGCCCTGCGTGAGATTTTTGCTGGCTTCTCCACGGCAAGAAGGTACATCTGTTTTTCGGGTATTTAATTTAGTCATTTATTTTCAACAACATAGTTGGATGAGTCAAATTGGTCCTTTGTTTTCAGGAACATCGTCGGATTATCCCAAACGGCCAAATCTGCCGTCCTTTCTTTTCAATAAGATCGTGGGATATACCTTCATTTTGACTTATGTCCTCCCGATCTGCCTTATACAGTCTACGGTCTACCGGTTTCTTTGGGATGGCAGTGTCCTGTCCCGCGTAATTGTTGGACAACCCCTCGCCCCTTT
>Ga0306922_10007600_pt1 | contig 10474 bp, 9 predicted proteins | sample sta12Cox44000082_FD_203758 | JGI IMG/M metagenome (GOLD analysis project Ga0306922, IMG submission 203758) | Lab enrichment of tropical soil microbial communities from Luquillo Experimental Forest, Puerto Rico - statoxic.12C.oxic.44.000.082 (v2)... | ecosystem: Environmental > Terrestrial > Soil...
CCAGTGTCGCACATCCTGAATACTCCCTTCACCGAGCGGTGGTTTTGCCGGGGGCCGGCTTACACCTGTCAATCCAAGGTGTATTTCTTCAGTGTAACAAGCCAAAATGAGACTGTGGCGACTAGTGAGACCAGTGAGACACATTTTTTTTAATGCTTATGTTCAATAACTTAGCCTGTTAAAAAAACCGCGAAATCCCAGCAATATCCAAAAGCTGTAACTTTTTTACACACGTTACCGAAATGCACTAAGCTGGTGTAGGGCGGTGCTTGCCGCGCCGTCGCCCAGTGCAGCGGAGGTGTCCCACGAGGGCACCCCAACCACGACGAACTTCTACGGTGTAACGAACTACGGAGGCAGCAGCACCTCCTGCACGTATGGTTGTGGGACACTCTTTAGGACAACGTCGACGGGTAGTCTCACCACGCGGCACGCATGTTGCTGATCAGGCTTCAAACAAATCGGCCGGAGACGATAGCTTTTGTCGGAGTCGTCCTAGAACGAGTTCAGTCTGTTTAGTAACATGCGGGAAGTCGGTAACCAGCAGGTTCGGAAAGAGCAACAAGTCACTGGCTCGTAACTGGGGCCGATGAAGTCCAAACACCGAGCCTGCCGCAAAACGAGCAGTGCCTCTACAGAGGCGACCTATTTCGCCCACGCGGAGCAAATCACTTTTTTCTGTCTGAAGCTGAGTTTCTACGGTTAAAATGTTACCCTCAAAGTCCTCAAGAAAGGAGCACCATGGCAAAGAAGATTGATCCGCTTAACAAGAAGCAATACGGCGCCGTATCCACCATGCTCACCGTTTCCGATATTCCCGCTGCGATGAGCTTTTATCAAAAGGCCTTTGGCTTTTCCAAGCGCGCGATTATGAAAGGTCCCGATGGCAAGCCCATACATGCCGAGCTGACCTTGCGCGGCACCACGTTGATGCTGGGACCGGAAAACGCCGCCCGCGGCCAACGTAGCGCCAAAAGCCTTGGCAACTCGCCTGCGACTCTGTTTGTGTATGTCGAAAACGTAGACAAAGTGGTGGCCAAAGCAACCAGCCTAGGAGCCACAAGTCAAGGCCCGGTGATGGACATGTTTTGGGGCGACCGTTGCGGCACCATCGTGGATCCGGACGGGTACAGCTGGATGGTAGGCACGCATAAGGCTGAACCCACGCCAAAGGAAATGAAAGCCAAGATGGAGGAGCAGATGCGCCAGCAGCCGGCCGCTGCCGCAACCGCGGGCTAAGCGCGGGTTGTAGCCAGTGGTCGCCCCCAGCCTGTCGAGGCGGCGAGGATGGGTGGCGCGGCTCTGCCGCATCGGGGCTACTGAAGTGCGTTATGGATCCCCGGCGTGGGCGCCGTCCGGTGCGGCAGGCAGTTTGACCCGGTCCAGTAGCAGGCTATCGATGCCCAGAGCCTTTGAGCGTTCGAGCCAATCGCTTCCCGTGAGCGTACCCGCCGCGAGTCGTTGGACGGTTTCGAAGGGGTCTATTTTGTCGGCGCCATGCTGAAAGTAAGACTCCCCTGGCTGAGCGTACAACTGCCAACCCGCCTCGATAAGAGCCAGGCCGAAGGCCATCCCGAGCAGGGCGCCCGCCCGTTGGGCGCGCTGCTCGGGTGTGAGGAGCATGCCCTTTGGGTCGCGAATGTGCGACCCCATCTCCCTCAGGTTCTTGACAGCCTCAGGCAGTGCGCTGACGGTCAAGCCTTTCAGCAGCGCTGCCTCGTCCTCGGCGAAGCGCCTCCAGAGCGGCACCCAAACATCCGTGCCGATGTTTTCCCATGACACTGTCTTCAGCTCTGCCATATTCCGTTTTGGATTCAGGTGTTGCAACATCTGTAATTCCACACCCGTGACGTCCTCAAGCAAGCTGATAGCAGAAGGGTCGTTCTCAGGCGCTTCCCCCGGTAGTAGTGAGCGGGCGCGGGCGATGCGGTCCCGCAGCGGAGGGTGGCTATCGTAAGGTTTCGTACGCTTCTCCTTCAAATCCTTTTCGATCTGGGTGGAGACGGCCTGGGCAATGGCAGGGGCGGCCATAAAACGCGCAAACCCTTCCGCGATGGCGGGCCGGTAACCGGCGCTGAGTGTTTGCGACAATTCGTTCTGGTAAGCCGGGAGTGCCGCAGCGGCGCCGTGGATGCGGCGAAGCCCCTCGATAAGCCCCCGCGCACCAGTCGCGCAGCAGGCCAGCTCGTCGGCGCGATACTCCTGGCGTCGCGAAATCGACTGGGTGATACGGAGGAATAGGTTCCAATACGCTAGGAGCACTTTTATAACCATGTAGTGGGCCAAGCGCACGACCGCCACCCTCGTTAGCATGTTAAGGGCCGCGTTGGGCTGGCTCAGTCCGAGTAGCGACCTGACCATGGCGGCGCGGGTCTTGTACACCCACGGACCAAGGCGTGTGTCGCCGCCGTAATAATGGCCGAATTCGTGGGCCAGCACAGCGCGAAACTGCGAGACAGTTAGAATCTGAAGCAGGGGGAGGCCCAGCAACATCACCCGGACACTGCCAAATCCCATCGCGCCGCCACGCTCGGTGACCCCGGCATTGACGCTGGGAACTAGGTAGACCTCCTGCGGTGGGGGCTCGCTCAAAGCAGTTGCCAGGCGCTCGACTTCGGCGAACAGGCGCGGATGCAACGACGGTTCGAGGCGGGGCCCGGGAGCGCTGAACTTTTCTCGGCGTGGCACCACCGACCATAACAGCGTGCCGGCCATCGCCACCCCGCCAACGAGGAGTAACACAATCTGGGCGTTAACTCCGCCTTGATCTTGACGGAGCAGCCAGAAAGGCACATACACACACCCAGCAGCCAGAAACAGCGTCAGTGTATAAAAGCCGATAATGAGGGTTAAAGCGAGTGCAGCCCAAGCTGCGAGTGACGGGCGGGCTGGGAGAGCGGGCATTCGGGAATTCACAGATGGCACAGGCTATCGGCGGCGTGGTCGGCGCTGGAGACGAGCGTGATCAGATCCATGGCCGCGGAGGGTCGGTCGGTGGTTGAGCAGGCTAGGGTTGGTTCCTGCTTCAGACAGTCAATGACCGGTCTCCAATAAGTCTCCATCACCAGCAATGGCTTACGACCGCCCACCGTCCTCGATAAGCTCGACTTGTTCATCATCTCCCACGCCAGCGCCAGCTCGGCGAGGGTTCCGGTGCCTCCCGGCAATACGATGTAGGCGTCACCGCGCTCGATGAGCGTCATGATGCGCTCGGAGAAGGAGTGCGTGCGGACTTCTTCCGCGACCCAGCCATTGGGGGGTGAGGGCCAGACGGAGCAAGTTACCCCGACTGTGTGTCCGCCGGCCTCGCGCGCGCCCCGCGACGAAGCTTCCATGAGGCCGGCGTATCCGCCGTTGCAAACCACCAGGCCCCGCTCCGCCAACAGCCTTCCCAGCCGGCGAGCCTCAGCGTAAGCAGCGCTGTCTTCCCCGGGGAGTGAGCTGCCGAAGATGGTGACGGTCTTCATAGTCAGTGGCTAGTGACGAGTGACGAGTGGCGAGTGGCTAGTTGAGTCGCCCATTTTCGATTGTTCCCGTCTTTTCAATCGGCAATCCTCAATCGACAATCGGCAATTTCCTAGCCACTAGCAACTAACCACTGCTCTTTCCGAGCAGCCGGGCCGCGTCCTTGGCGAAGTAGGTGAGGATGATGTCCGCACCGGCGCGGCGTATGGACAATAGCGATTCCATGATGATGCGCTCGCGGTCGATCCATCCCATCTCGGCGGCGGCGGCGATGAGTGAGAATTCGCCGCTCACCTGGTAGGCGGCCAGCGGGACGTCAAACTTCTCTCGCGCCAACGCAAGGACATCGAGATAAGGCATCGCCGGCTTCACCATGATGATGTCTGCACCTTCCTCGATATCCAGCGTGATCTCGCGCATGGCCTCGAGGCGGTTGGCAGGATCCATCTGGTAGGACTTGCGGTCACCGAACTTGGGTGCCGAGTCCGCCGCCTCGCGGAAGGGGCCATAGAAAGCGGAAGCGTACTTGGCGGAGTAGGCGAGAAGGGGAATCTGGGTGAAACCTTGGGCGTCGAGTTCTCGCCGGATGCGCCCCACGCGCCCGTCCATCATGTCGGACGGCGCCACAATGTCGGCTCCGGCTTGCACCTGGGTCAGCGCCGTTCGGGCCAGCAGTTCGAGTGTGGAGTCGTTATCGATCTCCCCGTTTTTGATCAGCCCACAATGGCCGTGGCTGGTGTATTCGTCCAGGCAGACGTCGCAGATGACGATCAGATTAGGCTGTGCCTTCTTGACCGCGCGCACCGCCCGCTGCACAATTCCGTCAGCGTCGTAAGCGCCTGACCCAACCTCGTTCTTCGTCTCCGGAATTCCGAACAGGATGACGGCGGGGATACCGAGGTCGAAAGCCGACTTGCACTCTTCGACGAGCAGGTCTACCGACCATCGGTAGTTGCCGGGCATGGAACGAATCTCTTCCTTGACTTCGGCGCCCGGGCAGACGAATAGCGGGTAGACAAGGGATTGCACGCTGAGAGCGGTCTCCCGCACCATGCGGCGCAACGCCTCGCTACGGCGCAGGCGCCGAGGTCGATGAGTGGGGAATGCCATGATTCTTGGCCTCAAGTCAAGGACTGACATCAATAAGTGATGCGCAACGTATCTCGTGCTTTCAGGTTGCCGAAGGTACCAACGTTGGCGAGCGCCAGCGCGATCCGGAAGGAATTGCCTCGCCTTAAGGTCCCGAGTTCATAGTACTGATACTCGAAGTCCAAACCAAAACAACCGAAATTATAGCTTGCCTGTCCGATGATGTTGTGAGCGATCCCCAGGACAAAGTTGTAGTCCACGCCCCCGGCACCGCTGAAACCTTTGCGGTTGATGTCTCCGAAGGTGAACAAAGTACGGAGCAAATTGAATTGAGTTGCCCGGGACGGAGGAGTAGATGGCGGCGACGTAATGAGCGATTCCGTGCGGCTGACATAAAAATCGGTCACGGACAGAGCAACAGGACCCCGCCGCACGCGGGACGTTAGCCCGGCGTCGAGAAATCCGGCGTAGGGGCTGATGTCGGCTTTCACCTCGGTGTCGTAATTCGAGAAAGGCTCGAACTTTAGGACGCCGACAATGGGAGAGAGGTGGCGTCCCTGCGCGAAGGCAAAGCCGGTCAGAGAGAGGGTGGGCTCGAAGACCACCAGTTGTCCGGGCACAAGCGCGCCGCCAAAAGTTGAGTCGAAATAGTATTTCTGCGCCAGCCGCAGAGAGAGCAATTCGCGGGCGGAGCCGGCTTCATCAGCGTCTGTCTGGCCTTGCGGCGCGTCCTTGCGCATCAGGATTGTGCTAGTGAGCGAATACTCGATCTCATTCGTCTGGGCGAGGGTATCGAGTTCGTCAAACCGCACGACATTTCGGACCTCTTCCGGGTCCTGCACCCGCACCAGCCTATAGCGGATGTCGGGTTCGATGACGTGTTTGAAGCGATGGCCCCAGTGCGGCTGCGCAAGAACCTTCTCCAATGAAGGAGGCCGAACGTCAAGCGCGAACTCGCCCAGCAGGCGCGTAAGCGGGTCTTGCTGCGGCGTCACGCTGGTGCCGTACTGCGTCACCCGCAGTCCCACCGAGGGTGTGAGGTGGAAGCCCCAGAAGGGTTTTGAGCGCAGGGTGAACACGGGGTGGAGGTCGAGGCGATCAGCGATGCCTTGAGTGCTGAAACCGGGCTGCACGCGCCACACGCCGCTCGCCGAAGTATCAAACGCAAAGTAGAAAGGCGAATCGCCCATCTGTTTGTCGATGCCAGAAAAGAAGAAACTGGGAGTCTGTCCGATGATGATGGAGTTTCCAGGAGCTTGCGAGGTGGAGAGGAAGTCCTGGTCGCGTGACACGTAGAGGTTGGCACTATAAGCGCCAAAGTCTCTGGTCAGAAAACCGTTTTGATAGACTTCGGGGCTGACCGCCTGGGTGAAGCTGGGCGCCCAGGTAGACTGGAAAGCCAGACTATTGATGTAGTACACGTCCACGACACCGCGAAAACCGTGTGTCAGGTCGGCAGCGTTTCCCTGCACCAGCACGCTTTCGCCGGAAGCCTGATTCTCCCGGTTGGGGCCAAAGCCCCGATCGTCGATGGTGAAGAATTCGGCGAGGAGGTCGCTCGTCGAGCTGGGCCGGGCGCGGAGCCGCCCACTGGGCGCCACACCGCGTGCGCTATAGTTCGTCACTCCCAAAAGGAGATCGACACTCGGGTTGATCGCCCAAAAGAACCCATCTCCGATGATGAAGCCCTTCTGAGCCGAGTTGCCAATCGTGGGGATCAGAAATCCGGTCTGCCGGGGCTCGTGCCGGGCTGAGCTGACAAGCACGGGGGCATAGAGCAACGGAAGACGCAAGAACCGGAATAGCGTCCCATGAGTAACGACTTTGTCTCCCAGCTCGAGACGCGCCCTGCGCGTTTGGAGCGACCAGCCTTTGGCCTCGTCATCGCATAAGCTGACCTTGCCCCTGTCGAGCTGGTAGGTGTTTTCCTCCAAGGCCTCCAGTCTCTCTGCCGAAACGTAGAAGGGGCTTTGCGTCACCATAACGTTGCGTCGCGGCACCGCGGAGGAGCGTACGAAGCCCCTAGCGTTTGCGAACCAGCCCTTTTCGGTGACGAAGTTGTAGTGCGCCTCACCCGCTTCCAGGTGCGACCTGGGATCGCTGAACGTTACATGACCTTCGGCCACCGCCTCACCGGAGCTGTGATCGTAGGTCGCATCGTCGGCGCGCACTTCCATATCCCGATAGTTGATGACTACGTGGCCCTTCAGTTTGTAAGTGTCCCCGATCTTCTCTTGGGAGTCGGCGCGAATAGTGACCGTGGTTTCCGTATTCTGGAATTCGGGCGGAATCGGCGGCAACTGTTGCCCGCCGGAGAGAAGCGCGGCAACAGCATCCTGGGTGCTAAAGCATCCGAGCAGAGGAGCACCCTTGCGCGTTCGCTGGAGGGCCGTTCCAGGGCCGTCGCTTAGACTCGTGGTCGCATTGGATAATTGGCGCTCTTCTAACGAGGTCTGCGCGAGAGCCGCATGCTTCCCCAAGGGCGCGAGGAGAACCATCGTCAGGAGGGCTTGCTTGCCGATTCTGCCCGCGTCGACATCGAAGGGCCGCTTCTGTGACATGCCAAGAGTCTGATTTTAACTCGAAGGCACTATGATTTGTAGAAAGCTTTTGCTAACATGCAACGCATGACTACTGAATGGGAGGAATAGAATCGAACGTGAAATGCCCTGAATGTGGGTCTGTAAGTTCCTCAGTACTTCCTCAATGCGAGCAATGCGGGCATCGGTTTCGTCTCGCAGCTCGTTCTGCGACGGTCGCTCCATCTTCAAGACAGGGTCGGCAAACGAGCAGTCGTACTTACTGGGACTCTCCGGCCCCGGTTGCCTCTGGGGCTGCTGAGCATGAGGAAACGTTGGACTCGCAAAACGCGGTGGCCACGGTCGCCAGCGAGAGCGATGCCCCGTCCGAGAAGCCTGCAGGCGGCGAGCCGTCAGATCCTGCACCTACTACTCAGGCGCCGCAGAACCACGCCCCGCTCACCGTGGCGGACGAGCGCTGGCGTAATGAGCTTACGCAGCGCGTTCAGAGATTCCGCCATCGGCGTGCCCATTTGCGCGGATCGTTTGATACGGGAACGAGCCTAGAGTTTGATTTTCAGGAACGCAGTGGTGGTGGGCAGACAGAACCGCTTTCGGACGCCGCGCTCGCACAGCCTGCGCAGCCAGGTGATGAGTTCGATGCTGTCCTACGCGCTGACGAAAGACTCCAGGGAAACCTACAGGGTCTGGACTCGATTCCATTGCGTGCGCGAGCTGAAGTGCTCGAGTCCCCGGGCGAAGCGGTTGATCTCGATGCGGACGCGGATGGGTTGCCGGTGGAAACGCGGCGGCGGCGAAGGCGCGATCCGGCAGCTATGTCAATAGTCATGGAGTCCTCGTCGATCGATGAGTCGGAGCCTCTTCCTGTGGGCGTGTCGGTTGCTCCTCTTGGCCGGCGCTTCCTGGCAGGTCTCGCCGACGGTCTGATGCTGCTTTTTGCCCTGGCCTGCTTCGTCGCTATCTTTAGGTGGGTTGTGGGGGCACACTTTCATTGGCGCCCAGTAGATCTGGGTGTGCTCGCTTTCGTTGCGGGGCTCTTGGTTCTTTCCTATTTTGCTTTGTTCGGCCGACTTGCGTTGGCAACGGTTGGCCAGCAGGCCGTGGGCCTTGTGCTCCGCAATCTGGAAGGTGGCCCGCCCACGCCAGCGCAGACTTTCTGGCGTGCCTTCGGCTACCTGGTCTCCCTCTCCGCCTTGATGCTCGGATTTGTTTGGGCGCTGGTCGACAGCGACGGCCTGACTTGGCACGATCATATCTCGGGCACTCTGCTCACCAGCCGGTATGAGTCTGCCCCGCGGCAATAAGCCTTTCCGCATAAGGGCGGTTATGAACCCGGGTCCACTGCCGAGCATGGAAAAGAACCAGACCTCAGCCCTCGCCCCCTTGGGGAGAGGGTGTGCCGCGATACGGGACGGGTAATGACCAACGATCTCCCCTCTACGAGCCGCCTGGGAACCTTAATGGTACGGCAATGTTGTGAGTACCCAAGCTCGCAAAAGGGTTGATTGTGGTGGTGTAAAGAGCTGGCGACCCATAAGGGCTTGGCGCACGCACGTCCGGTCCCACTGGCCGCGCATGATGCCTTTGGGCGAATGGCTGCTTGCTCCGAGCAACTCGTGGCCGAGTTCGTGTGCTATGACGTTCCCAAGTATCACCGGAATCTCCGTTTCGTCGCCGTCTACCCCGTGGGCGAAGTTTTCGATGCGTCCGTAAAAGACGCTTGCTAAATTGCTGCCTTGTGTGAAACCGAAGACTGGCTCGCGAAAGGCAGCGTTGGCCGGTGTGGCGCGGGGCAAGATACGCAAGACCAGGATTTCCCGCGTTAGGGGTCGAGTACAGGCCTGCTGGGCGTGGCCAGACATCTGGTGCAACTGAGATCGGGAAGGCAAGCAATCCACCCACAACACTCCGACTCCGCCGCCGCTCAAAATCCGGCCGGCTTCGGCTTCCGCTCTGCGGAGGAGAGGACTAGAGACGTCGGCATAGTTGTAGACGCGAACGGTGACTGTAGGATGCGGCGTCGAGGTGCTTGGTGGGGCGTGAATGCCGAGGCCATCAGGCTTCGCGGCCACAACCGCGGTCAAAACGAGACCCACGGAAAGCCATCTTCCGACGGCGCGTTTAGCGCGGATTTCCGTAGTTGTAGACGAGCCCTTCCCTGCCCGTGGAACTTGACCGTCAGCGGCTGTTTTCATAGTCGCTCTCCTCAGCAAGTTGCCTCGCCGAAGCTACGTTCTCTCAGTGCGGCGGACGCCTCAATGCAGGGAGGGCATCTTGTTGGTGAAGTGAGGGTGAAAAAAAGGTGAGAGGCTAAGAGGCTGACGAATCAGGCGTTGCTAGCGTTTATCCATTGGCCGCCGGCTGTTATCTGATTGCCCGTGTGTTACAAATCAGGCGTTGCTAACGTTAATCCATTGGCCGCCGACTGTTATCTTGTTGCCCGCGTGTTACACTGATGAAAATGGCGTCGAGGGCCGCAAGCTCGAAGGTAATCCGTTTTGGAGTCTTCGAGATTGATCATCGGGCTGGCGAACTGCGCAAGAACGGCTTGAGGGTCAAGTTGACGGGACAGCCGTTTGAAGTGCTCGGTATTCTCCTCGAACGACCGGGCGAAGTGATCACACGCGAGGAAATCCGGCGTAGACTGTGGCCGGCTGATACTTTCGTAGACTTCGAACACAGCGTCAATACGGCCATCAAAAGGGTCCGGGAAGTGTTGGGAGACTCAGCGGACAGCCCACGCTTTGTGCAAACGCTGCCTCGCCGGGGATATCGCTTCATCGCGCCTGTCGAGGGGGCGGCAACCCCTGAGACGACATTTCATGACACTCGCCGTGTACCCAGGACGCTCACGCGTCTGACGTTTGATGCTGGACTACAGCTTGGGGCGACATGGTCGCCGGACGGACGGTTTATCGCTTACAGTTCGGACCGCGGTGGCAAGTTTGACGTCTGGGTTCAGCCTGTCAGTGGCGGCGATGCGGTGCAGGTGACGAAGGGACCCGGCCACAACTGGCAGCCGGACTGGTCACCTGACGGCAAGCTGATCGCGTTCCGCTCGGAGCGTGCTGAAGGCGGCCTCTATGTGGTGCCGGTGTTGGGCGGACACGAGCGAAAGCTGGCTTCGTTTGGCTATCGCCCGCGCTGGTCTCCCAATGGCTCTCAAGTTTTGTTCGGGACCGCCTTTTCGCTGGCCCTGGCAGCCGGCAAGTTCAACCGGCTCTACGTGGTGAATCTTGATGGCGGTCCTCCCCGGGAAGTTCTGGCCGAATTCCTCGCCCAGCACGATCTCAGACCGCTGGCAGCCGTGTGGCATCCTGACAGCAAGCGAATCTCCGTCGGAATTCCGGGCTGTGAACCCGCGCCGACGTTCTGGGTGG
>Ga0306922_10007601_pt1 | contig 10473 bp, 6 predicted proteins | sample sta12Cox44000082_FD_203758 | JGI IMG/M metagenome (GOLD analysis project Ga0306922, IMG submission 203758) | Lab enrichment of tropical soil microbial communities from Luquillo Experimental Forest, Puerto Rico - statoxic.12C.oxic.44.000.082 (v2)... | ecosystem: Environmental > Terrestrial > Soil...
GCTGCGGGGGTCAAGTGTTACCGGGGTGAGTGCAGATTGGAGGAAAGACCCCGAGCCTGGCGACGGGAAAACGGATCCTACCCGCCGGCGTGTGGCGATCACCGTTATTCCTTAACTGAGACCTCGAGCGCCGACCGTTCCGCAACGTGGTCCTAACGACCCGCCCGGACGTGGCGACATGGATACTTCAGCAGCTGAGGCGTTTTCTCCCCCAAGCACTGAAACGGACAGCTCTACGCTTGGGGACTCACGACTAACGGCCGTGCCCACGAGGCGAAGTAAAATCGGTCCATGAATGGACTAATTTCTGCTGCTGCTGACTGACATTAAGCGATTGCGCGGGCCGAAAATACGCGTTGAATTCCCGATCCGGCAGGTCGGGCGCCTCAACTACGTACCCTGCGGGCTGTCGATTGCCCTGTGAGCGGTTCCCAGATCCAGCCGCCATTAAAAGCCCCTTGCACCAAAACGAAATCTCGCCATCAAACTTCCTCACGGAGTTCGCAGCGGCGTGTCCTTTGGAGCGGCTCACACAGCAGCACACCAGACTGGGACGGGCCATTCCCCGTTGGCGAGGTTGTCGTCGTCGGGCTCGTGATGGGTACCGTCTAGGACACGGGCAGCGCGACCATCGAGCCACGCACCTTTGCCGACAAGTTCTGGAAGATCTAGTCCACGCACCAATCCAGAGTCGTTACCGTGTCGTGATCTACCCAAGCGGCGCACGTCGCTAGATCCCGGAAGCCCGTCACACAACTTCCGGGTCGGCCATACCCGATTGAAGGACGGCCAACGCCAAGCCACGCCGGAGCGGAGAAAGCACAGACCGATCGCCGACTCGCCTCTAGGCACTCGGGCACTCCCGGGAGCGGTTGACGCGGAAGATCCAGCTGGCCCGAACTTCGAGCGGCATGGCAAAGACCACTCGCGCGGTGGCGCAGCGGCCGCGCGCGGGGTGAAGCCGATTCAGCAGTCGCGCGCAGTCTCAACCTGTATGCCTTTGCCGAGAGGCGGTTACGCTCGGTGAAGCAGGGATTCCTGTCCAAGCTGATCATTCGGCGAAGGTTGCTGCGGCGTGCCCACTTCATGCGGAAAGTAATCACCAGGGAAGGCAATGTGCTGTTTCCCGTCGATGAGGAACCGTAAAGCCGATGCAGCAAGTCGGTCGTGTGTAGAGAACGACTGTCCGTCCAACGGGCAGCGAGGGAATGTGTCTTAGGGAATTGGGCGGTCCGGGAGCCGCTGCTTGTCTATTCTCGCCGGTCAGGATCCCTTCTCGCCCGAACGCGCCGTCGGAGGTGCCGGAACCCGCTGAATGGTCGCGCAGAGGCGAAGCCTGTGCTGCCACTCACAACCCGGCCCCTCTTGACGACGGTTTGTCCTTGTTCCTTTCGGTCGTTTGGGCATAGGCTGAAAGCACCGGAACACGAGGCGGGACACTTGTGCCATCAGCGTCACGCTACAGCCAGACGGGGACCTAAATCCGGCCGCCGTTCGCCCCGTCCAACCCAGACAATACGAAGGAGGACTAGAAAATGTTTGCTCGGATGGTCACCATGCACCTGAAACCCAACATGGCAACGCAGTTCAAGCAGACCCTAGAGACCGAAGTCCTGCCAGTGCTCAAGCGACGGCAGGGTTTCCAAGATGAATTGCTACTGGTCACGCCCGATGGACGCGAAGCGGTCGGAATCAGCCTCTGGGACAACCAACAGCACGCGGAGGCGTATTCGCAGCAATCCTACTCGGAGGTTCAGAAAATCCTTTCGAAAGTGACTGATCCGTCCTTCGTGGTGAAAACCTTTGAGGTTCCCTTTGCCACTTTCCAGAAGACGGCAGTTAAAGGTGGGGGACCTTCCGCTTGACGTGGCTGTCAGGACCTCCCGAAAAATGAGCCGTAGAATCCATATCGACGCGTCGGGAGTCGCGTAGCCAAGTCTTATCGGCCGTTGGTGGTTGCCACCCTCATCATTCGTGACTCCTCAAACGGTCAGCGTAGCTAGCAACGCACCGATATCCTGCGTGTTCTCAAGCACCCAGAGCGACTGCACGACCGCATCGGTTTTCCCGCGCGGCCAGCGCCTGCCGATATTGCCGCGGAATTTGCGGTCGATGTCCGGCCTTTGCATCAGCTTACCCGCGAAGCCGGGAATGTCGTCGACCTTGCGGCTGACGCGCTGCCCATCCGCCAGAATCGCGGTGATGCGTGTTGGCACGGCGTCGCCGACGCGCGCAGTGAGCTCCGGATCTTCCACGACCGTAATCTTCTGCATGAACGCGAGGATGCGCGGTTCCTTCAATTTCGCCGGTAGATAGCTGTCATTAGTGACGTCGCCGTCGAACATCGCGCGGGCCGTGATGTAAGGCATCGAATGATCGGCCGTGTCGCGCGTCGCGGGTGCCCACTTCTCCCGATCTGTGCCGGTCTGCAGAAGCCCGCGCTTTGATGTAGCGATTTCGATGGAGGCGATTCGTCCGAGCGCCGCAGCTTTGTCGGGCACACCTCTTGTTACCTCATCGGCAACAGCCGTGGCCGCAACAATCGCGGTCTGGGTGTAAACCACTGCGGGATAGGCCTTCATGCCGCATCGGTTGATGCGGAACGGATTGTCGCGGCCGCCGAATTTCCCAACGTCGATATCGGCTTCACCCGAGACCTGCTTGAAGAGGCCGAGTCGGCCCTCGAAGATCGGCGCCGGACCGGTTAAGCCACCACGTGCCAGCATCGCGGCGAAAACTGCGTTGCGCGAGGCTTCGCCATCAGCGAGCCCCTTCCAGTCAGAGAGCACCTGCCTCCGCGTCTGACCCATCGCAATGTGGTCGTTGATTGCGAGATTGACCGCCTCGGTAAGCTTCGCTGCGTCAAGCTTCATCAGCTTGCCGGCCGCGAGCGCAACTGCCGGAAGACTGTACACCGGTGTGTCCCAGCCGCGTGCGCTCAGGTCGAGAGCGTCCACCAGGCGGCAGTCGATCTCGTAAGCGAGCGCGATCGCCGTGATGAGGTCACGGGCGCTCGCGCGCTCGGCTTCCGCAACCGCAATGCACGGAGCGATATGGTCGCTTGGATGGCTTGTCACATTGCCGGCATAGATGTCATTCAGATCGTAATACCGGCCCGCCGCGCCATTGGCGAAAGCAGCAAGGTCAGGGGAAGTCTTGCGTGTCGTGCCGATGATAGTGGCCGCCCCTCGGACGCTCTGTGCGATTTCACGGCAGACGCGCACTGGCCGCTCGTCGAAGGCGGCGATGCCGCAGCCGATCGTGTCGATGACATGGGATTTGACGCGTTCGATCGTCGCGGCACCGAGATCGTCGTAACGCAGCGCGGCCGCATACGCGGCCAGTCTTTCCGCCAACGGCGGGGCTTCGGCTGCGCGCACCCATCGCGCGAAGGCGTGCACGCCAAGTGCCGGTATGCCGGCGACAACGCCGCGGCGCGAAGCCTTCTTGCTGTCGTTTGGCTCAAACATGGTGGATGTTCCTTAGTGCCATGGCCGGGATAGTAGCACGTTTTATTGGAATACGGGTTCAGAGAATAGCCTGCGTCGCCCCGGATCGTCTTACCCGCACCGGCTTGAGTCCTGCATCTTAGCCAATCGAACTTGCGCCCTCTTCTTAAGGTGCATAGAGATGTACCGTTCAGTCTGAGACGTCAGGAGCCGATGTTGAGTTTCGATTTCCATTTGGAGGCTCGGCAGCCGGCACCGCTATGCCAATCTGAGGGAGATTCCGGTTTTCCGACACCCGCAGAGCCATTGCGGCGGGGGCGATTGGAGCAACGGTACGAGTCGCTCAGATCGCGCGGCGGCAATTGCGTGCAGCCAAACTTCAAGTCCTTATCAGCGATCCATGTTCTACCGAATACCGACCGATCAACCTGGGAATGGCGGGTGTATACTTTCATCCCGAGGAGGTGTGTCATGCGCATGCTTGCATTCGCGCTCCCGGTGATTTTCGGTCTGGGACTGCTCCCCGCACCCATGCATTCTCAGCAGAAGGGCGGAGAAGAAGAAACCGGACCATACGACGTTGCCGCCAAGTGGCCCGCGCCGTTCGCTCGCTCAGGATACGTCCAGGGCTCACAGGGCGGGGTCTTCGCCGAAACGCCCAACCGGATCTTCCTGGCCAACCGAGGCGAGCTGAAGCTCCCCGAAAAGCTGCCCAACAATTTCAACGGCGCGTGGGGTTCCCTTGGTCAGGCGGCGACCGGCGGCAAGCCGGAACTGCGGAACTGCATCATCGTCGTTGACGTGCACGGAAAAGTGGTCGAGTCCTGGACGCAACACGATCATCTCTTCGTGGGCGGGCGCGGCCCGCACAAGATCAAGATTAGCCCATACGATCCTCAGCGCCACGTCTGGGTGGTCGACGATGTCCGGCAGCAGATCTTCGAATTCACTAACGACGGCAAGCAGCTAGTCATGACACTGGGCGAAGCGGGCGTTGCGGGAAACGACGACAAGCACTTTGGCCGGCCCACCGACATCGCTTGGCTGCCCGACGGCACGTTTTTCATTAGCGATGGCTATGTGAACACGCGGGTCGTAAAGTTCGACAAAAATGGCAAGTACCTGATGTCGTGGGGGACCAAGGGCAGGGGGCCCGGACAGTTCGACCTGCCGCACTCCATCGACATCGACCGCAACCGCCGCGTCTACGTGGCGGACCGGTCCAACAGCCGCATCCAGGTCTTCGACGAAAACGGCAAGTTTCTGGACCAGTGGCCGAACATCCGGCAGCCGTATCACATCATGATCACAGCCGACCAATACCTGTGGGTCGCAGACGGTGTGAGCAACAAGTTCCTCAAGTACGATCTGAACGGGAAACTATTGTACTCGTGGGGCACGTACGGCACCTTTCCAGGCGCGTTCTGGGGTGTCCATCAGTTTACCGTCGATTCGGCCGGGAATCTTTACGCGGCCGAGACCTTCGGTGGCCGCACGCAAAAATTCCGCCCCAAGCCGGGGGCCGACCGTTCGAAGCTGATTGGCGCGCCGGCTCCCCTCATGCCGAAGACGACAGACTGACTTGCGGAAGCGCTGCTAATCCGGGGGAATGGGTCGGCGTGGCATGTCCAGAGAAGCTCTAAGACTAAGTTCGATAGCCCTGGACGGTCGCGCGAAACTCTAGCCTTGCGCCAAATGAAACAGGTGAAGGTAGTAACACGCCGAACGATCCCACGCCGATCGAACGAACCCAAGCTCGAAATGGTGACATAATTTACGTCAACAAACTGTGGTTGGGACCAAGCTCTTCTACGCCGCGACCAATCACTTCTGCATGGACTACCAGGCGTGCGGGGTGAGGTACAAGAACGGTTTCCCGTAGGTGGGCGCCATCCTGAGCACGTATCCCGCGGATCGCGGCAACACCCGAGGCAGGCTCATCCCTTCGATTCGATCTCAGGACAAACTAAATGGTCGTCGACGAGACCTTCCAGGTGTACAGCGGACCGACGACCACCGATGGCGATGTGGTCTTTTACGGGACGCTGGATGGCTGGTTCAAGGCAGCGGATGAAGGGACTCCAAAAGAGCGATACAAGTTTCACGCGCCTTCGGGCATTTCAGGCAACCCGATGACATACAAGTATAAAGGAACGCAGTACGTTGCTGTATTGTCGTGCGTTGGAGGTCGTTGGAGGGTGGGCTGTCATCGGGCTCGCTGCGGGCCGACCACGGCACCGAAAGCCTCGGTGCGGTCGGCTTACCACGTCGCTTGCCGACTATCCAATCTCGGCGGAACGCTGTTGGTGTTTTCACTACAGCCTCGCGATAGCGGACCTCGATCCGGCCAATTCGGCAAATAATGTGGTGTGTACTGCTCGGGACTCGCTCGGTCCCTTGGCGCACTGGGCGGGCGCGAATTCGTTAATTAAGTTTGGCGCGAGCATTCGGCATGACGATCCGGCATTGGTCCGGCTTGCCCGAGGGCGATCGTGGCCGGTTGTTGTTCCCAAATTGGTGTATCGAGCCACCAGACGAAGCCTGACTCGAATCTGGTCTTGGCTCATGCGTACAATTTGGCCAACGGTGGCCAGCAGAGCATCTTCGCCCCGTGCTTCCGTCCGCCCAAATACCCACCCAAATGGGGGCGAATGGGCCGAAATCAGCGTTCCAGTGAGACACTGGTCTATTGAAGCCCAAAGGGAGGGCATCTTCGGCTGGCGCGGGAGCAAAAAGTCGCCAGTTCGGATCTAGGCAGCCGTACCGTCCTCTCTCGAGCATTGCGGCCGGCCTCAAAAGGCTACCTCCGCAAATCGTGCAATAGCTGCAGAGGTGAGACTGGCATCACTGACGTACCGCCCGCCGGCTTGGGTCTGATAGCTTTCCTGATGACATGATGGTCGCACCATGCCGAATTCGTGTGTTGCAAATCGTGGCTGCGTCGAGGCTGGCAGGATTTCCCTAGTTCCAGTTCCCCCGGGTCCGGTCAGCCTGCCCTCACACGATGTCCTTCAGCCCTCGTATTGCAGTACGTTCAAGCCGGAGTTCCAGTCGGAGACGTATACTAGCCCATCGGTCGTGACCAAGATATCAGCGGCCTTTGCAGCAAGTGCAACGTTGGGACGTGGATCGATCAGCTTTTTGGGGGTCGGAGGCACCCAGTAAGCGATTTCCCTTGGCGCGAATTCGTCCCTGATGTCAAAGACACGGACGCCGGCAACGTTGTAGGTCGAGAAAATCGTCTCCTCGCTTTGAAACGTACCCGGCCGGTTTTCGTGCAGGTTATGCGGACCGAAAGTTCCCGCCCCGCAGAAGTCCCTCTCCTTCGGCGTTGGCAAAGTGGAAATCGGCACCGGGTTTTCCTCGGCCCGCAGATCTACGATGAATGTATGAAACAGGCCCTTCGCGCATTTCTCGGCATTCGCCTCGTCGGCCACAACAGCCAGCTTTCGGCCGGGCAAGGGAAGCGGAGTGTGTGTGCCGCCTGGAAACGGCGGACACCAGTTGATGTGGGAAATCAGCTTCGGCTTCGTGGGGTCGCTGAGGTCGTGGACGGTGAAGCCACCGTCGCGCCAGGCCCCGTAGCCGCGATTGCCGGCCGTAATCATGTGATGCAGGGCCACGCGGCGGCCCGGCGCCAAGGTCGACGGCTCGCCTGCTGCGCGATTCATCCCGGGCATCCACCAGCGCCCCACAATTTCGGGCTTCGTGATGTTCTGCAGGTCGACCATACAGAGAAAATGATCGGTGAAACCATCAAGGTGGGCGGCTGCCGTGGCGTAGCGTCCGCCTGCCCACCACAGGCGATTGATGCCAAGGCCCGGCATTTCGAGAAACGCGATTTCTCTCATCTCGGCGGGCCGCGAAATGTCGTGGACGCTGAGGCCTGATCTGAATTTCTTGCGGTTGGTGATACTATCGGCCAGAGCATTCTCGAAATAGCCGCGAATGTTGTCGTAAGACTGCATGGCCACAATGTTCGCCCCGTTGGCGAGCAGGAGCAGGTCATCGGAAACCTGCAGATGATGGGTCCGGGTAGAGTCTCCGCCCGTGAAAAAACCGACAGGTTTCAGGCCGCGCGGATCCGCCGCATCCAGGATCGTAACTCCATTGCTGAACATGTGCCCGACATAAATATGCCCACGGTTGCGCATGACCTGAACGCTGTCCGGCCGTCCGTTAAGATCGGTATAGGACAGATGCCGGAATCGTTTTCCGATGCCCTGCGGAGGAATAGCACTTTCCTGGGCGCTCGAGGGCTCGGGACCATACGCCAATGCTGCCAGACCAACCAGACCTTTCCCGCAATCGCGCCGAGTGATCGTCGTCATGTTTTCCTCCGCTTGCCAATACCCTGACAACCAGCTTACACGTCTTTCAATGTGAACTGATTCATGAACTTGCCTCGGAGGGTGGACCGCCGCTTATTCGGGAGCGGATCTAACCTTCCGCTGTTTCCGCGGACCCGGGGGCAGGGCTGTGGCAACCCGCCTTTCCGCCAGCGGTGTTTGGGGGGCGCGAGGGGCCGGCGTTCCGCCAGCGAGTGCTGCGCCGACGAGCGCTCGTGCGCTCCATTCCAGAGCGTCGATCGCCCTTCTTGGCTGTCGCCGGCAATATCTTTCATCACCACGACTGGATCAATGCCAAGCAGCAACGTAAGCGCTCTCGACAGCTTTCCGAATGTTTCGGGATCGATCTTGTCCCGCGCCGGAGCGAGCGCATGGGGAAGCACCACCAGCCCACCAATGAAGGCCGTGCTGCTGAGACGGCTGAACCGCTTGGCGGAGAAGTTCGAGCCACCGAACGTCGGCCCTCGGACCGCAGTTCGGCTACCTCAGCGAGCTGCCTGTGGGTATCGAAAACCGGCGTGTCCCTCCGACTGATTTGGCGTTGCCGGCTACGAAGCCTCGAAATTGAAATCGAGACTCAACATTGGCTCCGTCGCGGTAAACGCAAATGCGCGCTTCGACCGAGTACCATTCTGCGAATCTAGTGCCTGCTTGGGGAAAGGCGAATCCCTCAGTCTGGCGCACCCATCGCGCGCCCGCGTCCAGAGCGGACCGCCGGGCTCGCTCACGCTCGCATCCGGCTTGTATACAATATGGAGCATTCGCCCCGGGACGCTAGGATCAATGAGGTCCTATGAGACGAAGGCGTGTTGGTTGTCGCTGCGATTCTGAGCCTCATCCTCGCAATGGGGAGTCCCATCGTCGCGCAAGACGCTCGCTCAGTTTCGCGGGCGGCCGAGGGCGTGAAATTCCCTACGATCCTACACGTTCATCAGGGGACCCGCTGCGGAGCATCGCCCACAAATTCGTGGGGATCAAGGTGACTAGCGTTCAGTCGAACGTCACCGTCCCAGCCATACGCGTTCCGGACGCCGTGCGAAGTGTACCGCCGCGGTTGACGAGTTCAGTCGCAAAAGCTGGCCGGCCTCCGGGCTCGCCTTGCCGCCCCTAGCGCGGCTCCGTTGGAAGTTCCGGTTTTGAAGGGGGCGGTCGCGGCTTTGAGATTTTGGAAGGATAGAATCATGATGAAAGCCCAAGACCGTTCCCTCGGCATGCATCGCAAGATTAAGCGGCGTGACTTCGTCAACGGGATAAGCGCGACCGTCGCCGGAGCGTTCCTGCTTCCCCAGATTGCCGCCGCCCAGGAGTTCGCTCCGGAGCAGGCGCCCGACTATTATCCTCCAGCCTTGACGGGACTTCGCGGAGACCACGCAGGTTCCTTTGAAGCTGCTCACCAGTTGCGGGACACTAGCCGTGTGGATTTTTCCAGCGTGGCTCACACGAACGAGATCTACGACCTTGTAATCGTCGGTGCTGGAATCAGCGGCCTGTCCGCAGGCTATTTCTTCTCGAAGAATACTGGACCGAACTCTCGCGTTCTGATTCTTGACAACCACGACGACTTCGGCGGGCATGCGAAGCGAAACGAGTTCCGGCACAATGGCAAGCTAATGGTGATCAACGGCGGCACCTTAAATATTGAAGCGCCGCAAAGATATTTCGAGGATGCCAAGGCTTTATTCCATGATATCGGAATCGATCTGGAACGCTTTCAAGCGTCCAATAAGTCCAACCACGCACTATACCAGTCCCATGGTTTAAGAAACGCCTATTTTTTTGACAAAGAAACCTGGGGTGTAGATCGTTTGCTGGTGAATAACTATAGTGGCGGGGGCCGCGGGTTCAACGCGGAGTTCGTCGCGCAAACCCCTCTGTCCTCACGCGCTCAAAAGGATCTTCTGCGCTTGTACGACAAAGACCAGCCGGATTATCTCTCCGGTCTTTCGTCCGCTGACAAGAAAGTCCGCCTCGCCAAGATGAGTTATAGAGACTTTCTCCTGAACGTGGCAAAAGTCGACCCGGAAGTGTATTGGTTCTTCCAGCACTTCGGCGAAGGCAATTTCTGTGTAGGAGCGGACGCGACACCAGCCTTGTTTGGCTGGGAGATGGGGCAGCCGGGATTCGCAGGGCTTAAGCTTGAGCCGACGCCGAACGGTGTACTCGCGGAGTTGGCCGGCGTGCAACATGGACGTCAGGTGGAGGCGCCTGGTCCCCCGGTGCACTTCCCGGACGGGAACGCAACAGTCGCCCGCTTGTTAGTTCGGTATCTCATTCCCGAAGCTCTGCCGGGGAAGACACAGGAGGATTCAGGAGTCGCCCGCGCGAACTATGCTGCACTCGACAGGCCCGGCCAAACGGTCCGGATCCGGCTGAATAGTACCGTGCTTCACGTGAGGCACGATGGCGATGCGGCTAAGGCGAAGGAAGTGGTGATCACGTACAACCGTGGCGGGAAGCTCTACGAGGTACGGGCTAGGTGCTGCGTCATGGCTTGCTGGAATATGTTTATTCCCTACCTGATCCCAGAGCTTCCTCAGTCGCAAAAGGATGCCTTATCCTATGCCGTAAAAGGGCCAATCGTTTATACCAGTGTCGGAGTGAAGGATTGGACCGCATGGAAGAGGCTGGGTGTCTCGAACGTCAACTGTCCTACGATGTACCATACCGTCTTTGCG
>Ga0306922_10007603_pt1 | contig 10473 bp, 8 predicted proteins | sample sta12Cox44000082_FD_203758 | JGI IMG/M metagenome (GOLD analysis project Ga0306922, IMG submission 203758) | Lab enrichment of tropical soil microbial communities from Luquillo Experimental Forest, Puerto Rico - statoxic.12C.oxic.44.000.082 (v2)... | ecosystem: Environmental > Terrestrial > Soil...
GCCGCAGTGGCACGCGGAACATGAACCGCAGCCGTGTCATGATGCGATTGCGATTGCAGATGCTCACGCCCGCCTCGCCCAAGTGCAATTGGAACCGTCGGATATCCTCAGTTGTCGCGTGTCGGGGGAGCGATTGAGAAACGCAGCAAACCGCTTGCAGCTGTGAATGTGGGCCCTCTGCTGCCCGCACAGAGGTTCCGCGCGTTCATGTCCTCGATCATCATGCGATGACCAGCGGGGTGACGGCGCCATACTTATGGAAAACTCCTGTTTTGGATGAGGTTGACGACACTTTGCTCCTCTAGACAGGCGCCCGCCATGGACGATCTCTATCCTAGTTACCGCGCCTGCAGATAAGCAGCCTCCGCCGACTATCAATTTAGTGCCTTGGCACCAAGCGTAACTGCCTTGGCGCACGAGCATTTCCGAAGCTGAGAGCAGACCGGTCGTACCATCAACCTGGCGACGACAGCCGCCCTTGACCCCATAGCGGACTTGAGGCGTTTGGTCGACACTATGGGCCATGGGTGATGTTCAATCCGAACTCGTCGAATGTTTCGACCAACGCGGCGATTTTTGTCCCCATTCCGTTGCCCAATTTCGGCTCTTGTCCGAGGGTTGCTGGCGGCCAGTGGCGTCAGCGGCCCATCATCAACGGCGGGTCCTTGAGATAGGCCTCGGCGAGGCGGCGGCCGGTCTCCCGCATCAGCCGCCGGTCCTCGACCGCGCTCTCGGCTGGAGGCATCCGCACTACCGTGTCGTTGCAGTAGGTCGGCGTGACCGCGCCGGTGCACAGTCCGGGCGGCTCGCCTCCTGCTTTGACGGCCCTGATCCCGCGTCTGATCTGGCGGCGGAACATAGTAACCCCCCGATCTGTCGCACCGAGGTGCTCTAGTCCGTGGATCGCGGTCGGCCGCTGCGACACCTGGGCTTCATAGTCGCCCGGATGCCGCTGACCGGCCTCACGAGATTCCGCCGCGAGCTGACCGGGAAGCATGATCTCGCGATCGGCCCACCAGGCCGGGGTGACGCCTTCGACCTCGCTGACATGCCGGAGTTCGATGAACATTGTATTTATGTCGTCCACCGGCACGATCCAGCGGCTCATCATCGGGCCGCTGAAGGAATGCTCTTCATGGCCGTCTTCCCAGATCGGAGCCACTTGCTGCAGATTGGGCAGAACCGCCTCGACCATGCGCGACCATAAGTTTTCACCGACCCGGCGGGTGGCGACATAGATCATCCCAATCGGGGTCTCGACGAAATCCAGCTCGGGCAGCACGCCGAACTCGTTGGTAAACACAGCGCCGCTGACAATCGTGTGGAGAAACGCCGTGTGCGCCGGGTCCATGGCGTTTTCCATGATCTGCAGCCAGTTGCACGGATAGAAGTATTTTTGGCCCGGAATGACGCGATAGCCTGGCCTGCTGAAGCTGTCGTAGGCGGGGAAACGCGGCCGCTGCTCGGGCGGGCCCATATAGGCAAATACGATGCCGTAGTCCTCATGCGTCGGATAGGCGCCATGATAGAGCCGGTCCTTCAGCGTACTCTCGGCCGGCTCGCCCGGGGTCTCCAATATCGTCCCATCGGGTGCGAACAGCCACCCGTGATAGCAACAGCGTATCCCTTTCTCGTCAATGAGCCCGAATTCCAGCGAGGTGCCCCGGTGCGGGCAGTGCAACTCTAATAGCCCGACGGCGCCGCTGTGGTCTCGGAACACGACGAGCTCCTCACCCAGGATCTTGACAACGCGCGGCAAGTCGCGCAGCTCATCGACGAAGCAAATCGGCTGCCAGAACCGGCGCATATATTCGCCGCATGGCGTGCCCGGCGCTATATGAGTGAGTTCGGCGTCTTCCTCGGGAACCTCCCGGTGAAAATAGCCGCCATAGCGTGTCTTCAAGAATGGGGCTCTGGTAACCATCTTGGTTCTCCTTGCATGACCAAAAAATGTTGATGGCCCTCTTTGGGGCTGGATGAGGGCCCTGACGCGCCCGCGGGCTCAGTCGCCAACGTCACGGCAGCGACTATGGCTCCGGCGACCGATCAGCGCCGCCTTTAACGCCGGCGTCTGACTGTATTCGAATGGCTCATCAGGATCTTATGCCACGATGGTTCGGTTACCCGGAACCGACCTGTCCTACTCGTCGACTGGCATTGATCATCCAAGTAAGTGCAGCCTTTAGATCTCGGAAGCCGGAGCGCCACGATTGAGCTCCTGGATGAGTTCATCGACTGAGAGCACCTCGGCCGACAAGAAGCCAACGGTAGCAAGGGTCGCCTTTTGCAGCTCGGCCGCCGATACGCCGCCCATTCCGAATGTCGCCGTGGCGTCGCTGAGAAACACGACGTGGAAGTCCCTGACCATGGCTTCGCGCGCCGTCGTCTCGCAGCAGACATTTGTGGTAACGCCCGAAATTATGACAGTATCGACGCTGCGGGTACGCAGGATCAGCTCGAGATCGGTGCCGTGGAACGCACCGAATCTGGGCTTGTCGAGAAGAATGTCCTTGGTATCGACGGCCAATTGTTTATGGAGAGCTGCCGATGGGGCGCCTTTGTTGATGATTCCTGCTTTCACCAGTGGGACCATCTCGCCCAGCATCCCCATATTGGAGCCGTCAGCCCGGAGCACATGACTGACATGGATGACCTGAATGCCTGCAACACGGCATGCGACAGCAAGACGGTTGACCCGATCCATAACTGCCAGCGCATCCGGCGTTGAGAGCGGATAACCCTCGACAAAGCAGTTCTGCAGGTCGACGTTGATGAGCGCTGTGCGCTCAGGAACTATGGCAAAGTTCACGATATGAGCCCTCCTCTCTGCAACGCGCGGTCGACGCCGGCCCGGTCCCCCGACTGCGGTGCGGAATTTCGCTCCGAATGTAGAACTTGCGTCATTTGGCACCTGCGGTTTTGAATCGGCTGTTTGCGATGCAGGAATGAACATTCAGCCGATCTCCTGCTCGGCAATCCGCGTAGTTTTCGGCGAGCCTTTTCGTTGCTACAAAAATCGAAAAATCGGATGGCTCCGGGGACACCGCGAAGCCGAGCTTCCGACACATCCGCAGCATTGGCACGTTCTCGCGCAGAACCTCGCCGACGAGCTCGCCGATCCCGCGCTGTCGCGCGAGGTCGATCAGCCGCATCATCAGAAGGCATCCGAGGCCGCGTCCTTTCCAATCGCTGCGAACCGCGATGGCGTACTCGGCGCGCATGCTCTCGAGATCGGTAAACAAATGCGCCATGGCAAGCGCCAGACCATGTCGCTCGGCCAGGAGGCCCAAGTCCCGATCATAGTCAAGCTGCGACAGTCGCGCCGCAACGGAAGAGTTCAGGCCTTTCACTGGGGCCAAGAACCGGAGCCGCAGATCCTCGTCGCTCATATGTGCGGCTAGGTCATGCAGCCCCGGTTCGTCTTCGGGACATATCAGTCGAATTCGAACCGTTGTTCCATCGCGCAGCCGCCCCCACACGCTTGCCGGGCCGATTGCGCCGATCCAGCCATATGAAGCTTTGCGCTCGACTACCGGGATAGCGGCCTGCTCCATCACTGTCATCACTACTCCCCATCTGCGTGCGTATTATCTTTGTGGCGCCGGCAGACAGGCGCATGCGAAAATGTGTGGAACAGCGTGAAAAATTGTTTCGCAACGATCGCTAGGGATCCCGTATCTGCAGCGCCAGCGAGCCTTTGAGTCCGGCCGTTTCATACCGACAAGCTGGCACCAGTGGAAAAGCCGCGCCGCCCCTGACACGAATTCTGCCAGGGTCTAGTGCGTCGCCACTCGGCATCAGCGTCACCGTGCGGACGCCGAACGCCTTGATTGTCTGCAGCGATGGCTCCAAAGATAGCGTCCGCCGGCAGATCGTACTGCCCTCACCCTTGCTGCTGCGGAATACCCAGCTGCGGACCCATCCGCCGGCGATTATGTTCGATTGCGAAGATGTGGCTGTAGAGGGTCGCGATCCATCGCTTACCCTCCATCGTCACGTCGAGATAGCGCAGCGCGTCGCCGACGTAGCGCTCGATCTTACTCCAATAGAAATGCGGATAATGGTCGACGAGATCGGCGGGGCTGTTGTAACCGAGCTTCTCGTTAACACCGATTTCGGCGAATTCGTGATAGAGCGCATTGAGCTTACGCGGGTAGAGCGGATCGCCCAGCTGGCCGATGAGATCTGCGGCCCTGACCAGGCCCGCTTCGGTATCGGTCGCGGCGTGGTCTTCATCCTGCGGCACCGGGAAGCGGGTCAGCTCGATGGCTGCGGCAACGCGCTCCTCATCTATGTACGGAACCGCCGCGAAACGCTCCCGCACCATGATCTTGCCCCGTTCCACGTGATAGGGCGTCAGAAAGGCGTCGGAGGCGCCGCGCGGCGGCGTCACCATATGGCCGGCGGCATCGATCACGAATTGGTTGGCAGTGTCGCCGGCGCAGATGCCGCGCACATATCCGATGTCGTGGGTCAACGCCGCCCAAATGGCATGACCCCAATCACTGGGCGTCGTGGTTCGCTCGAGACGACGTCCCCGCAGAATGTCCTGGACGCAAAGAGTGACGAGGGCCGTATGCTGGCAATCATGGTAGAGCGCATCGCTGCTTGCAATGCGTTCGATCACGAGCCGGGCGCCCTCGTCCAGGCAGGCGGCGATCTGCGGCTCCTGGTCGCCATAAATTTTGCGGTAGGTCTCGGACAGGTTCCGACCCAACGCATCAGCCAAAAGGCTCGTCGGGTTCAACAATGATCACCTCCTCAATAAGCCGACAGGATCGGCCCAACATCACACAATCCCGGAGATTGCTGAGGTTCTTCTCAGAAGCTCGACATTGCGCCTGCTGCTCAGCCCGGCGGCACCATACAATCGAGTTTCGTCACCCGCACCCGTGTCTCCGCTGCGCTCCAGTAATTATTTTTCCGACGGAAAACCGTCTTTGTGCTCGGCTGCATCGCGCCCCTCGCGACATACTCACCGATTTGGCGACCGATATCGGTCCCGACGAGGCGAAAAGCGGTAATGGAAGCCAGCCCAGACCCGGCCGTTTGGCAACCTCCTCGGTCAGGGCCACCAGGTTGTTCAAGGCCCCGAATGGGCCTGACGCGCAATACTTTGTTGCAGCGGCCCGAATGTTCGCGCGAAAAGGTGTGGAATCGCGTCAAAAATTTCCGCTACGTTTACTGTCGGTGGATCGCTGTACCCTGAGCTCCGGCGAGGGTGGGAATTCGCCTCTCAGAATCTTGCGCGGCGCCGGCTAATAGAGCTTTCGCGGGCGCGCCTTGGATGTGCGGTTCTTCTATCATTTGTAAATGAGTTCGATCAGAGCGAGGCTCAATATCGAGATGAACAGCCAGGACCCTACGGCGAGGAGCAGTGGCTTACATCCCTTCGCTCGCAATTTGTCGATCTCGGTTTCAAGCCCCATCGCAGCAAGAGCGATCGTAAGGAGCAGATTGGTCATCTGGACAAGATAGATCTTATCAGCATGTGGGATTAGATCGAGGCTGTTAACCAGCATCATCGCGACAAAGCCCAACACGAACCACGGCACAGGCGCTGCTCGCGTTATCGGTGGCTCTACGTGATCACCGTTGAACGTCCTCCGGTGCCTTACCGCGCTGTAGCTGAGGGCCATAATCATGGGTGCCAGCAGGATGACTCTACAGAGCTTGGCAATCGTGCCGAAATTACCCGCGTCAGGACCATTCTGGAAGGTGGCAGCGACGACTTGTGCGATTTCGTGGATAGAGGCACCGGCCCATAGCCCAAACGCATGCGGCTTCAACTGCAGAAGCCCCTCGAGCGCTGGGTAAAGCAACGCAGAAAGTGATCCCAAAACAGTGACGCAGGCTATCGCATAGGCGACTTCTTCCTTGGATGCCCCAGTCACCGTGTTTGTCGCAATGACGGCAGAAGCACCACAAATCGACGTACCGGCACCGATCAATTGGGTTAGCTTACGCTCGATGCCTAGCCAATGGCCGAGCCACCTGGTGAAGGTGAAAGTAGCGGTAAGGGTCGATGCGATAATCGCCGCACCGACTATTCCGACAGCGGCCACCTCAGCCAGTGACAGCTGCAGACCGAGAAGGACGATCGCCAACCGCAAAATCCGCCGCACGCTGAACGCCACCCCCGACTTGAACATAGCGGGTGTGCCAATGGTGTTATGGAACGCCATACCGAGGGCGATCGCAATGAACGGCGGACTGAGTACGGTGATACCAGAGAGATCTCGCGCCGCGAACGCAGTTGCTGCAAGAGTGCAGGTAAGGAGTAGACCAGGAGCTCGGCTACACCTGGATGTCCAGAGCCTGTACCAGCATGCGGCGGCGGTGAGCATTGATTTCTGCACTTCATCTCCAGGGCGAACGGGTTGGCGCGCGCTGGCCGTTGCTGACGATACTCGCCAGATCGGTCGATCAGTGCGCCTGAAACCGGATTAGGGCGGGCTGAGTTTATCGAGGTGGCTCGGCCGCTTTCCCCACCGGATCAATATCCAGATCCGCTCATGGAAATAGTACAGCGCCGTTTTGGTTAGGACTTCGCTCAGCGCCACGGCACCAGCCACTTTCGGCCTGCCGGTAATCAAGGCGGCAATGATGAAGGTGTCGAGACTCCCCGTGATCCGCCAACTGGCCGCTTTGACAATTGAACGCGCGTGACTCTCGGTCGAGCGGATCAGATCGGCTATCACCGTACTGAGGCGCACCGGCCTGTGGCGATCGGCCTGAAGAACTTCCTGGACCGTGCCCAGCCCGACCGTATCGTAGGATTCCGGGTCGATCAGGATGAAGCCGCCGGTCTCCTTATTGTCGGCATAGCAATCAACGGCAATGGCGCGATCCAATCCGAGAATCCCTGTACCGATACCGTTGATCGGGAGGCAGTCCGCAACCGTCGACTTGCGGGTATCGAGATCAAAGACGCGCAGTCCGTGCTCCAGTGTCGCGGTCGTGGTACATGCAGAGAGTTTTAGTAGATAAGGTCTGCCCGGAGTGAGCGGTTCTTCGCCCAGCCAGACCAGGCGGGCGGCGAGCCGGTTTGTCACCAGTGCCGGCGCGCCGATTTCGGCGATTACATCGCCGCGCGAGACGTCAATCTCACCGGCCAATGTCAGGGTTACCGCTTGGCCGGCAACCGCATGATCGAGATCACCGTTGGCGGTCAAGATCCGCTCGACGCATGCCCATTGACCAGAGGGGAGAATCTGGACCGGCATGTCGGGATGAAGCTCGCCGCCGGCGATCGTGCCGCTATAGCCGCGAAAATCGGGATCCGGTCGGTTCACCCACTGTACCGGCATACGAAAAGCAGTGCTGCGGGACTTGGGCGAGATCGGAACCTGCTCAAGATGATCGAGCAACGTCGGACAGCGATACCACTCCATGTGATCCGAGCGGCTTACGACATTATCCCCACTGGAGGCCACCACCGGAACGAACGCGACACCGTCGAAATCGAGATCCTTTGTGAAAGTACCGAACTCGGCTTCGAGCATTGCAAACGTGGATTGCGACCAGCCGACGAGGTCCATCTTGTTGACCGCGATCACGATGTGACGCACGCCGAGCGCCGAGACAATCATCAAGTGCCTTTTGGTCTGAGCCGTGAGCCCGCTTTCGGCACTCACCACCAGCAAGGCGAGATCCGCTGTCGACGCCCCCGTCGCCATGTTGCGTGTGTATTGCTCATGACCGGGTGCGTCCGCGACAATGAACTTGCGCCGCTCGGTGGTAAAAAATCGGTAGGCAACATCGATTGTGATCTTCTGCTCGCGCTCGGCTGCGAGCCCATCGAGGATTAGCGCCAGATCGAGGTTGTCGCCTTGCGTGCCGTGACGGCGCGAGGCCTTGGCGAGCGCATCGAGCTGGTCGTCGAAAAGAAGCTTCGACTCGTAGAGGAGTCGACCGATCAAGGTTGATTTGCCGTGATCGACAGAGCCGCAGACGATGAACCGCAACAGATTCTTGCTCTCCTGCCGCGCTACAAAATCGTCCAGCGAGAATGAGGTTTGCTCAGGCCGAGCGATCATCAGAAATACCCCTCTTGCTTTTTGCGCTCCATAGAGGCAGCGCCGTCGTGGTCGATGCTGCGGCCGCGGCGCTCGGAGAAACGGCTCTCCAGTGTCTCACGTACGATCGCGGGGACCGTTGCCGCACTGCTCTCTACTGCGCCGGTCAGCGGGTAGCAGCCGAGCGTGCGGAAGCGGATGTTCTTGATTTCGGCATGTTCGCCGTCGTGAAGAGGCAATCGGTCGTCGTCGACCATGACGAGAATGCCATCACGGTGAACCACCGGACGAGGTGCGGCGAAATAGAGCGGCACAACGGGTATTTGCTCCTGATGGATGTAGAGCCAAACGTCGAGCTCAGTCCAATTCGACAGCGGGAAGACCCGAATGCTCTCTCCTTTTCGCTTCAGGCCATTGTAGAGCCGCCAAGGCTCAGGGCGCTGCCGCTTTGGATCCCAGCGGTGATGCGCGTTGCGGAACGAAAACACACGCTCCTTGGCGCGCGAGGCTTCCTCGTCGCGGCGGGCACCGCCGAGGGCGGCATCAAATGCGTATTTGTCGAGCGCCTGCCGCAAGGCCTGCGTCTTCATGATGTCGGTGTGCATCGCGGAGCCGTGACTGATCGGCCCGATGCCGCGTGCGAGCCCGCTTTCGTTGACGTGGACGATCAGTTCGAGCCCGAGTTCGCGCGCGACTTTGTCGCGGAATGCGATCATTTCGCGGAATTTCCAGGTCGTATCGATATGCAGCAGCGGAAATGGCAGCTTCCCCGGATAGAACGCCTTCAAAGCCAGGTGCAGAAGCACCGAGGAATCTTTGCCGATCGAGTAGAGCATGACCGGGTTGTCGCTCTGAGCGACAGCCTCACGTACGATGTGGATGCTTTCGGCTTCGAGATGTTGAAGATGCGTGAGTGTCGAGAGCGGCCCGCGGGCCGCGGGCTGCACCTCGGAGAGACTAGCTCCGTCCATGTCGTTGGTCCTTTTCATCACGATTGGGATTGCGCCGGTACCGGACGAGTGGAGTAATCGCGGGTGTGGCACCCGCACTCGGTCTTGGCTTCCTGCTCCCACCACCAGCGCCCTGCGCGCTCCGGCTCACCGGCTGCCACGGCGCGGGTACAAGGCGCACAGCCGATCGATAGAAAGCCTCGGTCGTGCAGTGGATTGTAGGGCACACCGTGATCGTGGACAAAGGCGACAACCCGGTCGCGCGACCAATCGAACAGCGGGTTCACCTTGATGATCTGGTAGCGGAGATCGAAGCCGGCGTACGACGTTCGTGCGCGCTCGGGTGATTGGTCGGCGCGCAATCCCGTTATCCAGGCCGAAGCGTCGGCAAGTGCGCGACCAAGCGGCTCCACTTTGCGCAAAGCGCAGCAGGCGAGCCGGGCCTCCAACGATCGGCGGAAACCGTACGCGCCGTCGCGCTCAATGAGCTTTTCGATGCTCTCCCGGTCCGGGGATAGTCCGCGGATTTGCCGGCAATAGCGGCGTTCCGTCTGGCTCCAGACCTCCAGGGCTTCCGGGAAGAGCCGTCCAAATCGAGGGTGACGACATCGATCGCGAGACCCGCGGTGAAGATTGCGTCGGTGATCGCCTGATCTTCGATGCCGAAACTCGTCGTAAACACGATGTGGCCCGTGATTGTGCGGCGTACGGTTATAAGCCGTTCGGGCAAATCCAGCTCTTCTGACCCTTCTATTAACCGAGCCAGCAGCACGCTCGAATTAAAATTCTGATAAGCTGGTTGCGACATTGGCGGTGTACTCCAATAACTAGTGATTACTGTGCTCCGTTCCAGCGTCGCTAGCCGGCGAGACCCGACATCGAATATCCAAGTGCGGGGCGGTATTGCCCAAACCGAAACGGCGCTTCCGCGTTCGGGGTAGCCGCCGGGAAGACGCGCAATGCCCGAGGATCCGCGAGCCCAAGCGAGGACCACTTTGTGCACCAGAAGGAGAACGAGCGGCCCGTCATCATCAAGCGGGCTATAGGTATTGGACATAATAGAGAAGGGAATGCATTGTTCGGCATACCTGGTAGCGCACTCGACGGCGCCTCCTGCCGCATTCCCCGCAACCAGATGTACGACCCTCCAGTGATCGCGGGCCAGTTTGATGGAGCGCTTAATGGCCCATTCAGGTCCAGCCGCCTCCAAATATTGGGGCGGTTTCACCAGGTCGATGATAGCTTTGCAGATCCCGGTGTCGTGAATGACGGCATCTGCACTAGCCAACGCGCTCAAGGCAGTCGGTGTGAGATCACGCTGATTACCGTCATCGGCTTCGATTAGGCATACGGATCCATAGGGAAACCCGGACATTCCTGAATCGAGTGATGCATCCCTAGGCAGCTTCATTGCTTCCTCAATTAATATCTGGGTCGTTCCATCGAACTGCTGTCGTGAACATGTCGAAATATGACACCAATCGGCGCTTAAGGGTCCGAGCCAG
>Ga0306922_10007604_pt1 | contig 10472 bp, 13 predicted proteins | sample sta12Cox44000082_FD_203758 | JGI IMG/M metagenome (GOLD analysis project Ga0306922, IMG submission 203758) | Lab enrichment of tropical soil microbial communities from Luquillo Experimental Forest, Puerto Rico - statoxic.12C.oxic.44.000.082 (v2)... | ecosystem: Environmental > Terrestrial >...
GGAAGCTGCTTGACGGTGTGGACATGGTTTTCAGCGGTGCCGACCTGACATAGTCTGACAGAGTACTCCCCTTACAGTAAGACAGAAAGTGCCCCTTTTTTCCGGTGAAAAAGGGGCATTTTTTTTGCAATTCGCTCTTGTGGACCCGGAACGATCTACGATATAGGTGAAATATCGCTATTAGTTGACGGTCTTTTTTGGAGGGAACCCGGCAATGGCAACCTTGATCGACCGGTTATTGACCCCGGAGGAAACGGCGCGATACCTACGGTACAAAGCGCAGACGCTGGCATTCTGGCGCATGAAGCGCATGGGTCCGCGCTTTGTCAAGACCGGGCATAGCGTGAGGTACCGCGTAAGCGATCTTGAAGACTGGATCGAGCGGCGGACCGTCACCACGGGCACGGAAGAGGATTAAGGCGGCGCAACTATAGTTAAGCAAAATGACCGCGCCACAGTTTTCCCCTTGTGACGCGGTCAAACAGGAAAGGAGCTAACACCCATGTTAGCACAAAAACGGCGACGCGGACGAACGCCCGAAAGGCTGTCCGCACCATGGTCAAGCTAACAGACACATCATCGCTCCCCTGTCGCCGCAATGGCGACGATCCACCGGAACCGGAATGTTTTGATATCTGGGGAATGCCTAGCACTAGGCAACGCGCCCGGATAACCATGGACACGCTGCAGAAGCGAAATCCGGAACTGCTCAAAGACCTGCAGCACTACCAGGAAACCGGACTGCAGCGGGATGAGCGTGACCGCTGTCTTATCAATGCCTTGCTGAACCTTTCCGGTCAGCTGTCCTTCCCTGTCCAAGTTTTTCCGTCCGTCATCCAAGAGTACATTGTCCGATGGTCAGGGGCGCTGGGCTGTTCGGTCGATCTGCTTGCGGTGCCCCTGCTGTCAATCGCGGGCGCAGCTATAGGCCGCTCCGGTTGCCGTCTGCAAGTCAACGAAAGTTGGACGGAGTCAAGCTGCTTGTGGACGGCGGCAATAGCGTCTAGTGGCGACGGCAAAACACCGGCACTAAGCGCGGTCGCTAATTTCTACGTGGACCATCAAACCGCGCTTATGCGAGAGTGGGAGGCAGAGTGCCGAGCGATCCGACCGCGCCCGACCATCCTGCTGACGGATACTACCGTCGAATCGCTCCGCGCTGACATGGTGGGCGGCGCGCTTCTGTACATGAATGATGAATTGAGCGGATGGTGCACCTCGATGAACCAATACAAAGTCGGCAATTCCGACAGACCGGCATGGACAAGTTTTTGGAGTCACGCCGCTGTCAACGTCGGACGCTGTAGCGGTCGCTTGTGGATTGAAAGTCCATTCGTCGCGGTCACGGGTATGTTGGTTCCGGAGATGGCTTACACCTTGAACTATAGGGGCACGAATGATGATGGGTTCGTGCATCGTATGCTTATCTGCGCTCCCAATACCTCCCCCATGGTAGCGGTACCGCTGACCGTACCGACAGACTGTACCACCAAGTATAAGGCGACGATGACAAAGCTGTTTCAACCGGGCGGCAAGGTGACCGTGGACCATCAAACCTATTTGACTGCGCTGCAGTGGGTCAACGACTGTCTTTACTCGGATGTGTCCGGCCTGGGGGTACCTGGTTGGAAGCGTGCGAAGTACCGAAAGCTGTGGAACAACTTGTGGCGCGTGGCGCTGGTGTTGCACGAACTGCGCCGCGCCGCCGGTGAGGCGGTTGACCCGGCTGCGCTTGATAGGCAGTCCCTAGACAGAGCTATTACCGTCATCTACTTTTTCCGGGACCATCTCGCGAGGGTCCAGACACACCTAGGACGCGAACCGGAGGATGACTTGGACGGATTCTGGCGACGGTTCCGGAGTAAAGGTGTAATCACCGTCCGGGACTTCGCACACTCCACGAGCGTGAAGAAAGCGGACAAGGTGCTAAACATCTTCACCTGCTGGGAAAGGAGAGGTTACGGCAAGATCGAACCTGGTGACCGTGTTGACCAAAAGCGGTTCCGATTCAACGAAAGAAAGGCTGACCTAGACCGACCCAGCTGGCAATAGTCCACGAACCGTTACTGACTGTTACCGTTACTTAGGGTACTTGGCAGTAACGGGAGGGGGGTCCGGGCAATAAATCCGGGCACACGCTTTCTTTGGGGATTAACTCTAGTGACAGTCAGTGACAGTAGTAATAAAGGATTAAGAATATGTAGTATAAATTTGTCCATATTTTTATGCCTTGTTACCAGAAAGTACCTCAAGTAACGGTAACGGTCAGTAACGGTCGCTCTTATGAGTTAATCCCCAAAAAAAGCGTGCGCCCAGATTTTGCGCCACAGTGGACCTTAACTGAGGAGGCATCATGCCGAAGAAGCAGACCGAACCAACGGTATTCACTGCCGCAGAACTAGAGAAGATGGAATTTGCTGAGGTGACAACTAGCACTATGTCGGATGCTCGCAAGCGACTGCAGCTTATCCGCGATGTTGTCCGGGCACTGGGAGGCAACACGGAAGAGGATGGATACCGGCGCGGCTACTGTGATGGATTTCAAGCTGCTGTGTGGGAGCTAGAAGCGGCAGTCAAAGACAAGACACTTCTGCAGAAGCTGTGTGACTACTTGGATGGTGACCTGCTTGCGTGGAAGTTGGACGCTAGACATGACCAAAAAATTATTGAACCTCCTGAGGTATAAATGAGACGGACATTGTCGAGAATTACCCAAAAGTTTTGCGCTAGGTAGCACCTTCGGGGTGCCGAACGAACCGCATAGCGCACTAGCGGGGCAGCGTGGCAGCGTCCTCGCGATGATACCCCCGGAACTGAGACCCCTATGAGCGATGCCCCTAAGACCGAGACCCTAAAGCGCGGCAACCGCAATGCCATGAGGCACGGGTTGAAAGCTGGGAAGCTGCCGACCGATTGCCAGCACATCGAAATTGCGTGCAACGTCCTCCGGAGGCAATTGGAGGACGCGGTGGTCAAGGCACGCGGTCAAGTCAGCTTGACCGATGCTGCCACGATCCAGAGCGCATTGCGCTGGGAACGGCATTCCGCGCTAGCGCTGCGCTGGTTGCGCATACAAGGCGACAAGCTGTCGGCATCGGATCGACTGCGCTTCTCGGAAGCGATTGCAAAGGCAAGCGACAATCGAGACCGCAACATTCGGATGTTGGGACTGGATCGCGATGAGGCGGACGATATGGTCCGGGCACTTTACGCGCGACCGGGGGGGGGTGCTTTGCCGATTCAAGCGCTGCCGAGTGCCGACGCGGGGGGGGGTCCAGCGCTGCCACATGCCAACGGCGCAGGCGGCACGGAGGGCAAATGAATGCCACGCTCAGCAGCTAGTGAAAAGCGGCGCAGGGAGGCAACCAAGGCATGGCAGCAACGGAAGGTGCAAGAGAAGCGGTTACTCGCGATGAGGGAGGCAGTCAAGAAAGCAGGTGAAGCGATGACGTCCGAAAGCTACGTCAAAGGCAAGGCACATAGCAAGAAACCACTGAAGGCAAGGCGCAAGGTTGACCCCGTGCAGCTAATGCGCAGGCGCAAAGCAGTCGCAGCGAAAGGGGCAAAGTAATGAGCGCGTCAGACCGACTGTGGATGCTGGGATACACCTCCGACGATGATGCCCCCGGACCTCCATCGCAAGATGTGTTCGGTTACACCTCCACCGGACGAACCGGGCTCCCAAGTCCGGAGACCTTGAAATATTCCTCCGACCCGGACACTTTCAAGAAAGCGAACCGGGACGCTATCCAGTCCACGGAGCGCGGCAGGCCACCTCCACCCACATATGACACGGAGACCGCTGCCAAAATATTGCGGCAAGAGCGCGCGCGGCAAGTCCGGCAAAGTGGGACGGAGGGTCCGGGCAAAGACCTTGAAAGCGTTTTTGCCGATGTCTCCGACGCGGAGCGCAGGGTGCAGGATGCCAGCTTAAAAGCAGGGGACCGCATGAAGGAGGTGTATAGGGACGCACACCCACAGTCACGCGGCACCCTGGGAGATGATGAAGCGAAACCACGGAGCGCAGCGCGGAGGAAAGCGCAGGCGGCATTCATGCAACGTCGGGCAGTGGTTAGGTCTCGACCCGAACAGGTTGCGCTTAATCGGGCGCGCTTTCAAGCCTATAAGGCGCGGCAAAAGAAGCAGCTAGAACTGGCACGCGCTAAAGGGCAGCGGTTGCTAGCGGAAAGGCGCGCCAAGCAGGCGGCACCGTCCCAATTTGACGCAAGCAAGACAATGACATGATGAACCTCCTTGAATTGCAAGAAAGTCCGGAGGCATTCCGGGCAGCGCTCTTGATTGACACGGACAGCGGACCCCGTCAGCTATCGGAGTGCCTGTCTGCCAATGCTTGGCAGCGTCAAGACTTTGAGCAGCTAGACTCCGGATGGAAGCGCGCCATAGGTCAAGCTGTGGAGGGTCCGTGCTATAGTCGCGCTTTTTTGGAAAGACCGCGCGGTCATTCAAAAACGCTTGACCTTGCGATCATGGCATCTTGGGCGCTGTTCGCATCGCGGCGGCGGTTGTCGCTTATCGGATGTGCTGCCGACCAGGATCAAGCGCGCCTCTTGAGGGATGCCATAGGTAGACTGGTCTATGTCAATCCGTGGTTAGACAAGGTGCTGGTTGTCGAGAATTACCGTGTTAAGAACCCGGTCACGGAAAGCACCTTAGACATAATCAGTAGCGATGCAAAGACAAGCTATGGTCTGACCCCCGATGCCGTCATTTGTGACGAGGTAGTGCACTGGAAATCTAGGGACTTGTGGGACTCGATCCTGTCCAGTGCAGCGAAGCGCGCCCATTGTATGCTGTGCGTGATTACAAATGCCGGTCTATCCGGTGACTGGCAATTCGAGACCCGTGAAGCGGTGCGGTCTGACTCGCGGTGGTATTTCAGCAGACTGGAGGCACCCTGCGCCAGCTGGATTAGTCGCGACCTATTGCAAGAGCAAGCGCGCCTCTTGCCTAGCATCGCTTATAGGCGACTGTGGGAAAATCAATGGGGAGAAGGCGGCGGCGATGCGTTGGCAAGTTCCGTTATCGACGCTGCTTTCTTCCCGAATCTTCTGCCCCAGTCCCAACCCATAAGCGGATATGAATACGTCGGAGGTCTCGACCTGGGGGTCAGTCGCGACTGCAGTGCCCTTTGTATCCTGGGGGTCAAGCGTAGCTATCAAGGGCACGGTTTCATTAGGCTGGCATCTACCAAGGTGTGGCGACCTACCAAGGGGCAGAAGGTTGACCTAGCAGAAGTAGAGCGCACTATTGCCGAATTGCACGCGCGCTTCAACTTGCAAGTACTCAATTATGATCCGTGGGAAGCGCGGTTCATGGCATCGCGGTTGCAAAGCGGCGGTCTATCGGTCTTTGCCAAAGACCTAGGCAAGCTGCACGCTACTTCTAAGGTGCCAATGACGGAAGTAGTGAGCACCGCTAGCAACCTGCAGCGCTTGGCAACTAGCTTGCTGGAGGCATTCAACGACAAGCGCGTGCAACTGTACGAGGATGCCGACCTGCGCCGCGACCTGTCCCGTTTGCGAATTGAAGAGCGGCATTACGGATTTAGACTGACCGCGCCTAGGGATGCAACCGGGCACGGTGACCTAGGTCAAGCGTTCATATATGCGATGCTGGCAGCTTCGGAGCTAGCTGCTAAGCGCTTAGTGGTAGCGGGTGCTGGTCTGGATGCCGATGCCCACGAGTCAGCTTATGAGCGCGCTTGGAGGATGCACTCGGAACGCGCGGACGCATACGCGCGGGAGATGGAATACCTTGACCAAGCAGGGGACGACCGCGCCGGGTCGGAGGCATTCCGGCAAAAGATGGCGGCAATCGGGCGCGCCAACTATCGGTCTCGAAACCCCCATGACCTTCTTTTCTTCGGAGGTTAAGCTGTGCCTTACCTTGAAAACCTTGAAGAATTTGCAGCGCGGCAAGGTTGCCCCTATGTGACCCGTCCGGGAGGACGCTTGCTGTTTGCCAACGGTGCGCAAGCGTTCGGGGATGCGCTTCTCGTGGACCCCCCTCCCGGTGTCTTTGAGTGCTTGCGCTTAGAGCTAGAATTTTGGTCCGTCCGTTTGAAAGCGGAGGAGGATGCTTTCCGGCAGTATCGCAATGACTGCCTAGAGACCGCAAGACTTGCTGCCAAGTTTTCAAACGTCTGCCCTCCACCCACGGACAGCGTAGAGCAGCTTCGCAAGGGTCAACGGGCAATCCTTGAACTACGGGAGCGCGTGCAAGCGATCCGGGAGCAGCTAGAGCAGTCACCGGAGGCAGAAGCTGAGAGGGCAGCGCTAGCTCGACGCGCAGAGCAGGCACAGCAAAGGTCCGCAGTCGTTCAAGAAATCGGTGCTATAGACATATAGACATATAAGCAGTCGTTGATATGTAAGGAGGTAGCTATGAATGCTGCCGAACTGACCGCTAACTTGCCCCCGGTGATTTGCGGCGACGCGGTCTTGGGTGAAGATCCGTCGCGCTGCAAATTCTGTCGCGAGGGTCCACTAGAGTGTAATTGCCATATTCCCGTTGGCAATTTTGCGGCATTGCTACAAGACAACTTTGTCTGCAATTCGCGCCGTCAAGACCGGGATATGCTGAGACTTCCACGGTCTCCGATCCGTGAGAACAAGCGCGAGATGGCAGCTAACCTCCGGCATCCGGAGGACGCGGTGTGGATGCTGCGCTGCCACGAGTCCGATGACAGCTTGCTGTCAATCCCGTCGGTCATGGCAGAGGTGGTTGCTAACAGGCGGCGCGAACTAGCGCGCAATGATGAAATGCGCGGCGGTGGCGGCAGTGCATCCGTGGGCAGACCGAATGCCCGCGGTGATGACGGTCGCGACATATGGGACGGTGCCCGCAAGGATGATCCGAGCGGTGTTGCTGGCGAAGATGAACTAGAACCGAGTTGCTACCTGGAGGACGCGGACGATGACGGGGATATGCTCGACCTGCCGACACCGTCCAAGCTGTTCGCGCCAAGTCCACGGCAACGATATGACAGAGGCAGCACACAATGACGGTCAATAGCAGGGGCAACCGGGTATACTCCGCCCGGTGTGGTCGCTATGGTCTACGGTGTCAACCATAGCGACCGCGCCCCTGCAGGAATAGACGGGGGGTGCTGTGTCTTGAGGTCTAGCAGCATTGCGGATCGCGAACCGCTCAGCGCGTGGGTCATCCTCCACCAGCGCGTTGCCCCCTAGATAACAGCAATCCCGGAGGCACACTGCGCGTCATACCTCGCATCAAGACCGTGGTCACCGTGTCCTTGATGCGCTGCCAGTGTGCCCTCCGGTTCCTGGGACTGACGCGCCAGTACTGGGAAGCGTCACGGGCGCTTGGTGCGGTCAGTCCCCTTTTTATTTCTGCACTTTGAACCTCGTTCGACAGACGGCGCATCTATATTTAGTCAGTAGAGTCAGCAAGCGCGGCGGCGGCATCCCTTCTTGCTGCGCTTGGACATATTGACGGCTGCATATAATTGTTTTTGCCGGAGAATCGGCGCGGCGGAGTCCGAGACGCTGACCTACGGCATTCCCAGCACACAATTTAGTTGACGGAAGCGCGCCTTGACGGCGGCGCTTGTAGCGCTCCGGGGTGCGCTTACAGAACCTATTTAGGAGGAGCGATCATGACTAGGGCAAAGAAGGAAAAGGAAAAGCAACCGGAACCCGTGCGCCTGATCTACAACGGGTGGGTCATCGAGGGCAGGAGGGAGGGGACACGGACATTCTGGCGGACGATGGTTATATATGAACCCCGACCGTATGCTCACGCGAATAGTCTTGAGGAGGCGATACAGTGGATCGACAGCGAGCAGGGTCAAGAGTATCGGACCAACATGGTGCTTAATTTCGATGCCTACGAGGAATTGCGTCAGAGGCAAGAGGAGATGCGACGCGACAGGGAAGAGGAAGCAAAGGAGGAACAATCTAAAAAGGAGGGCAAGAAGTCATGACCAAGAGACCAGCCAAGAAGGCGGCGAAGGCAAGGTACATTCCCTATGTACCGCGCAAGGTTGCGGAGGGTTGGTATTTCGTCCACAACCGCGTCATACCGCAATACCCAATCGGGGCGAACGGTTTTCGCGTATGGTTGACAAACGACAGATCGCGTCTGGTCAAATGCAGCTGCGGATTTGCGCCGGAATTGACGCATTATCGCGTCAAGGGCACCGTACCAGCAACCAAGGCACAGACCAAGCATGCAGAAGCTAGGCGGGTTGGTCAGGGTAAATTCTGCGCTGCCAGCTTGCCTTGGTAGGGCACCCGTGTCCGGGTTCGGCATGGTGAGGTAAGGCACTGCGGACCCTCTCGACCGTGGGAGGGTCCGCTCTTTTCCTCCCGGTGACCATGGCTACAATGACACCTTGGGCGGCAACGGTCGAGGAGTCATGACCTCGACCGGGTCAGCTACAACCGGACCCCGGTAGACCGCGCCGTCCCCTTTTTATGTTCTAATGGGGTCCACGATTGAAAGGGGTCCACCATGTCAAAGGCAATTCGCGCTTACGCTTACCTGAGAAAGTCCACCGCAGACCCGGAAGAGAAGTCCATAGGTGACCAGCATACCCGCGTCCGGGCGCTAGTGCATCCATCCGGCAGACCCTATGAGATAGTCCGTGTCTTTGCGGACCCGGCAACGCCGGGATGGCGGCGCGGTGCCAAGCGACCGGATTACTTCCGCATGGTCAGCTATCTTCGCGACCGTCGCGACGGCAACGTGGAGGCAATTGTGTTTGATGATTGCGACCGACTTTCCCGCGCCGATTCGATGGAAACCGTTAGCGATGTGCAGACGTTGCGTGAACTGGGCGTTCGGACGATACACAGCGGCAACCCCGGACAAGGTGTGTTCGACCTTACTCGCGATGTGGCAACGGTTGCCATGCGGTTGTCATTTGTCGCGAACGCTTCCCACGAGCACTGCACGCGCCTAAGCAGGCGCATTAGTGAGAAGCGCAGAGACAGTGCCCTTGCGGGCAAGCGCACCGGTGGAGCAGCACCATACGGATTCGAGCTAACGGATGACGGCGGACTAAAACCGGGCGACCAGAAAGAGCGCGAGACGGTGTTGTGGATATTTACCCAATACGTCAACCATGCCAAGTCGATTTGTTGGATTACCGGGGAACTGACCCGGCGCAGGGTGCCCGCTCCGCGCGGAGGTGGTGGTGGTTGGGCAACAAAGACCGTGGGGCAGCTATTGAGAAACGAGGTGTATGTTGGCACCTTTACCTATGGTAAGCGACCTTGCGGACACTTCCACCGGTTGAACGCGCAAGGGCAGGTAGTGCAAGCTGGTGAACTGGGGAGCGAAACCGGTCGGGTCTATACTCGCAAGGGTGCCTACCGTTCCATCATCCCCGTGGAACTGTTTGACGCCGCGCAGGCGCGCCTAGCTCGACGCGCAAAAGACCGGTCTATCCGCAAGCGTCAAGGCTACGCTCTGACCTCGATCTTGAAATGCGATCATTGCGGCGGACCGCTCTACGGGGTCAAGCTACACGATTATGTTGTCTATCGGTGCGGTGCCAACGTGAACCGTGGGAGCGGCAGCTGTGGAAGTCGGCAAGTCCGGGAGGATGTTGTCCTGCCCTTTGTCATGAAGAAGCTAAGCGAACTATTAGGGCAGCGCGTGGAGGAACTGCTGTCATCACCTCCGGCAGATGTACTAGCACCCGCGCAAGAGCGGCGGCAAGCAGACAGCGCCCAACGGCGGCAGCGCGATGAACTGGCAAGAAAGATCGACACCGGAACGGAGCGCATTTTAGACGTAGCGGACAAGCTGACTCGACAGGCGCTAGACAGGCGGATTAGTGCGATGCGTGAAGAGCTAGCACAGCTTGACCTCCAGCTAGGCGCGGTTCAAGAGCAGCAAGCAGGATATACCCCGGACGAATTGAAAGCACTGCGCGAGTGGTGGAAGAGCTATTGCGACAAGGGGGTGAAGGTGCCGATTGACGCGAAGAAGCTGTCAACCATGAAACCAATACCCTTGTGGGCGTATTCCTATCGTCGCAATCCCGATGAGGAGGCAGTGGTCGCGGACCCCCGCGCCGTCAACGACTCCTTAGCTCACCTGGGATGCGAAGTCCGCTTACGCTGGGAGACTCGACAGGTGCCGACCCAAAATGGGAAGGTCATGACTAGGCACGTAGTCACGCGGGGACGGTTCCGGATCGACGGTCAGAAATCGACTACACTGTGCCTCCATATTTCGGGGGGCACGGTTTGCCGAAGCGACCTAAACCTAACGCTAGCGCGGAAGCTGCTTGACGGTGTGGACATGGTTTTCAGCGGTGCCGACCTGACATAGTCTGACAGAGTACTCCCCTTACAGTAAGACAGAAAGTGCCCCTTTTTTCCGGTGAAAAAGGGGCATTTTTTTTTGCAATTCGCTCTTGTGGACCCGGAACGATCTACGATATAGGTGAAATATCGCTATTAGTTGACGGTCTTTTT
>Ga0306922_10007606_pt1 | contig 10471 bp, 9 predicted proteins | sample sta12Cox44000082_FD_203758 | JGI IMG/M metagenome (GOLD analysis project Ga0306922, IMG submission 203758) | Lab enrichment of tropical soil microbial communities from Luquillo Experimental Forest, Puerto Rico - statoxic.12C.oxic.44.000.082 (v2)... | ecosystem: Environmental > Terrestrial > Soil...
TGATGTGCACTTCTAAGTTCTTCGGCACGTTCTTTTCAATCTCCCGTAGAAAACTCAGATATTCCTGATGGCGGTGATGCGGCCGACATCGTGCGAGCACTTTACCATTCGCGGTGTCCAGTGCGGCAAACAATGTGGTGGTTCCGTGGCGTCGATAATCATGGGTCACTCCCTCGACATAACCCAAGCCCAGCGGCAACATTGGCTGGGTGCGTTCCAGCGCCTGGATTCCGCTCTTCTCATCCACGCACAAAACCACTGCATTTTCCGGGGGATTCAAATACAGCCCTACAATATCCCGTACTTTTTCTACAAAAAATGGATCGCTGGAGAGCTTGAAACTCTTTTGTCGGTGTGGCTGCAAGCCAAACGCTTGCCAGATACGGTGCACGGTTGATTTTGACAGGCCCGTCTCCGTTGCAAGTTGTCGGATGCTCCAATGCGTTCCGTCTTTGGGTTTCGTTTTTAGCGTCTTGCGAACTAATTGTGCTACTCGTTCGTCGCTGATCGGGCGTGGCCGGCCTGGACGTAACTCCTCATAAAGCCCGGACAACCCGTGTTTGAGGAATCGGCAGCGCCACAGGCTTACCGTAACCTTGCTCGTCTCCAGTTGTCGCGCAACTTCCCGGTTGGTCTTTCCCGAAGCGCTCAGCAAAATAATCTTGGCCCGACGCACCAGTCCAGCCGGAAGCGAACGTGAGTTCGCTAAGCTCTCCAGTTGTTCGCGTAGCTCGGTATCCAAAACCAGCGCCGCTTTCGGTCGTCCCATCGTCATAGGCACCTCCATTGTGCACGGGAGATGCCTAGATTCCCAGCAAGACTAATACCAGTTATTTATGGGACAGAACACTAGGAGGAACTTGTCCGGCACCGTTAATCGGGACCTAGCGCAAAGGAGCGGCCGAGTGAATTGCTTTGCTGCGGCAATGTTCTAAGAAAACGATTTTGTCGCACAGTTATGGCACAATCATTTTCCTTTAGCCGCTGCCCGTTTTGCTGTTAAAACCGCCGCAAGTTTGCTCGGGCGCAAGAACCACATAATCTCATTGATGCCCCGCTCGGAAGCGTCAATTGTCAATCCAAAGGGAACGCCATCACGTAAAACCAAAACAGTTGTTTGTCCATTTGTCTCGACCCAGTCAAACGACACGCTCTTCCAGCACCATGAGGACAGAGCCGCAATATACGGCGCTACACGTTCGCGGCCAGAAACTGGAATTGCTGCCGCACGCACAAACCCACCACCATCTGCGTAAGAGACGACATCCTCTGCGAGGAGCCCTTCTAGGGCCGCCATGTCTCCTTTCTGCGCCGCAGTGATAAAAGCCTCCAGAAGGCGACGCTGCTCGTTCGGACTGACGGACGCGCGCCTGCCATCGGCGATGTGTTTACGTGCGCGCGACACGAATTGACGAACGTTCGTTTCGTCCGTTTGCAAAATGGACGCGATCTGGTCGTAGGCGTAATCAAACGCCTCGCGCAGAACATATGCGGCGCGTTCCGTGGGGGAGAGTTTTTCAAGGAGCAGCAGGACCGCAAGCTTCAGAGCTTCGCCACGCTCAGCACCTATTGCGGGGTCATTGCTAGTGTCTATAGGCTCAGGAAGCCAAATCCCGATATAGCTTTCGTGACGAGTTCTTGCGGACTGGACAAGGTTGATACAAAGTCGCGTGGTGGTCGTCGCCAGGTATGCAGGCGGGTTCTCAATAGTTTTCCGATTCGTAGACTGCTGCCAACGCAGCCAAACGTCTTGCACGACGTCTTCGGCTTCTGACGCGCTCCCGAGCATACGATATGCAATGCCAAACAGACGCGGCCGCACGCTGGCAAATATCGACAGGCTCTCGTCCTGTCCATGCCCTGCCGCGTCGGGTTGCATCAAAGGTGGAGTGGGTGGTTGACCTGTAGCCACGGGTGTATCTTTCTGCCAGACCAACGTCGCCAAGTAAGCGGCTTTGCGAAAGATAGCGAAAGCGCGTCCCGGAGTCTAGCGTTTTCCCGCCCATGCCCAACTCACCAGTCGTGTCCGTCGGACTTCGAATTCTTTAAGGCCCGGATGTTGCAAGTGTTTGGTTAGTTTGCTGGCATCACCGCCGGCGGACAGCACGCGTTCCAACACCTCCCTGGGCACAGGGTCGTCGTTGAATCCGCGCACTGCCCGTCGACTTTTAACTGCCTCATATACGTCCATGATCGCCTCACGCCGGCCATCGTTCGTTCAAACGCATGCGATCTCAGTAATCCCAGAAGGCCGGCACGCAACGAAAGGCATCACCGTCGACGCCCACGTGGCAGACGGACGGAAAGGACAGGTGTGTTGCGACCAGTGCCTCGCGGTTCGCCGCCAGCTCCCGCAAAAGATTGATGCGTACGCGGGCTGCCTCCACGGGGTCGTGTTCGAACCCGTTGTACCAGTCGGGATGTTCGAACCCAACCTGGAACACAGCGTCGCCAGCGAACGTCAACCGGTCGCCGCCAGATGCCAGTCGGACCACGCTGTGCCCAGGGGTGTGGCCGCCGGTGCGCTGGATTAGTACTCCCGGCGCCACCTCATATTCCGATTCGAACGGCCGCAAGTGACTACCGAACTCGTTCAAGAACCGGTTGGCTGTTCGCCGAAGCGCGTCCGGGAACCCCGGCGGCATGGAGACACGGGAGAAATCAGGCGACACCCAGAACTCGGCCTCGGCGGCCGCCAGGTGGATTTGCAGGTCCGGGCGCAGCTGGTCCCTCACACCGTCAGCGAGAAGCCCCCCAATGTGATCCATGTGCAGGTGGGTCAGCACCACATCAGTCACAGCTCCCAGATCGATCCCGGCGGCCTCCAGTCGCTGCACCAACCGTCCGGCTCGCGGCAAGTTCAAGTTCGGGTCCGCCCCTAGCCCAGCGTCGACGAGTATCGTTCTCCCGCCGCTCTTTACCACGACCGCATTCAGCGCCCAATCGAGTTCATCCGGCGGCTGGAACTTGTCCTTCAGCCATGCCGACCGAACCGTGGGGTCGGCGTTGTGGCCCAACATCGCGCCCGGCAGCGAGAGCACCCCATCGCTGACCACCATCGCGTCAATCTTGCCGATCTTCAATGCGTAGCGCGACGGAACCAACTCGTCGAGCCCCGGTCTACCGGGATGCGAGTTGTTGTCCAAGCTTATGTTTATCTCCTGCTGCTTGGATTTCATGGAGGAATCTGCAATTGTTTGCCGCGAATTCTGCATAAATTTTTCCTTTCAATTCTTGATCGATGTGAGCGATGACTACGTGCCCACTCGCACCCTCGCCTTGTATGACAGGACAAGCCTCTTAGTTGTGACAAGAAATGTTTGCCAAAAAAAGAGGGTTCCAACTGTCACAAACTGGCGGCGTACTTGGTCTCTAGTTCGAAGCAAACAAGGACGGAGAGCAGAAATCGCAACAAATTTGATTGAAAACGCTAAAGACGAAAGCGTTGCAATCCATACTGAAGACTATTACGAGGAGCAGGCTAGTCAGAAGCAGCTCTACCTGGATGAAGTAGAGGAAAACTTGGGTGCGATTCTAACCTCGGAGCCCGACTATCCACCGAATGACGTAAATGACTGTTTCCATAAGGCTGAAAGGTACGAAGAACGGTCTGATCTTAGCGTTCCAACAAGGAGGCTTTAACATGCGAGGTGACATTGTTCCAGGTGTTACTTTTCCGGACTACGAGCTTTCCGACCACACCGGGAAGCACCGCAAGCTCTCCGGGCTGCAAGGACAACATCCCATGGTGCTCGTGCTTAGCCGCGGAGGTTTCTGCCCTAGAGAACGACGGCAGGCTGAGTTGCTTGTTCAACTCCATCGGGAGATGGAGGTCGGCTATTCCCGGCTCGTGACGATTAGCACCGACAACATCACGGAAACCAGTGAATATCGCACCGGCGTCGGTGCCCACTGGCCGTTCCTCTCCGACTCGGGCCGCGGCGTCCAAAAAGACCTGGACATCGCCGAGTACACCGACCCTCTCCACAACCCCATGATTCCTCACGTGATTGTGCTCGAGCCCGGCCTCGTGATTTACAAGATTTATATGGGCTACTGGTTCTGGGGCCGCCCCACTATGGAAGATCTCCGCCAGGACCTACGCGCCGTTACAAAGAAATGCCGGCCTGACTGGGACATCACAACTTCCGAAATGAAAGCAGCGTGGCAGCAAGGCCGCAAGGACCACTTCTATCCCTACGGCAAAACGTTCACCCAAACCCTCGGCGAACAGGACTAACGCGTGCGAAAGAATTGCCGGCGGCGGCAGATTCGCGCCACAGAAGTCGGAGAAAGGCGGGGCAACGGACAATTAGGGACCAGTACCCATGTTTTCGGTTGATGTCATAACCCGACGCCCAAATACTCAAAAAGCGTCTGGGTGAGTTGTTCGTTCTTATATTCCTCATTTGCAACGAGATATGTGCGTCGCAATTTCATTGGACCTAAGGGAGAAATCACTGCCCTTTCTTTCCACAAAAAACATCCTCCTTTTGCTCACTCCTGAATCTAAAGTTTCACAACCCTACAGCCGACGGCAGAAATGTCTCGGTCGAAGCCAAGGAAGCAACCATGAAAATCGTAGTGATCGGCGGCAGCGGACTTATCGGATCAAAACTCGTGCCCAAGTTGCGCGAGCAGGGGCACGAAGCATTTGCAGCTTCTCCCAATTCGGGCGTCAACACCGTTACCGGCGAGGGGCTGGCCGAAGCGCTGAAGGGCGCGGCGGTGGTTGTTGACGTATCGAACGCTCCTTCGTGGGAAGACGCGGCGGTGATGAATTTCTTCGAAACGGCGACCCGCAATCTCCTTTCCTATGAAGCAGCGGCAGGAGTGAGACATCACGTTGCGCTGTCTGTCGTAGGATCTGACCGCATGCTCGAAAGTGGCTACTTCCGCGCAAAAATGGCTCAGGAGAATTTGATCAAGGATTCCTCCATCCCCTATTCAATTGTTCGCGCGACGCAGTTTTTCGAGTTCGTCAAGGGTATCGCCGATTTTTCCACTGATGGTAATAAAGTGCGCCTGCCATCTGCGCTCATCCAACCCATGGCGGCCGACGATGTTGCCAGTGCAGTGGGCAGGATCGCCTTGGGCTCACCAGTGAATGGCACCGTTGAAGTAGGAGGGCCAGAAAAGTTTCGTCTCGATGAACTCGTCCGGCAAGGTCTAGCCGCATGGAAGGATCCGCGCGAGGTTGTCGCTGACCCGCACGCACGTTATTACGGCGTGGAGCTGAGCGAGAGGACACTCGTTCCGGCCGACGACGCACGGCTCGGCGAGATACGTTTCGAGACCTGGCTCACTCAGCCCACAGCGAAGGCGGCGGCAGTCCCTCACTAGCGAGGCACCCGGCCGGTGGCCGGGGCACCTGTCAAAGAGAGGTCGTTTTGCAAGAATCTGTCTCATTCAAACGAAAGGTTTGGTTATGACGATCGCGAAACTAGGTTTGATGCTGGTTTGTCTGATGTCCCTCACACCGGAAACCAGAGAAGCGAAGGTGACGCCGCTGTTGTCGAAAGACCTGACGGACTTCTCTGGCAAGGAGGGTCTGGTGATCACGGTGGAGTATCCGCCTGGGAGTTCGGACCCCATACATCGCCACAATGCACATGCGTTTGTTTATGTGCTTGAGGGCTCAATCGTGATGCAGGTGAGGGGCCAAAAGGAAGTGACTCTGACACCGGGTCAGACCTTCTATGAAGGTCCGACGGATGTTCACGTCGTCGGGCGAAACGCAAGCCAAACCAAACCGGCGAAATTCGTAGTGTTCCTTGTTAAGGACAAAGGCGCTCCCGTATTCGTGCCGGCGAACTAAGTCAAAATGGCAGAACTATGGCAGTACTTGACACGCTCCTCGGGGTTACGATTTCGCACTACCACATTCTTGAGAAATTGGGCAGGGGTGGCATGGGCGTGGTGCACAAGGCGGAGGACATCCGCCTGCACCGCTTGGTGGCGCTTAAGTTTCTCCCTGGTGAGCTAGCACATGATCCGGCGGCTATAGAACGATTTCGCCGCGAAGCGGAGGCGGCTTCGGCTCTAAATCATCCCAATATCTGCACCATCTACGACATCGGCGAGGAAAACAGTCAGCCCTTCATCGCCATGGAGTTTTTGGACGGACAGATGTTGAAGGACTGCATCGCCAGCCGTCCGCTCTCTTTGGCGGAGGTGTTGGACCTGGGTGCCGAGATCGCCGATGGTTTGGATGCCGCACACCAGCTGGGAATTGTGCACCGCGATATTAAGCCTGCGAATATTTTCCTTACTAAGCGAGGCCACGCCAAAATTTTGGATTTCGGCCTGGCCAAATTGAATACAAATTCGATCGATGAGGTTACGGTAGCGGCCGATGCTACTGTTGGTCCAGCGGAGATCGAACTCACAACGCCTGGCATGGTGCTGGGTACAGCACCTTACATGTCACCCGAGCAAGTGCGTGGAGAAGTTTTGGACTCTCGAACCGACATCTTCTCATTTGGCGGAGTTCTTTATGAAATGGCGACTGGTCAGTTGGCGTTCAAAGGAGCCACCAATGGCATCGTCGCAGAAGCAATTCTGAACCGTGCGCCGGAACCTTTGAGCCATCTGGTTCAATATAACGGCTTAGAACTCGAACGTATCGTAACGAAGGCACTCCAGAAAGATCGCAATCTTCGCTACCAAACCGCAGCAGGGATCCGCTCGGATTTGCTGGAGTACAAAAAAAGCGTCGGTACACGGCAAGTCCCTCCCCCTCCACGGGGCCTGGTTGCCACTGATGCGGCGGCCGCTCGCGCTGAAGAAGGGCTCTGGGTTGCTGTCTTGCCGTTCACCATCAACGCGTCCGACAAGGAATCGGAATCGCTCGCGGACGGGCTGACCGAAGACGTAACGGCCGGGCTCTCGCGCTTTCCCTATCTCAGGGTCGTTGCCCACAACTCCGCGATGGCGTACAAAAGCCGATCGAAAGATATTCGTGCCGTCGGCCGCGAACTGGGCGCACGATACGTGGTCGAAGGGAGCATTCGCAAAAGGGGATGCGCCCTTCGCATCAACGCGCACCTAGTAGATGCCGCGAGCGGGGTGCAGCTTTGGGCTGAGACTTACAACCGCGAACTCGGTGACGGCGGTCCATTTGAAACTCTGGACGATGTGATGGATCGAATTGTAGCTACGATCGCGGGCGGGCACGGCGTGCTCGTTCGCTCGATGGCGACTGCCACCCGGGAAAAGCCTTTGGAAGATGCGAGCGCGTCGCAATTGGTATCCCGATGGTTCACATACGTCTTGCAACTGAAACCGGAGGAGCACGCCAGGCTCCGTGCGGCCTTTGAGCGGGTCCTCGACCGCAAGCCCAACCATGCAGACGCTTGGGCGTGTCTCTCCAACCTGTACTGCTGGGAATATGTGCACCGTATGAATCCGCAGGAAAAATCAATGGAGCGAGCTCTCGATGCTGCCTGGCGTGCCGTGACAATCGATCCCGCGTGTCAGTTGGGATGGCAGCAGCTTGCTGAGGCGCACTTTTTTGCCAGGGACTACGCCGCGTTCCGTGACGCCGCCGAGCGCGCGATGGCGCTCAATCCTCGCGACAGCCACACGCGAGCTTACCTGGGTTTGCTGATCGCTTTCTCCGACGAATGGGACCGCGGTCTGGCCCTGGTGCAGCGTGCCATGGCACTCAACCCTCATATTCCTGACTGGTGTTACCTGCCTTTTTTCTACAATCACTACCGGAAAGGCGAGTACGAAGCAGCGTTACAAGCCCTAAAGAAAATCAACATGCCCGAGGACCCCTGGCCCCAAATGGGGATTGCCGCGACCTGTGGCCAGCTCAATCAGCAAGAAATGGCGCGCACCGCCATCGAATTGGTGCGGAAGCACCAGCCCCTGTATCTCGACTTGAGATACTACCGCGAAGATGCCGAAAAATGGTTCGCGGACACGTCGATCGTCGACCAGCTGTTACAAGGTCTGCGAAAGCTTGGACTTAAGGATTTCACGGATTCGTCTGAATAGTACTCATCGTCAATAACGTCGACAGCGGCCAGGTTCCGGTAAACGCTGCCGTAATCGGTAGAGTACATTCTGGACGCGAATCAAATTCGCGACTGCACCGAAATTGTGCAACATAGAATGCGCAACTGGGACCGGACTACACAAAGAGGGCAGTTTCGCTCTAGCCTATCCTCTATCCCCCCATGTGATTGACGGGATAGGGGATAGCCCACATTATTCGTGAAAGGGGAGCGTGAAGGAATTTTTTTTGGGGCGGGATGGAGAGGTTGACAACGGCGGAATTCGGTTGAGAGGGAAAACTGATTCTAAAGTTCTTAGCTGTGCGTGCTGGCAAATTCTGACGTGCACGAAGACACCTCCAGGAAGTGGGTGACCAGCGTCAGCTTATGGTTGGAGAAGGGGGGACTTACCCAGTTTGCGCGCCCAAGCGCAAGGCGAGGCGATGGAAGCTATGGAGATATGGAAAGGATTGCGGTAAGTGCAGCACGATCCGACGTACCGAAGCGATCACTCGGGCTCCGATTTTCAGAAAACGCTCTCGCAAGATGGAAACCTGGGCCCGCGCGGAAGCGGTGCCAGCCAAGCCTGAGCGCAGCTCCTGCATCAACACGTAGGCCGCCGCGGTCATCAGGACACGCAACTGATTGGCCCAGAAGCTCGTGCAACTGGTACGTCCGATTTCCATCCCGTAATGCAGTTCCTTAATACGATTTTCGAGGTCTCCTCGTTGACAGTAGACCGCCTCGTAGAGCCACTGCGGACTCTGCTTCATGTTTGTGACCACGAAGCGCGGATTGTCCTTGGGTTTCTTGCCCTCCGCCCGCACCACCTCGGCTTTATAAATGACGCGCCGTTTCCACGGCCAGCTCTTGCGTGTCCGGTACTGACACTCGCCATACACATGCTCGGTCTGTTCAGAGATCTTCGATTTACGACGAGCGCGTTTCATGTCCGACTCGGCTTTGCGTTCTAATACTGCATTGGCCGCGAAATTCACGAGGTATTCCACTTTTGGCTCGCAATCCAGAAAATACAAAACTTCCGGCACCGCAAAAGCGCCATCCAAGCGCACCCGGATCTTGGCATCCGGGAAGGCCTCACTCAGTCGGTCGATCAAACGGCGCAGCAGCCCCACGGCTCCGGCCGAGCCTGGCGCGTTCCCCGGACGTAAGACCGCCGTGACCAGATACTGCTCTGCCTCCTGGTTGAACGTCAGGAATCCGGCCATCGGCAGGTAGCAATAGCTGTTGTAATGCCAGTTGAAAAAGCTCAATTGCTGAGCGCCGTGGGTGGGATCATCGGTCGGATCCATATCGATGGTGATCAGACGAGCGCGGCCGTGCAGCCGTTTGCGATGTCGTTCAATCACCGTTTCGGCCAATGCTTCGCCCATGCGAAACAATTCTTTACGACCCACACTATTTTCAAAACGCGAGAGCGTCGGCTGCGAAGCCAAATCTTCTCCTTCCACGGGATCACGACCGACCAGTAGTTTGTGCATGGGGTCGGAAGCCAGCCGTGCGGCATCGTTGGCATCCTCGTAGCCGCAGGCGATAGCCATGATCCGCTGGGTGAGCAACTCCTCCGACTCGTGACGGACCTTACCTTCTTGCCGGTCATCTCTCAGACAAGCCGCCAACGCGACCGTTAGACCTAACCCTCGGTCGGCGGCTTTGAGTAACACCGCGCCCCCATCGGAACTGCCTTGCGGTTGATCGAATTTGGCAACTACCGGCCGCTTAAAAATTCCTGGGAAGAGAAGACACTGTGTCGTGGTATGCTCGGACACGAAAGCCTCCGGATTGGTGTAAAAACCGCGTGGATAACGGCTTTTTACCATGAAAGAGGCTTTTCGTGTTTCTAAATCACGAATAATTCACGTTAGGATGTCCCGCCTTCGCAACTACGAACCAGAAGGCCGGAGTTCGAATCTCTCAGGGCGCACCACTTATCCTAGAAGCAGACAGTTGCAGTGAAATGAACAGATGGTCTTTTCGTCCTTTTGCGTCCATTCCGCGCAATAACCGCGTTTCTGAAAATTTCTTCGACGGAATAACGAAACCCAAAGCCTACGCAAGTTCCGAAGTTTCCGGTTAGCGGACTCCTCAGGAGTCCGTTCTAACCGTGATATAAACTCGGTTGTGTTGTTGGCTCTGATTCAAAGCGGGATCCTGCGAGCTAGACGTGAGCAAGCTGGCCGTCGCTTTTAAGAAGCTTTTTCCCTCGCTACGCGTGTGGAAAATAGAGCAGGTGATCCTCTTCGCGGCCTTTGTCACCTACGCCATTCTGGTATCTCTCGGCCAAAAGGCGTCGTTACTCGTCATACTTCTCGCAAGTCTGACAGTGGGAAACCTCCTCATACCGCTCGCCTGGGCTTGTCGCCGGGTGTACGCAACGCGTGCGTTTCCATGGAATTGGGTGCTGTTCTTTCCGGTGCAAATCGCACTCGGCTTTGTCTGCTCGGTTG
>Ga0306922_10007608_pt1 | contig 10471 bp, 6 predicted proteins | sample sta12Cox44000082_FD_203758 | JGI IMG/M metagenome (GOLD analysis project Ga0306922, IMG submission 203758) | Lab enrichment of tropical soil microbial communities from Luquillo Experimental Forest, Puerto Rico - statoxic.12C.oxic.44.000.082 (v2)... | ecosystem: Environmental > Terrestrial > Soil...
TGGCGTTGGCCCCGTTGAGTTCCGCGGCGACCCCGGCGAGCTGGGACTGGCTGGCGATGTTGCCGCTGAAGAAGATGACCCCGCCGACCTTGCCGGCCCGGATCCAGCGGAGCAGGCTGGCCGGCGGGGTCAGCCCGGTGTAGCTGTAGATCACCCGCTGGCCGGCCAGTTGGGCGGCCGACAGCGGCGGCAGGGCGGCCGCATTGGGGCGGGTCTTGGCCGAGCCCTCCGACGCCGAATTCGCCGCGGCCGAGCCGGCCGCGCCGGTGTGCCTCGCCGGCTGGCCGGGCGCGGCGGACCGTACCAGCTGGACCCCGGCCACCACGGCCACGGCGGCCGCGCACACCGCGACGGTGACCGTGAGCACGGTCCGCCATCGCGGGCGCCGGCCCGCCGGGGGCGGTGCCTGGTCCTTGGCCGACGGTGCTCCGCGCGGCCTCGCCGGGATGGTCATATGCCTCTCAACGTCGTAAGCCACGTCCGCAGTCCCGCCCGAGTGGCCCGCGACCCCGTCCTGCAATCTCACGCTAGACCGTATCAACCAGGCCCGCGGCGCACCCGCCCAACCGTGCATGAGCTGCGATAACACCCGGTGTCACCGGCAGCGGCGGCTACCGGCCGCGGCGCGGGCCCGCGGAGCCGTAGAACAGGGCCTCCATCACGCCGCGGGCCCGGCGCGCCGCCTGGCGGTAGTCCTGCACCAGGTCCTGCGCGCTCCCGGGCGGGTAGCCGAGCACCGACGCCACCCCGGCCAGGTCGGCGGCCCCAGCCGGCAGCACGTCGGCGGGCCGGCCGCGGACCAGCACCACGGCGTCCCGGATCCGCGACGCCAGCCGCCACGCCCGCGACAGCACGGCGGCGTCCCCCGGTGCCACCAGCCCGGCCCGCTCCGCCGCCGCCAGCCCGGCCAGGGTGCGGGTGGTCTGCAGCTCCGGCACCGCATGAGCGTGCCTGAGCTGCAGCAGCTGCACTACCCATTCGACGTCGGACAGCCCGCCCGGCCCCAGCTTCAGGTGCAGCGCGGGGTCTACGCCGCGTGGCATCCGCTCGGCTTCCATCCGCGCCTTGACACGGCGGATTTCCAGAACGAAAGGCTCGGGGATGCCGCCTTCCGGATAGCGGAACTCGTCCGCCAAGGCCATAAAGCGGTCCCCCAGCTCCGTGTCGCCCGCCGCCGGCTCGGCACGCAGCAGCGCCTGGCCCTCCCAGGGATCCGACCTGTGCTGGTAGTAAGCCCGGTAGGCGGCCAGGGTCCGGACCAGCGGCCCCTGGCGTCCGTCCGGGCGCAGGCCCGGGTCGATGGCCAGGGGCGGTTCCCGGCCGGGCCGGGCCAGCAGGGCACGGAGCTTCTCGGCGGCGGCGTGCGCCGCGGCGGTGGCCTCCTGCTCGTCCGCACCGGGCAGCGGGTCGTGCACGAACATCACGTCCGCGTCGCTGCCGTATCCGGTTTCGTGGCCGCCGAGCCTGCCCATCGCCACCACGCACAGCCGGGTGGGGAGGGCCCCCCGGCGGCCGGCCACGGACCGCAGCGCTACCTGAAGGGCGGCCTCGATCGTGACCGCGGTCACGACGGTGAGCGCTTCCCTGGTCTGCTCGGGACCGGACCGGCCGAGCAGGTCGGCCATGGCGGTCCGGAGCAGCTCACGGGAGCGTAGCGCGCGCAGTGCCGCCATTGCGTTGTCGGCGCGGGCATGGCGGCCGACCAGCGCCGCCGCCTCGGCGTGCAGCGCCGCGCGGTCACGCGGGACGAGCTGGTCGTCGTTTCCGAGCCAGGCGACGGTTTCCGGCTGGCGCCGCAGCAGGTCCGCCGCATAGCGGCCGGAGGCGAGCACCCGCGCCATCCGCTCCGCGACGGTCATGTCGTCGCGGAGCAGCCGCAGGTACCACGGCGTATTGCCGAGCGCGTCGCTCACCTGGTGGAACGCCAGCAGCCCGGCGTCAGGGTCGGCGGCGTCGGCGAACCAGCCGAGCAGCAGCGGCAGCAGCGTGCGCTGGATGACCGCCCGCCGCGACACCCCGGCGGTCAGCGTCCAAATGTGGCGTCGCGCGCCGACCGGGTCGGCGTAACCCAGGGCCCTGAGCCTGGCCTCGGCCGCCTGCGGGGTGAGCCCGGCTGCCCCGGCGGGCCGGCTGGCGGCCACATCGAGCAGCGGCCGGTAGAAGAGCTTCTCATGCAGCCGCTGGACCAGGCTGGCCTGCTCGCGCCACCGGGCCAGCAGCTCCTCCGCCGGATCCGGCCGCACGGCGGCAGCTGCCCCCTCGGGGCGGGCGTCGCCGGCCTGGGCGTCCGCCGGCTGACCCTCGGGCTGGGCGTGTCCGGCCGGCACCGCGGCCGGTGCCTCCCCGGCGCGCGCCGCCCTGGCCTGCCCGCCGCGCGCCGCCATGGCCTGCCCGGCGTCGGCCAGCCGCAGCGCCCGGCCGATCGTCCGCAGGACCTTGGGATCGTCGGGCATGGTGTGGGTCCGCCGCAAGTTCCTGAGCTGGAGCAAGTGCTCGACCTGGCGAAGGAAACGGTATGCCCCGGCCAGCTCGGCCGCGTCCTGGTGGCCGACGTAGTTGCCCGCGGCGAGCATGGCCAGGGCCGGCAGGGTGGCCGGCTCCCGCAGCGACTCATCCAGCCTGCCGTGCACGAGCTGCAGCAGCTGCACGGCGAACTCGATATCCCGCAGCCCGCCGGGGCCCAGCTTCAGCTGCCTGCCCGCCACGGCCGCCGGCAGCGTGCCGATCACCCGGCGCCGCATCGCCTGCACGTCGGCGACGAAGTTCTCCCGCTGGGCCGCCTGCCAGACCAGCGGGCCCATGGCCGCGGCGTACGCCTCGCCGAGTCCGGCGTCGCCCGCGACCGGCCTGGCCTTCAACAGCGCCTGGAACTCCCAGGTCTGCGCCCAGCGGCGGTAGTACGCGCGGTGGCTGGCCAGGGTGCGCACCAGCGGGCCGCTGCGCCCCTCGGGCCGCAGGTTGGGGTCCACCGGGAACAGCGCGCCCTCCGGGGTACTCTGCGAGCAGACCTGAATCAGCCCCGCCGCGAGTTGGGTCGCGGTGTGCAGCGCGGCGGCCTCTCCCCCGTTCTCCCCCGTCCCGTCCCGGCCCGGCCCGGCCCGCTCCGCGACGAAGATCACGTCCACGTCGCTGGCGTAGTTCAGCTCCCTCGCGCCGCATTTGCCCATGGCGATCACCGCCAGCCGGCATGGTGCGGATCCGGGCGGGAGGTTTGCCCGGGCGACCGCCAGGGCCGCTTCGAGCGCGGCCGCCGCCAGCTCGGCAAGCTCGGCGGCCACCTGGTCGAGGGGCGCCTCCCCGGTGAGGTCTCGAGCTGCCAGCGCCAGCAGCCGCCGCCGGTACGCCACCCGCAGCGCCGCCACCGGATCGGTCCCGGCCGCGCTGGTTCCGGCGGTCCCCGCCACCGGCTCGGGGGCCGCGGGCCGGGCACCGACCGCGGTGAGCAGTTCGGTCCGCACCTGATCTGGCTCCGGCCCGGGGAGTGGCTCGTCGCCGGCCAGGACCCGCCAGTGATCCGGGTGCCGGGCCAGGTGATCCCCGAGCGCCGCGCTGATCCCGAGCACCGCCGCCAGCCGGGCCCGCAGCTGAGGATCGTCGTCTAGTGCCTTCGCCCGCTCGGCGTCGCCAGGCATCCTTGCCAGCGCGGCCAGCGCCAGGTCGGGATCCGCGGCAGCGGCCAGCGCCTTGACCAGGTCGTCCTCCGACCGGCCGGGGCCCATGGCGAGATCCTCGGTGAGCAGCAGTTCGGCCCGTGCCGGGTCGGCGAAGCCCAGCCGGGCCAGCCGTGCGGTAGCGGTGGTCCTGCGCGGCACGCTCACCCAGCACCGGCTAGGGCTGGGCGGCCCGGACGCCGCCGGCGATGGCCCGGGCGACGACCTGCGCCGCGACCGCTTCCACCGCGTCCACGGGCGCCTTGACCGTGCCCGTGGCCAGGCAGAACATGGTGTCGCCGTCGTACAGCGTGTGCGCCGGGCGGACCGCGCGGGCGATGCCGTCGTGCGCCACGGCGGCGACGCGGATGGCCTGCTCCTTGGTAAGCAAGGCGTCGGTCACCACGGACCCGATGGTGGTGTTGCCGCCGGGGCTCATCGGCGACGAGTAATCCCAGGCGGTCAGCGGCGCGACCCACTCGTGCCGGTCGTCGTCCCATATCCCACCGACGCTGTTGGCCACCATCACCGCGGCCACCACCGCACCACCGGCCTCGGCGCTGGCGAGCCCCACGCCGCCGGGGCGTGGCTCGTTGCCGCCCGCCTTCGCGACGCTGGCCCCGGTGCCCGCCCCGACCGCGCCCAGCGCGGGGCTGGTGGTCGCCGCCGCGCAGGCCGCGTAGCCGGCCTCGGGACCGGGCCGTGCCATCGGATCACCGACCATCAGGTCGAAGATCACCGCGCCGGCCACGATCGGCACCGCGACCGAGCCGAACATCAGCCCGATGCCCCGTTCCTCGAAATACCGCAGCACCCCGGAGGCGGCGGCATGGCCGAATGCGCTGCCGCCGGTGAGCAGGATGGCGTGTGCCCGCTGGTTGACGGTGCCCGGGCGCAGCCCATCGGTGCTGATCGTGTCCGCTGCCCCGCCCCGGACGTCTACGCCGGCCGCGGCGCCGTCGGGGACCAGCACCACGGTGGATCCGGTCCGGCCTTGCGCGTCGGTCCAGTGCCCGACGGACACCCCAGCGGGCAGCCGGGCTTCCGGGCCGGCACGCGGTGCGCTCACGTTGGCTCTCCAGGCTGGCGCCCGTGGCTCATAGCACGGGCAGGTAGCGGTCCAGTTCGAACGCGGTGACCTGATGACGGTAATCCCGCCATTCTTCCCGTTTGTTGCGCAGGAAGAAGTCGAACACGTGCTCGCCGAGCGTCTCGGCCATCAGCTCGCTGTCCTGCATGACGTTCAGCGCCTCGTCCAGGCTCTGCGGCAGCGGCTCGATGCCGAGCTCGCGGCGCTCCCGGTCGGTGAGTGCCCACACGTCATCCTCGGCCTCGGGCGGCAGTTCGTACCCGTCCTCGATTCCCTTCAGGCCGGCCGCCAGGATGGCGGCGAACGCGAGGTAGGGATTGCAGGCCGAGTCCAGCGACCGGAACTCGATCCGGGTGGCGTTGCTCTTGTGCGGCTTGTACATGGGCACCCGGACCAGGGCGGACCGGTTGTTGTGCCCCCAGCAAACGTAGGCCGGCGCTTCCCCGCCGGCCCCGGCGGTGCGCTCGGCCGCGCCCCACAGCCGCTTGTAGGAGTTCACCCACTGGTTGCACACGGCGGTGATTTCGGCGGCGTGCTGCAGTAGGCCGGCCATGAACGCCCGGGCCACCTTGGAGAGCTGGAACTCCGCGCCCGGCTCGTAGAACGCGTTGCGGTCGCCCTCAAACAACGACATGTGCGTGTGCATGCCCGAGCCCGGGTGGTCGGTGAACGGCTTGGGCATGAACGAGGCGTACACCTGCTGCTGGAGCGCCACTTCCTTCATCACCAGCCGGAACGACATGACGTTGTCGGCGGTGCTGAGCGCGTCCGCGTAGCGCAGGTCGATCTCCTGCTGGCCCGGCGCCCCCTCGTGATGGCTGAACTCCACCGAGATGCCCATCTGCTCCAGCATCTGGATGGACACGTGCCGGAAGTCGTGGGCGATGCTGTGCGGCGTGTGGTCGAAGTAGCCGCCCGAGTCGATGGGCACCGGCCGCGCCCCCGGCTCCGGCTTCTCGGTGAGCAGGAAGAACTCGATCTCGGGGTGGGTGTAGAAGGTGAAACCGAGATCCGCGGCCCGGCCGAGCGCGCGCTTGAGCACGCGCCTGGGATCGGCGGGCGACGGCGACCCGTCCGGCATCATGATGTCGCAGAACATCCGGCCCACGCCAGACTCGCCGCGCCACGGCAGAAGCTGGAACGTGGACGGATCCGGCTTGACGATCATGTCCGCCTCGAAGACCCGGGCGAACCCCTCGACGGCGGAACCGTCGAAGCCGATTCCCTCGGCGAACGCGCCATCCAGTTCGGCGGGCGCCACCGCGACCGACTTCAAGAAGCCGAGCACGTCGGTGAACCACAACCGGACAAACCGGATGTTGCGCTCCTCAAGCGACCGGATCACGAAGTCTTCTTGCCTGTCCATGTTCGTTCCTGCCTCGCTGGTCAGCAGCCCTGCCGAGCGCTTGCGGATCATGGCAGCCCCTGGTCCCGGCGGACCGGGTCCTCCGCATAGTCTGCCGCCCGCCTGTTTCCGGCAGGTTACGCGCCCCGGCGCCCGCAACCACGCGGCGGCAAACACCGTCCCAAAGGGTGTCGGGTCGCCATCAGGCAGACCTGGGGACTGGTGGCGCACTCAGCCACCTTGTATACGGAGGCCCCCAATGTACGCCGTTTCACGCACGATGATCACGTTCAGGAGCGCCGCGGCGGTTGCCGCCGGCGGTGCGCTGCTCGCCGCGCTAGCCGCCGGGGCGCCCGCCGCGGCCGCGGCGGCACGCACGGCGGCGCGCCCCGTCATAGGCACCACCAGCCAGGGCGGGTACGTGGCCGGCGGCCGCTGGTTCCGGTTCGTCGCCACCACCTTCACCCTGCCGGCGCCGGGGCTCTACCCGCGCTACGCCGAGGTGGTGCTCGGCGGCACCACCGTCAGCCCGGTGACGCTGGCGGTGCGGGCCGGCGGAGGCCCGCTCTCGGTGGGCTGGAGCGTCGGCGTGCCGCCCTTCGGCACGGGCGGCGCCCCGCTCCGCAAGGTCGACCCCAGCGTCGGCGACAGGCTGCTCATCGACCTGTACTACAACCGGTCCGCGGGTGGCGTGGTCGCCACCGCCGACGACCTCACCTCCGGCCGCACGCAGGCCATCAGCATCGGCGCGGGCACGCATGCCGTGTTCACGGCGGCCGAGGTGGCTGGCGTGCTGCCGAAGGCCCCGGGGGCACCGTCGGGCGGCATCCGGCTGTGGCAGTTCACCGGCAGCGCCGCGACAACCTACTCGGGCGTGCACGGCACGATGACCGGCCCCTGGACCACCAGCACGATCGTCGACACTACCAACGGACGCGCGTCCGGCCGGGTGGTGATGAGCCCGTCCGTCCTGTTCAGCCGGGGCGCGGACTTCGGCGTCTGGGTCCGCACGTTCCTCGCCTGACGGGGCACGCGTGCGGGCGTGGCCGGCCCGCCGGTCACGCCCGCACGCGACCTAGGCTGGATCCGTGCCGAAGTTCAGGATCGCGCTTGCCCAGGTCGACTCCACCGTGGGTGACCTGGCGGGCAACGCGCAAACGATCATCGAGTGGGCCCGCCGGGCCGCAGGCCGCGGCGCGGACCTGGTGCTGTTCCCGGAGATGATGCTCACGGGGTACCCGGTCGAGGATCTCGCGCTGCGCGACTCCTTCGTCGAGGCGTCCGTCGCGGCCCTAAACGGCACCGCGGCCCGGCTGGCCAGCGAGGGACTTGGCGGCATCGCGGTGGTCGCCGGCTACCTGGACCGCGATACCACCCTGGTGCCCCGCGTCGGGCAGCCTGCGAGCGCGGCCATGGACGCGGCGGCGCTGCTGTATGGCGGCGAGGTAGTGGTCACCACCGCCAAGCATCACCTGCCCAACTACGGGGTGTTCGACGAGTACCGGTACTTCGTGCCGGGCAACACGCTGCCGGTGATCCGGGTGCCGTGCGCGGACTCCGGGGCCGCGGTGGACGTGGCGATCGCGGTCTGCGAGGACCTGTGGCAGGACGGCGGCCCGGTGACGGTGACCAGGCAGGCCGGGGCCGGGCTGCTCGTGGTGCCCAACGCCTCCCCCTACGAGCGGGGCAAGGACGCCGAGCGGCTGCAGTTGTGCGTGAGCCGGGCGGCCGAGGCGGGCGCGACACTCGCCTACGTGAACATGGTCGGCGGCCAAGACGAGCTCGTCTTCGACGGCGACTCGATCATCGTGGACCCGGCCGGCACGCTGCTCGCCCGGGGACCGCAGTTTGCCGAGGCGCTGGTCGTGGCGGACCTGGAGGTGCCCGCCGCCGACCCCGGTGCCGGGCCCGGCGACGCCCCCGCCGACCCGCAGGACGGCACGACCATGACGATCCACCGGGTGGAGCTGCCGTCGCCGCCCGTCACCGCTGTCGCCGGCCGGGGCCAGCACGGCCCCGGCCCGGTGACGGAGGAACCGGGCCGCCGACCAGCGGGGGGTTCCAGGGGGGTCGCCCCCCCAGGCCAGCACGGCCCCGGCCCGGTGACGGAGGAACCGGGCCGAAGGCCAGCGGGGGGTTCCAGGGGGGTCGCCCCCCCAGGCCAGCAGGGCCCGGTGTGGCCGCGGCTGGCCCCGCTCGCGGAGGTCTACGCAGCCCTGGTGACCGGCGTGCGCGATTACGTGGTCAAGAACGGGTTCGGCTCAGTGATCCTCGCGCTGTCCGGCGGCATCGACTCGGCCCTGACCGCGACCATCGCGGTCGATGCGATCGGGCCGCAGAACGTGCATGTCGTCCTGATGCCCAGCCGGTACTCCTCGGGGCATTCGATCAGCGACGCCGAGGACCTGGTCAAGCGCCAGGGCGTGGCGGCCCGCACGGTGGCCATCCAGCCCATGGTGGACGCCTTCCAGGCCGAGCTGGGCCTGACCGGGCTTGCCGCGGAGAACCTCCAGGCCCGGGTCCGCGGCGTGATCCTCATGGGGCTGTCCAACGCCGAGGGGCACCTGGCCCTGACCACCGGCAACAAGTCTGAGCTGGCCACCGGCTACTCCACCCTCTACGGCGACTCGGCCGGCGGGTTCGGGCCGATCAAGGACGTGCTCAAGACCCTGGTGTGGGATCTGGCGCGGTGGCGGAACGCCGAGGCCGCCGGCCGCGGCGAGACCCCGCCGATCCCGGAGAACTCGATCACCAAGCCGCCCAGCGCGGAGCTGGCTCCCGGCCAGCTGGATTCCGACTCGCTGCCGGACTACCAGGTGCTTGACGCCATCCTCGACGACTATGTGGTCAAGGACCTTGGCGTGGCCGCCCTGATCTCCGCCGGGCACGACCCGGCGCTGGTGGAACGGGTGGTCGCCATGGTGGACCGGGCCGAGTACAAGCGGCGCCAGTACCCGCCCGGGCCCAAGATCACCCCGCGCAACTTCGGCCGGGACCGGCGGCTGCCGATCACGAACCGATGGCGGGAACCTGGCCGGTCCCAGTCCCGCTGAGATCCCTCGCGGCCGAGCGGACGAAGCCCGCCACGGCGCTGGCGTAGTGCAGCGGCTCGTCGGCGTGCACGAAATGGCCCGCGGCGGGGACCTCGAGCACCTCGCTGCGCGGCGCGGACCGGAAGGCGTCCCGCTGCTCGCGGCTGGTCAGCGGGTCACGCCCGCCGACGATCAGCAGCGCGGGGACCTTCAGGCCGGGCAGCAGGTGCTGCACCGGCTCCGCGGCGGCCACGTCCGCGACGATGGCCAGGTGGTGGCGCCGGCTGCCCTCCTCGCCCGCGGCACCGTCGGGCTGCCCGCCGGCCTCGCGGCCGCCGCGGATCTGCGCCAGCCGGGCCCGGGTGCCCGGGTCCGGGACGAAGAATGCCTCCCGGTCCTCGCCGAGGGCACTCAGGGCGGCCAGGTAGGCCTCGCGCAGGCAGTCGGCGGCGCGCTCCCGCTCGGCGGCCGCCAGCGCCGCCTGGGCCGCGGCCACGCGGCCGCGTTCGGTCAGCATCGCGGCGAGGGGCGGCAGTGCGGCGCGGGCGCTGGCCGCCAGGTCCCACACCGGGTTCTCGAAGATCACCGCCGAGGTGTACTGCGGATAGGCGGCCGCGTATCGCAGGGCCAGCCGCCCGCCGAAGGACTGGCCGGCCACCGCCCAGCGCTCGATGCCCAGCGCCTGCCGCACCGCGTCGCAGTCCCCGACCAGGTCGGCGACCGTGAGCCCCCACCCCGCCTCCCCATTCGCCTTTACCGGGAGCGGCGCGCTGCGGTCCACGCCGCGCTGGTCGATGCCGATCAGCCGGACCGACTGGCTGAGCAGGTCCCCCTGGATGGCCATGAAGTCGTGGCAGCCCTGCCCGGGCCCGCCATGCAGGAACAACAGCGCCGGGGCGGCCGGATCGCCACGGATGTCGGCGTAGAGCCCGTGACGGGTTATCTGGCGGCCGTTCGCAACATCATCGTCCATTGGCCCATCATCACGCGCGCCCGGGCCGCGGCCGCCGATGTTCGCGGTCAGCTCAGCATCAGCACCGCGTAGCAGGCGAGCCAGTGCTCCACCACGTAGTCGTCGCCGACCACGTGCGGGAGCGCGGCCCCGGCGTGGGTGCGCGCGGCGGCGATCGCGGGCCCGACGCGCGGGTCCCCCGCGGGCAGCGACTCGGCGATCCGGCGCCAGCACCAGGCGCGGCTGGCGTTCAGCCCGTGCAGGTGCGCGATCTGGCCGTCGGCGGGGTCCGACACCACGGCCGGGGTGAACAGCGCGGCCGGCTCCCCGCCGGCGATCCCGGGCAGGAACATCGACAGCCAGAAGCCGAACTCGGCCGCGGGCAGGATCCTGGCCATCAGC
>Ga0306922_10007609_pt1 | contig 10470 bp, 8 predicted proteins | sample sta12Cox44000082_FD_203758 | JGI IMG/M metagenome (GOLD analysis project Ga0306922, IMG submission 203758) | Lab enrichment of tropical soil microbial communities from Luquillo Experimental Forest, Puerto Rico - statoxic.12C.oxic.44.000.082 (v2)... | ecosystem: Environmental > Terrestrial > Soil...
CAGGGCGGCCCGATGACCGCGAGCTCCTTCTGCGGCCATTTGCCCTTCATCGCCAGCACCTGGGTCTGCGGCCCACAGATCGCCGTCACCTTCTCGAGCAGCTCGGGTAGTGGGGCGAAGGCCCGCGCGAGCACCGTTTCGAAGGGCACGTCGACCTTGAGCGACTCGACCCGAGCATGCAGCACGCTCACGTTGGTGAGTGCCAGCAGCCCGGCCGCGTGCGCCACGAAGCGCACTTTCTTCGCGGTGGAATCGATCAGCGTGAAGTGCCGTTGGGGGTTGCACAGCGCAAGCGGCAGTCCGGGAAAGCCGGCGCCCGTCCCGACATCGGCTATGCGCGCCCCGCTGAGATCCGGATGCACGGCGAGACTGTCGAGCAGGTGGTGGGTCACCATGGCGGCGGGCGAGGTAATTGCGGTGAGGTTGTAGCGGCGGTTCCAGCGCGCGAGCTCCTCGGTGAGCGTGAGGAGCCGTCCAGCATCCTCGCTCGTCAGCCTGACCCCAAGGGTGGCGGCGTCCTGCACCAGGCGCTCGATGGCACTCAAACACAAGCTCCTAGCGCTACGGCGGGCGCGACCGATCATACTTCGCAGACCGTGAGACTGCTGCTGGTAGAGGACGATCCGATGATCGGCGAAGCCATCCGCGCGGGGCTGAAGCGCGAGGGCTTCACCGTCGACTGGGTGCACGATGCCGGCAGCGCCGCACAGGTACTGGGCATCGAGCCCTTCGAGCTGCTGCTGCTCGATCTGGGCCTGCCAGGAAGCGACGGCCTGCAACTGCTCAAGACGCTGCGCGGCCGCGGGGAGTCGCTACCGGTGCTCATCATCACTGCGCGCGATGCGGTGTCGGACCGCGTGGCAGGCCTCGATGCGGGCGCCGATGACTATCTCATCAAGCCCTTCGATCTCGATGAGCTCGCCGCTCGCATCCGCGCACTTCTGCGCCGCAAATTGGGCCGTCCGGCGCCGCTCCTCGAGCACCTCGGCGTGGTGCTCGACCCTGCCGCACGCCGCGCCACTCAGAATGGAGTGGAGGTGGCGCTCTCGCCGCGCGAGTTTGCGCTGCTGCAGCTGCTCATGGAGCGCCCGGGAACGATCCTCTCGCGCGCGCAGCTCGAGGAGCGGCTCTACGGCTGGGGCGAGGAAGTGGAGAGCAACGCCGTGGAGGTTCACATCCACGGGCTGCGCCGCAAGCTCGGGGCGCCGTTCATTCTCACGGTGCGCGGAGTCGGCTACCGCGTGAGACCCTCGGCATGAGCTCTCTGCGGGCACGGCTGCTCGTCTCGCTCCTGGCCGGTGTCGTGCTGGTGGGCGTGGCCGGCGGCTGGATCGTCTACCGCAACGCCCTCGCAGAGGCGGATACCTTCTTCGACTATCACCTGCGCGAGACGGCGCTCATCCTGCGCGATGAGCCGGTCGAATACCTCCTCGCACCGCAGCTGCCGCCGACTAATGCCTCCTACGACTTCGTAGTACAGGTGTGGTCACTCGATGGCGTGCGCGTCTACCTCTCGCGTCCGCACGCAGTGCTGCCCGAGATCACGACGCTCGGCTTCTCAACCGTCCCCAGCAGCGAAGGCCGCTGGCGTGTGTTCGGAGTACAGGCGCCGACACGCGTCATCCAGGTGGCACAGCCGATGAGCGTTCGCGAGCGGCGCGCCGCGGAGCTGGCGCTGCAGACGCTCAAGCCCTTCGCACTGCTGCTGCCGGTGCTGGCGCTCCTGATCTGGATTGCCGTCGGCACTGCGCTCGATCCGCTGCGGCGGCTCACCGCGCAGGTCAAAGCACGCCGCGTCAACGCACTGGATGCACTGCCGGCGGAGCGGCTGCCCGATGAGGTGCAGCCGCTCGTGCTGGCGCTCAACGATCTGCTCGGTCGGCTGCAGGCCGCGCTCGAGCGCGAGCGCGCCTTCATGGCCGATGCGGCCCACGAGCTGCGCACGCCGCTCACGGCGCTTCACCTGCAGATGGGCATGCTCACCCGCGCCAGCGGTGAAGCCGAGCGTGACGCGGCGATGAGCACGCTGTCTGCCGGAGTCGAGCGCGCCATACACCTCGTGGAGCAGATGCTGGCGCTCGCGCGCCAGGAGCCGCGTCCCGACAGGCACGCCGTGCCGGTGCGCCTCGATGAGCTTGCGCGCGAGACCGTCGCCGAGCTGGTGCCGCTCGCGGACGCGGGGCACATCGATCTCGGCGTCGCCGCCGCCGAGGCTGCGATCGTCGCGGGCGATGCGGATGCGCTGCGGACCCTGCTGCGCAACCTCATCGACAATGCGGTGCGCTACAGCCCGCCCGGCGGGCGCGTCGATGTGACCGTCGAAACTACCCCGCAGGGCGCGCGCGCCACGGTGACGGATGACGGGCCTGGCATTCCGCCCGATGAACGCGCGCGTGTTTTCGATCGCTTCTACCGCCGTGCCGGCACGGCACCACCGGGCAGCGGTCTCGGCCTTGCGATCGTGAAGGCCGTCGCCGACGCACACGGCGCCACGTTGAGCCTCGCAGATGGCCCCTCCGGCAAGGGGCTCGCCGCGAGTGTGAGCTTCCCCGCCCGCCGGGCCGGCCTGAGAGGCGTCGGCGACACCCTCCAGGACTAGATTTCGCAGGTGCCTTAGTGGGCCAACTTCTGCAGGAAGCTCGCGGCGGTGAGCAGGTACTCGTCCCGGTTCGCCTTTTTCAGAAACCCGTGCCCCTCGTCCTTGGCCACCAGATACCACACCTCGCCGCCGCCCGAGCGCACGCGCCACACCAGCTGCTCGGACTCGGAGACCGGCACGCGTGGATCGTTCTGCCCGGCCGCCACCAGCAGCGGCCTGCGGATGCGCGTGGCGTTGGAGAGCGGCGAAATGCGCTCGAGGAAGGCGCGCATGTTGGGGTCGCGCTCGTCGCCGTACTCGCTGCGGCGCCAATCGCGCCGGTAGCCCGAAGTGTTGCGCAGGAAAGTGACGAAGTTGCTGATGCCGGCGAGGTCGATGCCGCCCCGCAGCCGGTCACCGTAGGTGACGAGTGCCGCAAGCGTCATGTAGCCGCCGTAGGAGCCGCCCATGACCGCCACGTGCTCACGATCGAATCCCGGCTGCACCCCGATCCACACGAGCAGCGAGCCGATGTCGCGCACCGCGTCCTCGCGCAGCATGCCGTTATCGAGCGCGAGAAAGCTCTTGCCGTATCCGGTTGAGCCGCGCACGTTGGGCGCGACCACCGCATAGCCGAGCTCGTTGACGAGGAACTGCACGAAGGGATCCCATTCCGGGCGGTACTGCGCTTCCGGGCCGCCGTGGATATCGATGACCACCGGCACGGGTCCGCTCGCGAGCGCCGGCCGGTAGACGTAGGCCGACAGGCGGCGCGGATGGCCGGCCACGCGATCCCAGGTCGGAAAGCGCACCAGCTCGGGTGCGACGAAGGTGCTGACATCGAGCGGGCCGGCCTCGCTGCGCGTCCAGCGCGTCACGGCGCTCTTCTCGACCTCGTACACCCACACATCGCGCGGTGCGGTCGGCGAATCGACGGTCATTGCGAGCTTGCGCCCGGTACGGTCGAAACGCGGATTGCCGATGCGGCCTTCGGGCAGCCCGACCGGCTCGAGCGTTTGCTTGCCCTCGCGGTCGAGCACGGAGAGGCGGCTGCGGCCATCCTCGTTCCGCACGTAGGCGATGTAGCGCCCGTCCGCGCTGACATCGAAGTCTTCCACGTCCCAGCTGACATCCGGGGTGACGAGGCGGCTGTCGTGGGTAATGAGGTCCTTGTGCTTCAGCTGCGCGAACTCGCCATCCTCATCGGTCAGCACGTACACGCCGCGGCCCACGGGATCGAACCGCGCCATGCGGATGCCCGCCTTGGCTGGCTTCTGCTCGAGCGGAGTGAGCGAGCCGGTTGCAACATCCGCGAGGTACAGATAGCTCTCGCTGCTCGAGATGTACTTCCACACCAGGAGCTTGGAGTCATCGGGCGACCAGTCGAGCGGATACCACGTGTCAGCGCGGCCACCGACCACGAGCCGCGGCACCCCGCCTGCAGTCACGTCCGCGACGTAGACGTCATAGCTGAGCGAGTCGCGGTCGTTGCCGTAGAACGCGACGTGCTTGCCATCGTGCGCCCACACGATGCTGCCGTGGATGAAGTTGCCCTGCGTCAGCTGGCGGGGCGTGCCGACTCCGGTGTGGTAGTACACCTGCGCGTTGTCATCGCCCGCGTGATCCTTGAGGAATACGAACCCGGTACCGCTCTTGGCGCCGCGCGCCCACTCGATCGCGTCGGGATAGAAGGTGAGCTGCTCGCGCATGCCGAGCGGCGCGCTCACGCGGTGTACCTGCTCGGTATCGCCGAAACGCGTCGACACGAGCAGCGTCCCATCCGCCAGCCAGTCGAGGAAGGTAGCGCCACGCGATTGCTGATAGCGGGCGAGGCGCGCGGCGAACGCGGGATCCGGCGGCGGAATGCCATCGAAGATCAGATTGCCGCGCTCGCGGTGTTGGGCGAACGGCGGCTGCGGGATGAATGCCGCCGGCGCGAATGTTGCCGCGGGTTGCGGCGCGGGTGCGAGGGCGGGCGCCGGCGCGATCGGCGGCGGCGCAGGTGGTTGCGGCGCGGCCGGCTGCGGCGCGGGCGGCTCTGGCGCGGGTGGGAGCGGCAGGGCGGGGGGCGGCATCGCGGGCGCTTCCGTCGCAGCCGGCAGCGGCGCGGACGGTCGCGTTGCGGGCGGCTGCAGCGGCGCCGGCATTTCGGTCGCAGGCTGCTGGGCGAATGCAGCGCCGAGGGCGAGAGCGAGCGCGGTGCACGCGCCGAGTGTCAGTGTGCGCAAAATGCGATCGGTCATACGATTTCGTGGGGTGGTTGTAGCGTACAGGGTACGATGTGTACATGCAGCTGCGCGCGCCACAGAAGCCGACACTCTATCGACATCCGCACGGCATCACCGCGATCGATGCCGAGTATCTCTACCCGGGGCACGCTGCCTCGCACCTGATCGTCGATGACGGGCACGCGGCATTCGTCGATGTGGGAACGAACTCCTCCGTTCCCTACCTGCTCGGCGCGCTCGCCGGGCTCGGGATCGCGCGCACGGCGGTCGATTACCTGCTGCTCACGCACGTGCACCTCGATCACGCGGGCGGCGCCGGAGCCTTGATGCAGGAGCTCCCCAATGCCCGCGCACTGCTGCATCCGCGCGGCGCACCGCACATGATCGATCCGGCGAAGCTCATCGCCGGCTCGGAGGCGGTGTACGGCAAGGAGCGCTTCCGCCGGCTGTACGGGGAGCTGGTGCCGATCGCTGCCGAGCGGGTACGCACGGTGGCGGACGGCGAGCGCGTGGTGCTCGGCGGCCGCACCCTCGAGCTCATCCACACACCCGGCCATGCCCAGCACCACTACGTCGTGGTCGATGCCGCGCACGCCAGCATCTTCAGCGGCGACACCTTCGGTATTTCCTATCGCGCCCTCGACACCGAGAAAGGCGCGTTCATCACCCCCTCCACGGTGCCGACGCAGTTCGATCCCGAGCAGCATCTTGCCTCCATCGACCGCATGCTCGCCTACCGGCCGGAGTCGATATACCTCATGCACTTCAGCCGCGTGACGGACATTCCGCGGCTTGGCGCCTCGCTGAAGGAGCAGATCGTCGAGCTCGCGCGCCTCGCCCGAGCGCATGCCGCCGATGCCGACCCGCCCGCGGGCATCCGCGCCGACATGCTCGCCCTGTGGCGAGACCTCGCGCGCCGTCACGGCTGCGGTCTCTCGGACAGTGAGCTCGAGCATGCGCTCGATGGCGATCTGACGCTCAACACACAGGGACTCATGGCCTGGCTCGCGCGCACGGGCGAGCATGGCAAGTACCGGAGGGTGACGCCGTGAACCACTTCAAGGCATTCCGCATCCACTCCGAAGGCGGCAAGATCGCCGCGCGCTTCGAGGAGCTCGGCCTCAACGATCTGTCCCCCGGGGATGTGGTGATCCGCGTCACCCACTCCGGCATCAACTACAAGGACGCGCTCGCGGCAACCGGGGCCGGCAAGATCCTGCGCCGCTACCCGCTCGTCGGCGGCATCGACTTCGCAGGCGTCGTCGAGTCCTCCACCGATCCCCGCTACAAACCGGGCTCGGCGGTGCTCGTGACCGGTTGTGGACTTTCCGAGACGCACGATGGGGGCTATGCGCAGTTCGCGCGCGTGCCGGGCGACTGGGTGATCCCGATGCCGCCGGGGCTCGATGCGTTCACCGCCATGGCGCTCGGCACTGCGGGCTTCACCGCCGCGCTCGCCATCCACCGCATGGAGCAGAACGGGCAGGAGCCCGCCGGCGGTCCCATCGCGGTCACCGGCGCCTCGGGCGGCGTCGGCAGCATTGCCATCGACATGCTGAGCGCACGCGGCTACCGCGTGGTGGCCGTGAGCGGCAAGGCGGAGGCGGTGCCCTATCTCAAGGAGCTCGGGGCGAGCGAAGTGCTGCTGCGCAAGGATCTCGACTTCGGCTCCCGGCCGCTCGAGAACGCGCGCTTTGGCGGCGCCATCGACAACCTCGGAGGCGACACGCTCACCTGGCTCACGCGCACGGTGGACTTCTGGGGCAACATCGCCAGCATCGGACTCGCCTCGAGCGCCAGCCTCAACACGACCGTAATGCCCTTCATTCTGCGCGGCGTGGCGCTGCTCGGCATCAACTCCTCGGCGACGCGCCGCGAGTGGCGCCTGGCGGTATGGCAGCGCATCGCGAGCGACCTGCGCCCGCGTCATCTCGAGCGCATCGTCACCCGCACCATCACATTCGAGCAGCTGCCGGCGGCCTTTCCCGACTACATCGGCGGCCACAGCACCGGGCGGACGGTGGTGAAGATCGGCTGAGCAGCGCCCGCCCATAGGGCGGATCGGCGCGTATACAATGATCGCTCGCTTCCGAGGTCCACCATGCCTGAAACCTCACCCACTGCCGGCGCGCGCCTGCGGTCCGCTCTGGAGGTCGAACGGCCGCTGCAGGTAGTCGGCACGATCAATGCGTACGCGGCGCTGCTCGCCCAGCGCGCCGGTTTCCGCGCCATTTATCTCTCCGGCGCCGGAGTCGCCAACGCCTCCTTCGGGCTCCCGGACCTCGGTATCACCGGCCTCGGCGATGTGTGCGAGGACGTGCGCCGCATCAGCGGCGCCTGCCCGCTGCCGCTGCTGGTCGATGCCGATACCGGCTTCGGCAGCGCCTTCAACATCGCCCGCACCACGCGCGAGCTGATCCGCGCCGGCGCCGCCGGCATGCATCTCGAGGATCAGGTGTCGGCCAAGCGTTGCGGTCATCGCCCCGGCAAGGCACTGGTGCCTGCGGAGGAAATGGTCGATCGCGTCCGCGCGGCGGTGGATGCGCGCTCCGATCCGACCTTCGTCGTCATGGCGCGCACCGATGCGCACGCGGTGGAGGGACAGGCGGCGGCGCTCGAGCGGGCGGCGGCCTACGTGGCGGCGGGCGCCGACATGATTTTCGCCGAGGCCCTGAAGACCCTCGATGAGTACCGCCAGTTCGCCGCCAGCGTCGGAGTGCCGCTGCTCGCCAACATCACCGAGTTCGGGCAGACGCCGCTTTTCAGCGTGCCGGAGCTGGCGTCCGCGGGAGTGCGCCTGGTGCTCTACCCGCTCTCGGCCTTCCGCGCCGCGGCGCGCGCCCAGCTGCAGGTGTACGGCGCCCTGCGCGCCCAGGGCACGCAGCGCAGCGTGCTCGATCTGATGCAGACGCGCGATCAGCTCTACGACGTGCTGGGCTATCACGAGTATGAGAAGAAGCTCGATGAGCTCTTCGGGAAAGAAAAATCATGAGCGAAGCACGCAGCCCCGCGCCGAAGAAATCGGTCGCCTTGTCGGGCGTCCCCGCGGGCAACACCGCGCTGTGCACCGTGGGGCGCAGCGGCAACGATCTGCATTACCGCGGCTACGACATTCTCGAGATCGCCACCGTGTGCGAGTTCGAGGAGATCGCCTATCTGCTGGTACACGGGAAGCTTCCCAACCGCGCCGAGCTCACCGGGTACAAGACGAAGTTGCAGTCCCTGCGGGGACTCCCGCAGACGGTGCGCGGCGCGCTCGAGCTGCTGCCGGCCTCGAGCCACCCGATGGATGTGCTGCGCACCGGGGTCTCGGTGCTCGGCTGCACCCTGCCCGAGAAGGACGGTCACGATGTCGGCGGCGCGCGCGACATCGCCGACCGGCTGATCGCCGCGCTCGGCTCGATGCTCGTCTACTGGTATCACTTCAGCCAGGCCGGCGAGCGCATCCAGGTCGAGACCGACGATGACTCCGTCGGTGGGCATTTCCTGCACCTGCTGCACCGCCGACCGCCGCCCGCCTCGTGGGTGCGCGCCATGCACACCTCGCTCATCCTCTACGCCGAGCATGAGTTCAATGCCTCGACCTTCACCGCACGCGTCATCGCCGGCACCGGCACCGATATGTATTCCTGCATCACCGGCGCCATCGGTGCGCTGCGCGGGCCCAAGCACGGGGGGGCGAACGAGGCGGCCTTCGAGATCCAGCAGCGCTACGCGACCCCCGAAGCGGCGGCGCGCGACATCCGCGCGCGCGTCGCGAACAAGGAAGTGATCATCGGCTTCGGGCACCCGGTGTACACCCTCGCCGATCCGCGCAACCAGGTGATCAAGGAGGTCGCGGGACAGCTCGCGAAGGAGGCGGGCGATACGACGATGTTCGAGGTGGCGTCCACCATCGAAGCGGTGATGCACGAGACCAAGAACCTGTTCGCCAACCTCGACTGGTTCTCGGCCGTCTCGTATCACATGATGGGTGTGCCGACCGCGATGTTCACGCCGTTGTTCGTGATCGCGCGCACCAGCGGCTGGACGGCGCACGTCATCGAGCAGCGCATCGACGGCAAGATCATCCGCCCGACGGCGAACTACGTAGGCCCCGAGAACCTCAAATTCGTGCCCCTGGCACAACGCCCGTAGCCGGACGGAGCGCCACCGCCATGTCAGCCCACGACAGCAAGTCCACCGAGCGTCCGCCGCCGGATGCGCCGCTCGTCGCGATCGCCGACTACGCACGCAACGCTAAAATCAGGAGCGCGACCGCCTACGACACCGCGCGCTACTGCCTGATGGATACCCTCGCCTGCGGCTTCCAGGCGCTGAAATACCCGGCCTGCCGCAAGCTCCTGGGACCTGTGGTGCCGGGCGCCGTCATGCCCGGTGGCGCGCGCGTGCCGGGCACCTCGTTCGAGCTCGACCCGGTGCAGGCGGCTTTCAACATCGGCGCGATGATCCGCTGGCTCGACTTCAACGACACCTGGCTCGCCGCCGAGTGGGGCCACCCTTCCGACAACCTCGGCGGCATTCTCGCGGTGGCCGACTATCTCGCGCGCCAGGCGGTGATGTCGGGCCGGCCGCCGCTCACGGTGCGCGATCTTCTCACCGCCATGATCAAGGCACACGAGATCCAGGGGGTGCTCGCGCTCGAGAACAGCTTCAACCGCGTGGGTCTCGATCACGTGCTGCTGGTGCGTGTCGCCTCGACCGCGGTCGTGACGAGCCTCCTCGGCGGGACCGAGAGCCAAGTAGTGAATGCGGTGTCCAACGCCTGGATCGACGGCGGGGCGCTGCGCACCTACCGCCACGCGCCGAACACCGGCTCGCGCAAGAGCTGGGCGGCGGGCGATGCCACGAGCCGCGCGGTGCGCCTGGCGCTCATCGCGCTCACGGGCGAGATGGGCTATCCGTCGGCGCTCTCGGCCAAGACCTGGGGATTCAGCGACGTGCTGTTCCGCGGCAAGCCGATCGCGCTGGCGCAGCCCTTCGACAGCTACGTGATGGAGAACGTGCTCTTCAAGATCTCCTACCCGGCCGAGTTCCACGCGCAGACGGCGGTCGAAGCGGCGATGACACTGCACCCGCGTGTCGCCACGCGGCTCGCGGATATCGAGCGCATCGTCATCGAGACCCAGGAGCCGGGCGTGCGCATCATCGACAAGGTGGGCCCGCTCGCGAACCCCGCCGACCGCGATCACTGCATCCAGTACATGGTGGCGGTGCCGCTCATCTTCGGGCGCCTCACGGCGGCGGACTACGAGGACACGGTGGCCGCCGACCCGCGCATCGATGCCCTGCGCGCCCGCACCGAGGTGCGCGAGAACGCCACCTTCACGCGCGAGTACTACGCGGCCGACAAGCGCTATATCGGCAACGCCGTGCAGGTCTTTTTCCGCGGTGGCAGCGCCACGGAGCGCGTGCAGGTCGATTACCCCATCGGTCATCGCCTGCGACGCGCGGAAGGCATGCCGGTGCTCGTGAAGAAGTTCGAAACATCCGTGGATGCTCACTTTGCGGTAAAGCAGGCGGAGCGCATCAAGTCCTTGTTTGCCACACCCAAATCGGTCGATCCCATGCCGGTGAATGAGTTGATGGCGGCGCTGGTGACCAATGGGGTCACCGCTCTCAGCTGAGAGTGCCGTGGCAAATGGTTAGCTATTCAGCTAACCA
>Ga0306922_10007611_pt1 | contig 10468 bp, 9 predicted proteins | sample sta12Cox44000082_FD_203758 | JGI IMG/M metagenome (GOLD analysis project Ga0306922, IMG submission 203758) | Lab enrichment of tropical soil microbial communities from Luquillo Experimental Forest, Puerto Rico - statoxic.12C.oxic.44.000.082 (v2)... | ecosystem: Environmental > Terrestrial > Soil...
CACGATACTTTCACCGTTGGCCGCTGTGGCGGAAGGCTCCAGCCATGGGTGAATGCGATCGATTTTGTTCCAAAGGAACGTCTCCCAGTCGGAAACCAGGTCCTTGACGACCGGCATATTGCGGACCGGGTCGACGGTGACCTCCGGCGTCTTCTGTGTCAGCGACGACACCCGGGTGGTACAGGCAAAGCAGGATTTGCCGTTTGCCCGTATAGTACATTCACCACAGTAACCACGCAGGCAAGAGGCGCGGAAGCCTAGCGTGCCATCGATTTCGTCGCGGATTTTAAGCAGGCCATCGAGTACAGTCGCATCATTCCCGAGTTCCAATTTGTAATCGGAACGGCCCGGCTTCGTCCCTTCCCCAGGTTCCTTGCGATATACTTTGAAGGTTACTTCCATTAGTTATTCTCCATCGGAACTCCTGATTCGCTGGGAAGTATCCGCCACCAGCCGCATCAAGATTATCCAGACTCTATGACTGGTTCGCCGCCGGCTTGATATCGATTCGCGGTGCACCATCCACCTGACTGACTATAGTGTGGCGGTTCCATTGGCTATCGTCGCGCCGCGGAAAATCGCTCCGGTAATGCGCGCCGCGGCTTTCGGTGCGCGCCTGAGCGGCCATGGTAACCAGCTCGGCGAGGTTCAATAACGAGCCGACTTCCAGGTAGCTGGTGAGTTCGGAATTATAGACTCGCGAGCTGTTCCTGAGGCGGATGCGCGCATGGCGCTCCTTGAGCGTCCGTACCTGGTCGAGCGCAGCCTGCAGCGAGGAGTTGTCGCGGACCAGGCCGACTTTATCGTTCATCAGTTTTGCCAGCTCGCCATAAAGCTTTAACGGTGAGTCGGCGCCGGCGGGCGCCGGTCCTGGATCGGTCAACGATGAGAGGCGGCGCTCCTCGTCGTCCCGGCGCGAGCGCAGCGGGTTTTTCCTTTGCTCCGCGCGGGCGTGAGATGCGGCGGCCTCACCCGCCCTTCTGCCGAACACCATAGCTTCGCTAAGTGTATTCCCCGCCAGACGCCCGGCCCCATTGAGGCCGTTGCAGGCACATTCGCCGGCCGCAAAGAGTCCGTTGATTGAAGTGCGGCCGTCTGCGTCAGTCTCAATTCCGCCAATCGAGCGATGAGCCGACGGATAAATCGGTACAATCTGCTTGCTCGCGTCAAGTCCGGCGACCGCGGCCACGAGTTCGCAAGTCTGTGGCAGGCCGGATGCAAGCTTATCCTTACCGAGCGGGCGCAGGTCCAGGAACGCGGACCCGGCGCCATTTTGCAGCGTCTGACAAATCGAACGGGAGAGTTTTTCCCGCGGCTCAAACTTTGCGGCGACAATTGCATCCCCGTTTTGATTGACAATCTCGCCGCCCTCGGCCAGCGCCGCTTCGGTAATCAAAAGCCCCGGTCCTCCCGGGAAAACCGTGGGATGGAATTGGATCATCTCCATATCCATCAGCCGAGCCCCTGCAGAATAAGCCATGCTGTGGCCATCACCGGTCGTTCCAAGCGATGCGGTCGAGGGAAGATAAAGCCGAGTGGAGCCGCCGGTCGCGAAAATAACCGCGCGCGCGGTGAACAGATCGAGGGTGCCGGCTCGAAGGCCTAAAGCAATGACGCCGAGAGAGGCGGCATCGTCAGTTGTCAGCGAGGTCACAAAAGTATCCAGGAAGGCGGGAATTCTCTCTCGCTGAAACTGTTCGTAAACAACTTGCAGAATCACGTGGCCGGTACGATCGTCAGCGAAACAAGTCCGGTTGTGCCGATTTGCACCGAAGCGGCGCCGCGCGAGCAGGCCTTTCGGATCGCGATTAAATGGCGCGCCCATGCGGTCGAGCCAGATTATTTCGTCGCGCGCTTCGGCCGCGAAGGTGTTGACGATCTGCGGATCGCTGAGGTTTTCCCCTACCGCGAGGATGTCCTGCACAAAATCGGCGACCGAATCATCGCTTCCCAACGGGGCATTAAGACCGCCGCCGGCCACCGCCGAGTTGGTGCGCAGCGGATGCACCTTTGTGACCAGGGCCACCGATGCACCGGCGCGCTTCGCGGCGATCGCAGCGCGCAAACCCGCGACGCCTCCGCCGATGATCAAAACATCAAAATCTGGCACCTTGTTCTAACTCCCGATGGCGCGAACTGCGGCCGGTGTCGGAATATTTCTAATCCAACTATGGCCAAACCTTCAAACCGTCTGACGTTGGCGGAAGAGTTGGGCGATCGCTGGCGTCAGGGTTGCCCAGTCGCCGACTAATCCTATATCAGCCCGTTCGAAAATCGAAGCGTCCGGGTCTTCATTGATCGCGACCACGGTGCCGGCACGCTTGATGCCTATCAGGTGGTTGGGTGCGCCGCTGATGCCAATCGCGAAATAGAGCCGCGGCTCGATAGTCTTGCCGGTTAGCCCCACCTGCAATTGACGCGGCATCCAACCCTCGTCGGTCACGCGCCGGGTGGCGCATAAGGCGGCGTCCAGCGCGTGCGCCAGATCCTTCACGCGCTCGATACCATCCGGCCCGCCCACTCCCATGCCGATTCCGACTACGACTTCCGCACCCTCCAACGGCACAATCGTTGGATCGAGAATCGAACGGGAGTTCAAAAGCCGGCTGCGGGCCGGGCTCAGCGACGGATGAACGATTTCTACTTCCGCGGTACGCGAATCGGCCGGCTCGGCCAGCTCCATCACGCCCGAGCGCACCGTCGCCATCTGCGGATAAGTTTTGGAGAGAATCGGCGCCACGATGTTTCCGCCGAAGGCCGGCTTGAGTGCTACCAGCCGGCTCTCACCGTTAAGTTCGAGCCCGATCGCGTCCCCGGTCAGGCCCAGCTTGAGTCTTGCTGCCAGGCGCGGGCCCCAGTCGCGGCCTCGTTCGCTGGCGCAGAGCAGTAAGGCAAACGGAGTACGCTCCCGCACAAGGTTCGCGATCGCCTCGGCGATCGTTTCGGGTGCGTATTGCTCCAACTGTGGATGATCGAGCACCAGGATTCGATCGGCGCCGTAGCCCGCCAACAGCGGCGCGTGCCGTGCGATTGAAGCCGGGAAGCCGACTGCGACAACCGCGCCGCCCAGACTTTGCGCCAGCTTGTCGCCGCTCGACAGTAATTCCAGGCTGCCACGGGTAATTTCGCCTGCCAGATTGGTCTCACAGGCGATCCACACGTCCTTCCCTGGTATTGGCTTGCGCACGACGGGCGCGACGCGAGAACGCTGGGTTGAGCGCGCACTGAGCGCGTTCCTACGTTCGAGTGAGTGGATAAGCTGCCGCGCCGCCTCCAACGCGTCCGAGCTTTCGATAAATTCGCACTGGACCTTCGGTCCTTCCTGTGTCCGGACTTCCTGCACCCAGGTCGGCGAGCCGGCCAGGCCGAAGCACGCCGTATCCGTGTCGAGTTCTGCCGCGCGCACGGCCGTGAGCGGTTTCGATTTCGCTTCCTCGCGCGCCTTGGGCCGGACGCCGATCGGCTTGGCCAGCCTTTCCGCGCAAGTGACAAGCGCGGGCAGCCTGCATTCCACTTCTTCGAGGCCCTCATCACTCTCGCGCTCCGCCCGCAGCATCGCGCCGTCAAGCTGGAGCTTGCAGACACCGGTAACCTGCGGCATCCCCAGCAATTCGGCGATTTCGGGGCCAACCTGCCCGGTCTCGGCATCGAGCGAATATTTGCCGAGCAGGACGAGATCGAACCCCTCGCGTTCGAGCCACAACGCAAGCGCGCGCGCAGTTGCCAGCGTATCGGAGCCGGCAAACGCCCGGTCCTCCAGGTGAACGGCGCGATCGATGCCCATTGCCAGGGCATCTGCCAAGGCCGCGCGGGCCTGCGGCGGCCCCATCGTTGCGACCGTCGTCTCGGCGCCGAATTGCCGCTTCAGCGCGACCGCCTCAGCGATAGCGGTCAGGTCGTAGGCGCCGATGATATTGATCCCGTCGCGCCTGATGGTTTTGGTAACGGGATCGAAATTGGCGTCGTCGACCAACGGAATCTGCTTGATACAAACCGCAACTTTGCGCATCTTTCACCGGCTCATTCGTCGCTTTCGGCTATGCGGAATAGGCTCCAGCACGAAGCTAATCGAGCCCGGAGTGAATCTGCAACTACGATGCTCGCGCCATGACCGAGAAAGGGCCGCGAGATGCTCGCGGTCCGGCGTCCGCAAACCATCAATGCCAAAACCGGTAACACCTTGATGGCCTTTTATGCCATACAAGATCATGTGATGAAGGTTGGCGCCCGGGGCAGTAAATCGCTTCGCGCCTTGATCTTTGCCCCGGCCGCGTTCGCTCGTGATGACCGCCAGGGTTGCCGGAATAATCTTAAGAGGAGAGTGACTATGGCAGAGGGTCGAATTATCTCAGCGGATTCACATTTCGTCGAGCCGCCCAACATGTGGGTCGAGCGCGTCGACAAAAAATTCAAGGAACGCGCGCCTCATACGGAGCGCAACGTGAACGGCAAAGAAGGAGAATTCTTCGTCTGCGAAAATATCAATCCGACTCCGGTGGCGGGGTTTTTCGGCGCCGGAGTGCCGAACGAAAAGGTCGCCGAGCATAACCGCAAGGGATTCGAAGCCGCCCCCGCCAGCGTATGGGACCCGGCGGCACGTCTGAAGGATCAGGACCGCGACGGTGTTCAGGCCGAGGTTATCTACACCTCGATGGGCATGCCGCTCTACGGCCTGGATGATGTCGCGCTCAGAGCTGCCTGCTTCAGCGCTTACAACGACTGGGCGGTCGAGTATTGCAGCCACAATCCGAAACGGCTGCTGCCGCTCGGGCTAGTCACGCTGGAAGACATCGACGCTGCCACCAAGGAGCTGATGCGGATCGCGAAGAAGGGCATGAAGGGCGCGATGATCTGGGCGGAGCCGCCGGATGACCGGCCGTATAGCCATCCCGATTATGACCCTTTCTGGGCCGCCGCGCAGGATATGAACATGCCGCTTTCGCTTCATATTCTGACCGGCCGCAAGGGGATGGGGATCGACTTCTTCAGCAGCAATCTGCTGATTCAGGGCTCGACCCTGCATCATCAGGTGGAGCGTTCAATTGCCGTCTTCACGTTGGGCGGGGTGCTCGAGCGCTTCCCGCGCCTGACGATCGTCTCGGCCGAGAATGACGTTGCCTGGATGGCGTATTTCCTGTGGCGCATGGACATGATCCATGCCCGCCTCGGCGGCCTGGCGCCAACCAAGCTCACGCTCAAGCCGAGTGAGTACGTGAAGCGGCAGGTCTACACGACCTTCATCAATGAGCCGGTCTTCATCTCCGAACTGGATCGTTGGGGCGCGGATAATATCATGTGGTCGTCTGACTATCCGCATCTCGCGGCGACCTTCCCCCGTTCACAGGAGTTCGTCGAGAAAACGTTCAGTGGTTTGCCCGCCGAGCAGCGCCGTAAAATAGTGCACGATACCGCCGCGCGCGTTTACGGCATCGCCGACTAATATCGCCGTAAAAGCAAGGGGCTGCGTCAAACGCAGCCCCCGGCGTACTCACTGCCGATGCGACCAGGCCCGAAAATGAAACGGGCACAGTCGATCCCTTCTTCTTTCAAATCGCACTCGGCGTATCGACGATTTATCTGGTTACGATGATGCTTACATTCGTGCTGTCCGGCCTTCTTTCACGTAGGCGCGGGCGGCCGCGGATGGAAACCCCTCGAAGCGATGCAGAACTCGGCCTTCTATCTCGGTCCCCTTCAAGGCCTCACAACCGCTGCGCTCGGGGTCTTTTTTCGAAAGCAGGAGTGACTCGCACGGCGCACTGGTTTTGTGAGTTCGGTCGCAGCCTAATGGAGCGGATTTCCCGCTATGGTAACTTCGTGTTATAGATCCGCGGCCTTACAAGTTAAAAGGGATTCTTCCGAAGAAACGCGGACCTTGTAAGAGTAGCAGTGAAAGGCCGTCAGGTGTTCTAGCGCAGAGCGGCTGTTAGGCGAGGGCAATGTCGACAGAAGCTGAAATCCGATCAGAAATCGAAACCATGGACCGGCGCGAGGCCGATGCGATGCTGCGCGCCGACATTTCGGCCTTGGAATCAATTTGGGACGAAAAACTCATTGCCTACTCCAGTGCAAAGCTCTTCGCCGGGAAGCGGGACTTGCTCGACTATATAAAAAAAGGAGGCTTGCGTTTGAAGTCCCATTCGCGGCGCACGCTTGAGATCGTCTTCGACGGCAATGAAGCGATAAGCATCGGCCTGGAAAACTCCGAAATGGAGGTCGCCGGCGCCGGCACGCGATTGAGGTGCAGCTACATGAACGTGTGGACGAGGCGGGCGGACGGCTGGAAGCTGCGCGCCCGCTACGTCGGCGAGGTTTCGGGGACGACGGCTGCTTCCTCGCCAAAAAAGTGATATTCTGCTTTAATGCGGCCCGCGTGCCAGGCGTTGTTGCTCGGTCTGGACGATCGCCGCTGCGATCTGGCCCGTGAGTTCGCCGACCTCTTCACTGAGCGCAGCAGCTGCCGCATCCCCCGTAAGAGAACTCAACGGACGACTCAATTGCATGTCACGGGTAGCTAGTACCTGATCACTTTGCGTTCTCAGATCCCATCGAGCAACAAGCTGGGCATTGCGGCTGGTATCAGCTTCGAAGCGTTGAACCTCGACATGCACTATGTAGTCTAGTTTGCTTCCCGGATACCACGGATACTGCAGTATATTCGTGGCGCCCAACATATTAGTGAGATCGTTCGCCAGTACATGACAAAAGTTATCGGCCAGAGGTTCGGCCCAGCGATCGGTCTGCGACAAATCGAATCCATTCGGCGAGGTGCGGATCACCAGCTCCGGGCGATCGAGATACTGGGGTAATTGAACCGGCCCGAGGCCAATCGCGATAGATGCCAGGTTCGGACTGCCAGCCGACTGCTCGCCGCCCGCAGCGCTGGGTGTGGTGGCAGCCAACATGATAAAGCGGGTGTGGTCCTGCTTCGGCGTCAACACGGAGCATCCGCCGCAGACCAGGGCAACGGCGATCGCAAGGACGGGTGCCTCGCTGCGGGAGCGGAGGAAAGTGCCGCACGCACGCATCGCCGAGCAATTCATCAGGCGAGCTGCCGGTTTCCTGTCGCGCGCTCGCCGCACATCCTGATCTGATCTATCCCCGCGCTGGCGGCGCAACATTATTGATTGCCGTAATAGCGGCCGCGCACGATCGCGCTCGGATTACGTTGCAGGTAGTCGCCCAGTTCCCTGAGCGAGCGCGCCGCCGCACTGACATTTTCAAGTGCTTGATCAGCGCGATAAACCAGCGGCGAATCGGGCTGTAGCCCGGCGCGAATATGGTCGAGGGCTGCCTCTGCTTTTTGCACTGCAACATCGATATCGTGGGCCCCTTTTTCTATGCTCGCCGCCATCGGCCCGACCTGGCGGTCGACATGTTCGGTCAAGTCGCGGATGCTCTGCGCGGTATCGCCGAGGCTGGTTGCAGTTTGGTTGAGCGACAGTAGTGCGGATTTGATCTCGGGCGAACGCGCGAGGTCGCCGAACGCGGCGAGGGTCTGGTTGGCGTTGGTAACCAGTTGGTCGAGCTGGATTTTGTCCAACTGCGAGATAATCTTGGCTGCAGCCGACTGCGCCTGCTCGAAGGTTGTCTTCAGCGTCGGAATCTCCTGGGGTGCGGAGTCGCGCGGCATCGCGTAATTCTCCGGAGCGCCCGGGTGCATATCGAGGTCGATATACAAGATCCCGGTGACGAAGCTTTCCATCGCCAATTGCGCCCGCAGTCCCTGCTGCACCGCGCGGCGCACGTCCTGGCTGATAGTGAGCCCGCTGACACTACGAGTTATCCGGCTTTCGTCTATTTCAATCAGCACCGGGATCTGAATCTCCCTTTCGCTGGCGGCGACACTCTCCAGGCCGATATTGAGCCGAAGCTGGATATCGGTGACCGAGCCGATCGTGACCCCTTTTATTTTCACGGGCGCGCCGACCCGCAGACCGTTGACGTTCCCCCGGAATACCAGGATGAAAGGATGGGTTTTGAGGAACAAACGGCCCGACCCCAGCACCCCCACTGCGGCTATCGCCAGCGCTGCGGCGCCGAGCACAAAAGCTCCCACCAGCCGCGCACTCGCCCGTGTCTTCATAAGCGCCCTCCACCCGCAAGCTCGGAGCCGCCCCGGGTCAGGAACCGGCGGACTCGCGGATTATCGGTGTGCGCGAGCAGCTCCTTTGGATTGCCGCGGGCGCCGATAGTATGGGTTTCGATGTCGAGAAATATGCAATTGTCGCCAATCGTGAAGATGGTGGCCAATTCGTGCGTTACCACCACGGCAGTTGCACCCAGGCTCGCACGCAGTTCAAGAATCAGGTCGTCGAGCATGCGCGAAGTGGTCGGGTCCAGTCCGCCCGTCGGCTCATCGAAGAACAGGATTGCGGGATCGAGCGCTATCGCACGCGCCACACCGGCCCGCTTTTGCATACCGCCGCTGATTTCATTCGGGTAGTAATCTTCGAACCCCTTGAGTCCAACCAACGCCAGCTTCAAGCCGGCGATCTCACGGATCTCCGGTGGACTCAAATCGGTAAATTCCGCTAGCGGCAGGCCAACGTTCTCCGCCAGTGTCATCGAACTCCATAACGCACTGCTCTGATAGAGCACGCCAAAACCGTGCATCATCGCCTCGCGGGTTTCGACATCCGCTCGCGTGAAATTGACCCCCCGGTAAATGATTTCACCGGCCGCCGGTTCCTGCAGTCCTACTAGATGGCGCATCAAGGTGCTTTTGCCGCATCCCGACCCGCCCATTACGACGAAGATTTCATGCTGGCGGACGGCGAAGTTCAGATCGTGCATCACTACCTTGCTGCCGAAGGCCATCGTCAGGCCGCGCACTTCGATCTCAACGCCATCGTCTCCACCGGCGCCGTGATTGCTCGATTCATTCATCTCAGTTGCGGCTCAAAGGGCTGACTCTCAGATGCCCAGGATGTTGAACATCACGGCGAAGATTCCACAGGCAACGACAATCATAACGATTGCGCTGACCACTGCCGCAGTCGCGGCATCGCCCACCGCCGACGAACTCTGTCCGCATTGAAGGCCTTGGTAGCAGCCTGCGATTGCAATCAGCACGCCATAGACGGTGCTCTTGACCAGGCCGCCGGTCAGCGCAGTGAGCGTGACTGCTGCAATGGTTTGCTGCAAGTAGCTGTGGAGGGTGAGGCCAAGCAGGACCACGCCCACTGTCGCACCGCCCAAAATGCCGACGAAATCCGCATAGAGGCACAGCAACGGCATCATCAATACCAGCCCGATAAGGCGGGGCACGACCAGGAACTCGATTGGTGAGATGCCCATTGTCGCCAGCGCGTCGATCTCCTGGGTTACCTTCATCGAGCCCAGCTTCGCAGCGAATTCGGCGCCGGTTCGCCCGGACATGATAATACCGGTCATCATCGCGCCCATCTCGCGCACGATCGCGATGCCGACCAGGTCGGCGACATAGATCGAGGCACCGAACCGCTGAAGCTGCACCGCGCCCATAAAGGCCATGATAATCCCGACCAGATAACTAATCAGCGTGACTATGCCGAGCGCATTTGCACCCGCACGCTGCAACACCTCAATCAAATCAATATGGCGGAAACGCGCTCGGCCGAGCGTTGCGGCGCCCAACGACAGGGCCACGCTGCCGATGAAGTCAACGTAGCCGCCGAGAGCGGCCAGACCGGCAACGATGCTACTTTCGGCGCGCGCCAGCGGCGACTCGGGGACGGCGGCGCTTGCCTCGGAAGAATCGGGATTGGCCTCGGCGAGATCAATCAGCCGGTTTAGCCCTTCAGGCAGGCGGCTGCGGTCAAGCGCAATTCGCCGGGTGCGGCAGCTTTGCGCGAGGCCACTCAGAAAGTTGACGACGCTGCTGTCCCATCCCGTGAGCGCGCCCACTTCGACCACGATCCGCTGCGGGATCGGGGGCAAAGCCAGTTCGGGCTCGAGCGCCCGGGCGGTTGGCATTCCGTGATGAAGCCGCCAGACCCCCGACAGCTCGATCGTCGCGCAGTTCGGATCGGTCTTATCGACGTGCAGTCCTGTGCTTTCGGCTTCCCTGGCTCGCGCGGTGAGCCACCGCGCCTTGGGCTTCAATCTCGAGGCCATTGTGGTGGGCGCAGTCAATCACGACTATTCGGCGCCGGCGCCTTTCGCCCGAGGGTAATGACTATATCAGCCGCGGGTAGGGAACACAGCCACGCCCGCGACGGGCACGATTGACGATGCGGCGCCGGGGCAGCGCCGCTCGCACAGGCGCTGAAGGTGCCCGTGCTCAACGCCCAACTCGAGCGCGATCGGCGCCTGGTCCTCTGCTACCTTTCCTGGTCTTTGGGGCTGGTAATGGCGCAGCGCCGTCGGCAGGAGGTTCACTTGTGAGCGAACTTGTTCTCGCAGTTATTACCGAATGTGAAAGAGTACAGTGACACTCCAGGTGATGGCGTCGACAAGACGAGCGTATGCTCGCCGAATTCCGGAT
>Ga0306922_10007613_pt1 | contig 10466 bp, 7 predicted proteins | sample sta12Cox44000082_FD_203758 | JGI IMG/M metagenome (GOLD analysis project Ga0306922, IMG submission 203758) | Lab enrichment of tropical soil microbial communities from Luquillo Experimental Forest, Puerto Rico - statoxic.12C.oxic.44.000.082 (v2)... | ecosystem: Environmental > Terrestrial > Soil...
TGTGCATGTACCCGATCTACAGCTACGGCAGCGCGGCGCAGAAGGAGCGCTGGCTGCCGGCGATGGCCGAGGGCCGCGTGATCGGCTGCTTCGGGCTGACCGAGCCCGACTACGGCTCGAATCCCGGCGGCATGCTCACCCGCGCGCTGCGCAAGGGCGACCAGTGGGTGCTGAACGGCACCAAGCGCTGGATCACCAACGGCACGGTCGCCGACATCGCCATCGTGTGGGCGCGCACCGACGACGAGATCCAGGGCTTCATCGTCGAGCGCGGCATGCGCGGCTTCGAGGCGCGTGACATGAAGGGCAAGTTCTCGCTGCGCGCGTCGATCACGAGCGAGCTGTTCCTCTCCGACGTCACCGTGCCCGAGGCGAACCGTTTGCCGGGCGTGAAAGGCCTGAAGGGGCCGCTCGGCTGCCTGACCCAGGCGCGCTACGGCATCGCCTGGGGAGCGATCGGCGCGGCGCAGGCGTGCTTCTCCGAGGCGCTGCGCTACGCGAAGGAGCGGATCGTGTTCGACCGCCCGCTCGCGTCGCTGCAGATCCCGCAGCAGAAGCTGGCCTTCATGGCCACCGAGATCACCAAGGCGCAGCTCCTCTGCCTGCAGCTCGGCCGGCTGAAGGACGCCGGCAAGCTCCAACACGCCATGGTGTCGATGGCCAAGATGAACAACGTCGACGTGGCGCTGCAGATCGCGCGGCTGGCCCGCGACATGCTGGGCGCGAACGGCATCGTCGACGACTACTGCTCGATGCGGCACATGGTGAACCTGGAGACCGTGCGCACCTACGAGGGCACGCACGACATCCACACGCTGATCCTGGGCAAGGAGCTGACGGGGCTCGACGCGATCGCCCACTAGCTGCGGGGGAGTGCAAGCGGAGCGCGCAGCGAGGCGGAGCCGAGCGTAGGCGCCAGGCCGAGGCCGTCCTCGGCCGTACGGCGCTCAGGTACAATGCGGCTCCCGTGACCGCCGCGCCGCAGAACCCCGAGATCCGCCTGCTCGACGGATCGTTCTATCTCGGCCAGCCGCTCGAGCACTACGCCTGGCTGCGCCGACACGCGCCGGTGTACTGGGACGAGAGCGGCGGGCTGTGGGCGGTGTCGCGCCACGAAGACGTGATGGCGGTGTCGAAGAGCCCGGAGCTGTTCTGCTCGCGCATGAGCTCGCGGCCCGACGCGCCGCCGATCCCGTCGATGATCAACCTCGACGACCCGCAGCACCGCCGCCGCCGCAACCTGGTGAACAAAGGCTTCACGCCGCGCCGGGTCGAGGACCACGAAGCCAAGGTGCGCGCGATCTGCCGCGAGCTGATCGCGGCGGTCGCCGAGAAGGGCCGCTGCGAGTTCGTGCGCGAGATCGCGGCGCCGCTGCCGATGATCATCATCGGCGACCTGCTCGGCGTCGCGCCCGAGGACCGCGGCAAGCTGCTGCGCTGGTCCGACGACCTGATCGCCGGCACCGACGCCGCCGCGCCGCCCGCGGTGAAGCTCGCGATGATGACCGCGGCCACCGAGTACATCCAGTACGCGCAGCGGGTGATTGCCGACCGGCGCGCGAAGCCGCCCGGCGACGACCTGATGAGCGTGTTGGTGCACGCCGAGATCGACGGCGAGCGGCTCGGCGACGACGAGCTGATCCAGGAGAGCCTGTTGATCCTGGTCGGCGGCGACGAGACCACGCGCCACGTGATCAGCGGCGGCATGCTCGCGCTGATCCGCCACCCCGAGGCGCGCCGCGCGCTCGCCGCGAACCCGGCCGCCATTTCCACCGCGGTCGAGGAGATGCTGCGCTGGGTCACACCGATCAAGAACATGAACCGAACCGCCACCGCCGACACGGAGCTCCGCGGCACCAAGATCCGCGCCGGCGAGAAGGTGCTGCTGCTGTACGAAGCGGCGAACCGCGACGAGCGCGTGTTCCCGGAGCCCGACCGCTTCGACGTGGCGCGCACGCCGAACGACCACGTCGCGTTCGGCGGCTACGGCGCGCACTTCTGCCTGGGCGCGAGCCTGGCGCGGCTCGAGCTGCGCATCATGTTCGAGGAGCTGCTCGCGCGGCTGCCCGACATCGCGCTCGACGGCGACGCGCCGCCGCGGCTGCGGCCGTCCAACTTCATCGTCGGCATCGAGCACATGCCGGTCGTGTTCACTCCGAGGAGGGGCTGATGCCGGACCTGTCGGGCAAGGTGGCGTTCGTGACCGCGGGCGCGACCGGCATCGGCTTCGCCTGCGCGAAGGCGATCGCCGACGCCGGCGGTCAGGTAATGATCTGCGCCCGCCGCGAGGACACGCTGCGCGACGCCGTCGCGAAGCTCGGCAAGCGCGCGGACTGGGTGCAGTGCGACGTCACCGACGACGCGTCGGTGGACGCCGCGATCGCCGCTACGCGCCAGCGCTTCGGCGGCCTGCAGCTCGCCGTGAACTCGGCGGGCACCGGCACCGCGGGGCCGCTCCTGCGCACCAGGACCGCGGAGTTCCAGCGCGTGCTCGACACCAACCTGACGGGCGCGTTCCGCTGCCTGCGCGCCGAGGCGCAGGCGATGCAGGAGACCGGCGGCAGCATCGTGAACGTGTCGTCGATCGCGGGCGCGCTCACGCACCCGTGGATGGCGCCGTACTGCGTGTCCAAGGCCGGCCTCGACATGCTGACGCGCTGCGCCGCGGACGAGCTCGGCGCGCAGCGCATCCGCGTGAACTCGGTGCTGCCTGGCGTCACGCGCACGCCGCTCGCCGCCGCGCTGTCCGAAGTCCCGGTCGCGCGCGACGAGTACCTGTCGCTGATGCCGATCTCGCGCGTGGGCGAGCCCGAGGACGTGGCGCGGCTGGTGCTGTTCCTGCTCTCCGACGATGCGAGCTGGATCACCGGCCAGCTGATCCCGGTCGACGGCGGCCACACCGTGCGCAAGGGGCCGAACCTGGTGCCGCTGTTCGAGCGATTCATCCCCCGCGAATAGCCCGGCTCGCGTAGGATCCCGCCCGTGACGCGGATGCCGCTCTTCACCAAGATCTCCTACGGCATCGGCCAGGCCGGCGAGGGCATCAAGAACAGCGCCTTCGAAGCGTTCCTGTTCTTCTACTACAACCAGGCGCTCCACCTGTCCGCGACCAAGGCCGGCATCGCCACGTTCGTGGCGCTCGCGGTCGACGCGGTCTTCGATCCGCTGGTCGGATCGGTGTCCGACTCGCTGCGTTCGGCCTGGGGACGCCGCCACCCCTTCATGTACGCGGGCGCGGTGCCGTTCGGGCTGATGTTCTACTTCCTGTTCGCCCCGCCCGCGGGCCTGTCCGAGAACGGGCTGTTCCTGTGGCTGATCGGCTTCGCCGTGGCGGTGCGCATGGCGATGGCGGTCTATCTCATCCCGCACAACGCGCTCGGCGCGGAGCTGTCGGCCGACTACCACGAGCGCACCTCGATTGGGAGCTGGCGACTCCTGCTCGGGTTCGCGGGCGGCTTCGCGTCTACGGTGACCGGCTACACGTACTTCCTCCGCGACACGCCTGAGATCCCGTACGGGCTGGGGCACGCGGCGGCCTATCCGCCCTACGCGAGGTTCTTCGCCGTGATCGCGAGCGTGGTGGTGCTGTGGTCGGCCCTCGGCACTCACTCGCGCATCTCGCAGCTCGTCGCGCCCGCGAAGCTGCACGAGCGCTTCAGCCCTTGGCGGCTCTTCCGCGAGCTGCTGGACTCGCTGCGCAGCCCCTCGTTCCGCGCGCTGTTCGTGGGCACGCTCGTGTTCTTCGTGACGCGCGGCGTACAGACGACGCTCGGCACGTACATGGGTGTGCACTTCTGGGAGATCTCCAGCAAGCAGATCGGGTCGCTGCAAGTGCCAGCGTTCGCGGGGCTGATCGTCGGGCTCGGCTTCTTCACCTGGCTGTCGCGCCGCCTCGACAAGAAGCCGACCTTCATGCTGGGCGTCTTGATCTTCTCGGTGTTCGTGGTGGCGGGGCCGGTGCTGAAGCTCTTGGGCTTCTGGCCGCCGCGCGCGGACGAGGGGCTCTATCTCGGCCTGCTGGCCGCGCTGAACTTCGTGGCCAGCCTCGGCGCCGCGGCGGGGCTCGTCACCGCCACGTCGATGATGGCCGACCTCACCGACGAGCACGAGCTCGACACCGGCCGGCGCCAGGAGGGCATCTTCTTCGGCGCGCTGGCCTTCTCGGGCAAGGCGTCGACCGGTCTGGGCCACGCGCTGGCGGGCCTGGCGCTCGACTGGATCGGCTTCCCCGAGAACGCGCAGCCCGGCACGGTGTCTCCCGACGTGGTGCACCACCTGGGCATGATCTACGGCCCGGGCACGATCCTGGTGCTGGTGCTCGGCGTGGCGTACTTCGCGCGCTACAAGCTCACCGCGACGCAGGTGGCCGAGATCCAGAAGGTGCTCGAGCAGCGGCGCACTCAGCTCGAGCCGGTCGTCGCTCCGAGCAAGATCTCCACCGGCTTCGGCGACTCGTAGGGCCGGCGCTCGATGTCCGCGCAGGCGGCCTTCGGGTCGAGCCGCGGCACCGGCTGCACGTCGCGGCAGTAGACGTAGGCGCAGGCGCAGTAGTCGTCGACGCGCTCCGCGATGCCGTGCGCGTGCACGCGCGGGTTGTCGCGCGACCAGCCGGCGCCAGCTGCGGGGTTCTGGCGCTCGATCGCCTCGAGCTCCGCAGCCGGCGTGTCGAGCGGGATGGCCGCGTAGCCGATCTGCTGGATGGTCACGCGCAGCTCGCGCTGGAAGATCACCGGATCGGGCACGTGCCAGCGGTAGAAGCTCACGAAGTCGGGCACCGGTCCCGACTCCGGCGCGCGCAGGTCGAGCGGCACGCCGCCGTAGAGCGCGAAGTGCGCGCCCATCCCCCAGGCGCTGCCGACGTAGTCCTCGAGCCCGGTGCCGCAGATGGTGGGGAAAGCGCCGTCGCCGTCGAGGTAGATCTTGAGCTCGCCCTCGCCGTACCAGCCGAAGTGCTTCTGCGGCAGCGTGCGGATGCCGACGTTGCAGCCGAGGAAGCGGCCGGGCCCGCGGAAGCCGTCGGCGATGGTGAAGTCGCGCCGCAGCAGCGTCGGGTTCTCGCGCCGGAACGACACGTGCAGCAGCCCGGTCTCGGCGGAGTGCGCGCGCTCGAGCGTGTAGTCGAGCTGGTAGTACAGGATCGTCGGGCGCGGCGAGTGATTCAGGGCCTCGACGCGGATGCGCCGCCGGAACGGCAGCGGCAGGTAGGCGTTGAAGCCGCGGCCCTCCTGCGCGGCGAAGAGCGCCGAGGTGTAGGCCGCGGGGCGGCCGTGCGGCAGCCCGAAGAAGTCGAGCGCCGGCACCGAGATCGAGGGCGCGTCGCTGCCGTCGTAAAACACCTCGAGCACGAGCGCGCGCATGCGCTCGGGGCGCATCGGCGGGAAGGTCATCCAGACGTGCCGGATCGTGCCCGGCCCTTCGAGGTCCGCGAGCAGCACGCGTTCGCCCGGCTCGATCCGCCGCGCGGGCGAGCCCTTGCGGCCGCCGTGTGACTGGCCGCCTGCGCCGCGCTCGCCCGTCGGGTTCTCGAAGGTCACGGCGCGCGAGTCGAGCGACAGGTCGATCTTGGACGGATCCAGGTCGAGCATCGCGCGACTCTACCGCGAACCGTGGTAGCGTGTCGCCATGAAGACCTTCGTCCGCGACGGCGTCCGCATCGCCTACGTAGAGGACGGCACCGGCGCCGAGCCGATCGTGTTCGTGCACGGCTGGTGCTGCAACAACCGCTACTTCGGTCCGCAGCTCGCGCACTTCTCGGCGCGACACCGGGTGGTGGCGCTCGACCAGCGCGGCTTCGGCGCGAGCGACAAGCCACAGCAGAAGTACACGATCGAGGGCTTCGCCGACGACGTGGCCGCGCTGTGCCGCGAGCTCGGGCTCGAGCGCCCGGCGCTGGTCGGCCACAGCATGGGCGGGGCGATCGTGCTGGCCGTGGCTGCGCGCCATCCCGCGCTGCCCCGCGCGATCGCGCTCTGCGATCCCGCGGTGGTGCTGCCGCCGTTCGTGCGCGACACGCTGGGCCCGTTCGTCCAGGCGCTGGCGACGCCGGGCTACCGCGAGGTCGCGGCGCAGTTCACCGAGCAGAGGCTCTTCGGCGCGTCCGACGACCCCGCGCGCCGTGCGCGCATCGTGGCCGAGATGTGCGAGACCCCGCAGCACGTGATGCACTCCGCGTTCGAGAGCCTCGCCGCCTTCGACAGCGACGCTGCCGCACGCGCCTGCCGCGTGCCGGTGCTGCTAATCGACGCCGAGGTCGGCCTGCCCGACCGCGCGCGCTTCAAGGAGCTCTGCCCGCAGCTCGTCTGCGCGCAGACCGCGGGCGCGGGCCACTTCCACCAGCTCGAAGTCCCCGACCAGGTGAACGCGATGCTGGAGCGCTTCTTCTACACCAATCGGTGACGCGCGGTCTCGTCGCGGTGCTTGCGCAGGTACGCCATGAACGGCGTGCCGCCCGTGCCGACGCCCGTGGGGTTCGCGCCGCCCGACGGCCGCTGCTGGTGGATGTAGCGGGCCGCGTAGTCCAGGTGGGTCGAGCGGAACGCCTCGAGCCAGCGCACGCACTCGTCGTAGGCCGCCTGCACGTGGCGGTCGCCCGAGGCGATCGCGGCCACGCGGATGCTCGGCGCGGCCTCGACCGCCGCCACGAACTCGCGATGGCCCGGCGGCATGTAGTCGCGCATCTCCGCCAGGTAGGCGCGCAGCGGGTCTCCGGCGTGCTCCACCCCCAGCGCCGCGTCGAGCGCGGGCACGATGCCGCTCTGCGCGCCGGTCTCGCCGCGCAGCCGCTGCGGCCGGCCGGCGAACGCCGCGACCCCCTCGTACACCACGCCCTCGGGCAGGAGCGGGTGGTCCTTCCAGCCGTGGATGTACGGGCGCACGCGCTGGTAGTACACGTACGGGTCGCAGAGCTCCGGCATCCGGCCGAGACTCTGGCAGAGTGACTCGATGCCGTCGGCGATCCCCGCGAGCCGATCGGACAGCCGGCCCCAGTCACGCGCCTCGGCCGCGGCGCAGGCCGGGCCCAACGCAGCGATCACCTGCGCGGCGCGCGCCTCGATCTCGAGATGCACGAGGATGAACCAGTCCTCGTCCGCGCCGCCCAGGAAGTTCTGCAGGATCGCCAGGTTCCCGAGCTCGAGCGGTCCCTCGGGGTCGAGCCGGCGCCAGTTGTCGAGCGCGTACGACGCATAGGACAGGACGGGCGGCCGTCCGAGCCGCGCCGCCACCGCGCACCACGGCACGGCCACGGACTCCGGAATGCGATCTTCCGGCTGCGCGCCGCCCCAGACCCAGGCGTGCCCGAAGTACGACAGGAGCATCATCGCGCGCCGCAGCGTCCCGTCCCCGGACAGCGCCGAGACGTCGAGCGTCGGCAGCGCGCGCAGCGCGGCGTGCACGCGGCCCGCCGCAAGGAGCTTTGGCAGGTCGGCCGCCAGCTCGTCCCAGCGGTGAAAGGCCGTCGGCAGGGCCCGGGCCGGGTCCTGCAGCGGCAGGAAGCCGCGCTCGGGCGAGAGGTCGAAGCGCTTCAGGTCGGATAGGCCGCTCATCGCGTTCTCCTCGCAGGCCGCACCCGATTCCTTCGGGACGCGCCGGGATGCCCTGGAGTGCTGCGTGTGGCGGAGGAAGCGCTTCGGTCCGCGGGGGACACTCGGGTATCCTTGCGTCATGAGCGCCCTCGCCCGCGTCCGCGCCTGGCTCTCGCGTCGCCCCTCGGGCGAGACGAGCCGCGACGGGCTGCGCGTCGCACAGACCGTGCAGCTGGTGTCGCTGGTGTACTGCGTGGTGTCGCTCGCCGCGATCGGCGCGATCTTCCTCGCCTTCCCCGATCCGCTCTGGCGCGCCGCCATCGCCGGCGTGTGTCTCTTCTTCAACGCGCTCGCATGGGGTCTCGTCCAGGCGCGGCAGGTGCGCGCGGGCGCGTGGGTGCTCGTGCTGAGCAGCTGGCTCTGCCTGCTCTACACGGTCGCGAGGACACAGGGCGGCTCGATCGTCGCGCAGTCCGGCCTGGTGCTCTCGGTCTGCTCGGCCGGCCTGTTGCTCGGCGCGCGCGAGGCGTTCGCGCTCGCGCTCCTGTCGGCGCTCGCAGGGCCGGTCCTCGGCGCGAACCTCTCCGAGGTCGAAGTGGTGCGCGACAGCGATCACTTCGCGACCGGTCTGTGGCTGATGCAGGCGGCGCTCTTCGGCAGCGCGGCGGGCCTGGTCTCGATCACGGCGAGACATGCGGAGTCGGCGGTGCGCCGCGCGCGCCGGAGCGAGAGCCGCTTCCGCGCGCTCGCGGACAACATCGGCGACATGGTGATCGAGTTCGACTCCGCCGATCGCTTCTCCTACGTGAACCGGTTCTTTCTGGAGCGCCGTGGCATGAACTCGATCGAGGAGCTGCGCGACAAGCGGCTCGGCTTCACGCTCCACCCCGACGACCGGGAGCGCGCGGCTGCGGCGATCCGGCGCGTGCGCGACGCAGGTGGCACCGGCACGCTCGCGACGCGGGTCGTCACCGCCGACGGGCAGATCGCGCACGTGGACGTGACTGCGGGCGGCATCGTCTATCCGAACGGCGAGCGCCGCGTCGTCTGCGTGGCCCGCGACGTCAGCGTGCAGCGCGGGGTCGAGGACGCGCTGCGCGACAGCGAGGAGCGCTACCGGCTGCTGGCCGAGAACGCGCCCGACGAGATCGTCGAGCACGACTCGACCGGTCGCATCATCTACGCCAACGCGGCGGCGCGCGAGAACGGGCTGCCCGACGCCGACCGCGAGAACTTCGGCAGCTGGAACCACCCCGACGACGTGGAGATGTGCAAGAAGGCCTTCGAGGACGCGATGACGTTCGGCCGCACCGGCCGGCTGGTGCACCGGCTGCGCAACAAGGACGGCGGCTACCGCTGGGTGTCGTCGTCGGGCGCGCCTTACCGCACCTCGAAGGGCGAGATGCACATGGTCGGGCAGAGCCGCGACATCACCCAGGAGATCGCGCTGCAGGAGCAGCTGCGCCAGGCACAGAAGATGGAGGCGATCGGCCGGCTCGCGGGCGGCGTCGCCCACGACTTCAACAACCTGCTCACCGTGATCGGCGGCTACGCCGGGCTGCTCGAGCAGTCGGGCGCGGCCGATCCCTCGGTGCGCGAGGCCGCCGACGAGATCACCGCGGCCGCGGACCGCGCGGCGGGACTCACGCGCCAGCTGCTCGCTCTGTCGCGCCGCCAGCTCGCGACGCCGAAGGCCGTCGACGTGAACGCGCTGATCACCGGGCTCGAGCCGATGCTGCGGCGCACGCTCCCCGAAAGCATCGAGATCGAGCTCTCGCTCGACGCGAGCCTGCCGGCGGTCGAGGCCGATCCCTCGCAGCTCGACCAGGTGCTGCTGAACCTGTCGCTGAACGCGCGCGACGCCATGCCCCAGCGCGGACACCTGCGCATCGAGACCCGGCGAGGCATCGGCGGGCGGCTGGTGCACCTGGTGGTCTCCGACACCGGCGTGGGCATGAGCGAGGCGACGCGGCTGCGCGCGTTCGAGCCGTTCTTCACCACCAAGCCCGCGGGCGAGGGCTCGGGTCTGGGGCTCTCGACGACCTACGGCATCGTGCGGCAGATCGGCGGCTCGATCATGCTCGAGAGTGCGCCAGGCTGCGGCACGCGCGTGATCATCGACCTGCCCGCGGCGTCGGCCAGCGCGAGCCGCGCGGCCGTGTCTCCGCGCCCGCGCGCCGCATCGGTCTCGGTCGATGCCTCGATCCTCCTGGTCGAGGACGACCCGGCGGTGCGGCGGCTGCTCACGGTCATGCTCGAGGGCTCGGGCTACCGCGTGCTGTCGGCGTCGAACGGCGCCGAGGCGCTGGAGCTCGCGCGCAACGGCAGCCTGGCGATCGACCTGGTGCTGTCGGACTACGTGCTGCCGGGCATCTCCGGCGTCGAGCTGTGCACCGCCCTGCGCGGCAGCCGGCCCGGCGTGCGCGTGGTGCTGATGACGGGTCACGCGGAGATTCCGCGCGGCGGCGCCACGCTACCCGAGGGCGCAGTGCTGCTGGGCAAGCCGTTCACGCGCGACCAGCTCGAGGAAGCGCTCGAGCGCCAGCTCGCCGCCGCCTAGTGCAGGTCGTCGAGCCCGCGCGCGCCGAGATCGAGCGCTTCCTGCGGCGCTCGGCGCCTGCGCAGCTCTACGCGCTCGCCGACCTCGACGAGCCGTTCTGGTCCGCGACCCGCTGGCGCGCGACACGCAGAAGTGACGGCGAGCTCGAGGCGATCTGCCTGGTGCTCGAGAAGCTCGAGCTGCCGATCGTGCACGCGATCGCGCCGCCCCAGGATTGCGCCGTGCTGGCGCTGCTGCGCGCGATCGCCCACGAGCTGCCCGCGCGCTTCTTCGCCAACCTGCCGCTCGGTTTCGCCGCGGCGCTGGCGCACACCCATCGCATCGAGCCGCACGGCGAGCACCTGAAGATGTGGCTCCCCGACGCGCGCGCGCTCCCCGGCGTG
>Ga0306922_10007618_pt1 | contig 10460 bp, 8 predicted proteins | sample sta12Cox44000082_FD_203758 | JGI IMG/M metagenome (GOLD analysis project Ga0306922, IMG submission 203758) | Lab enrichment of tropical soil microbial communities from Luquillo Experimental Forest, Puerto Rico - statoxic.12C.oxic.44.000.082 (v2)... | ecosystem: Environmental > Terrestrial > Soil...
CCTGGGGCCGGAACACGAGGACGAGCACGAGCGCGCCGTAGAACACCACCGTCGACCATTCGGGGTTCCAGTACACGTCCACCAGCGACGCGAGCGTGATCACCAGCACGGCCGCGCCGAGCGCCCCGCCGATGCTGCCCATGCCGCCAAGGATGACGATCGCCAGCAGCCGGGAGATCAGGTCATACCCGGTGTTCGGGTTGAAGGCGTTGAGTTCCCCGAACACCATGCCGCCCGCCGCCGTCACCCCGACGCCGATCCCGAAGGTGATCGCGGCCACCCGGTTCACGTCGATCCCGACCAGGCGGGCCGCGGTGTGGTCCTGCATGGTGGCGCGCACGCTGCGGCCGAACTGGGTCCGGTACAGCACGAAGTAGATCGCCAGTACGAATACCACCGCGAGCGCGAAACCCAGCACGTAGATGTAGGGCAGGTAGTACCCGAAGACCTTGAAGGTGGCCTGCGGGGTGGTCCAGTAGGTGTTCATCGACAGGTAGTTCGACCCGAAGGTCTGGTACAGGATTCCCTCGGTGATGATCGCCACCGCGTAGCACGCGAGCAGGGACATGGAGGTGCGCTCGCGCCCCCGCAGCGGCCGGATGAACAGGTACTGGATCGCCACCCCGAGGATGAACATCGCCGGGATGGTAATCAGCAGGCCAACGAACACGTCGATGTGCAGATGGGTCCAGAGCACGTAGCTGAGGTAGGCACCGAGTACCACCATGATGCCCTGGGCGATGTTGATGAGGTCCAGGACGCCGAAGATCAGCGTCAGCCCCACCGCCATCAGGCCATAGACCCCGCCTTCGAGCACCCCGTCGGTGATGGCTCGCAGGAAGGTTCCCATATCAGTTCCGTACTCCGTTCCCTCTGCTGTGCGCCGCCGGTCAGCCCGCCCAGGGGATGACCGGCTTCGTGCCGATATCTGGTTGCTCTCCTTCCGGGCCAGCGCAAGGCGGGTAGCACGAGGTGGTGCGCGGAGCGCTCCGGCGCGCTCCGCGCACCATCGATGGTCAGCCTTGGCCCCAGGGCGGCTTCGGGTTGACGATCGCCACCGAGCCTTGCGCGCTCGTGGGCAGCACTTGCATGAACTTGGCTCCATGCTGCCACTGGAAGATGAAGTGCGAGGCCACGACGTTCTGGCCGATGGCGTTGAACTTCGCCGGCCCCTGCACGGTCTGCACCGTCGTACCGCTGTGCAGGTAGGTGATGACCTTCGCGTTGGACAGGCTCTTGGTCGCGTTGACCGCGGCCGCGAGCGTCTCGCCGACCGAGTACGCCTCGGCCGCGTCGGCGTTGATGTCGGCCGGCGTGCCGCCGTACTTGGCGTTGTAGTCCTTGACGAACTGCTGGCTCAGCGCGTTCGGCATCCCCGGGTACCAGCCGTTGGGCACCATGGTGCCGGTGGCGTTCTTGGCCCCGCCGATCGCGGACAGGAACGCAGCGCCCTGGTCCGGGCCGGCCGAGGCGGCGAGGATCTTCGGGGTGAAGTGCTGCGTCATGAGCGCCTGCATGATCGACTGGACGCCGGGCACGTCGGGCGAGCCGATGACCACCACGTCCGGCTTCAGCGCGGCCATCGCGTCAGCGCCCGCCTTGTAAGCGGGGTTCTCCGTCGGGAAGATCTTGTTGTACACCGTCCTGATGCCGGCGTTCTGGAGGATCTTCTGCGCGTTCTGCACCATGGGGACCGCGAACGGGTCTTGCACCATCGGGTAGGCGGCGGTCTTCGGCCGCTCGTTGGATGGCAGGCCCGCGACCCACTCGGCGAACGGGATCAGCTGGTCGGCGACCACCGGGCTGACCGCGAACAGGTTCGGCAGCTTCAGCGAGAACACCAGTGGCCCGCCACCGGCGCCCTCGATAAAGGCGTAGTGGTTCCGCGCGACCACCGGTGCGGCCGAGGCCGTCAGCAGCGTGGAGAACGGCCCGAACACGAATGCCGCGTGGTCGGTGCTGATCAGCTGGGTGTAGTTGGTGGCCGCCGTGGCCGGGTCGCTGTTGTCGTTGAGGACCTTCAACGTGACCTTGTGACCGAGCAGGCCGCCGGCCTTGTTGATGTTCTGCACCCACAGGTTGTAGCCCCGCTCGAATGCCTGGCCGTCAACGGAGAAGTCACCTGTGAGCGAGAGCGATGTACCGATGAGAATGGGGGACTTGCTGGCGGTGTTCCCGCCGCTGCTAGTGCTGCTGCTGCTGCAGGCGGCGAGCGTTATCGCCGCGGCGGCGGCGACCGCCGTAAGAGACAAGAACCGGGTACCGTGGGGTCTCATCCGGTCCTCCTTCCAGTTCTTCAAATGGCCGGGTGGAAAAGCCAGCCGCCATCGGCGCCCCCAGTGGGGACCCCGGACGGGGCCCCAGGCCTGGTTAGCGGTCGGCCACGGACAGTGGTGCCGGGGTCACCGTACTGCATTTGCGTTGTTACTGTCGGCGCGGTCTAGTCCGTCAGAGATATCCGCGTTCTCGCTCACCAGAGTCAGGCCGGCCGCCGCAGCAGCCACCTTAAGCAAGGCAGCGAAGTCCTGGTCGGCATACCCGGCACCGATCAGGCTCTGGATGGTCTCGTGGACCAGGGCAGCCACCGGAAGCGGTACGTCAGCCTGCCGCGCGGCAGCCAGCCCGAGGTCAAAGTCCTTGCGCAGCAAGGTCGCGGTGAAGGTGGGATGGAAGTCCAGGTTGACAAAGGCGGGTGCCTTGTAGCGCGTGAACGGCGAGCCCATCACGCTGTTGTTCAGGCAAGCGAGAAAAGCCTCCCGGCTAATGCCGCTTTTCTGGGCGAGAACCGTTACTTCCGCCAGTGATTGCGTCACCACTCCGAGGAAAAGGTTGTGACAAATTTTTACTATCCGGGCCAGTTCGCCCTCGCCGACATAGGTCGCGCCGGACCCGAGCATGTCCAGATAAGGCTGCGCCGTATCGAATGCCTCGCGCGGCCCGGAAACGGCCAGCGTCAGCCGCCCCGCGGCCGCCACTCTGGGGTTGCCCATGACCGGCGCCGCGAGCAGGTCGGTGCCGTGCCCGGCCAGCCGCTCGCGCACCTCCCGTGAGGCCTCCACCGAGATCGTCGAGCAGTCCACCACGATGGCGGGCGCCGCGCCGCCGGAGATGAGCCCATCCAGGCCGAGCACCGCGTCGAGCAAGTCCTGCGGTGTGCCGACCGTCGAGAAGACGATGTCGCGGTCGGCGAGTTCGGCGGCGGAGTTGGCTATCTTCGCGCCGTAGGCCGCCAGCGGCTCCGCCTTGGCCCTCGTCCGGTTGTAGACCGCGACGTCGCAGTCGGCCGCGAGCAGGCGCCGGGCCAGTTCAAAGCCCATGCGCCCAGTGCCGAGCCAGCCAAGGCGGTGCGTGGAGCCCTGCCCAGCCATGCATTCTCCTAACAATCGTTTGCAGATTGCAGCCTTGCGGGTGGGCGGCAGTCTGTCAATCCTTGTCCCCAACCTGTTACCCGCGGCAACGACAGGGGCCCCGCGCGCTACCGCGGCGCGGCCGCCTGCGGGCCGTCGCCGTGGGGCGCGGTGGACCCCCGCACCACCAGCTCAGGCGCCAAGTAGAGCACCTTGACCGGTCCGCTGCCGTCCGCGATCAGCTCGAGCAGGAGTTGCGCGGCCTCGGTGCCCACCTGGTAGTGCGGGAACCGGATGGTGGTCAGCGGCGGGCGCAGCCGGTCGATGAACGGCATGTCGTTGAACCCCACCACGGACAGGTCGTCCGGGCAGCTCAGCCCGGCTTCCTCCAGCGCGGCGAAGCACCCCACGGCAAGCATGTCGTTGGCCGCGGCCACCGCGGTGCACTCGCTCCGCTCGAGAAGCAATCGGGTGCAGCGCGTCCCCTCCTCGATCGAGAAACCCTTGGCGACCTGGATCAGGCTCGGGTCGGCGGCCAGGCCGTGCGCCTCCATGGCCGACACGAACCCCCGGTACCGGTACAAGCCGGTAGATACCTCCTGCGGCCCGGCGATGTGCGCGATCCGCCGGTGGCCCTGCGCGATCAGGTGCGCCACCGCCATCCGCATGCCGCTCTCGTTGTCCACCGACACCGACGGGAGGCTGTGGTCCTGCGCCATCCGGTTGACCAGCACCACGGGCAGGCCGGTGCGCGCCGCCTCGGCGAGCAGCGGGTCGCTCAGGTGCGCGGTGGCGAGCACGATCCCGTCCGCGTGGCGGGCGCGCATCTGCTCGAAGACGAGCCGCTCCCGCTCCCCGTCCCCGTCGGTGTTGCCGATCAGCGCCACGTAGCCGGCTGCCGCCAGCCTGTCCTCCAGTCCCCGCACGATGGGCGGGAACAGCGGGTTCGTGAGGTCGGGGATGATCACGCCCACCGTGTGGGAGCGCCGCGTGCGCAGGCTGCGCGCGACCGGGTTGGGGTGGTAGCCGAGCAACTCGGCGGCCTCGAGGACGCGCTGGGCCGTATCCTCCTTCACCAGCAGCCGGGTCTCCGGGTTGAGGGCACGCGAAGCCGTGGCGGGATGCACTCCCGCGCGGGCTGCCACATCCCGGAGAGTCACCGCTTGCTCGGTCACGGGCCCCCCTTAGCTAAGCGCCGGCCAGCGACCACAGCAGGTCGCCGCGCGCCCGGCTTGATCTTAGGACATTTCCGGTGGATCCACGGAACACGCCTTTACCGGCGGGCGCGGCTTCGCCGATCCGCACCGGCTTCCTGGCCTCACAGGTCCGGTGGGCGGTTCTCGTAGGGGGTGCTCAACACGATCGTGGTCCGGGTGGATACGTTGGCCGACGCCCGGATCTCCGAAAGCAGGTTCTCCAGAGCAGCCGGGGAGGCCACCCGGACCTTGAGTATGTAGTTTTCCTCCCCGGCGACGCTGTGACAGGCCTCGATCGCGCTGAGATGGGCCAGCCGCTCCGGCGCGTCGTCGGCCGCGGCGGGATCGAACGGCTTGACGGAGACGAACGCGGTGAGCGGCAGGCCCGCGTCCGCGGGGTCGATCACCGCCGCGTAGCCACGGATCAGCCCGCGACGCTCCAGCCGGCGCACCCGCTGATGGGTCGCGGAGACCGACAGCCCGGTCTGGCGGGCCAGGTCGGTGAAGCTCATCCTGCCGTTATTCGCCAACAGCAGGAGAATCTTCCGGTCGATCTCTTCCACGCGGTCACCGTAGCCCGCTGCGGCCCCGGCGCGCATCGCCTTGCGCCCGGCGAACGTCCCGTGGCTACCTAAATCGGGCAAGGACGGATCCGCTCCGGCAAAACAGCGCCCAGCGGTCCCGCTGCCGGGTGCTCTGAAGCTGGCCGGGGTATGGGCAGGCCACGAGGATGGAGAGCACGCATGGCCGAGATCGTCCTTGACTGGGTGAGCAAGGTCTACTCGGGAGGGGTCACGGGGTCGACGACCTGAGCCTGGAGATCAGCGACGGCGAGTTCATGGTCCTGGTCGGCCCGTCCGGCTGCGGCAAGTCCACCACGCTGCGCTCGACCGCAGGCCTGGAGGAGATCACCTCCGGGACGATCTCGATCGGCGGGCGGGTCGTCAACAACCTGCCCCCCAAGGACCGCGACATCGCGATGGTGTTCCAGAACTACGCGCTGTACCCGCACATGACCGTGGAGCAGAACCTGGCGTTCGGCCTGCGACAGCGCAAGACGCCGAAGGCCGAGATCAGCCGCCGGGTCACCGAGGTGGCCCGGATGCTGGGCATCGGCGAGTACCTCAAGCGCAAGCCCGCCGCGCTGTCCGGCGGGCAGCGGCAGCGGGTCGCGATGGGCCGGGCGATCGTCCGGGAGCCGCGCGCGTTCCTCATGGACGAGCCGTTGTCCAACCTGGACGCCAAGCTGCGCGTCTCGATGCGCGCGTCACTGAGCCAGTTGCACGACCGCCTGGCCGTCACCACCGTCTACGTCACGCACGACCAGGTGGAAGCGATGACCCTCGGGCACCGGGTCTGCGTCCTGCGCGACGGCCAGCTTCAGCAGGTGGACACGCCCCAGGCGCTCTACGACCACCCGGTGAACCTGTTCGTGGCCGGCTTCATGGGGTCGCCCGCGATGAACTTCGTCACCGCCGAGCTCGTCCGCGAGGACGGCCCGGCCGTGACGTTCGCCGATCACCGCCTCGCGCTGCCGGCCTTCGTGGTGGAGTCCAAGCCGGGCCTGGACCGGTACTTCGGCCGCGAGGTGATCCTTGGGATCCGCCCCGCGGAGTTCGAAGACGCCTCCCTCGCCGACCCGGACTGGGCGCGCATGCAGGTCACCGCGAACGTCACCGAGGAGCTGGGCAGCGAGATACACGTCATCTTCACCCTGGACGCTGTGCCGGTGCAGCACCCGAGCATCAGCGACGCCGTGGCCGCCGACGGCGACGCCGACGAGGCGGCGGCGGTCCTGGCCGACGGGAAGTCGCTATGGACCGCCCGGGTGGCCTCGCGCAGCAAGGTCCGCTCGGGGCAGCCCATCGAGCTGGCGGTGCACACCTCGAACCTGCAGTTCTTCGACCCCGAAAGCGGGCTGGCGATCGGCCACCCGGCCTCAACCGCCGCCTGACTGGCGGGCGGCCAGTCAGCGCCCCGCCAGCGACCGGGCGATGACCAGCCGCTGGATCTGGTTCGTGCCCTCCACGATCTGGAGCACCTTGGCCTCGCGCAGGTAGCGCTCGGCTGGGAAATCCTCCACGTATCCGTAGCCGCCGAGGATCTGCACCGCGTCGGTCGTCACCCGCATGGCCGTGTCGCTGGCCAGCAGCTTGGCCATCGCCGCCTGCGGGCCGAACTCCTGCCCGGCGTCCTTTCGCCGGGCCGCGGCCAGGTAGAGCGCGCGGGACGCCTCGACCGCGCAGGCCATGTCGGCGAGCATGAACGACACGCCCTCGAACTCGATGATGGGCTTGCCGAACTGGTTGCGCTCCCGGGCGTAGCCGACGGCCAGGTCCAGGGCGGCCTGGGCGAGCCCGGTCGCGCACGCCGCGATGCCGAGCCGCCCGGAATCCAGCGCGGTCAAGGCGATGGAGAAGCCGCGGCCCTCCTCGCCGATCAGATGGCCGGCCGGCACCCGGGCGCCATCGAAGATCATCTGAGCGGTCACCGAGGCTCGCATGCCCATCTTGCGCTCGGCCGGTGCGGCGCGGACCCCGCTGGTGCTCGCGGGCACGTGCAGGCAGCTGATCCCCCGGGCCCGGTCCCGCCCGTCCGGGCGGCCCGAGGTGCGGGCGAATACCGTGTAGAAGTCGGCCTGCCCGGCGTGCGAGACCCAGGCCTTCACCCCGTCGATCCGATACGCGCCCCCTTCCCCGTCCCCTTTCCCTTCCCGCCGCACCGCCACCGCGGCGGTGGCCAGCGCGGCCGCGTCCGATCCGCTCTGCGGCTCGGACAGGCAGTACGCCCCGAGCAGCTCACCGCCGAGCATCTCCGGCAGCCACCTGTCCCGCTGCTCGTCGGTCCCGTAGGCGGCCAGCGGCAGGCAGGTCAGCGTGTGCACGCTCACCCCGAGGCCGACCGCGAGCCACGCGCGCGCCAGCTCCTCGATCACCTGCAGGTAGACCTCGTACGGCTGGCCGCCGCCGCCCCAGCGCTCGGGATAGGGCAGGCCGAGCAGGCCCGCCCGGCCGACCACGGCGAACGTCTCCCGCGGGAAGCGGGATTCCCGCTCGTCGGCGTCGACCCGCGGGCGAAGCTCCTTGTCCGCTAGTTCCCGGGTGAGGTCAAGCAGCTCGCGCATCACGCATCCACCACGATGAGTTCCCTGCTGCCGTTGTTGAGCCGCCGGTAGCCATCGGCCGTGCACACGACGATGTCTTCGATCCGGGCCCCGTGCGGCCCGGGGTAGATGCCCGGCTCCACGGAGAACGCCATGCCAGGCTCGAGCTCCTCGGTGTTGCCGGCCACGATGTACGGGTCCTCGTGGGTCTCCAGTCCGATGCCGTGACCGGTCCGGTGGGTGAAATGTTCGCCGTGCCCGGCCGCGGTGATCAGATCCCGCGCCACCGCGTCCACGGCCTGCGCGGGGACCCCCGGCCGGACCGCCGCGCACGCCGCCTCCTGCGCCTCGGCGAGCACCGCGTAGTAGGCCGCCATGCCCGGTGGCACCGCGCCCAGCGCGTAGGTGCGGGTGCAGTCCGAGCAGTAGCCGCTGGGCATGGTGCCGCCGATGTCCACCACGACCGCGTCCCCCGGGCTCAGCACCCGGTCGCCGGGCTCATGGTGCGGCTTGGCCGCGTTCGGGCCGGACCCGACGATGACGAAGTCGATCCGGGCGTGGCCCTCCGCCGCGATCGCGCTGGCGATGTCGGCGGCCGCTGCCCGCTCGGTGCGCCCCGGCCGCAGCCACCGCGGCACGTGGGCGTGCACCCGGTCGATCGCCGCACCCGCCCCGGCGAGCGCCGCGATTTCGGCTGGTGTTTTCCTGATCCGCAGCGCCCGCAGGGCCGTGGTGGCCAGGGCCTGGCGGGCACCGGGGATGGCGTCGCGGAAGCGGAGCACCATCATGGCCCACATCTGGCCGGCCAGGCCCACCGTAGCGACGGCCCCGAGCCGCTGGGCCACCGCGCGGTACGGGTCGTCGGTCTCGTCCCACACCACGAACTCCAGGCTCATCCGGCCCGCGGGGGACGCCTGGGCCGAGGCCAGTTCCAGCCGCGGCACCACTAGGAAAGGGGGACCCGCCGCGGGCACCGCGAGGCACGTGAGCCGCTCGCTCGGGTGCGTGTCGTACCCGGTCAGGTAGCGCAGATCGGGCCCTGGCGTCAGCAGCAGCGCGTCCAGCCCGGCCCGCCCCGCCGCCGCGGCGGCGGACTCCAGCCTGCTCGCCGGATACAGGTCCGCCATCGGGTACCCCGCACCCACGCCCGCCTCCCCCGTCACGTGCGCGGTTTCCGGCTGTGCTGACATGCGCCGCCCCTCGCCGTTGCGACCGTCCAACCACGTCATCTAATCACGCGCGCCGCCCGGCGCCCGCGGCCCGGCCTGGTGGCCCGCATCCCATCTGGACAGCGGCGCCGTGCGTGCCTGACGGTCAGTAGACTCAGGCTCACTGAAGCGGACGGCGATGGCTTTACCCGAGATCGTTGCTCCTCCGGCTCACCCCGAGTCGCTCGCTAAGCCCCCGCGCGCCGCCGCTCACCGGAAAACCGCCCGGAGGCAGCGCACGGATGAGAACTCCCGCCCGTATGCCGCCCGATCGATCTGGCGCGGCCCAGCCAGACGGCGCTCGCCCGGACGGCGGTCACCCTGGTGACGCTCACCCGGACGGCGCCTCCTCAGGCACCACCCAGACCGGCCTGACTGAGGCCGCCACGGCGCGCGAGGGCGCCGCGCAGCCAGACAGCGCACGGCTCGCGGCCGAACTGGCCGCCGAGCGGAACGTCACGCTGGAACTGCAGCGGGCGATCCTGCCGCTGCACGAAGGCCCATTCGACCTGCCGGGGCTGCGCGCGGTGGCCCGGTACCTGCCCGCCTCGCAGGACAGCCGGGTGGGCGGGGACTGGTACATCACGGCGGAGATGCCCGGCGGGCACGTGCTGATCGCGATCGGGGACGTGAGCGGGCACGGCCTCGCCGCGGCCGCCGGAATGGCCAGGCTCCGCGGCGCGCTGGCCGGGCTGGCGATCACCGGCTCGCGGCCGGAGCGGCTCGTCGGCTGGCTCAACGACCTGGTGCACCACGTCGGCCCGGAACACACCGCCTCGGTGGTCGCCGGTTACTTCGACCCGCTCACCCGGGTGCTGACCTGGGCACAGGCCGGGCACCCACCGCCGGTACTGGTCCGCGGCCAGCGGGCGACCACGCTGCGGCAACCGGCTGGCATCCTCCTCGGCGCGGCCCGGTCTGGCTACGAGGCCGCCTCGCTGGAACTCTTCCCCGGCGACCTGATCCTGCTCTACAGCGATGGCCTCATCGAGCGCAGGCACCGCTCCCTGGACGACGGGCTGACCGCGCTCACCACGGCCGCGGCGGGCATCAACGACCCCGAGGACATGATCTCCGCGGTCCTCGACACGCTCGGCTCCACCGACACTGAGGACGACACGTGCCTGGTCATCCTGTACGTGCGCTGACCCGACGGGCCCGGCCGGGACCGGCGAGCGTATCTCGGCAAAATCAGTGTCAGCCTTCGGACAGTGCCGCGACCGCGCGCCGCAGCGAGGACCCGAGGCCGAAGCGGGCATCCAGTTCGGCCAGCGCGTCCGGGTCCGCGGGGCTGACCGGCAGGCCGCCGTCCACCTCCGGCACCGGCGCGTCGGCCGCCACGCGCACGACCGCGGGCGCGACCGCCAGGTAGTCACGCGCCGCCGCCACCTTCGGCCTGGCCCCCGCCGGGAAGCCACCGTGGCCCTTGTCGATGGCCTCCAGGATCGCGTCGACCGACCCGAACGTCCGGACCAGCGAGGCCGCCGTCTTGTCCCCCACGCCCGCCACCCCGGGCAGGCCGTCGCTGGGGTCCCCGCGCAGCGTCGCGTAGTCGGCGTAGGCGCGGCCCGGGATGTGGTACCGGGCGGTGATCGCGGCCTCGTCA
>Ga0306922_10007621_pt1 | contig 10458 bp, 8 predicted proteins | sample sta12Cox44000082_FD_203758 | JGI IMG/M metagenome (GOLD analysis project Ga0306922, IMG submission 203758) | Lab enrichment of tropical soil microbial communities from Luquillo Experimental Forest, Puerto Rico - statoxic.12C.oxic.44.000.082 (v2)... | ecosystem: Environmental > Terrestrial > Soil...
ACCAAGGTCCTGACCGGCGCCGAGATCGAGAATCTGCATCTCGACAACGAGGAGGTCGAGAGGGCCGGATCGTCCCTCGGCTCCGGCGGCATGATTGCGATCGCCGACGGAACCTGCATGGTGCGACTGCTGCAGGTGATGCTGCGCTTCTACCACCACGAGTCCTGCGGCCACTGCACACCGTGCCGCGACGGCATGGGCTGGATGCACCGGATCATCGACCGGATCGTCGCCGGCGAGGGTCGGCCCGAGGATATCGAGCGCCTGTACGCGATTTCCGCGCTGAACGACGGCACCACGATCTGCGGCATGGGCGACGCCGCCGGCTACGCGACCTCTGGCATCCTGAACAAGTTCCGCCCCGAGTTCGAGTATTTCATCGAGCACAGGCGCTCGATGTACAACGGGAGGCTCGAATGCCCGAGATCTTCATAGACGGGCGTTCGCTCCAGGCGGAGCGCGGACAGACCGTGATGCAGGTCGCGGTCGCGAGTGGCATCGACATCCCGGCGTTCTGCTGGCATCCGGAGCTCTCGGTCGCCGGCAACTGCCGCATCTGCGCGGTGCAGGTCGAGGGACGGAGCTGGGTCGAGATCGCCTGCAACATGCCGGTCAGCGAAGGCTTGCGCGTGCTCACGCACTCCGAGCTCGTCAACGACTACCGCAAGTCGCTGATGCAGCTGTTCACGCTCAATCACCCGGTCGATTGCGGCATCTGCGACAAGGCGGGCGAGTGCACGCTGCAGGACTACCACTACAAGTACAACGGCTCGCCATCGGTCTCCCTCGAGCCCAAGGTCAAGGCGACCAAGTTCTACCCGCTGTCGAAGCGCATCGTCCTCGACAACGAGCGCTGCATCTTGTGCACGCGCTGCGTCCGCTTCACGCACGAGATCTCACGGTCGAGGGCGCTCGGCGTCGTCGACCGCGGCGACACGTCGCTCATCCGTCCCGCGGAGGATCATCCGCTCGATAACGATCCGTATTCGGACAACATCGTCGATATCTGCCCGGTCGGCGCGCTCCTGTCGCGCTCGTTCTTCTACAAGTCGCGGGTGTGGTACCTCGAGCCGACGCCCTCGGTGTGTCCCGGGTGCGCGCGCGGCTGCACGGTGCACATCTGGCACCGCAAGCGTGAGTGGAAGCTGCACGCGCTCGACAAGTGCCACAACACGGCGATCGAGCGCGTCACGCCGCTCGAGAACCGCGAGGTCAACGGACCCTGGATCTGCAACAAGGGACGCGATCTGGCGGCGATCTTCGAGCGGCCGCGCGCCGAGCAGGCGATGAAGAAGGGCGTGCCGGTCGCGCTCGAAGCCGCGATCGAAGGTGCACGGACGCTGCTCCGCGCCGCCAAGAATCCCGTCGCGCTCGTCTCGAATTGGGGCTCCAACGAAGAGCTGGACGCGTTCCGGCGCGCGCTGGGCGAGCGCTGCGCGTCGTTCGTGAAGGAGGACTGGAAGCCACAGGCGGGTGAGCCGCTGGAAGACGACTTCCTGATCCGCGCCGACAAGAATCCCAACACGACGGCCGCGCTGGCGCTGTTCCCCACGATCGACGCTGGCGCGCTTGGCGACCACGTCGACCTGGTCCTCGTGTGGGGCGAAGGGTTCGACTTCGCCGGTGTCCCGCCGCACGCGAGGACGATCTTGCTGGGTTCCTACGTCGCGGAGGAGAGCGAGAAGGCCGACGTCTTCATCCCGATCAGCATCCAGACCGAGCGCGCCGGTCACTACACCAATTTCCGGGGCGTCGTCAGCGCCTTCGGGCCGTGCTTCCCGAAGAAGGATTCGGTCGCGCACGCCGAAGCACTGTTCGCGGCGCTCGCCGGGGCCTAGTGCGACGGGCAGCAACGCATGCTCCAGGATCTCGTCATCTCGATCGTCTACATCACCTACGCCGTGACGGTGCTGCTGCTCTTCGGCACCGTGCTCACGTGGGTCGAGCGCAAGCAGGCGGCGGTGATGTCGGATCGCATCGGCGCGAATCGCGCGTACCTTCGCATCCCGTTCACGCAGGTGAAGCTCGTGTGGTGGGGTCTGTTCCACGGGCTCGCCGACGGCCTCAAGATGATGCTCAAGGAGGATTTCAAGCCGAACGCCTACGATCGCTTCGCCTACGCGATCGCGCCCTGGGTCGTGTTCACGCCGATCCTGCTCGTGTTCGCCGTCATTCCCTTCGGCGGTACGCTCGAGCCGGGGCGCTTGCTGCATGCATTCCCGGCGGCCGCATCATGGTTCGGCGACCGGACCTATCCGCTGCAGATCGCCAGTCTCGACGCAGGGCTGCTCATCGTCTTTGCCTTCGGCGGCATCGCGATCATCGGCGCGATGCTCGCCGGCTGGTCGTCGTCGAACAAGTTCTCGCTCCTGGGCGCGCTCCGCGCCGGCTCACAGATGATCAGCTACGAGCTCGTGATGGCGCTCACGTTGCTCGGCTTGATTCTCATCTACGGCACCGTCGACCTGAACGACATCGTGCGGCGCCAGTCGGGCATCCTTCTCGGATTCGTGCCGGCATGGGGCGTCTTCCTGCAGCCGTTCGCCGCGATCCTGTTCCTCACCGCCGCGATCGCAGAAAACAAGCGGATCCCGTTCGACCTCCCCGAAGCGGAATCGGAGCTCATCGCCGGCTACTTCACCGAGTACAGCGCGATGAAGATGGGGCTCTTCATGTTCGCGGAGTTCATCGAGATCGCCATCGTCGGTGCGCTCTTCACGACGCTGTTCCTCGGCGGCTACAACCTGCCGTACATGAACGACGCGGGCTTCCTCTTCCCGGGCGACGTCGACGTCAGGATGAGTCACGGCGCGGTCGTCGTGACGCAGCTCGTCGTGTTCCTGGTCAAGGTGCTCGTCATGTGCAGCTTCCAGATCCTGATCCGCTGGACGCTGCCCCGCTTCCGCTACGACCAGCTCCTGCGCTTCGCATGGCGCTTCATGCTGCCGCTCGCGCTCGCCAATCTCGTCGTGACCGTGCTCATCGTGTGGGCGCTCAAGAGCTTGTGACCAACTTCGTGGACACGCGCGCTTATAGGCGAAAGACCTACTGGAACGAGCCGGTGATGGGCTCGTGGGAGCGCGCTTACCTGTTCGAGATTCTCCGTGGACTCGCGATCACGGGCGGCGTGTTCATGCGGAACATGTGGCGCTGGGTGACCTTCCGCAAGGGGGCGCTCACCACCTACTATCCCGAGGAGCGGCGCGCCGACTACGCGGCCAACAACCGCGGCAAGCACGTCCTCACGCAGCGCCCCGATGGACGTCCGCAGTGCATCGCCTGCAACATGTGCGCGACGGTGTGCCCGGCCAAGGTGATCGAGATCGAAGCCGCGTTCGACCCGACGGATCCCGTACATCCGAAATATCCGGCGCGCTTCGAGATCGACTACTCGCGCTGCATCTTCTGCGGGCTGTGCGTCGAGGCGTGTCCCGAAGACGCGATCCGCATGGTGAAGGACGTTCCGAACCTTCCGTCGACCGACCGGCACGACATGTGGCTCAAGCTTCCGGAGCTTCTAAGCTGGAATCCGCAAAGCGACGTGGCGAAGCCCTACCCACCCGCCGGCGCGCCCGCGCAACGAAGCCGCCTGTCATGATCGAAACCGCGTTCGTCTATGCGTTTGCCTCGCTGGCGCTCGTGAGCGCTGTGGCGATGCTGTTCCTGCGGCATCCGATGCGCGTCGCGATCGCATTGATCACGACCATGCTCTCGCTCGGTGGAATCTACGGCCTGCTCGGCGTGCACGTGATCGCGATCTTCCAGGTGCTGATCTACGTCGGCGCGGTGATGGTGTTCATGGTGTACGTGATCATGCTGCTCAACACCCGCGACCCCTCGTTCACGCAGCGTTTCTCGCTGTGGCTTTTGCCGGGCGTCGTGGCTGCGGTCGTGCTCGTAGCGCTCGTCGTCAGCGCGCTGTGGAGCGCGATGCCCGTTTTCACCGGCGGCGGCCAGACCGCGTTCGGCCTGAGCACGTTCTCGATCGCCTTCCTCAACGAGTACTGGCTGCATTTCGAGTTGATCTCGGTGCTGCTGGTCGCGGCCGTCGTCGCCGCGCTCGCGGTCCTCCACCTGGGGAAGCACCGCCGTGGATGAGACCCGCATCCTGATCGCGCTCGCCGTCGCGCTGTTCGCGATCGGTCTCACCGGCGTCGTGATCCGCCGCAACATGCTCGTGATGCTGATGTGCATGGAGCTCATGCTGAACGGCGTGAACCTGAGCCTCGTCACGTTCGCACAGCGCCTCGACAACGCCGCCGGCGCCGCGCTCGCGTTCCTGATCTTCGTCGTCGCCGCGGCAGAGATCGGCATCGCGATTCCGATCGTGCTCCTGCTGGTGCAGCGCAGGCACACGCTCGAGCTCGAGGCCTACGTGGACCTCAAGGGCTAGTGTCCTCCGGAACACATCGACCGTGAATTATCCGCTCACCCTCGTCGTCCTGCTCCCGCTCGCAGGTTTCCTGCTCAACGGCCTCTTCGGCAACCGGGCGGGCCACCGCTTCGTTTCCGTCGTCGGCTGCGGCCTGCCGATCCTGGCCTTCGCGGTCGCCGTGAAAAGCGCGCTCGACCTCGCGGCCGGCGGCGCACCGCTCGTCGAGCTCCTGTACCGCTGGGCGCTCATCGGACCGCATACGCTCGAGATCGGCTTCTATTTCGACCGCCTGAGCGTCGTGATGGCGCTGATCGTGACCGGCGTGGGCTCGCTCATCCACGTCTACTCGATCGGCTACATGAAGGGCGACTCGAGCTACGCGCGCTACTTCGCGTACTTGAACCTGTTCCTGTTCTTCATGCTGCTGCTGGTGCTGGGCCGATCGCTCCTCGTGATGTTCGTCGGCTGGGAAGGTGTGGGCCTCGCGTCGTATCTCCTGATCGGCTTCTGGTTCGAGGACCCGATAAAGGCGCAAGCGGGCAAGAAGGCGTTCATCACCAATCGCGTCGGCGACGCTGGTTTCCTGCTCGGGATGTTCGTGCTGTATCAGGCACTCGGCACGTTCGACATGGATCGGATCAACGCCGCCTTCGCGAGCGGCGCAGCGGCGACCATGTCGGCGAGCCTGGTGGGCATACTGCTGTTCATCGGCGCGTGCGGCAAGTCGGCGCAGATCCCGTTGCACGTGTGGCTGCCCGATGCGATGGCCGGTCCTACGCCCGTATCCGCGTTGATCCATGCGGCGACGATGGTGACCGCCGGCGTCTACATGGTCGCGCGGCTGTCCGGGATCTACCTGCACGCGCCGGAAGCCTCGGCGGTAGTGGCGGCCATCGGCGTCGCGACGGCGTTCTTCGCCGCGACCATCGCCATTGTCCAGAACGACATCAAGAAAGTGCTCGCCTACTCGACGATCTCGCAGCTCGGTTTCATGTTCGTCGCGATGGGCGTTGGTGCTTACGGCGCCGGCATCTTCCATCTCTATACGCATGCGTTCTTCAAGGCATGCCTGTTCCTGGGTGCGGGCAGCGTGATCCATGCGCTCGGCGGCGAGCAGGACGTGCGCAAGATGGGCGGGCTCGCGCGGAAGATTCCGGTCACCTTCGCAACCTTCGCGATCGCGACCGCGGCGATCGCGGGCATCCCGCCGCTCGCGGGATTCTTCTCGAAGGACGAGATCCTGTGGTTCGCCTTCGCGTCGGACCGCGGCTCGACGCTGCTGTATCTGGTCGCAGCCGGCACCGCGTTCCTCACCTCGCTCTACATGTTCCGGCTCCTGTGGCTCACGTTCTTCGGCGCGTCGCGGATGGATCCGGAGACCGAGCACCATGTGCACGAATCGCCGCTGTCGATGACATCAGTGCTGGTGACGCTGGCGGTCCTCTCGGCGATCGGTGGCTTCCTGTCGATCCCGCACTTCCTCGAGCCGCAGCTGCCGATCCCGCAGGTGCCGGAGGCGTCCGAGCATCTCGAAGCGCCGCTGATGGTCGTGTCGATCGTGCTCGCGTTCCTCGGTCTCGCCGGCGCGGCGTATTTCTTCGGTGGCGATGGCAAGCGCGCAAATCGCGTCGCCGAACACGCGCGCGGGTTGCATCGCTTGCTGTCGAACAAGTATTACGTCGATGAGATCTACGACCGCCTGATCGGCAAGCCGCTGTATTGGATCTCGGACCGCGTCTTCTTCGACCTGGGCGATCACCGGATCATCGACGGCACGCTGCACGGGTTCGCGGCGCTCGGGCGCTCGACCGCCGGCGTGCTGGCGCGCATCCAGACCGGCAACCTGCACCTGTACGCATGGCTCGTGCTCGCCGGGATCGCGCTGGCGCTCGTCTGGAGTTCGACGCATGGCTGAACCGCTCGTCCTGAACGTCGTGCTGTTCATGCCGCTTGTCGGCGTCGCGCTGCTGTTCGCGCTCAAGCCGCGCGCCGAGAGCCAGGTGCGCGGGTGGACGCTCGCGATCATGCTCGCCCAATTCGTGCTCACGTTGTGGCTCTACCTGCGCTTCGACGCAACGGTCGCCGGGCTGCAGTTCGAGACACGGCTTCCATGGATCGCGGCGTGGGGCGTCTACTACCTGATCGGGCTCGACGGCTACAACCTCCTGCTCGTGCTTCTGACGGCGTTTCTCGGCCCGCTCGTCGTCGCCGGCGCGTTCACGGCCATCCGCAAGGACGTGAAGCTGTTCTACGCGATGGTGCTGCTGCTGCAATTCGCGATGGTCGGGACGTTTGTCGCCCAGGATCTGTTCCTGTTCTACCTGTTCTGGGAAACGATGCTGATCCCGCTGTTCTTCATCATCGGCATCTGGGGCGGCGAACGGCGGATCTATGCGACGTTCAAGTTCGTGCTCTACACCGCCTTCGGCAGCATCGTGATGCTCGCGGCGGTGATCTACCTCGTCATCTCGCTCGATGCAACGACGGGCATTACCTCGTTCGCCTTCGCGGACCTGTACCGGGCACAGCTTCCGCTGCCCGTCCAGACCATCCTGCTCTGCGCATTCGCGTTGTCGTTCGCGATCAAGGTTCCGATGGTGCCACTGCACACCTGGCTTCCCGACGCGCACGTCGAGGCGCCGACCGCGGGCTCCGTGATCCTCGCCGGTGTGCTCCTGAAGATGGGCACGTACGGCTTCATGAAGCTCGGCTTTCCGCTGTTCCCGGACGCGACGCGCCTGCTGGCGCCGGTGTTCTCGACACTCGCCGTCATCAGCATCATCTACGGCGCGTGCCTCGCGCTCGTGCAGACGGACATCAAGAAAGTGATCGCCTACTCGTCGATCAGCCACCTGGGCTACGTGATGCTCGGGCTCATAAGCCTCGATCTCCTCGGCATCCAGGGCGCGATCGTGCAGATGGTGAGTCACGGCCTCGTGGCGGGCGGATTGTTCCTGATGGTCGGGATGATCTACGAGCGCTGCCACTCGCGCGAGATCAAGGATTACGGCGGCCTCGCGAAGCTGTTGCCGATCTATTCGGTGTTCTTCGCGATCCTCACGCTGGCGGCGATCGGACTTCCCACCACCAGCGGCTTCACGGGCGAATTCCTCGTGCTGCTCGGCGCGTTCAGCGCCGCGTGGCCCTTGCACCTGGAGGGCTTTTCGTATCCGCTGGTCGTGAGCGTGACGGCGGTGGCCGGGGTCGTGCTGGGCGCGCTGTACATGCTGGGGCTCGCGCAGCGCGTGCTGTTCGGGCCTGCGCGCGCGCCGCATCAACCGCTCGTCGATTTGAACCTGCGTGAGAAGTCGATTCTCGTAGCTCTCATGGCCGCGGTCTTTGTGTTCGGACTCTTTCCGGCCGAGCCGATGCGCAAGACCGAGCTTGCCGCGCAGGAGTACCGGCAGCTGGTGGCGGCGGAGCGCACCGGCTCACGCATGACGCTGAATACCGCGGGCTCGCGGGTTGTTGCTCCCGTGCCGATGGGTAATGTGACCAGCACGGCTGCCGCGAGGACCACGCCATGAACTTCGACGTTGTACTCGTCGCGATGCTGCCCGAGCACATCCTGCTCGCCGGCATTGTGCTGCTCGTCGCGCTCGACATCGCCGGCGCAAGCACGCGCGAGACGGTGACAGTGACGACGTTGATTCTCATTGCTGCGGCAGCAGCGGCGACGTGCCTCGCGACGGTCGCGTACACCGCGACGCCATTTGCCGGCCACTATTCCGTCGACGCGGGCGCGTCCAGCGCGAAGGCGATTCTGCTGGCGCTCACGGTGCCGGTCGTGCTCATCTCGCGCGACGACTTCGCCGAGCGGACGTTTCACATCCTGCTACTCTCGTCGCTGTACGGCGCGTGTCTGCTCGTGGCTTCGGACAGCTTCCTGATGCTGTTCCTCGGCCTCGAGATCATGTCGCTGCCGGTCTACGTGCTCGTGCTGCTCGCTTTCCAGCGCACGGCGAGCGCCGAGGCCGCGCTCAAGTACCTCGTGCTCGGCGGTACCGCGACCGCGACGCTGCTGATGGGTGCGTCGCTGCTGTACGGCGCGACCGGCTCGCTCGCGCTGTCGGCGTTTACCAGCTCGCTCGCATCGCCGAGCGCGATGGAAACGATCGGCGTGGTCCTGGTGCTGCTCGCGTTCTTCCTGAAGGCCGCGGTCGTGCCGTTCCACGCGTGGGCGCCGGACGCCTACGAGGGCGCCGCGATGCCCGTCACCGCGTACATGGCGGCCGTCATCAAGGGGGCCGTACTGTTCGTCGTCGTGCGCCTCGCGGGCAACGCCATGCTGGGCCCGCCCGTGGTTGGACTCGTCGTGGCGATGCCGCTCCTGTCCATCGTCTGGGGCAACCTGACGGCGATGCGGCAGCAGAGCTTCCGCCGCATGATCGCCTACTCATCGATTGCGCACGCGGGCTACCTCTTCTACGCGCTGCTGGGCGAGCCCGCAAGCCGCTTCCAGGCGGTGGCGTTCTACGTGCTCGCGTACGGCGCGATGAACATTCTCGCGTTTGCCGCGCTTCCTCGCGCCGCGGACGATGCGACGCGCGACCGGCTCGTGCATCTCAAGGGCCTGTTTGGTCGCGATCCCGCTGCGGCGATCCTACCGCTGCCCGGATTCGTCGCGAAGTTCATGATCTTCAAGAACGTGATCGCGGCGGGCTACACGGCCTATGCGGTGGCGGGCTTGATCGGAAGCTACATCGGCATCTACTTCTATCTGCGCGTTGTGCAGTACATGTTCATGAGCGCGGACGAGTCGTTCGCCCGGGGAACGCCGTCGAAGGGGCTCGCGCTCGGCGCAAGCGTCCTCTGCCTGATCGCGGCGTTCGTGCTGGGCGTGTTCCCCGGGTGGGTGATCGACGTTCTGTAACGCCGCTGCGAGGACCGGGTTGCGAGCGACGCGCCGCGAGCTTCGTGCGAGCGTCGAGCCGGAGATTGCCGGGGCGATCCGCCTCGTCGGGCTTCCGTTCGATCGTCCATACCCGGCGCTACCGACGCTGGAGTCTTCAGCCGTCGCTCGTGACTCGAGCCGTCTCTTCGCGCGGCGGGTTTTCCTCGCCCTTGACCAGCGCCTCGGCCACGAGCTCCGCGATATCCCGATTCGCGATTTTGCCTTCGTGACCGAGCGCCTTCAGGCCGTCGCCGATCATCGTCGCGCAGTACGGGCACGCCGTCGCGATGACGCGCGGCGCATGCGGCAGCGCCTGTTCGACGCGCACGACGTTGATACGGCGTCCGATCTTCTCCTCTATCCACATCCGCGCCCCGCCGGCCCCGCAGCACATCGCCTTCTCGCGGCGCAAGCCGAATTCCAGCGGCGTGTCACGCGTGAGCTGCGCGATGATCGCCCGCGGCGCCTCGTACTCGCCGTTGTGGCGGGCAAGGTAACAGGGCTCGTGGTAGATCACGCGCTCGAGCGACCGGGAAACGCGCACCCGGCCCTCCGCCAGCAGCTGCGCGATGAGCTGCGTGTGGTGGACGACCTCGTAGCATCCGCCGAACTCCGGGTATTCGTTTTTCAGGCTGTTGAAGGCGTGCGGGTCGGTCGTCACGATGCGCGTCACGTGGAGCTCGTCGAGCGTGTCGACGAGAGTCCTCGCGAGCGACTGGAACAGCATCTCGTTGCCCGCGCGCCGCACGCATTCGCCGGTCGACGTCTCGCGCGGACCGAGGATGCCGAAACGAACGCCCGCGTGCTGGAGGATCTTCGTGAAGGCCGTAGCGATCTTCTGTCCGCGCGGATCGAAGGACGCGGCAGAACCGACGTAGAAAAGATAGTCGAGCCCTTCGACGTCGGTCGCGGCTCGCACGACCGGGACTCCAAGCCCCTTCGCCCACACTCCGCGTGTGTCATTGGGCAATGCCCACGGATTGCTCTGCACTTCGTACGCGCTGAAGACCGACTTCAGCTCGTGCGGGAACGCGCCCTCCATCATCACCTGGTGCTGGCGCAATCGATAGAACCGCGGCAGATGCTCGAGCTCGATCGGGCACGCTTCCTCGCAATAGCCGCAGGTCGTGCACGCCCAAAGCGTTTGCTCCGAGATGATCGGGCCGACGAGCGGCGGAAGCGCCGCTTC
>Ga0306922_10007623_pt1 | contig 10456 bp, 10 predicted proteins | sample sta12Cox44000082_FD_203758 | JGI IMG/M metagenome (GOLD analysis project Ga0306922, IMG submission 203758) | Lab enrichment of tropical soil microbial communities from Luquillo Experimental Forest, Puerto Rico - statoxic.12C.oxic.44.000.082 (v2)... | ecosystem: Environmental > Terrestrial >...
CTGGCGATTACGCTATCGTTAACCGCCAAACCGGCGAGCGAACCGCATTGAGCTTCGGATTGAGTGTGGACGGCCACCATGATCACGTTAACCCTGTCACGGCGCGAACGACAGCATCCTCAATTTTGCCGCGGTTCAAGTTGACGCCGCTTTTGTCGCCAACGTGAAACTCGCGCTTTGGTTCCTTGGGCACGCCGAGCAATGTACGCCAATTCGCCGCGGGCAGGCAATACGCGCGGCCGCCCAGGGTCGCGAAAGAACAAAACGGCCCTGTGCCTGGAGGTGTGCAGATTGCCAATTTGAAGCCAATTCGAGGCGCGGAGGCCGATTTCCTCGTCAATTACCGTAATTTATAGGAAATCCCTCATTCCTCATTGAAGGGGAAATATCGCCATAGTGCCCGATTTGTCCGGAAACCGGTAAGTTGCCCGTGCCAAAACCAACTCGGCAGTGGACGCCGTAGCAACAGGCCGTCAATTCCCCGCAACGGGTTGCATGGGTGGCTTTTTCCAAGCGCCCTTCATGACTTCCGGTGCAGGCATGTACACTCGCAAAATTGCGTAGAAGGTTCCGTCCGGCGCAGGAAGCCAATTGGTTTCCTTGCCTGCGCCAGGGGAGGTTCTCTGCACGTAGTTGCTGAACGCTTTGCTACGCCCAACGAATCAAGGCCTCCGCAAACCGCATTCCACAATGCAGTTCGGAAACTTCGCACGAAAGTGGGAGGAAGTAGTCTTGCCCACTTATCGCGTGTCCACACGAAACTTCCACCGGGATATTCTTCGCAGACATTTAGTGCCCAAATTCGCGCAATACTGCTTGTGCGATATTTGCACACCAGACCTGCAAATATTCCTCAACCAAAAGGCCGAACGCTACGCACCCTCCGTGTTGCACCATATACGCGCTACGATGAGCCGCGTCTGTGGCAGCGCAAAGGAATGGGGTTATTTGGAGAACAATCCTGCGGCCGGCGTTCGGCTTCCGCATCGGTATCCCGTTCAGCCGAAGGTAACCTTTCAGCCTGGAGACCTTCAGATGGTGCTGGACAATCTGGAGGAACCACACCGCACGCTCGTTTTCCTGATCGCGGTCACGGGCATGAGAGTGTCGGAGTTATTGGGCCTTCAGTGGCCCGACCTTGATTTCGAGCGACACTTGTTGCATGTACGGCGAACGTTCTATCGAGGCAATTTCGGACTGCCCAAGACACACACCAGTGAGCGTGTGATCCCGATCAGCGACGGCTTGTCGTATGCCCTTCAGCAGCATCGGCAACGCGCGAGAAAAAGCACCATGAACTTGGTGTTCCCAAACGCCGATGGCAAACCTTACGAGGCCGCGAACCTGCTTCACAGGGTTTTGCATCCGGTTTTGGCCAAGTGCGGATTGCCGAGGACCGGTTGGCGCGCTTTTCGCCGGTCTGTCGCAACTGCTCTAAGCGAAATGCGCGAGCCTGTACGCACAACGCAGCAGGTGCTCGGGCATTCATCGCCGCAAACAACCTTAGCGTTCTACACGCAGTCGGGGGAGGACTCGCAGCGGGCGGCAATTTCTAGATTGGAGAGAATTCTGTTCCCAAATGTTCCCAAGTTTGAGGAAAGGCCTTCGTTAATCCATTGAAAAGATTGGCTGGGAGGCCTGGACTCGAACCAGGATAGCCAGATCCAGAGTCTGGAGTCCTACCAATTGGACGACCTCCCAGCAGTTGAAAAGAGGGTACTTAAATTACATCATGGCCCGCATCGGTGGTCAATTGGGTGAATCTAACGAAATTTCGAACACGATCAAGTTCATTCTGTCGGGTCGAAGATCCCCGTCGCCTGGTCATCTGCCCCGGACCGCGCCCGATTTTGTTCTTGATGACGTTTGCTCCGACGCCCGAGCCATCGAAAGGCTAAAACGCAATTGGTCCTCAGAATTGGTTGCGAGACTGGTCTAGCCGTGATATTTTGGCCTGCAAATTCAGCCGCCCGACGTGGCTGGTTATATCTACTGTCTGAAAGACAGGAATCTTCCAGGTTTTCAAATTCCCGGAAGTTAGGGATCAGAGGCGGATTCGGCTCTTCCGATATCTATCCGGCCTTGGTGCGTTCGATGTCGAATGCGTAAGAGGCGGAGGCCCGAGGAAGTCTAGAATGCCGCAAATTTTTTCACATTCGTGCTGGTGGATGTCGTTAGTGGCGGGTGTTTTTCTGAGTGTCTCACCGGGAGCGCATGGGCAAAAGCCTGCCGGTGCGGGTTCGGGAAACACAAGTTTGCCGGATTCACCGCAAGCAAAGCGGCAAGCCTTGGTCGAGTCGAGCAGTGGAACTACTCAGAAATTCATCGGTTATGTTTCCAATAAGTCCTTCGTCTTCCCGGATATCGCCGCGAGCGAAGGGCCGCTTCCAGTCAGCGGAAAGTTCAAGATTTTCGTCAATCAAAGCATTTCGCCACCCTATATTTTTGCGGCGGCGTTCACGGCCGGCATCAGCCAGGCTCGAAATGTCCCCGAGGCTTACGGACAGGGTTGGGACGCTTATGGCGGACGCTTCGGGGCAGCGATGGCCAGAGCTTCCTCAACCAGCTTCTTCAGCACTTTTGCTTTTGCTTCTGCGCTGCATCAGGACCCGCGCTTCTTCCCACAGAGCCACCCGTCTCTGTGGGGCAGCATAAAATACTCCGCTGAGCGTTTGGTCGTCACCCGGAACGATTCCGGGCGCAATGCTTTCAACGCCTCGGGCGTTGTCGGCACGCTAGCCGCAGAAACCCTGGCAAACGTCTATCTCCCGGTGTCGGAACAAACCGGAGCGAAAACCGCGGAACGCTTCGGCATCGATCTGGCGTGGCGCTTCGCCGGCAATATGTTCAAGAACTACTGGCCGACCATATTCCACGGCATGGGCCTGAACCGGCTAAGAGTGGTGCCGACTCCCCATCCGTCGACACCGGCTGTCGACAACGGCCCTAGCTAGCTGATTTTGGCCAGTCGCTGCAAGCACAGACTACGGGGCCTACTACTCCTTTTCGAGCTGTTTTCTCGCTGCTGCCAATTCTTTGAGTTCGCTATCGTTCAACTGCGGGTACTTGAGGTCGAGACTCGCCAGCGCATCCACAATTGTCGCCACCACAACCAGGCGCGTAAACCATTTATTGTCGGCGGGTACAACCACCCATGGCGCATACTCCGATGCAGTGTTGCGGATCATTTTCTCGTAAGCGCGTTGATAGCTGTCCCACCATTTGCGCTCGCGAATGTCTGCCCCTGAGAACTTCCAGCGCTTTCTTGGATCTTCCAGGCGTTCGAGGAATCGCTGCCTCTGTACTTTCTTCGAAACATTCAGAAAGAACTTGCGGATGGCAATGCCATTGCGTGTGAGGTAGCGTTCAAAGGCATCGATATCTTCGAACCGATGCCTCCACAAGTGTTCTCCGCGTAATTCATCGGGAATGCGCTGTTTCTCGAGCGATTCCGGATGCACGCGCACCACGAGCACTTCTTCATAGTAAGACCGGTTGAAGATCCCGATTTTACCCCGGGAAGGGAGGCATCGGTTGGTCCGCCAGAGGAAGTCGTGCGACACCTCTTCGCTCGAGGGAGATTTGAACGAAAAGACATCAACGCCCTGCGGGTTTACACCGGACATCACGTGCTTGATCGTGCTGTCTTTCCCCGCGGCATCCATGGCCTGAAAAATCAGCAACAACCCCCAACTCGATTGCGCGTAAAGAACTTCTTGAAGTTCGGTGAGCATCCTCACGCTTTCTTCGAGCAGTTTCTTGGCCTCGGGTTTGTCCTCTGAAGTTAGGTGATGCGTGTCTCCTGGTTGGTGATCCTTTAGCCGGAATTTCTTGCCTGAGACAACGACGTAAGGACTGATGAACTTGTGGATATTCGCCGCTTCTGGCTTTGGCATCGTTACTCCTTGTTCCGTGGTACTCCCAGGTGAGATTCCCCTTGAATCACGGACTAAACGAACGTACCTCCTCCATTTCGCCATTGTGAATGGTGTACTCCACTCCGCCCCAGCTGACGCGGTTAGAAACACATCCTCCGATCCATACGACAAAGTGGATCGCGTCCCGCAGTGGCACAATCCACAGTTTTCGCTTCAGCAGCTCGTCGCCGACTCCCCAAACGCCGACGATCCACGCCATCAATAACCGGAGAATTAAATACGCGGATAGATATACGGCTCCTACCCAAGTAGCGGGTGCCACTGCAGCCGCCAAGAGGGCCCATGGCAAACCATGCGTGAATATCAGGCCAAAAAAGGAAGGCGGGCGGACCATCCGAACCGTTCTTGCCCAACGAACCTGATGTTCCCAGAATCCCTTGAGCGTTTGCGCAGGATACATGGTCCAGACTGGCTCCCGAGATAGCAGGACCTTGCCACCGGCTTTGTGGATGCGATTCCCAATTTCATAATCATCCGCCAGCAGCTTAGCCAGGGCCTCATAGCCTCCGATTTTCGCGAGCCAGGACTTGCGGGTGGCAACCGACGCCCCCAAGGCAAACGTAGTTCCTTCGAGCCAACCCGCCACTAGTGCGCCCGCAAAAAAGTCACTCGTCGCCCCGACACCTTCCAACTCCGCTCCCAGATTTGGTTGTGCAACTCCTCTATAAAAACAGCTCACCACGCCGACATCGGGATCCGCGAACGGAGCGATCACTTCGCGCAAATAGTTAGGACCAACGCGCACGTCGCCATCGCTCTGCGCCACGAATTCATATCGAGCTTCCTTGGTCAGCAACGCCAGGTTATTCACTTTGCGGTTAGCCCCGAACTGGGCCGCGCCGGAGAGTATGCGTATGCGGCGCTGAGGAAATTCCGACATAACCGTTTGAACAACAGCAACGGCGGGGTCTGACATTTCATTTACGCAGAACAGAATTTCGTATTCGGGGTAGTCCTGCCTGCAAAAACTCGAGAAATTCTCGAGTGAGGCAAAATCGACCCCATGCACCGGCTTCAGGACGCTGACAGGAGGTGTGAAATCGGGCAGTGGTTTGCTGCGTTCCCGGCGGAAAAACCTGAATGCTGCGAGGATTGCAACCAGGTAATAGGCAAGCGGCGCGATGGCCAGAAGCAGTATCACCACGCGCCAAATGGAGAGGTGGGACATCTGTCGATTGTATTAAAGCAGAAAACTGGCGCCTTTCGATGGAAAACCGCAGGCGGCTTCCGTGCTGCGGCTACGCTTGCCTCGCGGAGGTGTTTTCGCCAATGGGGGAGACCGGTTCCAGGAAAGGCCCGCGCAGCTTGTACGGCACTCCTCGCCACTCGACCTTGTTGGAGAAGAAACTCGCGAAATACACCGCAAGATTCACGGCATCACGTACAAGAGCGAGCCAAGGTCTTCTGCGCACTGTCGGGTCTTCGAGAACCCAGACACCGATAACCCAGGCCACGGAGAGCCGCAGAGCGGCATACGCGGCCAGATAGGCCACGACAATTTTCCAGGAAGGAGCGATCGCCACAACCAGAAGCAACCAGGCGAAACCAAACGTCAGGAACATGCCCAGATAGCCCATCAATCGGAGGTTTCTCAACTGAATCAGCCAGCGCAATTCGTGCGCCAGGAATTGCCCGATGGACTCTTGCGGAAACACCATCCAGACGGGATTGCGCATCAACTCCACACGGTAGCCTTTTTTCGCGACCTCATTGCCAAGCGCGAAATCGTCTGAATGCATATTGATGAGCGCCTCAAAGCCGCCGATCTCCCCCAGCCGCTCTTTCGTGATAGCCATGGTCCAGCCCAGCGCAAAATCAATTCGGCCGAACTTCCAGGCTAGAAGCGTGTTCGCCGAAGCGTCGGTTGGCACACCGACAGCGTCGACGTCTGCGGCAATGCCGCCACCCGTTTTGCTCCGGAAGAGGGCTGTTACGACGCCAACCTTGGGGTCGCTGAATGGCGCGACGACCTCCCACAAGTAATCCTTGTCGACTCGCACATCGCTGTCGTTGATCACCAGCAGTTCGTATTTCGCTTCTTTCGCCAAACGGCACAGGCTATTGGTTTTCCGGCAATTTCCGACCTGTTCGACGCCCTCAATCAGCCGGATGGGTCGGCGAGGAAACGCGTCTTGGAGCCTCCGGATCAGTGAAATCACCGGGTCATCTTTTTCGGCTACCGCGAAGACGATTTCGTACTCCGGATAATCGAGTTCGCACATGCTGGCAAAATTCTCATAGGCTTCCCGATCCACTCCTCGGACAGGCTTTAAGATGCTTATCGGCGGGGCATAGGAACGATCAAGCGGAGGCAGTCTTTTTTTCCAGCGGAAAAAACTTAGTCCGGCATACACGGCCAGGCCGTAGTAGATCAACGGAGACAGCGCGACCAGTAGAATCAGAGCTCGAAGGGTGTTCGGCCACACGCCGCTATCTACTCCCCAGCGGAGTTCTCAGCGTCCCGAAATCCGCGACTTTACGCATTTTGGCCTGGCAGTTGAACCGAACCATATCATAACTGTAAGCCATTTGACTATTGTCGTGCGAGGCATCTTCCGGGGCCTTTACAGCCTCCGATGCAGCGGAACCCCGCCGTTCACTCCGGCCGTCACCAATGCTAACTCAAGGCAGGCTCGCTATGCATCTGATTAGTCTGTAGGGAGAAAAGGCAAGGATGCCGCCACTCGGCGCGAACGCCGCGGTCATCCGTTGATGAGAACGAGCGCCACGCCTAGGCAAACCATCGCCACTCCCATCCAGCGTTTCTTCGACACGTGCTCATTCAATATGTACTTCGCCCCCAATGTGCCGACAACATAGTTGAAGGCGGTTGCCGGTATCACGACGCTCAATGGGGCCCAGGAAAGCAGCACTAGAAGCGAATAGAACGATCCCGCAAGCAGCGGCAACGCCGTCCAAACCCAACCATTTCTTAAGGCTTTGCTCAAAAAACGCAAAAGCGCGGCCGGCCTGAAGCTAGCCGGTTCACCAACCATTTTCATGCCGTAGGTCAGGGCGATTTCGCCGCTTGTGCTGCAGAAAATGAAAAACGCAAGCATCAGGACCACGCGAATCACGAGGACACCGCCTTTGGGCTGGTGGTAACGGGATGCGTCTGTCCAACCAACAACACACCCACAACGATCAGAACTACTCCAAACCAGCGCCGCCCACTTACTGCCTCGTGCAGTATCACCACTGCCAGGAACGTCTGCACAGCGTATCCGAACGCGCCCGCCGGCATAACATAGCTATAGTCCGCCCAACTCACTGCGGTCATGTAACAGAACGTAAATCCGATAAGGAAAAAGATTCCCATCCAAATGGTGCCATTATGAGCTGTGGACATCAGAGCGCGCCATAAGCCCGATGGGGACATCTCGACCGCGCCTATCTGCACCATGCCGCGCTTGAGCATGAGGTCACCAAGATTTGCTGACACTACCATCAGCAAGACCATGAACAGCGTCTTATATCTAACTCTTTGATCTGGGGTCATTACTTTTGTCGGGTTAGTCGTTTCCGCCGGCTGAACTGGCTCCCGGCACGGAGACCATCGCTTTCGGCTCATCTCCGCCTTGTCTAACCCACTTCAGTCGCTCCGCGCGGAGTTTAAGAAAGTCCGTCGCTTCGTGGTATAGCCGCTTGCGTTCATGGCTGTCCCAGAGAGCCTCGCGAACGATCCGCCACGCTACGCGCGGGCGGAAGTAATACTCGTCGTAGAAGCGGTTCACTCCCGCCATCATTTCCGCCTTCGAAAGATGGGGGTATTCGATATGAGGGAGTTGGTGGCCACTCGAGTCCGCCAGGGCTTCGACGCGCAAGAAGCCTTCCTTTGCCATCTGGTCGTGCAATTCAGTTCCGGGCATGGCATGGGCCAGGGAAACCTGGATGGTTTCGCAATCCAGTTCCTTGGCAAACTCGATCGTCTTGTTGATGGTTTCCTTGGTCTCGCCCGGCAGGCCAATGATGAAATCGCCGTGCACCTTGATCCCGACTTTCCGGCAGTTCTTCATGAACTCGCGCGCCATCTCCACGGTCGCGCCTTTCTTGACGTTCTTCAGAATTTGTGGGTCGCCGGATTCGAAACCGACGATGAAGAGACGGGCCCCGCCATCCGCCATAGCTTTCAATTCTTCATACTTGCTGTGGCAGCGGGCTGTGCAGGACCATTGAAACTTCAACGACTTGAATTTTTGGCTCAGCTCGATGACGCGATCCTTGCGGATGTTGAACGTGTCGTCATCGAAGAATATCTCCTTCATTTGCGGGAAATACCCGAGGGCGTTCTTGACTTCCTGAACCACGTTGTCAACCGAGCGTGTCCGCCAAGCATGTCCGGAAAGCGTCTGCGGCCACATGCAAAAGGTGCACAACGCGGGGCAGCCACGCGAGCTGTAGAACGAAATGAAGGGGTTGAGCAGAAACGGGACGTTATATCTCTCAATTTGCAGATCGCGCTTATAAATGTCTGCGGCAAAGGGTAGGGCGTCGAGCTCTTCGGTATGAAGCTGCGGGCGTGGCGCATTGTGCACGATTTGACCGTTTTGCCGGTAGCTGGCACCAAGGATCTGATCGAGCGGTCTGCCGTGGGCGTATTCGGCAACCGCGTGGTCAAATTCGCCGCGAACGACAAAATCGATGTCCTCGCTGGCATTCAGCGTTTCGTCCGGCTTGATGTGGCCGTGCGGTCCAACGAAAGCCACTTTCAACGAGGGATTGCCTTCCTTAATTTTTCTCAACAGCTTGACGTCGCTGTCAAAACCCACGGTGGAGGTAAACAGCACGAGGAACTCGTAGTCCTTGCAGATCTGTACGGTCTGCTGCCAGTTGATTTTATGTGGGGAAGCGTCAAGCAGCCGGCTGCCAGGAATCAGCCCTGCCGGGTAAGTTAGCCACACCGGGAACCAATAGGATTCGATTTCGCGCGTCGCCGGCCACCGCGAACTCGCGCCGCCATCAAAATTTTCAAAACTCGGCGGATTCAATAGAATTGTCTTGAAGACATCAGGCATTCTTCACCCTCAGTGCCATTCAAATTAGCTTCCCACGACTTTCGGCCAGCCCACACTGATAGGATTCAGGCCGTGGCCGCCTTCCAAACCCTTAAAGTCTAGATTATAGTCTACCGGACTTGGTTGCATCCGCCCAAGCCTTTCTGCCAACGGCATGTCAACGCATCCAAGTGTTAAATACCGCATTCAATGGCAGTTACTGAGCTTGGCGGAGCGGTTCCAGGGGAGACTTGGCCGGTCCTCGGAGTGCCGCTTATGGTCGAAGTTAGAAAGATAGTGGTCTACATTGCTACAAGCGGGGACGGTTACATCGCGTGGTTGGATGGCGACGTGGCGTGGCTCGATCGTCCGCGACCGAACGGCAACTACGGATACGGCGAGTTCTTCGAAAACATCGACACGATTCTCTGGGGCCGTAAGACCTAGCACAAAGGCGTGGACATGGGAATGAAATCGGGAGCATTCGGTCACCAGGTCAAACCCATGCCGCGCTTGCCTTCACCTACACCCGTTACTTTTTGATTCTCGTCTCGACGGGGTCGAAAAAAGCTAGCCACCCAGCGTTTCCGTTGTTGCCTCGTCGAGGATGGCCCAGATCCGCCCAACCCACTCCCGATGTTCGGGTTTCATCAGCACCGAGCGCAAGCAGGCCAGCGCAGGCCGGTCTCTTTTCATCCCCGCCATATCGGCGGCAAAGAAGTCTGTGGGCAGCTCAGCGACCGCCAGATGCAGATTTCTCCGCGCGGAGGCGTCGAAAATCTTCCTTGTGAGTACCGAAGCTTCGGCCACGCTTGCAGCTCGGGGCGCGAAGACCACGATGTCCAGTTCCGGGGGGAACGCTGTGATAAACCGCTTATCTCCCAGCAATCTCCGATGCAAGTCCAGCGCAGCTTCGCGGCAGGACTCCAGACCTTTGGCAAATTCACCGCCCCTTGCGAGCGGTAGAAGCTTCTGCGTGGACCACAGCGCGACCGCTGACGCACCCGCCCGCGAGCATTCCAGGCTAATTTCACCGAGATGCAGTTCCTTGGAACTGAAATAGGTATAAGGGGATTCATGTTTGTACAGCCGGCCCACTGCGGGATCACGAAAGACGATGCAGCCGCACCCGTATGGTTGGAGGCCGTGTTTGTGAGGGTCGATCACGATGGAATCGGCCTCCCCCAAGCATTTGAACGCAGCGCGCGTCTCTTCCGTCAAATTGCTTGCCAAGGCGAAGTAACCCCCGTAGGCAGCGTCAGCATGCACGTGGACACGGTGCGACCTGGATAGTTCGAATATTTCCTTCAACGGATCGACTGAACCAGTGGCAGTCGTTCCTATCGTCGCCACAACCGCTCCCACATCGCCTCGTATCAACCTTTTCTGAAGCGCATCCACATCCATTCTTGCGCGTGAGTCGCAGGGAATAGCTTCGAACGGCAGTTGCAAAACCCCGCTGATCCGCTTGTGGGTGTAATGCGCCTGTTCGCTGGCCACAATCGTCTTGCCGGGCGCCAGTTG
>Ga0306922_10007625_pt1 | contig 10455 bp, 9 predicted proteins | sample sta12Cox44000082_FD_203758 | JGI IMG/M metagenome (GOLD analysis project Ga0306922, IMG submission 203758) | Lab enrichment of tropical soil microbial communities from Luquillo Experimental Forest, Puerto Rico - statoxic.12C.oxic.44.000.082 (v2)... | ecosystem: Environmental > Terrestrial > Soil...
CCTCCTCCAGAGCTAAGCGCGCCACCTTAAGTACTCTCTGGTATCACCTCCCTGCCGACGCAGGGTTCCGCCGATGGCATATCGCTGACACGCTGCTGAAGAAAAGCGATCCTCGCCGCTGGTTGCAAGATCGTTGGAGAGGAAATGACCCGCGGTTCCATCCCGTCCCCCATATTTGTCGAAATCGCGACGTGTCAGTCTGAGCCATTCGGTTCGCGTAGTCCAAATCGGATCAAGCACGCGGCGATCCGAGCGGGCTATAAGCCGTAAGCCTCGGCGTTCCGCTCTCAATTTTCTAGGCTGCGTCCCAAACCCTGCGGCGAGGTTCGCTGTCCGCAACCCAAGCTCACGACGTGTCACGCTAACGCGGCGGCTCAAGCCACGCCACCGGCCGCTCCTGCTAGTCGCAAACCCCTATAAGAGAAGCGGGCGATGGTGTGCCGGATAGGGTTATTATTGCTCTGACACTCCGGCTAATCGCAGCCCATTGTACAATTCTTGAATACTCGCATGGACACTGGGATCGGTGTGTGGAAGTTCTTTTTCGTACAGATCACGTATGCGTTGCACGGTGTATCCACCAAATGCCCCTTTTTAGTCGCTTAATGCGGCAACCCCTGCGGGCTGCGCGTGACGTCCGGTCAGAGCATAGGCGGCGAGCAAATATGCTCGGCTATACCAAAGATTAGGTCTCACTTCGGCCGATTTTCGCAGCCAAACAATTGCATTGCTATAATCTTTCACGACGAAATAAGCTCTTCCAAGGATCCAATAGAACACACCAATAGCCGGATCGCGGGGACCTAAGGGTTATCGCCTTGAGCGCCGACGGCGGGGCCTCTTTCGGCCGTCCGACCATGACCAGCTGATTGGCTTTTTGCGCCAAAGCAGACGCGAAATTGGCGTCGAGCTGGACCGCCCGATCAAAGGCATCGAGCGCCCCTTGATGGTCTCCCTTTACGCGGCGGATAAAGCCATCCGCGAAGTGCGCTTGAGCGATCGACGGATCGATCTTTAGAGCTTCCTGAACCGCGGCCTCTCCCCGCTGGAGCAATTTCTGCGCGGCTTCCGGGCTGTCCTTCGCCTCATTCCAGTGGTTCAAATAATCACATCCAACCAACAAAGTCGCTAACTGGCTCCAGCTTTCGGCCGAATGAGGATCGAGGCGGACAGATCCCTCAAGATGCTGGCGCGCTGCGAGGCTGTGCTCGGGGGTAATTGAACTCATCAGAAGAGCCATGGCGCGTAGCCTCAAATCGATGGCATCGGGGTCTGCTGGCCGCTCAGAGATGGCGCGACGATTCTCGGCCTGGACCAGCTGGATATTGAGCGAGGATGCGATGCGGCCGGTAATAGCGTCCTGGAGCTCGGAAAGATCGGCGAGCCCGGTATCGAAGCGGTCGGCCCAAAGCTGCGCGGCCGAACGCGCATCGACGAGTTGTGCGTTGGTCTGCACCTTCATCCCGGTCTTTCTGATGCTGCCCTGCAACAGGTAGCGAACCTTAAATTCCCGGCCGATCTCCCTTGGATCAACGGCCTTGCCCTTGTAGGTGAAAGCCGTGGCGGGCGCGATCACCGATGTGTCAGAGAGACGAGACAGATCGGTAGTCAGATCGTCGGTCACCGCGTCGACGAATAGTCTTGCTCCGGGTCATTGCTGGCATTGTGGAAGGGCAGCACCATGATCGATGCGCGAGGCGACATTAGCGAGTAGTCGCGCTGGATCGGCAACGCCGCTACCGTAACCACGGCTGCTACCGCTAACGTGCTGGCCATCAGTGTGGCCGAACGCCGGTGCCGATCTAACTGCGTTCGGAAAAGACCCCGGGCACCCACGCTCTGCGAGAAAGGTTCCCGTTGTTGGTCTGCAACGCGCGTGACTCGATAGACGCGGATCGGACGCTCGAAATTCTTTACCCTTCGGTCTCCTCTGTCCTGGAATGATAGGTCGGGATGGCCTTGCAGTTGATCGCGGACACCCCCGCGTGACGTATATTTCACCAGGTTCCGCGAGGCCCTCTAGACGAGCCGCGATATTGACGCTGTTGCCGTAAATGTCGCGATCATCGCTGATCACATCGCCGGTATTGATGCCGATGCGGAGCCTTATTTGGTGATCGTGATCGGCCCCACCATCCCGCTCGGCATTGCTATTCTGTAAATCGAGCGCACAACATACCGCGTCTACAGCGCTGTTGAATTCGACCAGGAACCCGTCGCCCATCGAGCGGATCAGACGGCCGCCATATTCGGCAATTTGGGGTTCGATTAAATTTCTAACGTAATCTGCAAGCTTAACGTGTGTGCCTATTTCGTCTACGCTCATCAATCGAGAATAACCGACTACATCCGCGAGCAGAACGGCTTTTAATTGACATTTCAGGTGTACGCGTTCCATGCCGATACACCTGATTTTTTATCGACAGCTCTAAATTTACTAAAATTTTCTATATTTGTCACCTACAGATGATTCGTGGCACAACTTTATTCGCCAACTTGTCCCGATCAGGCGAGCGCGCCGGCTGTGGCCTTCTCTCGCCTGGACGGGGAGGTATTCCACGCTCTCTCGTCGATCGGCGCCAGAGCTGGGTCGCTGTAGGGGCTCGGGTCGCGCTCGGCGCGGCGGCGGATGCGGTGCAGATAGAGGTAGAAGGCGGCGAGCTTCGCATGGGTCGTGACGACCTCGCGGACTCGACGCGGGTAGAAGACCAGCGGGGTTTCGCGTGGCAGACCGGCGCGGCGCTCCCTGCGCAATTTGCGCCGGAAATAGCCGCCCTGCAGCGGATGCACGTTTTCTTGCAGGAAGGTAAAGTAAAATTGCAGGATATGGTTTAAGAGGCGCACCGGCTTGATGCCGGAGGCCTTGGCGCGGCGGAAGATTGTCTCGATGTGCTCTGCCGAATAATAGAGGTCCCAGGCCCGGCGATAGACTTGCTGCCAGTCGCCTGAGGTCATGACCGAATGACCGGTGGTGACGTGCTCAAGGTCGTATTTGTTCATGTCGGGGTCCATCCATACCCCGTCGCGATGGAGCGCTTGGTGGTCGGCCGAGCCCGGCAGCGGCGTCAAGATAAAGAACTCGAGCAGATCGACCGGCAATTCCTGCTGCACGGTACGGATGTCTCGGGTGATCCGCTCCGGCGTATCGCCCGGAAAGCCCAGGATGTAGCCGGCATAGGTGATGATCCGCTGGGCGCGCCAGGCAAGGAACATCTGGCGGTATTCATGCACCCGGTTCTGTTTCTTCTTGGCCTGCAGCAGATTGTCGGGGTTGATGTTCTCGAGCCCGATAAAGACGCGCTTGCAGCCGGCGCGCGCCGCCTTCTCGATGAAATTCGGGATGTGGTGGCACAAGGTGTCGACCTGGATGATGAACTGCAGCTCCAGCCCCTCGCGCTCGCGCATCTCGATCAGCCGGTCGAAAATCGCCTCCCAATTGCGGTTGCGCGCAAAATTGTCGTCGGTGATGAAGAAGCGGAAGACGCCCTGGGCGAGATTGGCGCGCACCAGCTGCTCGACATCGTCGGCGTCGCGCCAGCGCGACTTTCGTCCCTGCACATTGATGATCGTGCAGAAGCTGCACTGGAACGGGCAGCCGCGCCCGGCATCGAAAGCGCCGATCGTCTCGCCGTAACGCCGCACGATCTCAAGCGGCAGGAACGGCGTCACCTGCTGCTGTAACGCGGGTAGGTCGTCCATGAAGTTGTAAATTGACTGCAGTTGCCCGGCGAAGGCATCGGCGAAGAGCCCGGCGAGCCTTCCCTCCGCCTCACCGGCGAACAAGGTCACACCGAGCCGACGTGCGGCTTCGAGGTCGGGCGGCATTTCGGGGAGCATCGCTAGACACCCCGAGACGTGAAACCCGCCGACCGCCACCTGAATGCCGGAATTGCGAAATCGAGCGGCTAGATCTATCGCCCTCGGGAACTGGTTCGATTGCACGCCGACGAGGCAAACCAGCCCTGCATCCGCACCCCTAATCCGCCGGATGATCCGGCGGATCGGGATTACCGTATGGCACTCGTCATAGGCCCGGATCTCGATCCCAACCTCGGAGCCGAGTGCACGCCGTTCGGCGAGATCCGTCGCGATGCCGTAAAGACAGGCGAGCGAGTTCGACGGGATCCAGGATTTCCACCACTGAATCACATAGCCGTCGTCGTCGTAATGCGACGGCTTGATCAGCTCGACGACGAACCGGCGGTCCCCCAACGCACCCTCGCCCGACAGGCTTGGCCAGAGACGATTCTAGCCCGCCGATGGCGGCGAGGAAAGCGGCGAGTGGACGTCCGCTGGTTTTGCCGACGTCCACCGATACTTAAAACCAGTCTTGGCGTGCGCTACGACGACTTCCCTATCGCTTTCTGCAGTTCGGCGAACGGTACCTTGCGCCCATGCATCGGCAGGATCTGGTCGACCGCCAGGTTGAGCCGCTCGATGTTGTCGTACAGGTTCACCGGGGCCGGATTGGGCTGCGCCGGCGGTGCCGCATTGGGTGGGGCCGGGGTGAATACGTCGGCCTCAACCAGGAGCTTTTCCTTGGGCAGGTATGCCATGATGAGCCCATCGCCGTGTGGGGTTCCCTTGATCAAGTAGAGTTCCACAGTGCGCGTTCCGTCGCTTAGCACCCGCTTGTCCTGCATGCCCTCGACCGTCGGTTTCTTCCCCGATTGCGCGAGCTTGTCGGGCTGAATGGTGCGCGGAGCGGCGAGGTTCTGCTCCAGAAACGCCTTGTTCACGTCGTGCGTGATGATCGTGGCGCCATCGGCGGCGAAGGCGCCGAGGCCGCCGGCGTGGTCGAAGTGGTGATGCGTGTTGACCACGTATTTGATCGGCTTGTTCGGCACTAGCTTCTTGGCCTCGGCGATCACGGCGACGGAGCGCGCGTCGTCCTGCGGTCCATCGATCACCACCAGATGATCGCTCATTTCAATCAGCACGCTGTGGTGGGTGCCGCCTGTCAGGTACCAAACGCCATCCGCGACTTTGTCCGCCGTCACCTTCACGCTGGCTTGGCGGGCGTTTTCGGGCGCCAGAATATCGGCCGGCGCGTTGGGTTTGACCTCGCTTATCGTGAGATCAAGCGTCGGAAAGCCGCCCTGCTTCTGGGTGATCCCGGTCGGGAATTGCACACCGCCAAAATCCTTGTAGTCGGCATAGGTCGTCTCGGTCAGCACGTCGCCGACGACGGGATTGGTATTCCAGGATTCAACCTTCTCGACCAAATTGCGATCGTTGACGAACGCCTTCACCTTGAGCTGACCGGGCACGGCAAACGAGACGACCGTCATCTTCTTGCCATCGACGGTCTGGCTCTCGACCGTGGCATTGTTCTTGATCGCCGCCCTGATGACACCGTGTGGGGTGATCCACAGTTGATGCTGGCGGTCGGCGACGGCTGCAATTGCCGCGTTGGGGGGATTTTCCCCGACCTGGTTCCAGGCATCGGTGCCGCTCAGCCCCTGGGACAGGCGTTGTTCACCTACCAGCGGGATCCCGCCGCCGCCGCGGGCTGCAGGGTCAGCCTGGGTGCGAACGAAGTCGTCCCGCATGGCCGGCGTGTCGTAATTGATCGAACGGGTGTAGGTCTTGAGGTTGAAGCGGGGCCACGGCGTTCCCGGAGCCACGCTCTGGCCAAAGAAAAAATAGGCGCCGTTCCCGGTATATTGGAGCGACTTCACGTCGCCCATCGCTTTTACCACACCATCGAGGACCGCCTTGGATTCCTGGCCATTACCGAGGCGGGGCAATAGCGCCAAGGCGACGAGTGCAATGATCCATTTCATCCGCATATGTTTCCTCCCTTCGCTGGCATTCACGCGCGCGCAACAGCCTTAAGGCCGACTGCGGTGAACCGCCGGCCGTCTTCGCCAGGCCGTTTCAGTCGGCATCCGCAGGACCGGATGACGCGGCTAGGATTGCCTGCGAGGGCTACCCTGGCAACAAGATTCGAGAGCGGCCGCCGCGGCGGTGGGCGAAGCCGCCTATTAAGGCCCTCTCGATGGTTAACAGAGGGTCGAGTGCTGAATTCGCCCACGCATCTCTCTCTGCTGAGCTAAAGTGCCTGGTCGGAACACAGCAGTGGAGTCAGGGATGTTCGAAGGGTTCACGAGGACCGAGATCGAGACCCGCGGCGCGCGAATCCATCTGCGCCACGGCGGCGACGGCCCGCCGCTCTTGCTGTTGCATGGCAACCCACTGACCCATGTTTCCTGGCACAAGATCGCCCCGCGCCTGGCCGAGCATTTCCATGTCGTCGCCGCCGATTTGCGCGGCTATGGCGACAGTGTGGGACCCGATGACTGTGGCCAAAACAATATCAACTATTCGTTCCGGGCGATGGCGCAGGATCAGGTCGAGGTTATGGAGAAGCTCGGCTACCGCGAATTCTTCGTCGCCGGGCACGACCGCGGCGCCCGCACCACAGCGCGCATGTGTCTCGACCATCCTGACCGGGTAAAGCGGGCAGCGGTCATCGACATCCTGCCGAACCATCACATCTGGACCCACACCTCAAAGGAATGGGCGCTGCGCTCGTGGCACTGGGCATTGATGGCCCAGCCGTATGACTTCCCCGAACGAATGATGGCTGCGGTCCCGGCGCAATGGTACATGGAAAAGAAATTGTCGAAGCCCGGTATCGGTCTCGATTTTTTTGATCCAGAGGCATTTGCCGAGTACGCCCGCTGTTTTAACTGGAAGACGATCAAAGGCTCCTGCGCCGATTATCGCGCCTGCCCGACCTGCGACTTCGAGATGGACAAGGCCGACTTCGAGACGGGACGCAAAGTCACGGTTCCGCTATTGGTGATCTGGGGGGCGCGCAGCCACACCGAGGGTGTCCACGGCGACGTGCTCGCAGTGTGGCAACGCAATTACGCGACCGATGCCTGGGGCGGCGCGCTGCCCTGCGGGCATTATGTGCCGGAAGAAGCGCCAGACGAGACGCTGCAGTGGCTTCTCCGGCATTTCGAGCAATAACTCGAGTCGGTCAAACCCTCAGCAGGGCCATCGAGTGTAAATTTTCGTATTGTCCCTCGATGCAGACGGCATTTCGGTGAAGTCCCTCGATCTCAAAACCCAGGCTCTTGTACAAGGCGATGGCGTTGGCGTTCCCTTCGCTGACGGTCAGTTCGATGCGCGTAAGGCCAAAGGCGAACGCCGCGTCGATCGTCCGCTGCATCAGCTGGCGACCGATACCTTTTCCGCGAAACTCCGGTAACAGACCGACTCCCAGAGTTCCGCAGTGCGAATAGATAACCTGGACCGATTTGGAAGGACATCGCACCAGCCGACGACAGTGTCGGCGCTCACCACCGCGAATTGAGGATATCCGAGCTCGATATTGCCGAGGACAAACCTCCTTGTCTCCTCCAGGGGCGGGGCTTCGAGATGCGCGAGGTACCTCCTTTCCCGCGCGACGACGTCAATAGCTGCGTGGAAACCAGAGATGTGTTCTTTCGCAATGGGCACGATCTGATAGGTCATGCTAAGGCCCACGGCAGATCACGTTGAGCAACGCCTGGCGCTTTTCGACAGTGACGGCGCGGACCGCGCGCTGCAGTGCCTCCGGCAGGACCGCGGGATCCTCGACCCGCTCGCCGTAGCCGCCGGCGGCGGCGCAGACTTGCTCGAAGGCCGGCAGCTCATCGAGGTCGATCAGGGGCGCCTTGTTGCTGCGCGCGGCCTCGCCCTGCGGATACATCCCCAGGGTGGCGCGGCGGACCGCACCCCACATTGCATTATTCAAGACGACGAACAACACCGGCAGCTGGTGCACTCGGGAGGCGTGGTGCAGCGCGACGGGGTTGCCAAAGATATGGGAGCCGTCCCCCAAGACGGCGATCACGAGGCGGTCGGGAGCAGCGAGCTTGGCGCCGAGCGCCGCGCCGCCGCCCCAGCCGAGACCCGAGGCCGTGCTTGAACCGAAGTAGCTGCCCGCCCGCGTCGACCCACAATGCTCGGGCATCAACGTGTACTCGTTGACCAAGATTGCATCCTCGGTCTTGATCTTCGCGATACATCCGCTGGCCCAGGCCATATCGATCGGGCGCAGGTTCGCGGCAGCATCGCGGCTTTTCTGCCATCCGGCGACGAGCGCTTCCCGCGAGCTGGCGACGCGCCGACGGCGTTCCGCTATCGCTGCGTCGGCGACATAGCGATCGAGTGCCGCGCCGAGCTGGGGCAGTGCGGCGGCAGCCATGCCGGTCACCGCGATATCGCACGGAAAGCCACGGATCGGATAGCGGGAGAACAGCGGATCGACACCGATATGGATTACTTTGCAGTCGTGCCGCGGCGCCTTGAGGCTCGGGATCCAAGGCACATCGCATTCGAGAACGAGGATCATATCGGCGTCGACCAGATAAGGTCCCGCGTCATAGCCGAGATGGCAGGGATGGTTGGAAGGCAGCGAGAGGTGGCGCGGCCGGTGCTCGACGACCGGGAGCGCAAAACGTCGAGCGAATTCACCGAGCGCCGCGACGGCTGCTGGGTCGCGCCCGGCGCTCGCGGTGATGATCAGCGGGGTCTCCGCCGCGGCGAGAAGTCGGGCGGCTTCGTCGATAGCATTCTTGTCGGGACCGGGCGGCGCGGCCGCGATGCGGCGCGCCGGACTGTCGTACGAGAAACCCGGGACCGGTGCTGCCAGCACTTCGCGCGGCAACGACAGATAGACGGGGCCCTGGGGTTGGGTCGTCGCCACAGCGAGCGCGCGGTCGATTACGGTTTCGAGCTGCTGGCCGTTGCGCAGCTCGTATTCCCATTTGACGATCTCGCGCAGCATGCCGGCCTGGTCGAACATCTCCTGCGCCCAGTGGATGTAGACGTCGCGGGCGCCGGGGAGCGCGCACTCGGTCAGCGGTGACCGGCCGGCGGTAAACAGGATCGGCACATTCTCGCGGGCGGCGTTGAGCGCGCCGCATATGCCATTGGCGGTGCCGACGCTGACATGCACCATCACCGCCGGCACGCGCCCGGAAACCATGGCGTAACCATGCGCCATTGATAGTGCCAAGTTCTCGTGCGTGGCGACCAGCGGCTGGGGTGCAGGGGCGCCGGTCCGCGCCGATTTGGCGAATGCCTCGACGAGCGGTGCGAAGTCAGTTCCTGCATTGGCGAATAGGTACTCGATCCCGCGGTCGGCGAGGAGTGCCAGATAGGCTTCCGCTACGCTGTCGACGGCCAGTTCCTTGCGCGCCATCCGACCGCTCCTGTCAAACTGTTCGCGATGGCAGCAGTATAAAGCCTCGGAGACCGGCAAAAACAGCTCCTCAGGCGGCGGTCGGATGTTAAGCTGGCCTGATGGCGCAGCCGAGCGAGAAAGCGAAGATGCTGGCCGGCGAGCTGTACCACTCGACCGACCCCGAGCTCGTCGAGGAGCGGAGGCGAGCACAGCATGTGCTCGAGAGATACAACGCTACGAATGCCGATGATGCTGCGATCCGCGCCTCACTGCTTCGGCAGCTCTTTGGCGCGGCGGGCGATGGTGTCGAGATCCAACCTCGCTTTGCCTGCGATTACGGCTACAATATCCGGATCGGCCGCAATGCGTTCATCAATTATAACTGTGTATTTCTCGACTGCGCGCCGATCGAGATCGGCGATGACCTACAGATGGGACCGGCGGTCCAGTTGTATACGGCTCTTCATCCACTGGACACGCCAGCACGGCTGGCCGGGTTGGAATCGGCGCGGCCTATCCGCATTGGTCAGGCCGTATGGATTTGCGGTGGAGCGATCGTTCTGCCGGGTGTAACGATCGGGGACGGCAGCGTGGTCGGCGCGGGCAGCGTCGTCACCCGTGATCTGCCTCCGGGCGTCCTTGCCGTCGGCAATCCGGCCCGCATCATCCGGACCGTCTAGTGATTATTAGCTGTATCAGGCACGGCGCGCGACGTAGCCGTAGGCGAGATTGCTGCGATTTGCCGTATGCAACGACGCCGTCCGTGCCGCGGCCAATTTGTCCTGGTCGATCGGGGGCAGCTCGGCGCGCAGGTCGAGCTTGTAGAGCCGCGCTGAGTTGTAGCCGAAAATCGCGCTCTTGACGGCGCCATCCGCGGCCCCGAGCGGGGCAAACCCGTGCTTCTGGGCCATGTCGGCGGGTATTTCGAGCCGACGGAACGCCTCGATCTGCCACTGGGGCGAGCCGTACCAGACCGAGTCGGTCCCCCAGACGACGTGGTCGAACCCCATCCCTTTGATCAATGTACCCATTAACGCCGCTGCGAATCGCGGGTTAGCAACCGCCGAGTTGGCAAAGGCGGTGCCGACCTCGCCGTAGACATTATTGACGCCGTATTTTTGCGGGATTGCCGCAAGGTCGGAGGCCCATACGATATGGCCGGTCTTCTCGAACTCGGCCAAATCATCGTCCGGCGATTCAAGAAACTGCCGCAATGCCGCGTGGTAGATCACAAAATTCATCTGCGGCCAGTCCTTCGCCGCCTTCCCTAA
>Ga0306922_10007626_pt1 | contig 10455 bp, 14 predicted proteins | sample sta12Cox44000082_FD_203758 | JGI IMG/M metagenome (GOLD analysis project Ga0306922, IMG submission 203758) | Lab enrichment of tropical soil microbial communities from Luquillo Experimental Forest, Puerto Rico - statoxic.12C.oxic.44.000.082 (v2)... | ecosystem: Environmental > Terrestrial >...
TTGTCGGCCAGCGCTGCATCAAGCGCCTGCACGCATCTCAACCGACGCCAACTGCCTTGTGTCGTCGTCCCGCCGAGCGGCTCCTGACGCGGAGGTCTCGGCAGTGTTCCAGGTCCGTGCCTAAGCGGGCATGTGCTTCGACAGGAACTCCTTGATACGGGCTTTCGCCGAGGTCAGGGCCGCTCCGGTTTTCCACTCCGCGATGAATTGGCAATTTGGGAGGAGTTTTGATAGCTCCTCTGATATTGGGTAGGGATGGGCTTCGTCATTGCCCGCCAGCACCAGACACGGCGTGTTGACCTTGGATACAAAAGCGCGGTCGACGCAATAGACAAATCCCGGCGCGTAGAGGTTCCGGTAGAACGCGTCCAACACCTCTTTGGTCGCTTCCGGATGATCTTTTAGCGTTTGCGCCCATCCATCGAACCTGGCAGGCCGGGGTGGCAGTGCAGCAGCCACACGCCCGATCGGCTGGGCCAAGACGGCGCTCTGGACCCGCTCGGGCTGGGTCTTGATCAGGTTCAGGATAAATGATCCGCCGATGCACTGACCATAAAGATGACAGCGATCAATGCGCAGATGGTCGAGCAGAGCGATGTGGTCTGCGGTATATGCATCCCAGCTGTCTTGCGCGGTGATCGTGGCGCGGGATTGGCCACCAGCGTTTCGCTGATCCATCGCGATGACGCGGAACTTGTCAGCGAACTCCTTGGTCGGATCGATCGGTGCCGAGGGCTGACTCCAGACGTCGATCACCGACTGCAACCCGGCGGGCGCGAAGGTCAGAATTGGGAAACCCTGGCCGAACTCCTCGTAGTAGATGCGGGCGTCATGATGGTCAAAGCTTGGCATATTCGTTTCCTTTCATGCTGATTCCGCGAATGCTCATGTGCCCATGCTATCGATCTCGCCGAAGTGGGAAAAGGAGCTCGGCCCCGCCTTCAGGGAACCGGCATCCGCTGTACCAAATTCGACGGCAAAAGCTAGTCAACGATTGGCGCCGGGGCGCCACAGCACATCACACGCGCCGTTATCATTGAGGCGGCGGCCGAGCACGAAGAGATGATCTGAGAGGCGGTTCAGGTATTTGAGCGCCTGCGGATTGACCGGCTCGGAGCTCGCGAGTTCGCTTACCAGGCGCTCAGCTCGTCTCGTCACCGTGCGCGCGAGGTGGAGAGAGGCGGCTGCTGGTGTGCCGCCAGGCAGGATGAACGAGTCGAGCGGCCGCAATGCCGCATTCATCGCGTCGATCTCACGCTCGAGGCGCTCGACTTGGGCCGCAACAATCCGCAGCGCTCCCCCCGCCCGCCTGCCGTCCTCGGGTGTGCACAGATCGGCGCCCAAATCGAAAAGGTCGTTTTGGATGCGGTCCAACATCTTATCGGCAGCCGGATCCACGTGGAGGCGAGCGATCCCGATTGCTGCATTGGCTTCGTCGACAGTGCCGTAGGCGGCGACGCGCACCGCGTGTTTCGGCACGCGCGCGCCATCACCCAGCGAGGTTTCGCCAGTATCCCCGCCGCGGGTGTAGATCCGAGTCAGCCGCACCATCGTCAAGTCCACCGACTAGTGACGGGAAAGCAGCATCAGCATCGCCAACAGCACCAGCGCCAGAGCCTGCATGATGACGCGGGATTGCATCAGCTTGTTCGAGCGCCGCGGATCCCCTCCGCGCCACAGCGAGGCCATCCCGAAGCCGAGCACGGTCAGCGTGGCGAGCATCGCCAGCACGAGCAAAATCGTCAGAAATACTGTCATCCGGTCAATATGGGCTGCTCGCCGGATTGCGGCCAGCCCTATCTCGGGAGGGGTATCCGAACCCTAGTTCCGACCGGAGATTAGGCCGCGGGCGATGACTTGTGCTTGAATCTCGGCGGCACCCTCGAAAATATTGAGAATGCGGGAGTCGCATAAGACGCGGCTGATCGGATATTCGAGGGCGTAGCCGTTGCCGCCGTGGATCTGCAGGGCGTTGTCGGCGTTCGACCACGCGATGCGGGCCGCGAGTAGTTTGGCCATGCCGGCCTCGATATCGCAACGCCGATCGCTGTCCTTTTCGCGGGCAGCGAAATAAGTCAGCTGGCGAGCGATCATCGTCTCTGTCGCCATCAACGCGAGCTTGCTGGCGACGCGCGGGAACGCGATCAGCTTGCGGCCGAACTGCATGCGCTCGAGAGCATAGGCCAGCCCGAGCTCGAGCGCGTTCTGTGCGACACCAACAGCGCGCGCCGCCGTCTGCACGCGGGCGCTTTCGAAGGTTGCCATCAATTGCTTGAAGCCCTGCCCTTCGACCCCGCCGAGCAGCCCCTCCGCGGGCACGGCAAAACCGTCGAACGCGATCTCGTACTCCTTCATGCCACGGTAACCGAGTACGGGAATCTCGGTGCCGCTCATCCCCGATGCCGGAAATGAGTCCTGCGATGTGCCGCGCGGCTTCTCCGCTAGAAACATGCTGAGCCCCGCATAGCCTCGCTCGGTCGGATTGGTGCGGGCGAGCAGGGTCATCAGGTCGGACCGAGCCCCGTGCGTGATCCAAGTTTTGGCGCCATAAATGCGATAGACGTCGCCATCGTAAAGCGCCCGGGTCTGCAGGCTGCCGAGGTCTGAGCCAGTGTTCGGTTCGGTGAACACCGCGGTCGGTAGCACCGCTCCCGAGGCGATCGCCGGCAGCCAGCGCTCTTTCTGAGCGGCAGTGCCGTTCAAGCGGATTAGCTCACCCGCGATCTCCGAGCGGGTGCCGAGCGAGCCGACCCCGAGATAGGAACGCGACAGCTCTTCGGAGACGATGCTCATTGCCATTTTGCCGAGACCAAGCCCCCCATGCTCTTCCGGGATCGTCATACCAAACACGCCAATCCCGGCGAGCTCCTCGATAACCGGCAGAGGGATCAGCTCGTCGCGGCGGTGCCATTCCTGTGCATGCGGCGCGACTTCCCGCTCGCCGAAGCGACGCACCTGGTCGCGGATCAATTCGAGAGTCGGATCGCCGATACCAATGCGTCCGAATGCATCCTCGCCGCTCTCTGCGAGAAGAGCGCCGAGGCGCAAGCGTGCTTGCGCGATCCCTCCTGAGAGCGCGGCGGCTTCGCCGCTGCGTAGAGGCTCGACATCGTCATTGGAGAAACCGAAATCCTGTGGTCGCGCAAACTCGCCTTGAGACATCGGAATGCCACCAGCGAGTTGCGCCAAATATTCGCCATAGCCGATTTCGAGGATCAGCGCTTCGATCTCGCTAAGCCTACTATCGTCATCGAGTCGCACCGCCCAGCTGCGAAGTTGCCGCAATGCCTCGACATAGCTGGCCATCCAGGCGAAGGCATGCCCGGCCGATTGCTCGGCGATGAAACGCTCCGGGTCGATAGCACCACCGGCGGCGACGCGGGCAGTGAGCCGCTCACGCGCCGCCGCTAGGAGGGACTCCGCCGCAGCGAGGGCTCGCTCCGTCGCCAAGAGCGCATTCCGCCCAGCCATTCGGAGTGCCTCGAAAGGCTAGGCTCGATCAATCTTGCGGCAATTGATCGTGGTTAGGAATGACGGTGCGGGCCATCGGATCGTTCGCATGCATGTTTGGCGACTGAGTCATCGACAATGCCGCGATATCGTCGGATATCCCATTGAGATTCTGAGTATCGCTGGCCCGCTCGGGCGCACCGATAAGGCTGCAACCGACCGCCGTGGTAAGCGTCAGCGCCATGAAGCCGAGCCGAATGGGGGACATCAATTTCTCCGATCACGAAAACAATTCATAAGCTACTATGAATAGAACCATGACAAGCATCAACGACACCAGCAAGACGTAACGCACGACGCCTTCTCTCGTGCCCTGACGCGCCCTTGTCGTGGTCTCGGCGATGCGCTTTTCCGTCATTGCTCCTCCCATAGATGGTCCCTTTCCAACGAAAACAAGGAACTCAGTGATTTCGATCCGGCCGCAGAATATGAAGCGCGTTGACGGAAGAGACCGAATTGGCGTAGGTTTCTGATGTGACTGTGCTGATGCATGGCCGGCAGGATCGGCGAATTACGATCCCGAACCCGATCAGGGTTCGGGCCTTCGTTTTTTGCCCCATTTCCGCCGAGGACCATGGTCATGCCGCTCTCCGCTGCCGCCGTCGCTGACGACAATCTCCCTGTCATCGCTTGTTTTTCCGTTCAGGCGCCCGCCGACCCCGGCGTGATGCCGCGTGTTCTCGAACTTTTCGCGAAGCGCGGCCTTGTCCCGTCCTCCTTTCAGAGCTCGACGACTGGAACCGATCAGCCCCACCTGACGATCGACATTCAGATGCGTGGTCTCGGGCGCGAGGCTACGGACTACATCGCCGCCTGTTTACGTCAGATCACTTTTGTCGAGGTCGTGTTGACCTCGGAGAAGACCTGACACCCGGTCGGCCGGAGCTTTGGGATTATGTCTTTTGGTGATCACATCCGTGCCTGCAACAACTTCGACCCGGCGCGTGCCGTGCCGTTACTCGCCGGTGATGAAAGGGTCGGGCTGCTGCGGCGGGACAATGCCGAGGCTCTACGGCAATTTGCCGATGTTTTCGCCGTAGAGGAACACGCGGTCAGATTGGTGGCTCGGTACGATGTCGACACGCTCAGTCGAATTATCGATCGTGTCGTCGACGTGCTCGTCGTCGAACGCCGGGTCCCGAAATGGCGCAACGAAACCTTTGATGTCGCGCCTCGCTGGGGGGCGCCGCCCATCTTTCGCCTTGACCGCGGCGCCGTCCCCTTCTTCGGAACGCGCGCCTACGGCGTCCATTTGAATGGGTATCGCAGGAACGGGGATGACCTCTATCTTTGGGTTGGGCGCCGCTCTCCCGATAAAAAGGTGGCACCGGACAAGCTCGATAATCTGGTCGCCGGCGGGGTCGGTAACGGTCACGGTCTCGACGAGACGCTCTTAAAGGAGGGCGACGAAGAAGCCTCGATCCCCACGAGCATCACCAAGCATGCACTGCCTGTCGGCGCGGTCTCGTATAGGATGGAAACCGAACTGGGGATCCGCGACGATGTGCTATTTGTCTACGATCTCGAAATGCCCGCCGATTTCCTGCCGCAAAACCGCGACGGCGAAATCGTGCATTTCGATCTCGTGCCGGCCTCGTTGGTCATTGACCGGGTCCGCACTTCGGACGACTTCAAGTTCAACGTGAACCTGGTGATCCTCGACTTCGCGCTCCGTCATGGACTATTGCGGCCAGACGATCCGGAGTACCTCGACGTGGCCACCGGCCTGCACAGGCCGCTCGATTAAGTTGGCCCGGCTCGAAGGGCATCTGCTGCCGCGAGCGCAACGACGTCCGTCGGCCTCATTCCCTTCTCCCGCATCGACCTGATCGTCAGGCCACCTGTGCGCTTGGCGAGGCGGCGTCCAACCTCGTCGGTTAATAGCCGATGATGCCGGTACCGAGGCGTTGGCAACTTCAGGAGTGCCTGCAGAACGCGATGAATATGGGTCGCAGTCAGCAAATCCTCGCCGCGTGTGACCAAAGTCACCCCCTGGATCGCATCGTCGACCGTGACAGCCAGGTGATAGCTCGTCGGGATTTCCTTGCGCGCCAGCACGACATCGCCGAGTGATGCCGGATCGACTTGCCGGTGCTGCTCTCCCTCCATCCAATCAAGCGGCCCGGTTAGAGCGAGAGCGCGCCCCACATCAAGCCGAAAGGCATAGTCGACCCCCGACCGGCGTCTTGCTGCGACCGCCTCGGCGGTGAGCCCGCGACAAATCCCCGGATAAATCGGACCCGCATCGCCCTGCGGCGCGCCACCGGCGCGCGCAATCTCGGCCCGGATCTCACGGCGCGTGCAAAAACAGGGATAGAGGACCCCCATTCCCGCGAGCCGATCGAGCGCACGGCGATAATCATCGAAATGCTCCGACTGCCTGCGTACCGGCCCGTCCCAGTCGAGGTTCAGCCAAGCAAGATCCTCGAGGATCGCCGCGGCGTACTCCTCGCGACAGCGAGTCTGGTCGATATCTTCGAGGCGCAATACGAAGCGCCCGCCGTCGCGACGCGCTGCGCACCAGCCCTCGAGCGCCGATCGGACGTGGCCGAGGTGCAAAAATCCGGTCGGGCTCGGTGCAAACCGCGTCACCGTCTTGGTTGCCCAAGCCGGTACGAGTGACATCGGTACCGGGTCTGAGCTAGCTTCCCATGCTGCGCCTGTCATCAGAGAGACTGCGTTGATGATGCCCACTCTGTCCGGACCGTCCCGTCCTCCCGTCGCCGGCGGCAAACCGATCCGCCTCGTGATCCTGCTGCATGGCCTCGGCGCCGATGGCAACGACCTGATCGGGCTGGCGCCCTATTGGGCACGGCTATTGCCGACCGCGGAGTTCCTGTCACCCAACGCGCCATTTCCGTGCGACATGGCTCCCTACGGATATCAATGGTACAGCTCGCAGGACCGCAGCCCAGGGGCTTCCCTCGCCGGGGTCCGCGCGGCCGCACCGATTCTCGATGCGTTCATCGACGAGGCGTTAGCAACGCGGGGGCTCGATGATAGCGATTTGGCTCTCGTCGGGTTCTCGCAAGGCACGGTAATGTCACTCTATGTCGGGTTTCGACGGGATAAGCCCGTGGCCGGCATTGTAGGCTTCTCGGGCAGGCTCCTCGCTCCCGAACTGCTAGCGAACGAGCTGCGCTCGCGTCCGCGCACTCTCCTCGTTCATGGCACTGAAGATCCACTTGTGCCCTACAGCGCGCTCGCTGAAGCGGAAACCGCGCTCAAGGCGGCCGACGTTCCGGTGGAGACGGTAACTTCGGTGGGCATTGGACATTCGATCGACGAGGAGGGTTTGCGCCGCGGCGGGCTTTTTTTAGGCGACGTGCTCAATGGGTTGACGTCCTAACAATGCTATTGTCCGCAAGGAAAGGTTCGAGGACCCCGAGCATTTTCGGTGAATCCCACACCGCCGCGCCTTCGACCTTCCCGAGCACTTTCCCATCGCGGTCGATCAGAAAACTGGTGGGCAGGCCCTGTACATCGAAGGCATGCCCGACGGCGCTTTTCGGATCGAGATAGGTCTTGACCGATTTGAGCCCGAGTTTGGCAACAAACGGCTCCACGGCCTTGCTGCCGCCGCGATCCTCAGATACCGCGAGCACAGCGATGCGCTCGCGGAGGCGTGTCTGCAGGCGCTCGAGCGACGGCATCTCTTCGAGGCAAGGCGCGCACCAGGTGGCCCAGAGATTAACCACGACCAGCTTTCCTCTGAAATCGGAGAGGTCGGCCGTATTTCCGGAGAGATCGGAGAGGGTGAGTGTCGGCGCAGGAGCCGGATCAGGGACCGGGATGAATTCGCCGAGTTTGGTACGATCGGGCGCGTCGGTGTCGCATTTCGCCGCCGGGCTCCCGGTTGGGGGCGCGAGGAAGAACAGCAACACGGCGACCACGGCCCATTTCATCAACTTTTCCCTCCAGTGCGATTGGCGCAGCAACCCATGATCCCGACCGAAAAGAATTCGCTGTGGGGCGGCCGATTTGCGGAAGGCCCGGCCGAGATCATGCGCCGCATCAATGCCTCGATCGATTTCGACAAGCGTCTCTACGCCGAGGACATCGCCGGGTCCCAGGCGCATTGCGCGATGCTCGTCGCGCAGAACATCATCTCACGCGAAGATGGCGCGGCGATCAGCACCGGTCTAGACCAAATCCGATCGGAGATCGAAAGCGGCTGCTTTGTCTTTAGCGAGGTGCATGAAGACATCCATATGAACATCGAGGCACGGCTCGCCGAGCTCATCGGGCCAGTTGCGGGCCGGCTTCACACTGCGCGGTCACGCAACGATCAGGTCGCGACAGACTTTCGGCTGTGGCTGCGCAGCGCAATCGATCGCCTCGACGTGGGAATGCGCGATCTGCAGCAGGCCCTGATTGATCGCGCCGAGGCGGAAGCCGGCACGGTGATGCCCGGCTACACTCACCTGCAGATCGCGCAGCCGATTACTTTTGGCCACCATCTTTTGGCCTATGTCGAGATGTTCGGGCGCGACCGGGGGCGGCTCGCAGATTGCCGGCGTCGCCTCAACGAGTCGCCGCTCGGTGCGGCGGCACTCGCCGGGACTTCGTTCCCGATCGATCGCCATGCGACGGCTGCGGCGCTCGGTTTCGACAGACCCGCGGCGAACTCGCTCGATGCCGTGTCCGACCGCGACTTCGCGATCGAGTTCCTTGCGGCAGCAGCTCTCGCCGGCACACATCTCTCGCGGTTCGCCGAAGAGATCGTCACGTGGAGTAGCAGCGAATTCGCCTTCGTCGCTTTGAGCGACGCATTCACCACCGGCAGCTCGATCATGCCCCAAAAGCGCAATCCGGATGCCGCCGAGCTCGTGCGCGCCAAGACGGGTCGTCTGAACGGATCCCTAATGGCGCTGCTGACGGTGATGAAAGGCCTGCCGCTCGCTTACGGTAAGGATATGCAAGAGGACAAGGTTCCCGTGTTCGACGCCGTCGACGCACTCCAGCTCGCCCTCACCGCGACGGCCGGTATGGTGCGGGACATGCGGCCGGATGACGAGCGCTTGCGCGCCGCCGCGGAGGCTGGCTTTGCAACGGCGACCGATCTTGCCGACTGGCTTGTGCGGGTCGCCGGTCTACCGTTTCGCCCTGCCCATCATGCGACGGGTATGATCGTCAAACGGGCGGAAGCGCTGGGTTGCGCTCTCGCTGAGTTGCCGCTCGCCGAATTGCAAGCTGTCGAGCCCGCGATCACCGCTGAGGTTTACGACGTACTCGACGCCGTTCATTCGGTGGCGAGCCGAACCAGCTTTGGCGGCACTGCCCCAGAACGCGTCCGCGCAGCTGTCCAGGAGGCGCGGAAAAGATTTCTCGAATGATTTGGCGAGCTTTGCCCTACGCCCGCGGCATTCCACATTGTGGGCCTCTTGCCCCCAATGTCGGCGGAGCACGCGCGATCCGCTTATCCGCTGGTATCACACTCCTGGCGCTCATCCTTTCGTTGGCGTTGGGCGGATGCGGCAAGAAGAATGCCCCGCAGCCGCCGCCGGACGTGCCCATTACCTACCCGCGGCCCTATCCGAGTGAGTGAGATTTTTCCCTATCGCGGAGGGGAACTGTGTGCCGAAGCAGTCCCGATCTCACGCATTGCGGCAGCGGTGGGTACCCCGTTCTATCTCTATTCCGCGGCTGGTTTCACCGCACTGTACCGGCGCTTTGCCGAGGCTTTCATCTCCGAGCACCCGCTCATCTGCTACGCGGTAAAAGCCAACTCGAACCTCGCCGTGCTCCGGCATTTTGCCAAGCTCGGGGCTGGAGCGGATGTTGTCTCCGAAGGCGAGCTGCGCCGAGCCCTCGTCGCCGGCATCCCGCCAGAGCGGATCATCTTTTCCGGTGTCGGCAAGACAGCACCCGAGCTCGCGGCAGCACTCTCGACGGGGATCCATCAGATCAATGTCGAATCGGTCCCGGAACTGCGCCGGTTGAGCGAGATCGCTAAAGGAATGGGTCGGACGGCGCGGATCGCGATCCGCGTCAATCCCGATGTCGATCCGCACACCCACGCCAAAATCGCGACGGGGCGCAAGGAAAACAAGTTCGGGATCGAGCTGGCCGAAGCAATTACCGCTTATCGGCTCGCGGACCAGCTCCCTGGGATCGAACCAGTTGGGCTTGCAGTTCATATCGGCTCACAACTGACTGATCTCGAACCGTATCACCGCGCCTTCCAGCGAGTTGCGGAGATCGTTCTCGAACTGGACCGGATTGGCCTCCCGGTCACGCGAATGGACCTCGGCGGCGGCATCGGGGTCCCCTACCAAAACCATACTGTTCTGGATCTCGCAAGCTACGCACAGCTCGTAGCGGAAATTTTTTCCTCGCTTGGCCTCAGTCTCGCGTGTGAGCCGGGGCGCGTGCTCTCGGCTGAAGCCGGCCTGCTCATCTCCCAAGTTGTGTATATCAAACATAGCAACACCAGACGTTTTGTAATAGTCGACGCTGCAATGAACGACTTGATCCGCCCAGCACTCTACGATGCGTGGCACGACATTGTCCCGCTTCACTTTCCGGCAGCGGGCGCTTCGCTGGCGCCTGCCGATGTCGTCGGGCCGGTTTGCGAAACGGGCGACACCTTTGCAATTGATCGTGATTTGCCGCCGCTCGCTCAAGGTGATCTTGTCGCGTTCACCGCGGCCGGCGCCTATGGGGCGGTCATGAGCACCACCTACAATAGCCGATTATTGGTGCCGGAGGTGCTGGCCTCGGGCGACCGATTTGCCGTCATTCGGGCGCGGCCAAGCTATGATGAACTGTTGTCATTGGATAGCATTCCCGACTGGCTCTGTGATCCTCCCGAAGAGCCCGCGCCAAAGCGAGGTGCCGCATGACCGACCGCTCGCCGACCGATAGAGCCTCCTTCGCGATGCGGCTACGCCTTGCCCGCGCGGCGCTGTTGTGGGAGCGGGTGTGGCCCTCATGCTGGCCGAC
>Ga0306922_10007629_pt1 | contig 10454 bp, 7 predicted proteins | sample sta12Cox44000082_FD_203758 | JGI IMG/M metagenome (GOLD analysis project Ga0306922, IMG submission 203758) | Lab enrichment of tropical soil microbial communities from Luquillo Experimental Forest, Puerto Rico - statoxic.12C.oxic.44.000.082 (v2)... | ecosystem: Environmental > Terrestrial > Soil...
GGCCGCGTGGGCGAGCTCCTCCACCTGCCGCCGCTGCTCTACGGCTGGCTCTTGTCGGCCTTCATTCGCGTCGCCACCGGCTCGGCCACCGTCGCCATCACCACCGCCTCGGGCCTGCTGGTCCCCGTGCTCGCCCACCACCCCGAGTTCACCGCCAACCAGATCGCGCTGGTCATCGTGGCCATCGGCTGCGGCTCGCTGTTTCTGTCTCACCTCAACGACTCTGGCTTCTGGATCGTGAAGGACTTCCTCGGCCTCAGCGTGTCGCAGACGCTCAGGACCTGGACGGCGTGCGAGACCATCGTCGGCATCGCCGGCCTGCTGCTGTCGCTGGTCGCCTTCCACGCCGTGGCCCCCGGCTGAGGCGACCGTGCCCACACGCAGCCGAGGCAGCGGCGAGCGGCGCCAGCAGAAGCGCGCCGACCGCAACCGCGCCCGCCGTCGCGCCGCCGGCACGCGCGCCGCCGCCGATCTCGCGCTCGGCAAGAGCCTGGATCTGCTCGCCACGCGCCGGGCGCCCTACGCCGATCTCCTCGCCGCCATCGTCGCGGACACCCTAGCCCGGTTCCCGCCGCCTGACGCCGGCCCCCTCGTCGAGATCGGCGCCGGCACCGGCCAGCTGCGCGCGTGGCTCCCGCCTTCGCTCCGCGCCCGGACGCTGCACACGGACCCGTCGGCCCGCGCCCTCATGGCGCTGCGCGCCCGCGACGGCGTCGCGCCGGGCGCCGCCGCGCACGCCGAGGCTCTCCCGATCGCCAGCGGCGAGGCTGTCGGCGTCTTCGGCCTTTGCGTCATGGATGCGGTCGCCGACGTGGACGCAACCGCGGCGGAGATCGCGCGCGCGCTGCCGCCCGGCGGCCGCTTCTGGCACTTCCTCGACATGGCCACCTTACTCGAGGCCCCGTTCGCCAAGCTTCACGCCTCGAACCTGGTCCCGATCCCCAACGTCCTCGGCGACCCCGCGGACCACGAATGGCCCGTGGACATCCTCCTCCTCGATCGGGATTGGCTCGCCGGGCTCTTGGACTTCGCGAGCGCCACGGCAGGCTCGTTCGCCGCCTTCGCCCCGACCTTCGCCGCTTTTCTCGCGGAGGGCTTCGACGCCGACCTGGCCACCCGAGCGTTCCAGGCCGTCGCCTCGAGCGGCGAGCGCCGCCACGCGCTCATGTCGGCCTTCGTCGCCGCCTCCCGCCTCGCCATCGAGCGCGGCTACCCCGCGCGCAAGCCGCTCCCGTTTCACTCCGGCAAATACCTGAAGAGCGTCCTCGACACCGCCTTCGCCGACGCCTTCGAGATCGAAGAGAGCGGCATCGTCGCGCGCGCGATCTCCCGTCCCGCCACCGACGAGATCCTTTACCGGAGCCTCTGCCTCGGCCACGAGCGGGTCATGAGGGAACGCCCGACGCGGCTTCTGACGGCGCCGGCCGCAGTCAACGATTCGAACGCCCTCTTGGAAGCGGCGGTCTTTGTCTTCGTGGCCCGCAGGCGCGGCTGACCCGGCGCCGCGAATCAGCCGGCCAGGCGAAGCAGCGAGGACTGCAGCAGCGGCGCGACGACGTGCAGGACGATGTCGGCCGAAAAGTGGCAGAGCATCGCCATCTCGATCCCGCGGCGCCAGAACAGCCATCCGGCGATGACGCCGACGACGCCGTTGAGGACGATGGCGCGGGTCACGATGACCGCCGTCAGCGGCACGAGGCGCGCCGTCGTCGGGAGGTGCCCGAGGCCGAAGGCGATCGCGGCGAGGAGGTTTGCCGTCCAGAACACCGCCGGGGTCAGCTCGGACGTCCGCTCCGCCCTGAGCGCGTTCCGGACACCGCGCAGGGCGAGAGCTACGAACGATAGCAGGAACAGGCGCAGCTCGACCTCCTCGGTCACGCCCCCCTCGAGGCTGGCGAGCAGGCCCGTCCACGCCGGCGGCTGGCGCTGGCCGACGAGCCAGCCCGCTCCCGCGCGCGACAGAGGCAGGAACAGCCGCAGGTCGAGAGCCAGGATCGCCAGCCCCGACGCCAGCCCCAGGGCCGCGGCGACGAGCGCGTGACGGCGGAGATCGGGGGGCGCCGGGCGGCCGTACAGCCACGCGTCGAGGAGCGGCGCGCCGAGCCCCAGCTTGCGCGCGGCCCACAGGCCCGCGAACGTCATCACGCCGAGCAGCGCCGCCGACTGCGTGATGGAGAGCAGCACCACGACCGCGGTGGGGACGCCGAGGCGATGCGCCGCCTGCTCGAGGGCCGGCGAGAGCGCCTCGACGTAGGGGATGACGCACGCGGCGCCCAGCGTGGCGCCGATCCAGATAACGAGGCCCGTCCGGGTGAAGACGCGATTCGCCATGCGCGTGCCCCCAACGCTAAGCCCCGCCGTCGCCGGGACAAGTGACGGTCCTCGCGGGGACGCCGAGGACGACGGCTAGAACATCGAGAAGAACTGCCAGAACGCCGGGATCGCGGTGCTGTCCTGGGCGTTGTGGGCCTGGCCCATCGAGGTGCAGAACACGATCGGGTAGTCGGCGGGGCAGCCGGTGTACTGCACGCAGCTCACCATGTTGGCGGCCGGCAGGCCGGCGTCGAGGAGCCCGCCGTCGGGGTTGAGGTCGAAGATCGAGTACGGCGCGGTCGGCGCGGTGCTCATGGTCTGGCCCCCCTGGCAGTTGTTGAGCTTGAGCCGGCGCTCGCGCCCCGCGACCGAGCCCGAGTAGGGGTTCGACCCGTCGTTGAAGTCGTGCAGCAGGAAGGCGGCGATGGGGTGATCCTTGCAGTGCTGCGTCCCGTTGGCGATGACGTTCGGCAGACCGCCCGTGGTGTTCCCCTGCGCCCGCAGCACGTCGGGGAACTGGCAGCCGAGCTCCTGCGCCAGCCAGCCGCCGCTGGAGTAGCCGGCGTAGAACTGCCGGTTCTTGTCCACGCAGTAGCTGGCCTCGATCTGCTTGTGAAGGGCGTCGAAGTAGGGGAACTCGAGCGACCCGGCCATCGTGGCGTAGGCGCCGTCGTCGAAGCAGTACTGGCAAGTGGGCGGGTTCATCGTGCCGCAGGTGGCGCCGTTGTAGTGGGCGGCGTTGTAGAGGCCAGGCTCCATCGCCACCAGGATCGCCTGGTCGGTCGAGGCCTCCTGCAGCGCGTAGACGTGCCGCACGTTCGGCTGCTCGTCCTGCGGCTCGTTGCACCCCGGACCGAGGTAGACGGTGCGGTACGCCTTGTTCGGATCGTAGTTGGCGGGGAGGCGGACGTAATACAGGCGGTCCGTCGCGGTGGCCCCGGCGTCGCCTGTCGGGGGGTTGGTGATGCCGGCGTCGGCGATCGCGTCAGCGGAGACGCTCAGGTGCAGCTCGACGTAGCTCTCGAGCGTCTGGGTGGTCGAGCTGCCGCAGCCGGAGCTGGGCGCGGCGGGCAGGATGGTGAGGCCGGCGTCACTGGCGCTCCCGCCGCCGGTCCCGGTGCTGCCGCCTCCGCCGCGCGTGCCGCCGCCCCCGTTGAACCCGACCATCTTCGGGCTCGAGCTGCAGGCCGCCGCGAGCACCACGAGCGCGCCCAGGCCGACGTTGCGCGCCCGCACCCTAGACGAGCCCCGGGAGCGGCCCCGAGAACATCGCGTCCGTGAGGCCGAAGGTATTCTCGTCGATGCCGAGCAGGTTCATGAAGCTGACGAACAACTTGTTGTGCGGCTGGCTGCCCGTTGCGCCGAACCCCGGCGTCACGTCGCCGAGGTAGTCGATGTAGCGGCCGGTCTGGATCTGCCCCTGGCAGCTCCCCGCTAGAACGTAGGGGACGTTGGTGTAGCTGTGCGTCCCGCCCACGCCGAGCTCGTTGGTCCAGAACAGCAGCATGTTGTCGAGCAGCGTCCGGTCGCCCTCCTGCACCGCCTTGAGCTTGGTCAGCATGGTGGCGAACTGCTGGGAGTACCAGTTGTGGATCTTCGTCAGGTCGGACCGGATGATGGTGGCCGTCGCCTGGTCGACCTTGGCGGCCGTCGACGACACCGCGACGCTCTCGTTGTGCGTCATCATGTGGTGCTCGCGGGTCCCGCTGTACTCGAGCGGCAGCCAGGTGTGGATGACCGTGCTCTCCGCCGTCGACCACTGCAGGCTCGCCACGCGCGTCAGATCGCAGGTCAGCGCCAGGACCATGAGGTCCATCTGCAGCGCGCCGATCTCGCGGAAGTTCGTCACGCAGTAGTTCGGCGTCTGCTCGGCGATCTCGGTCGGCGTCCGCAGGTCCTGATCGCGCAGGCACTGCTGCCGCGCCGGCGACACCGGCAGGATGCTGCCGACCCCCGGGCAATTGTTGATGGCCGGGTTGGCGATCAGCTTGCCGATCCGGTTCTCGATGTCGCGGATGTTGGTGAGGTGCTGGTCCAGCTTGGCCTTGTCGTCGGTGCCGAGCCGCCCCATGAGGTCGTTGTAGTCGGACGACACGTAGTCGAGCACCGACTTCTTGTTCTGCAGCGCGGTCGCGATCTGCTCCGGGGTACCGGTCTGCGTCGTGCCGAAGAGGCGGGTGTAGACCTGGACCGGATCGTCGACGGGCGGCACGGGGATGGCGCGCCCGTAGCTGTCGTTCGGGTCGACGTTGCCGTAGCACATCCGCGTGACGAGCACTTCGAGGAAGGTGTCGGTGCTCTCCACGCCGAGCTCCAGCGACGGCAGCAGCGTGTCGTTGCCGATGGCCTGGGCGATGTGCTGGTCGATCGACGGCCCGCCCGCCGACCCGTCGAGGAAGTGGTTGGCGCGCCCCGCCCCCGCCGGCCCCTTCTTGAGGCCGATGGCGGTCAGCATGTGCGTCATCCCCTGGTCGTGGACGTTGGCCATCGGCCCGTACTTGGGAGCGTTGGCCGACTCCATGTTGACGCCGCGAATGACGACGATGTCCTTCTGGAACGCCTCGAGCGGCTGCAGGATCGGCGACAGCGTGAAGTTCGTCGTCCCGCCGGCGGGCGTCGGCGTGGTGTAGACCGTGCCGCTTGCGTCCATGGCGGTGGACCGCCAGTTCTCCGGGATGGTGCCGCAGGGGCTGAAGAAGACGCCGAAGCGCTTGGGCGCGCCCGTCGCGGACTGCGCGCGGATCCCGCGCGGCATCATGGCGTTGAGCAACGGCAGCCCGACGCCGACGCCCAGCGCCCCCTTGAGCAGCGACCGCCGCGACATCTGTCGCGGGATGAGCCGCTGAATCACGGGCTTCCTGAGGAAGCTCGGCACCGGCGCCCCGCCCTTGTTGGTCGGATGACTCATGGCGTGCTCCCGGCGGTGGTCGAAGCCGTCGAGGCGGGCTTCAGGTAGCGGAAGCTGTCGCTCCCGACCAGCGTCGTCACCAGGTCGACGATCTTCGTGTCGCTGTTGAATCCGGACGACAGGTACGTGAGGTACGGGATGTCCGACAGCGGGTTCGTCGACGGATCGTCGGTCACCTCGAGGCGCCCGGTCGTGAACCGGAACCACTGCGTCGCGTAGCAGCTCCGCGCCTCCGGCATCTGGACCAGCTGCTGCGCGAGCTGCGGGACGCCGTCGAAGTTAATCTGGTTGCCGTTCTGGTCGACGATGTCCCCGGTCACGTCGAGCGTCATCCCGCGATCCGTATCGCGCCACTTCCCCTCCCCGTCGTAGTGCTCGAACGGCAGCCCGAGCGGGTCGAGGAACTGGTGGCAGGTGTTGCACACGGTGTTCACCCGGTGCTGCGTGAACTGGTCGCGCATGGTCAGGCTCAGATCGAGCGGCTGGAACATGGCGACGATCGCCGCGCTCGGAGCCGCGATGTTCCGGCAGAGGATCTGCTGGAGGATGAACTTCCCGCGCCGCACGGGGTCGGTGTTCCCGTCCTTGGCCATCGTCGCCAAGAGCGAGCCCTGGGTCAGGATCCCCAACCGCTGGACCGGGTTCATGTCCATCTGGTCCCAGTCGTTGGCCGGCGCGGTCACGCCGTAGAAATCGGCCAGCGTCTGGTTGCCGTAGGAGAACGGCGCCGTGAACAGGTCGGCGATCGACCCCTGCCGCTCGAACAGGATGTTGTGCAGGAAGTGGTGCGTCTCCTGCCCCATGTAGTACGCCAAGAGCGGCGAGAAGTTCGGGTAGACGGTCGGATCCTTGGTGAGCGCCGAGATGGTGTCGATCCCCAGCCACTGCTCCTGAAACCCGACGAGGTGCTCCTGGACGTCGGGCATCGCCAAGAGGCGCTGCGTCTGGCGCACGACCTCGTCGGCCTGCGACAGCGCGCCCGAGTCCGCGGCCGCCCTCAGCTCCGCGTCGGGCAGCGACCCGCGCAGGAAGTACGACAGCCGCGTGGCCACCTCCCACGACGTCAGCGGCAGCCCCTGCGGCGCCGCCCGCGTCTGGTCGCCGAACTCGGGCCGGAAGATGAGCTTCGGCGACAGCAGCACCCCCTCGATCGTCATCCAGAGGCGCGTCGGGTAGTCGCTGGTCGCGGTCGGCCCCGTGAACAGCCCCCACAGCGACTGCTTCTCGGAATCGTTGAGCGGGTGCCGGTACGCGCGCCGCGCCAGATCGTAGAGGTAAGGCTGCGCGCACGCCGTCTCCCCGTCGACGTTCACGTCGCACCCGGTGAGCGCCGTCGGATCCGCCGCCACGAACCGCGCCACCGCCTCCGCCGCGGCCTGGTACTGCTCGGTCAGCACCAGGCTGCTGGTCTGCGAGCTCGACAGGTTCGTGAACCCGAGGATCTTGGTGTCGCTGACGAACGACGGCGCCGGCAGCGTGTACCCCGGGAACAGGTCCGTCACCGAAGCGACGTACTCCTCGGTCGTCAGCCGCCGGATCGGCACCGCCTGCGGCGCGGGCCCGACGGCCGGCGGCGCGTTGCCGTTGCTGCACGCCGGAAGCGCGAGCGCCGCCAGCAACGCCAGCGCGACCGCCGCGACGCTGAATTCTGTGCCCGCCTTGCGCATGACCTTCGCGTGACCCGGCTGAGTTACATCCCGTTAGAGCGCGTGCGCGAAAACTTCCGTCCAACGCCCATCATATCAGCCGCCCTAAAACAGCGTGAGGTTGCTGATCGTCACGTTGACCGTGTACTGCGCCGAGCCAGTGCCGTTCCATGGGAACGCCCAGGCGAAGTTCGTGATCTTCGTCGGGTCGAGCGGCTTCGGCTTCCCGCCCGTGAGATCGCTCCACATGATCTTGATCGTCTGGGGCGTGGAGGTGAACGTGATGACCTTGTTCGGCGCCGCGCAGGTGCCGTCGTACTGGCTGCTGGCCGGGACGCAAGTGCCGTAGCTCCAAGTCGTCGCATCGTTCGCGTTGAAGTTCGACCTGTACTGAGAGGCCACATCGTCCGGCGCCGTGCCGATCGAGAAGGTGACGCCGGTCGCCGGAATGCCACCGTCGCCCGTGCCCGCGGCGGTGAAGGTCCCGGAGATGTCGAACTGGACACCCGAATAGGCGCTCAGGTTCGCGATCCCGGGGTCCATCGTCCCCGAGTTGGCTCCGCCGCACTGGAAGCCCGCACCCATGCCCGAGTAGCCGGCGATCGTTCCCGTCACGTTCCAGGCGGTGCCATAGGTTTCCGTCACCGGCGGGTTCGGATAGACGAAGGTGGAACCGGACAGAGCCATGCCATCGTAAACGCCGAAACCGCTGGCGCTGAAGTTCGTGATGAGCGCTGCCGTCGGCACGAGCGCCGTGCAGGGCGGGATGTAACCCGAAGCGCCGCCGCTGCCCGTGGAACCGGCGCTACCGGTCGAACCGGCGTGACCAGTCGTTCCGGCCGAGCCGCTCGTGCCTGCGCTCCCGCTGGTCCCCGCCGTCCCGCCACTCCCGCTGCTCCCGCATCCCGCCGCCCCGATCGCCGCCGCCAGCAAAGTCACTGCGCCGATGCCTGCCGCTCGTACCATCGATAGCCTCCAGTTGCGCGCGGGCTAGTTCAAGCGAGTAAAGTGCGTGCCCGAGCGTAGTATTTCGTCAGTCTCTACACCGCGCGATCTAGCGCCCGCAAGGGTATTTGTAAACTTTGTTGTGCGTCGTCCCGGTTCCTCGTACAACACCATCCCAGCTTATGTGGATGTCCAGGATGATTCTTCCCCGTAACTTGTTCTGGACACTAGCCTTTTCTCTCGCCTCGGTGGTGGCGGGGTGTGCGTCACAGCCTGGATACGCCCCCATGGGAGCCGCGGGGAGCGGCGCGGGGACTGGTGGTGCGGCGGGCGCCATGGCCGGGACCGGCGGCGGGGCCGGCACCGCCACCAGCTGCAGCGCCCCGAGCGACGCGGGCGTCGATGCCCAGGCGGCGGGACCAGCGACGGCGCTCGAGGACCTGCAGCGGGCGTTCATCGAGCTCCGTTTCGGCATGTTCCTGCACTTCGGCATCCTCACGTACACGGGGAGCTGGGCGCAGTCGAACCTCGACATCACGCAGTTCAACCCGACGAAGCTCGATCCGAACCAGTGGGCGGCCGCCGCCGTGTCGGCGGGGATGAAGTTCGGCGTGCTGACGACGCGGCACCACGACGGGTTCGCGCTCTGGGACAGCAAGGTGAGCTGCTTCGACGTGGGCAGCATCCCCTGGCAGAACGGCCAGGGCGACGTCGTGAAGGCGTACGTCGACGCGTTCCGGAGCCACGGCCTCTTGCCCGGCCTCTACTACTCGGTCTGGGACACGACCGAGGGGGTCGGCGGCCCGAACGGCGGCGCGGTGCCGGCCGTGACGCCCGACCAGCTCGCCTACGTCAAGGCGCAGCTCACCGAGCTGCTCACCAACTACGGGCCCATCCCGCTGCTCATCTTCGACGGCTGGGCCTGGAAGATGGGGCACCGGCAGGTGCCGTACGACGAGATCCGCGCGCTGGTGAAGTCGCTGCAGCCGAACTGCCTCTTGCTCGACAACTCGCACCTGACGAGCCCGTGGGAGAACGATCTCGCGGGCGTCGAGGAGGCGCAGGGGAACGCGTTCGTGCCGACGGACAACCAATTCCCGGCCGTGCAGATGCAGAAGATCAACTCCGCCGGCGGCAACGACTGGTTCTGGGCGCCGAACATCGGCGGCCTCATGACCGTCGGCACCGTCATCGACGGGCACCTCAAGAAGATCGAGCCGCACTGGGGAAACTTCCTCCTCAACTGCCCGCCGAACCGCGACGGCCTGCTCGACGACGCGATCGTCACGCTGCTCGGGCAGGTCGGCGCCGCGTGGGCGCCCGACACCACGCGCCCGCCGCTGCCGGCGCAGGCCCCGCAGATCGACGTGGCCTACGACCCGGTGAGCGCGACGGCGACGAGCGGCACGGCCGCCAACGCCATCGACGGCAAGGACGACTGGTACTCGTACAGCGTCTGGGAGTCGTCCGGCGCCCTGCCCCAGTCGCTGACCGTCGACCTCGGCCAGGTGCGGCCCGACGTGAGCGTGTTCAACTACGTGCCGCGCTACATCCCGCAGGTGGGCGAGAGCGCCGACGGGGCGATCACGATGTATGCGATCGAGACCAGCACCGACGGAACGACCTTCACGCAGGCGACGAGCGGCACCTGGCCCGCCGACGCCAAGATGAAGACCGCCTCGTTCGGCCCCGTCGCCGCCCGCTACGTGCGCCTCGACGCGCTGGCCGTCAACGGCACCAACGCTGCCGCGACCGAGGTCGCGATCGGCGCGCGCCACTAGCGCGCGCCTACTCCTCGGCGCCGAGCCAGTCGGTGCGGACTTCGGGGCCGAGCTTCTCGACGATCTGGGCGCGGAAGCGGCGCTTGAGCTGGTCGGCGATCTGGCCCATGCGCTGCTTCGAGACGCCGAAGCGGGCGCCGAGCTCGCCGAGCGGCACCGGGTCGTCGGCGGCGAGGTGCTCGCGCCAGACGGCGCGCTCGCGCTCGTCGGTCAGCGACTCGCGGAAGCCGGCCACGAACTTCTGCACGACCTCCGACAGCTCGGCCTGCGCCGCCTCGATCTCGGGCGACGGCCCGCCGGTGGGGATGCGCTCGGAGAGACCGTAGGCCTCCTCGCCGTCGCGCGCCGGGCCGGGGTCGAACGGGACCTCGCGCGACTCGAGGTGCTGGCGGACCTCGTCCAGCTCCTTCTCGTCGACGTCGAGCTTGGCGGCGAGAAGCTTGGGCGTCACCTCGATGCCGGCGGCGAGCAGCTTCTGGCGCTCCTTCTCCAGGCGGTAGAAGAGCTTCCGGCCCGCGCGCGTGTTGCCGACGTGGATGAGGCGCGAGTTCGTCATCAGGAAGCGGAGCACGTAGGCGCGGATCCAGTAGGCGGCGTAGGTGCCGAAGCGCGGGCCGAGCTTCGGCTCCCAGCGCTTGACCGCCTCCATGAGGCCGACCGAGCCCTCCTGAAACAGGTCGAGGATGTTCGTCCAGGCCCGACGGTACTGGTAGGCGATGGCGATCACCAGGCGGAGGTTGTGAACGACCAGGCGGCGCGCGGCGTCCATGTCGCCCCGCTCGCGCACGGCGGCGCCGAGGGCGCGCTCCTCGTCCTCGGTGAGGCGGGGGTAGCGCCGGGCCTCGGCCAGGACCAGCTCGA
>Ga0306922_10007630_pt1 | contig 10452 bp, 8 predicted proteins | sample sta12Cox44000082_FD_203758 | JGI IMG/M metagenome (GOLD analysis project Ga0306922, IMG submission 203758) | Lab enrichment of tropical soil microbial communities from Luquillo Experimental Forest, Puerto Rico - statoxic.12C.oxic.44.000.082 (v2)... | ecosystem: Environmental > Terrestrial > Soil...
AGCGAGTTCAGCACGGTGGCGGCGAGGTCGGCCGGATGCCAGCCCGCAAGACGTCCTCCCTTGCGGCCGCCTGCGGTGCGGGCGGCGGCGACGATATAAGCCTCGGCCATCTCTCGATCTCCCTGATTGTTTTTCGCGTGGATGAATGACGGGTGCGGGTTTAAGGGACCGTGGGGGTCTTAGTCAATCGATCAATTAACTCTTGAGTGCGGGCCCGGCATGCGCTTATGTGCGGCCCGACCCACCCGACAACGGAACCAGAGTTGAATACCCCCATACCGACCAAACCAAGCGCGGTGAAAAACACCACCGCGGAAAAGCTGCTGGTAGCGGCAAGCGAACTGATGATCGAGCGCTCCTCGATCGAGGTTTCCTTGAGCGACATCGCCCAGAAGTCAGGCGTCAACGCCGCGCTGGTCAAATATCATTTCGGCAACAAGGATGGGCTCTTGCTGGCCCTGCTTGCGCGGGATGCTGCGACCGAGTTGTCAAATCTGGAATATCTTCTCGTCCAGCCGATCCGGCCTACCGAGAAATTGAAGCTGCATATCGGCGGCATTATTCGCGCCTATCGCCGCTTTCCCTATATGAACCGGCTGATTCACTATCTCCTGCACGAGACCAGCGCGGAGGCGGCAGCCGAGGTTTCCAAATTCTTCGTGGCGCCGCTGCTTGATTTTCATCGCCGCCTGCTTTCCGAAGGTCTTAAGGCCGGCGAGTTTCGCAAGGTCGATCCGGTGCTGTTCTACACCAGCCTGATCGGTGCCTGCGATCATCTGTTCTTCGGACGACGGGCGATGTCGCGTGCCACCGGCGTTGGCCCGGTCACCGACGAAGTCTGCCGTCAATATATCAGGCACATGGAAGCGCTGATCTGCGGCGGCATGCTCAGGTCTGACATGGAAGTACCGGCCGCGGCCGGATGACGATCTAACCCAACTGGAAATCCAGAAAAGTAACGCCCAAGGAGAATTTTCAAAATGCAGTTGAAAGATGTAGCCGTTATCATCACCGGCGGTGGCTCTGGTCTCGGGGCTGCGACCGCGCGCGCTATGGCCGCAAAGGGTGCAAAGATCGGCGTGCTCGACCAGAGCAAGGAGAACGCCGAGAAGGTTGCCGCCGAGGTGAAGGGCGTGGCCCTGCACGCCGACGTCACCGACGAGGCCCAGGTCAAGGCCGCGCTTGCCAAGGCGGAGAGCGCCCACGGCATCGCGCGCATCCTGATGAACTGCGCCGGGATCGGCGGCTCGCAGCGCGTTGTCGGCAGGGATGGCGTCTATCCGCTGGCTAAATTCGCACGCATCATCAACGTAAACCTGATCGGCACCTTCAACTGCCTGCGCCTGTTCGCCGAGCGTCTGGTCACCGCCGAGCCGATCGGCGAAGAGCGCGGCGTCATCATCAATACCGCGAGCGTCGCCGCTTACGAGGGCCAGATCGGGCAGATCGCCTATTCCGCCTCGAAAGGCGGGGTGGTCGGCCTGACCTTGCCCGCGGCCCGCGATCTTGCGAGCCAGAAGATCCGCGTCAACACCATCGCGCCGGGCCTGTTCCTCACGCCACTGCTGATGGGGTTGAACGAGGAAGCGCGCAAGAGCCTTGGCGCGCAGGTTCCGCATCCAGCGCGGCTTGGCGATGCCACCGAGTACGGAGCGCTCGCCGTGCATATTGTCGAGAACCCGATGCTCAACGGCGAGACCATCCGCCTCGACGGCGCGATCCGCATGGCCCCGCGCTAAGCTTGTCTGGACCCCGGATCAGCAGCGCGTCACTTCGCGCCGCGCAGCATCCGGGGAACGTATCCCGGACGCGGCGCCTTTACGGTGCGCCGCAGATCCGGGATCCACTATTGGGAGGTCAGGGATTGTGACGCAGCCGCTCTTGATCGAACATGAAGACGGCGTCGACCGGGTAACGCTCAATCGCCCGGAAAGCCTGAACGCGCTCGATCCCACCCTGATCGATGCGCTGAACGGCTATTTCCAGGGCCTGCAGCGCAACCGCACCACGCGCGTGGTGGTGCTGAAGGGCGCGGGCAAAAATTTCTGCGCCGGCCTTGACCTCAAGCATGCGATGAAGCGGCGCGCGGGACAGCAGGAGCCGCCCTCCGTCGCCGAGTCCCTCGACTCGCAGCGCCGCATTGCCGACATCGTGATGCTGATGCGCCGCTGCCCGCAGCCGATCATCGCGCTCGTGCAGGGTGCGGCCGCCGGAGGCGGCTTCGCGCTGGCGCTTGCTTCCGACATCCGCATCGCCACCAGATCGGCGCGGATGAATTGTGCCTTTATCAAGCTCGGTCTTGGCGGCTGCGATATCGGCACGAGTTATTTCCTGCCGCGGCTTGTCGGCGTATCTGTTGCCTCCGAGCTGATCCTCACCGGCCGCTTCATCGGCGCGGAACGCGCAGCTGCGGTCGGTCTGGTTTCCGAAGTCGTCGAGGAGGATGGCCTCGAAGCCGCAGCCGAACCTTATGTGGAAGCCATGATCACGGCATCGCCGGTCGGTTTGCGGCTTTCCAAGGAATGCCTCAACATGAGCGTGGACGTGTCCTCGCTGGAGGCAGCGATTGCGATGGAAGACCGCAATCAGGTCCTGTGCAGCCGCTCGGAGGATTTTGCCGAAGGCATCAGGGCCTTCCTCGAAAAGCGAAAGCCGGTCTATATCAGGAGATAACGGAGTCCGGAGAGGACCGATATTTCGGGAGACGCAATATGGATGGGAATGCGGCCGCGGTGCTGACCAAGCCGGCCTTTCGCAAGATCGAATGGTTGAAGCGCGACATCGCGGTTGAGCGGCGCAGCGACGGCGTCATTATCCTGAAGTCGCGGATTCCGCTGCAGGCCTATGAGAAGCACATTCCGGCCTCGCTTGCGAAGTGGGCGAAGGAGGCGCCCGAACGGATCTGGCTGGCGCAGCGCACCGGCGCCGATCGGCAATGGCGAAAGGTTTCCTATGCCGCGGCAAAGCGCATGGTTGATGCGTTAACCCAAGGTTTGCTCAACCTGAAACTTCCGCCGGCTAGCTCCGTTGCGATCCTCTCGGGCAATTCGATCGAGCACGCGCTCCTGACAATGGCCGCGATGCAGGCGCGTGTTCCGGCCGCACCCGTGTCGCCGGCCTATTCGCTGATGAGCCAGGATCACCTCAAGCTCAAATATCTGTTCAACCTGATCAAGCCGAAGGTTTTGATGGTGCAGGATGGTCCTGCCTTCGAGAAGGCGCTCAAGGCGCTCGATCTCGATGGCGTCACCGTCGTTCATGTCGCGCGCGCCTGTGACGGCATCGAAAGCGTGGCCTTTGCCGACCTTGCGGCAACGCCGGTGACGCGGCAGGTCGAACAATCCATCGCTGGGATTACCCCCGATACGATCGGCAAGCTGTTGTTCACCTCCGGCTCGACCGGCATGCCCAAGGCCGTCATCAACACGCAGGAAATGATGTGCGCCAACGCCGCGATGATGATGCAGGTGCGGCCGCGCGAGGCGGGCGCCGTGGCGCCGACCGCTCTCGACTGGATGCCCTGGAACCACACCATGGGCGGCAATGCGGCGTTCAATCCGATCCTGGTGGACGGCGGCACGCTCTATATCGACGACGGCCGGCCGGTGCCGGGCCAGCTCGAAGAGACCATTCGGAACCTGCGCGAGGTGTCGCCGACCTACTACGCCAACGTGCCCGCGGGGTATGCGGCGCTTGCCGCCGCCATGGAGAAGGACGACGCTCTGTGTCGGAGCTTCTTCAAGAACCTGAAGCTGATGGCCTATGGCGGCGCGCGGCTGCCGGACGATCTCTATGAACGCATGCAAGACCTTGCGGTGCGCACCACGGGTCAGCGCATCGTGTTCTATACGGGTTGGGGTTCGACCGAGACGGCGCCGACTGCGACCGGCACGTACTGGGACACCGAGCGCGTCGGCTTGATCGGGCTGCCGTTTCCCGGCGTCGAGCTGAAGATGGTTCCTTGCGGCTCAAGATACGAGCTGCGCCTGCGCGGCATCAACGTCACACCGGGCTATTTCAGGCAAGACGACCTCACCAGGGCCGCGTTCGACGAGGAAGGCTTCTACTGCATTGGCGATGCGGGCGTGTTCGTCGATCCCGATGATCCCGTGCAGGGGATCATCTTTGCCGGGCGCGTGGTCGAGGACTTCAAGCTCACCACCGGCACCTTCGTGCATGTCGGCTCGCTGCGCACGGATGCGATTGCGGCCGCAACTCCCGTGATTCATGACGCGCTGGTAACCGGCCAGGATCGTCCCTTCGTCGGTCTTCTGGCCTGGCCGAACCTGCACGCCTGCCGGCAGATGATCGGCAATCCGGATGCGACCTGTGATGAGGTCGCAAGCCACCCCGCCGTGATTGCCTGTCTCAAAAGCGGGCTGGAAGCTCACAACAAGGAAAGTTCAGGGGCCAGCAGCCTGCGCATCGCACGCGCGATGCTGATGATTGAGCCGCCCTCCATCGACGGCAATGAATTGACCGACAAGGGTTACATCAACCAGCGTGCGGGGCTCGAGCGCCGTGCGGCACTGGTGGAGCGGCTTTATGCCGACCCGCCTGGCAAAGAGGTGATTGAGCTGCAATGAAGTTCCTGTCCCAAACAATACCGTCATGACAGCCAGCAAGGGTAGAGCGCCATGAATTTCGAATTCTCCGACGAACAAAAGCAGTTGCGCGACGAGGCGCGAAAGTTTCTCGCCGAAAAATGTCCGCCCAAGGCTGTCCGCGCGGTGCTCGACGGCAAGGCGCCCTATGACAGGGAATTGTGGAAGGGGCTTGCCGAGATGGGCTTTCTCGGAGTTGCGATCCCGGAGAGCTATGGCGGCACAGGCGCCGGCCACCTCGAGCTTTGCGTGATCGCCGAGGAAATGGGCCGCGCGCTCGCGCCGGTGCCGTTTTCCTCGACGGTTTATCTTGCGGCCGAGATGCTGCTGCTTGCGGGAAGCGAAGCGCAAAAGCAGAAATGGCTGCCAGCAATCGCCAAAGGCGAAGCCATCGGCACGTTTGCCTTGTTCGAAGGCAAGGGCAATCCCTCGCCACAAGGCGTCAAGCTGACGGCATCCGGCGGGACGCTCAATGGCGTGAAGAAGCCGGTAGCGGATGGCGCGATCGCCGATTTCGCCATCGTGGCCGCGCGCACCGGATCGGGCGGGCGCGAGACCGACATTTCCTTGTTCCTGGTCGATCTGAAGAGCGAAGGCGTCGAAGCCAAGGCGTTGACAAACGTCGACCCGACCCGCGGCCAGGCCGAACTCAATTTCAGGAATTGCAAGGCGGAGCCGCTTGGCCGCGCCGGCGAAGGCTGGAGCATCATTGCCCAGGTGCTCGACCGCGCCGCCGTGCTGATCGCTTTCGAGCAGGTCGGCGGCGCCGACCGCGCGCTGGAAATGGGACGCGACTATGCGCTCGACCGCATCGCCTTCGGCCGGCCGATCGGTTCGTTCCAGGCGGTCAAGCACATGCTTGCCGATATGTACGTCTCGGCGACGCTGGCGCGGTCCAACTGCTATTACGGCGCCTGGGCGCTCTCAACCAATGCCTCCGAACTGCCGGAGGCCGCGGCCGCCGCGCGCATCAGCGCGACGCAAGCTTTCCAGCATTGTTCGAAGAACAACATCCAGGTCCATGGCGGCATGGGCTTCACCTGGGAGTTCGACTGCCACATGTATTATCGGCGCTCCAACGCGCTCGCCCTGGGGCTCGGCAGCCAATCCTATTGGGAAGACGCATTGATCGACCGCATGCGGAAGAGGAACGCGGCGTAACATACAATTCGTGTCCCGGATGCGGTGCGGCGCGCAGTGCTGCACCGCAGAGCCGGGACCCACAAGCGGCCGAATAATTAGTGGGCCCCGGATCAGCAGCGCATCACTTCGTGGCTGCGCTGCATCCGGGGAGCGCAGAGGGAGCAAAGCAAAATGAATTTCGATGACACCCCGCAGGAAGCCGCCTTCCGCAGCCAGGCGCGCAGCTGGATCGCGGCCAACGCGCCAAAACAGTATGAGCAAGAGCTGCGCAAATCCTCGCTCGGCCGCACCCAGCTCACCGGCGCCAACATTCTCGAGGTCGCAAAGGCGTGGCAGAAGAGAAAGGCCGACGCCGGCTGGGCCTGCCTGCATTGGCCCAGGGAATATGGCGGCCGCGGCGCCTCGCCGATCGAGCGCGTGATCTGGCAAGAGGAGGAGGGCGCCTTCGGCAAGCTCAGCGCCATGTTCATCATCGGTCATGGCATGTGCGGGCCGACCATGATGGCGTTCGCGAGCGAGGAGCATAAACGCAGGTTTCTGCCGCCGCTGGCGTCAGGGGAAAAAATCTGGTGCCAGCTGTTTTCCGAGCCCGCCGGCGGCTCCGACGTCGCGGGTCTTCGCACCCGCGCGGAGAAGAAGGACAGTGACTGGATCGTCAACGGCCAGAAGATCTGGACCTCGGGCGCGCATTATTCCGACTACGGCATCCTGCTGACGCGGACCGACCCCACCGTGCCGAAGCACAAGGGCCTCACCATGTTCTTCCTGGACATGAAAAGTCCGGGCGTCGAGGTCAGGCCGATCAAACAGGCAAGCGGGCAGTCGGATTTCAACGAGGTCTACTTTACCGATGTAAAAATTCCGGACTCTCAGCGCCTTGGCGAAGTCAATGACGGCTGGAACGTCGCGCTGACCACGCTGATGAACGAGCGGATGTCGATCGGCGCGGGCGTGGCTACCGGCTTTCCCGAATTGTTCGAGTTCTGCTCGAACCTGATGCTGGAGGACGGACTTGCGATCGACGACCGCAGCGTGCGCTCCAGGCTTGCCAATTGGGCGGTGAAGGCAAGCGGCCTGAGGTACACCAGTTTCCGCGCCATCTCGGCGTTGTCGCGCGGCGAGCGCCCGGGACCGGAGAATTCAATCGGCAAGCTGGTTGCGGGCTCGATGATCCAGGAGGTTGCGATGTATGCGCTCGATCTGCAGGGCGCGGCCGGCGCCTTGAGCGGCGAGCAAGCCGAACTAGCGGGAAAATTCCAGGCAATGTTGTTGCGTGCGCCCGGTACCCGCGTCGAGGGCGGCACCGACGAGATCATGCGCAACATCATCGCCGAGCGCGTGCTGGGACTGCCCGGCGATATCCGCGTCGACAAGGATCTGCCCTTCAACCAGATTCCGACGCGGGGAAGAAATTGATCGTGTCCCGGACGCGGTGCGGCACGCAGTGCCGCGCCGCAGAGCCGGGACCCACGGACGGCCGAATAGCAGGCCCCGGATCAGCAGCGCATCACCATAGCGCGTCGAAGACGCGCGTAAACGCGCTTATGGTGGCTGCGCTGCATCCGGGGAAAGCTTCGGAAACAGGAGAAGCCCGATGAATTTCGACGATACCCCGAAGGAAGCCGAGTTTCGCGCCACCGCGCGCAAATGGATCGATGCCAATGCGCCGAGGGAGCTGGAAGCCGAGCTTTCCAAATCCTCGCTAGGGCGGATTCGCCTGCAGAACCGCGACATGGTCGAGGTCGGAAAAGCCTGGCAGAAGAAGAAGTCCGAAGGGGGCTGGGCCTGTCTGCACTGGCCCAAGGAATATGGCGGACGGGGTGCGAGCCCGATCGAGCGCGTGATCTGGCAACAGGAAGAGGGCGTCTATGGCAAGCTGACCCAACCTTTCCAGATCGGCGAGGGCATGTGCGGCCCGACGGTGATGGCCTGCGGGAGCGAGGAGGTGAAACGTCGCTATCTGCCGAAGCTCGCCTCTGGCGATGAGATCTGGTGCCAGTTGTTCTCCGAGCCGGCCGGCGGTTCGGATGTCGCGGGCCTGCGCACCCGTGCCGAAAAAAAAGGCGACAACTGGATCGTCAACGGCCAGAAGATCTGGACCTCGGGCGCCCATTATTCCGACTATGGTCTCCTGATCACCCGTACCGACCCCACCGTGCCCAAGCACAAGGGGCTCACCATGTTCTTCCTCAGCATGAAGAGCCCGGGCGTGGAGGTCAGGCCGATCAAGCAGGCCAACGGCATGCAGGAATTTAACGAAGTCTACTTCACCGATGTCGCAATACCCGACAGCCAGCGCCTGGGCGCGGTCGGGGACGGCTGGAATGTGTCGCTGACCACGCTGATGAACGAGCGCATGTCGATCGGCGCGCGGCTTGCGACCGGCTTTCCTGAAATGTTCGAGTTCTGCTCGAATCTGATGCTGGAGGATGGTCCGGCAATTGATGATCGCGCGACGCGCTCGAAGCTCGCGGGCTGGGCCGTGAAGGCGAATGGCCTGAAATATGCCAGCTACCGTGCCATCTCCGCGCTGTCGCGCGGCGAACGGCCGGGCCCGGAAAATTCCATCGGCAAGCTGGTTGCGGGCTCGATGCTGCAGGACATCGCGATGTACGCGATGGATATTGCGGGGGCGGCCGGAGCGCTTACGGGTGCCGCCGAAGAGGAAGCACGCGGTCAGTTCCAGCAGATGCTGTTGAGTTCGCCCTCCATGCGCATCGCCGGCGGTACCGACGAAATTCTGCGCAACATCATCGCCGAGCGCGTGCTCGGCCTGCCCGGCGATATCCGCGTCGACAAGGACGTGCCGTTCAACAAGATCCCGACCAGGGGGCGCTGAGCATGGCGGATGCGACAACCTTGGCCAAGGCACGCTATGCCACGCGGGATCGCATCGGCGTGCTCGAAGAATTGCTCAACGAGCGCTACTCCGTGCGCGCCTTTTTGCCGAAGGTAGTGCCGCGGGAAACCATCGCGCATGTCCTCAACGTTGCGCAGCGCACCGCGTCATGGTGCAACAGCCAGCCTTGGCGGGTTTTGATCGCAAGCGGAGAGGCAAAGGAGCGCTTCCGCAAACTGATCTACGCGGAAGCGGCTGCCGGCGCCGCGCATGACTCCGATTTTTCGTTTCCGCGCGAATACAAAGGCGTCTATCTCGATCGACGCCGCGAGAGCGGCTTTCAGCTTTACAATACGCCGGGCATTCCGCGCGGCGACAAGGCTGCCTATGCCAGGCAGGCGCTGGAAAACTACAATTTCTTTGGCGCGCCACACGTGGCGATCATCCACACCGACGAGCCGCTTGGTGTCTATGGCGCGATCGATTGTGGCGCCTATGTCGGCAACTTCATGCTGGCGGCGCAGGCGCTCGGCCTTGGCTCAATTGCGCAGGCGGCGCTGGCGCGCCACTCGGGATTGATCCGGCGCCACTTCAACCTCGCCGCTGACCGGCGCGTGGTTTGCGGTATCTCCTTCGGCTACGCCGACCATGCCCATAGAGTTAACGGCTATCGGACCTCGCGTGCCGCGATTGCCGAAACGGTGACTTTCATCGACGACTAGCGGCCCGATTCCGCGCGTTGCGGCGGAAGGGTGATGAACGTCAAATCCGCTCCGCTAGGATGCGGACTGATTAAGGCGCAGCCATAGCCCGATTGAGGCGAGTTGAACGAAGGCAGGGTAGTTGGCAGCAAGCCTGTCATAGCGCGTCGCCACCCGAGGACATTGTTTGATCCTGTTGAAGAACCGCTCGACCCGGTTGCGAGCGCGGTAGAAATAGGGGCTTTCGGCGATTACGGGCAGAAGCGGCCATCAGTCCGCCGACTATCCCTGATGAATCCGTCGAAAATGACCCAATTGTCTGGGAGTCCAGAAGTTGCCATTTCTACGAGAACTCGCGTATGCACTACGTGTAGGATCGTAGTGTGAGAAATTCGAATGGCGATGGAGCCGAGGGGCGCGAGAGGCGAGGGATTTGCGACGATTGCCGCTGATGGTCGCGTGTTAGATTCCTGGTTTCTTCGGCTACGCTTAGTTGTGGAGAGCGACGAGGCGGCAACGGTACGGCTGACGAGCGACGAGATCAACAGATCGTTGGGTGAGTCGTCAGACGGATATGCGCGACACGACGACATCCGCAATGTCGACATCGTTTCCATTCATACAGAAATTGGCTCCCTTGCATCTGCGCCGATTGATGTGCACGACGCATATCTTCGACTCCATCTACTGAGCCACCGGCTCGTCCAGCCTAATTGTCTGAACCTTGAAGGAATTTTCAGTCTGTTACCTAACGTTGCCTGGACGACACTCGGTCCCTGTGAATGCTCTCGTGTACCGGAAGCGCGAATCGTAGCGCGAAAGCGTGCCCTTGCGTTTGAGGTGACAGGCGTGGATAAGTTTCCGCGCATGACTGATTATGTGACGCCTGCGGACGTGAGAATTGCAGATGCGTATCGCGTAAGGCTCGGAGCCTACTTGGCTCCGGGCACAACCGTCATGCATGAAGGCTTTTGCAATTTTAATGCGGGTACGCTCGGTCCCTGCATGGTCGAAGGCCGGATAAGCGCCGGTGTGGTTGTGGGAAGCGGCAGCGATGTCGGTGGCGGAGCGTCGATCATGGGCACTCTGTCCGGAGGAGGGAAAGAGAGGATTACGGTTGGTGAGCGCTGCCTGATCGGAGCCAACGCCGGTATCGGCATTTCAT
>Ga0306922_10007632_pt1 | contig 10450 bp, 9 predicted proteins | sample sta12Cox44000082_FD_203758 | JGI IMG/M metagenome (GOLD analysis project Ga0306922, IMG submission 203758) | Lab enrichment of tropical soil microbial communities from Luquillo Experimental Forest, Puerto Rico - statoxic.12C.oxic.44.000.082 (v2)... | ecosystem: Environmental > Terrestrial > Soil...
TGATCCAATGCTTCTTGCCATTAAGCACGTAGCGATTGCCGCGTTTGTCAGCCCGGGTCTTCATCCCGCTCGCGTCACTGCCCGCATCAGGCTCAGTAATGCAAATCGCCGGTTTGTCGCCTGCAAACACGAGATCGGCGGCGCGCCGGCGCTGCGCATCGGTGCCGTACGCCATGACGGTCGAGATGGCACCCATGTTGGCCTCAACGACGATGCGCGCCGAGACCGTGCACGAGCGCGCCATTTCCTCAATGACCAACACCGTATCGAGGAAGCTCCGGCCTTGGCCGCCGTATTCCTCCGGAATTGTCATTCCCATGAAACGTTCGGCTTTGAGCGCTTCAACAACATCCCATGGATACTCGCGCGATTGATCGATCTCGGCGCCGCGTTTTCGTAGCAGCCCGTTTGAGAGAGCGGCGGCTCTTTCCTTCAGGTCCAACTGCTGGGATGAGAACTGCATAGCGTCCTTCTCCTCTTAGCCACGACCCATGGAGTAGAATTCGGCGTTCGGACGCATGCTTGTCACGTTGGCAAGCCGGTTCGACAAGCCGAAAAAGGCCGAGATCGCGGCGATGTCCCAGATGTCTTCCTCCGTGAATCCGTGCGACTTCAGCGCGGCGAAGTCGCTCTCGGAGACCTTCTGAGCCTCGTTGGAGACCCGAACGGCGAAATCCAGCATCGCCTTCTGGCGGTCGCTGATGTCGGCCTTGCGGTAGTTGACGGCGACCTGATCAGCGATCAGCGGATCCTTGGCACGGATCCGCAGAATCGCCCCATGCGCCACAACGCAATACTGGCACTGGTTGAGGTTGCTGGTCGCGACCACGATCATCTCGCGCTCGGCTTTGGTCAGATTGCCGGGCTTGTCCATCAGCGCATCGTGGTAGGCGAAGAAGGCGCGGAACTCCTCCGGTCGGTGCGCGAGCACGAGAAAGACATTCGGAATGAAGCCCGACTTCTCCTGAACGGCCAGGATGCGGTTTCGGATGTCGTCCGGCATGTCAGCGAGTTCGGGGACAGGGAAGCGACTGACTGCAAGTGCTTGGGTCATGACTTTGGCTCCCGTCTTACTACGCGTTGGAGATTGGCACCATCACTTCGGCCGCACACCGTACCTGCAGTGATATCTGCAACGGGGACTCTGAAATTCATGGCCACCGTCCTCTTCCATCACTTGTGCACGGATCATCGCGAAAAAGCCTTCGGCGAAAACATCGAGCGCGTCGGGGCGCTGCTCTAACTTGGCGCGCAGCACGGCGCCCTCCCAGCCGGTCCAAAAAAACTGCGCGAGACCCTCGCAATCGATGCCTGCGGGAATCTCGCCCGCCTCTTGCGCCGAGCGCAGGCAACGGGACGTCCGCGCTTCCCAATCCCGGAAGACGGCAGCGAGGCGTTTTCGGAACGACTCAGGCAGGACACCCATCTCTTGTCCAAGATTGCCGACGAGGCAACCGCGCCGGTAGCGATGCCGCGCCATCCCCGACCGGGCGTCTGCGATGAAATCACGCAGACGGTCGAGTGGAGCATGGTCAGTGTTGTCGAACCATCGGTCCAACTTGCGTGCGAAGTAGTCGGCATAGGCGTCAATCAGCTCAAGACCGAACGCCTCCTTGCTGTCGAAATAGTGGTAAAATGAGCCCTTCGGGATCTCTGCAGATTCCAGGATCTCCTCAACCCCAACGGCACTGAAGCCCTTCTCGGTCAGGATGGCGACGCCAGCACGCAAGAGCCGAGCGCGCGGCGCGCTTGGCCGTGTCTGGTCCTTGGGCGGACGGCCACGGCGACGGCGTCCGGTTGACGGAGAAATCGCGTTCATAGCAATTTATTAGACCGATCGTCTTGTAAAATCAAGACCACGACTCGCCGCTCGCCAAAGAGGTGTCGCGCCATCGGCTACCAGCGGCCAGCGACCGACGGCCTCCCCGATCGTCGAAAGCCCCCTTCGTCTCCGAAGCCGGCCGACCGAAGCAGTATGGTGCGCCGGGTACCTTGCGTTTTGCCGATCCTCAGCGACGCGCTACAGGTAGGAAACCCGCCCGGTTACTGGGGCCGGATCGAGGCCCATGCTCAAGGCTGATGACCCAACTTCACAACCATCTTCGGATGGCGTTCACTCAGGGCTTTCAACGCGAGCAAACTCTTCCGTTCGCTTTCCCGGTTGTCCGTGTAAGTCCCAGGCTCGACCTCATTCTCCCAACCCCAACGCGTGTGGGCAGTGTCGCCCGTCAAGAGCACGGGACCTGTTGGCGTGCGAGCGAGATAGGAGACATGGCCCGGAGTATGTCCCGGGGTCTGGATTGCGAAGAATGAGCCATCACCGAAGACGTCGATCACGCCTTCGAAATTCCCGCCAGGGTCTTTCGAGAACTGGAATTCCCGAAGCGCAGGCCTTCCTTCAAGGAGGCTATCCTCCGTTCCCTGAACTGCCATATGCACGAAGCTCGAATACTCAGGTTCGCCGGGGCCGGTGTAGATCGGCACGTCCTTTGGAACGTCCGGCATCCCGGAGATATGATCGAGATGCAGATGGGTCATGAAGACACCCTTGAGCGGAACGCCTTCCGCTTTGATGACCGACGAAGTGTCTTGCCGGACCTGCATCCTCTGGATCTTCGCGAATTTTCTCAACACCCAGCCGACCCCTACGCTTTCGGGATCCTCCACCAGTCGCTTTGAGACACCGGTATCGACGAGGAAAAATCCCTGCGTCGGATGCCGCACGACATGCGTATAGACCTTGATCGGCTCCTCGTGATCCTTGAGGCCGGCCTGAACGGCTTTCGGATCCTTCAGATTGAGCAGTCCTGAAAGATCGGCAATCCAATCCGCGCCGACGACGGTCCCGAGCTCGATCGGTCCCGGTTGATCGATCAAGGCTTCCATGGCCTTCGAGCTGATGGGCTTGCCGAGATCGGCGGACTTCGCAGGATGCGAGGTCTGCGTGCACGCGGAAAGCCCGGCGATGGAAAGGGCACTGGCGAAAAGGATTCCTGACTTGCGGAGCATGATTGTTTTCCTCATTTCTGCTGGTGATTTGGCTCCAGACAGATAGAATAACAATCTCCTAAATTCCTATGTCGTCATCCATAAATGGATGGCCTCGGATGAGCCTTGAGGAGTGAACGTGGACCTACAATGGGATGACTTGCGGATTCTTCTCGCCGTTTGCGACGCCGGGAGTCTGAGCGGCGGCGCGCGCCGCCTCAAGGTGAGCCAACCGACTTTGAGCCGCAGGATTGCAGAGATGGAGTACGAGCTCGGCGAGCCGCTCTTCGTCCGCAAGAACCAGGGCATCACCTTGACGAAAACTGGAATGAGGCTGCTTCCTGCGGCCCAAGGCATGTCCCAATGGGCGACAGAAGCCAGCCGCTCACTCGATGCGAAGAACTCGCCCGTGAGCGGCCGCGTGCGCATCACTGCGGCACCATCGTTCGCTTTCGATTTACTGGCGCCGATCGCGGAAAAGCTCAAGAGGAAGCACCCGCAGATCACGCTCGAGGTTCTGGCCAGCACGGAACGCCTGAATCTGTCGCGCGGCGAGGCAGACATCGCGCTCAGGAGATATCCGTCCAATGATCCTGATCTAACCACAGTCGATGAAGTTGTGATCCCGATCGGGGTCTTTGCGAGCAGGGACTACGCACAGACGCTGCCCGCAAAATATGATTTCCGCGACCTCGACTGGATCGCATGGGCGGGCCAGCTCGAGATGGTGAGTCCGAATCCGGAACTCGCGGCCAGGATCCCGGACTTTCGTCCCGCTTTCGCATCTGACGATTACAGCGTTCAGGTCGCGGCCTGCCAGGCCGGCGTCGGCGCGATGATCCTTCTGAAGACTTCCCAGCGGCTCAAGCGATCTAGTGAGCTCGTCGAGCTCAAGCTCGGGCTTCCGGCCTCGCTCCGCGCAGAGCTCGCGATCATCTGCCACAAGCGCATGGCGGACCTACCCAAGGTCAGAACCGTTCTGGACCTGCTCAGGCAAGAGTTCGCTGATCTGAGGAAAAGCAAAGGCGCAAAGTAACTCCCTCTCGCGAAATCCGTCCTCCGAACCCACGGTCAAACCCACGGTTTGCGCCATGATTACGAGTAACATCGCGGGTGTGGTCGCAACGACTTTGTCGCGTCACTCGTTGTTTTTGCTGTCGCTTCGGACAACGAGATACCGAGGGGAGGAGCATGGTGGTTAAAGAACCCTCCTCCTAACCCACTGCGAAAAAACGACAGCCCTCGCGAAGAATTGGCGCAACATCGCGGAGTTCTTCGATGATTTCGCGGTAGATTCGGACGATCGGATACAGGGGAAAGCTGTGGCGTAGAAGTGGCGGAGAGAGTGGGAGTCGAACCCACGACTTATGATCGTGGTGCTGAATTCCGATAACCAGCCGGCCGCCAGGCTCGGAGTGCAGGCAACTGCGCCGTGAAAGAGCCAAGTCCATCCCTCAGGTCAGCCGGCCATTCGCAACGGTCTGGTTGCCGGTTCGAACCCTGGCGGGCCCACGGAGGGGCCAAATCGCCTACTGAGTCTCTTTGAGCCACATCGAGAATAGCGCAGCGGGATCTGCACCAGATACGTGCGCCTTTCGTTCATTGGCAACTTCGCACGTGCGCGCGGGAGAGAATCACTGGAGCCACCTAAACTTCCGACACTACCGTTTTGCCCTCACGTTGGTCTCGCGCCGAGCGAAAGCGGTCGAACCCCCGAAGTCGTCCCGCGGGATTTCGAGCTACTAGAGCCGGGTCCGATTCCGGTCGGCGCGATTGCGGAGACCGGAACGGCATCGGGCTGGGGAGCGTGCTCAAAATATTTTTGCCAGCGAATACAGCACGTCAGCTTGCTGGTATTGCTGTTGGTATCGACCACAATTGACGAAAAAATCTACTGCAAATTCATAGCGTTATGGCATTAAGCGGTTATCGGCCAGGGGCACCAGCCTTCGCTAAAGCTTCGGCGTGTCGGGCAGCCACCGCTGATGCAGAGCTTCTCCTGGCGAACCATCGTCGCAACTCATTTGTGATATTGTTGGACTGTCAAGTCCAGCCCGTATAATGTGCCGGCATGTCGGCAAACCAGACATCCGAACGTCATTCCTTGACCGCGCGCGGCGCGGCCACGCGTTCACGCATCGTGAACGCGGCGGCAGATTTGATGTACCAACACGGCGTCGACCGGACGAGCCTGGACGAGGTGATGGCCGCGAGCGGCGTGAGCAAATCGCAGCTCTACCACTACTTCGCGGACAAGGACGCGCTCGTACTCGCAGTGATCATTCTTCAGGCTGAGCGCGTCCTCGATGCCCAGCAGCCTCATCTGGACGTGCTGGACTCGCTGCCTGCGATCAGGGCGTGGCGGGACGCCATCGTCCGGCTCAATATGGTTGTCCACGGCAGGGGATGCCCTCTGGGATCGCTGGCCAGCGAATTGGCCAACGATTCCGAACCCGCACGAAAGCGCCTTGCCGCGAGCTTCGCAGCGTGGCGCGACCGCATCGAAGGAGGACTTAACAAGATGCGCGAGCGCGGGGAGCTCGCGGCCTCAGCCGATCCGTGCGAGTTGGCTATCGCTCTTCTCACTGCGGTCCAGGGTGGGCTTTTGCTGGCTAAAACGACACATTCAAGCCGCCCGCTCGAAATCGCGCTCGACATGGCCGTCGAGCATGTGGCCAAGCACCTGACCACGCCGTAAGGGCTCTGACCCCGAAGCTGGCCGCGACCGAGCTGCCACAGCGGCGCAGATGCGTTGCATCGGCCGCGGATCGGCATTCGTTTTCAGACAGGTGGAAGGACTTCGGCTGTCAGATCGCGGATGCGATCTTGTCCAACCCGATGATGCGGGCGAGCTTGCGCACTTCTTCCTTCTGATCCTCGCGCAGCTGGAACAGCAGCGGCATTGCCGCGGATTTCAGCTGCTGCACCTCCGGCGAGTCCGGATCGAGCTGGGCGGCGCTGGCAGCAGCATCGGTCTGGCGTGTTGCGTGGATCTTGCGCGCCACCGCGCGTAGCGCGCTTTCGACCGCCGGCCAGTAGAATTGCTGGTCGGCGGAGAGTTTCAACCGCTCCTTGATGCCGGCGATTTGCACGTCAGACAGCAGCGCATAGGATTTCTGCGACGGCGGCTTGCTTGCAGCCTTCGGCGCGGCTGGCTCACGCTGCACAACGCCCGGCAAGGCGGCAACGGCCTTCGCCGCCTCGACATCGGCGGGCGTGGTGGCCGCAAAGGCCTGTCGCAACGGCTCGCTGATCGCAGGACTCTGCCGCGGCTCGAAGGCAGCAGTGGCGAGACTGACCACAGTCAGCCGGTCCTGCTTGGCTTCGCGGTTTGCGACCGGGCTGACTGGGCTCATCACCGCAGGCGCAGGCAGGGCAACCCTTGCCGGGCCCATGCTTTGGCGGCCGAGAATGCTGGCGACCGCGGCACCCACCACCAGGAAACAGGTCAGCGCGATGATGGTGACCGCCTTTGTCAAACAGCTCTCCATTTGCGCATGCGAAACGCTGTCACTCCGGTGAAAACCCGTTCGCGAAAGACTTTGTTCGCGAAAGACTTAGGGTTAAATAAGGCTTAAGCCGGCCCACCGTGCGGCGGAGCCGTGTCCCCCGGCGGAGAAAATACGCTGTTAAGGTTAAGGAAAATCACGCCGCGGCGAGTTCGTAGGCGTCCTGGATGTCGGCGACGATATTGGAGGCTTCCCACAGGGCGCGCGGCTCAATCGACATCAGACTAACCGTCCAATTGCTGCCGCGCGCGGTGCGCGGTGTCGAAACGACGTCGAATTGCACCCTTCGGCAGTACGGATGGCGCTGCAGCGCATAGCCGACGCGGATTCTGATCTCGTCGAGCGTTGCCAGCGTTTTTCCGATATCGAAGTCCATCGCCCATCTCCTGTGATCTCGACGCTCAGAGGCGGCCAGGCGCCCATGTGGGAGCCTCGCTTTCCGGAGGTAATATTTGCGGCGCATGGTTAATGACGGGTTAAAATCGCACACCGGCTGAGCGTTGCTCACCGTCTGGCCGCGCCATATTCGGCGGCCGTGCGCGCGATGAGGTCCTCAACCCTCGGCACGTCGGTGACGCCGGAGGTCGAATGTCCCGCGCTCCAGATTTCGCGCCAGCGCTTCGGACGCGCTTCGCGGGCGCCGACATCGATGTCCTTGCCGATGTCGATCGTGCCGCGCGCGGGAAGATGGTCCGGATCGAGCCCGGCCGCGAGGATCGAAGGCCTCAGCATATTTGTCTGCAGTCCGGTGAACGCCGTCGTCAGCAGGATGTCGTCGGCGCTGCTTGCGACCAGCATCGCCTTGTAGCGCGCATCGGCCATACTCTCGCGTGTGGCGATGAACTTGGTGCCCATATAGGCGAGATCGCAGCCGAGCACTTCGGCGGCGTGAAGCGCCCGCCCGTCGCTGACGCCGCCGGCGAGCACGATGATCCCGTCGAAGAACGCGCGCACCGCGCGCACGAAGGCGAACGGATTGAGCCAGCCAGTCTGCCCGCCCGCGCCTGCGGTGAGCAGCACGAGCCCGTCGGCGCCGGCCGCAATCGCGCGCTCGGCGTGGCGGATCGAGGCGACATCGGATAGCACCAGCGCGCCGGCCTCATGCAGCGGCTTGACGACGCCTTCGGGCGAGCCGACCGAGGTGATGACGATCTCGCAGCCGTGCCGCAGCAGCACCTTCAGATCTTCACCGAGCCGCGCGTTGGAGCGGTGCACGATCAGGTTCGGACAGACAGGCGCCGGCTGTCTTCCATGCTCGTAGAGAGACAGGCGCAACTCGCTTTCGATCCGGGTGAGCCAGCGATCCAGTTCCTCGGAGCTGCGGCAATTCACCGTCGGGAACGCGCCGACCACGCCGTTGCGGCAGGCGGCTACCACCAGCTCGACGCCGGAGACCAGAAACATCGGTGCGGCGATCAGCGGCAGGCTGAGACGCTTGCGAAAGCCCGCCAGATGATCGGATGTTTGCAACGGCCAAGGTCCTTGCTAGCGTCGATCTTGGCACGATCGAGGGCCTAATACAAAACGACAAGGACAAATGCGGGAGGACCACGTGAGCAATCCGCTCTTTGCATTTCTACCCGCCTGCGAGCAGACCCTGCGGGCGCTGGCGCGTTATCCGTCGCGAACCGCCTTCAGCTGGCCCGGTGGATCCCTCACCTACCGGGGCGCGACCGACCTGATTGGCCGCATGCAAGGCGTGTTCATGCGGCTCGGCCTTGAGCCGGGCGGGCGCGTCGCATTCCTCACCGCCAACCGCGCCGACACCTGGTGCGCCAGCGTTGCGGCGCAGCTGTCGCGGCTTAGCATCACCTTTCTGCACCCGCTGGGATCGCTGGAGGATCAGCTCTTCCAGCTCGAGGATTCCGGGGCGCAGATGCTCATCGTCGATGCCGCCGCCTTTCGCGATCGCGGCGGCGATCTCGCCGCAAAGGCCTCTGGGCTCACGACCGTCTTCACGCTCGGGCCCGCCGGTTACGGCACCGACCTGCTGGGTGCGATCGAACAGGCGGGGCAAGCGAGCGCGCAGAGCCTCGCCCGCACCGACGACGTCGCCACGCTCAACTATACCGGCGGCACCACTGGAAAATCCAAAGGCGCGCTGCGCTACCACCGCGAATATGGCGGCTTTGCCAGCGCCATCCTCGCCGACTTCGAAATCCCCGAAGGCGCACGCTATCTCACCGTTGCTCCCATCAGCCACGTCGCCGGAACCAAGGTGTTGCCGACGCTGATGCGCGGCGGCACCGTGCACATGCTCAAGGGGTTCGATCCGGAGGCGGTGCTAAAGACCATTGAGCGCGAGCGTATCAACTTCACCCTGCTCGTGCCGACCATGATCTATGTGCTGCTCGATCATCCCGCGCTCGACAAGACCGACCTTTCCTCGCTCGAGCTCCTGCTCTACGGCGCCTCCGCCATGTCGCCGTCGCGCCTCGTCGAAGGCATCGAGCGGATCGGCCCGGTGTTCTCGCAGCTTTACGGCCAGACCGAATGCTATCCGGTGTCGGTGTTGCGCAAGGCCGACCATAATCCGAACACGCCGGAGCTGCTTCTGTCCTGCGGATTCCCGATCGCGGCTTGTACGGTGAAAATCCTTGGCGATGACGACCAGGAAGTCAAAAGCGGCGAGGCCGGGGAAATCTGCGTGCGCGCGCCGCATGTGATGGCCGAATACTGGAAGCGGCCCGAGCAGACCGCGGATACGTTGAAGAACGGCTGGCTGCACACGGGCGATATCGCGCGCGCCGACGAGCGCGGTTACCTCTTCATCCTCGACCGCAAGAAGGACATGATCGTTTCCGGCGGATTCAACATCTTCCCGCGCGAGGTCGAGGACGTGCTGTCGCAACATGCCGATGTCGCCATGTGCGCGGTGATCGGCATACCGGACGACAAATGGGGTGAGGCGGTCACGGCGGTCGTGGTGGCGCGCGAGGGCGCGCGGCCGAATGCGGACGAGCTGATCGACCTCGTGAAGGCGCGCAAGGGTTCGGCGCATGCGCCCAAGCAGATCCAGTTCGTCAAGGACCTGCCGATGACCGGTGTCGGCAAGGTTGACAAGAAGGTGCTGCGCGCCAGGTTCTGGGCCGGCCGCGATCGGATGGTGGGGTAGCCTCCGCCCGGGTTGTATTCACGGGTATTCGTCGGTTGCAATTGTGGAACCCGAATCCGGCCAGCGGCGTTGGTAGGAGGGCGGCGCTGGGGCGACCGAATTTGCCTCGTGAACTCCGCGCCCGTGCAGTTCATGCATGTTTCGATTTTGCGGATACCCTCTTTTGGGCGTGTAAGCCTGGCGTGGGTCTGGGTTCAAATGAAACGGCGGGACTTCATTGCGCTTGCTGGTGGTGCGATGTGGGCGTGCGCAGCTCGCGCACAACGGCCAACAAGGGTCTATCGTATCTTCTGGGTTTCCACTGAATCCCAACCCGACCCATTCCTGGATGGGTTCCGGGAAGGGATGCGTGAGCGGGGCTACACTGAGGGAAAAGATCTTTTCTTTGAGCTGCACTACGCCTCCGGCGATCCTGGTGCGCTGCAGCAGGTGATATCTGAATTGAAGCGGGGCAACGTTGACCTGGTCGTGTCGAGCGGTCCAGCAACCCGCGCGATGACGGCTGTCACAGAAGTCCCCGTGCTGTTTGCCCTCAGCGGCGACCCGGTCGAGTTGGGTGTCGTCAAGAGCCTAGGGCAGCCCGGCGGCAATTTCACGGGCAGTACGTTTCTTTCGCTCGAGTTGGCAGGAAAGAGGGTCGAGCTGCTCAAGGACGTGTTTCCAGAAATTCGCATGCTCGCGGTGCTATCAAACACCGATCATCCGGGAGAACAATCAGAGTGGCACACCACTAAACAGGCCAGTCAAGCATTAGGCGTCGATCCAATTTATATTCCCTATTTCGACGCCGTTGAATTGGACAAAGCCCTTGGGACGGCGAGCAAAGTGCACGCAGATG
>Ga0306922_10007633_pt1 | contig 10449 bp, 8 predicted proteins | sample sta12Cox44000082_FD_203758 | JGI IMG/M metagenome (GOLD analysis project Ga0306922, IMG submission 203758) | Lab enrichment of tropical soil microbial communities from Luquillo Experimental Forest, Puerto Rico - statoxic.12C.oxic.44.000.082 (v2)... | ecosystem: Environmental > Terrestrial > Soil...
CGCCGGCGGCCAGGACGCACCCGAAGTTCCCGACTGGGCGGTGCCGGTCGTCTCGCAGCGCTCCGGGTATGTCCAGCTGGTGCATCCCCGCCTGCTGCTCGCCCCAGCCGCGCGGCACGGGGCCTGCCTGCGGCTTCGGCCCCGGGTCGGCGAGCACGTGGTCGCGGGCACGACGCTGGCGTGGCTCTGGCGCTCCTCGCCGTCCGATCCCGCCCCAGACCCGCAAGCCTTCGTCTCGGCCCTGAACGACGGTGTCCGGATCGGATTCGAGCGCACCCTGGAGCAAGACGTCGCGCTCGGCATCCGGCAACTGGTCGACGTCGCGTGCAAGGCGCTCTCCCCGGCGGTCAACGACCCCTACACCGCCGTCCAGGCCGTCGACCACCTATCGGTGATCTTCTGCGCGCTGGCCCAGCGGCCGCTGGGAAACCACGTCGTCGGCGACGGCAACACGGCCATTGTGATCATCCCGGGACGGCGGTTCCCGGACTACCTGGCCGTCATGTGCGGGCTCATCCGCCGCTACGGCGCCAGCGAGCCAACCCTCGCCCACTCGCTGCTCCGGTTGCTGGGCAACTGCGCCGCCGTGACCGATGACGATCCAGAGCGGTACGCGGCGATCGAAGAGCAGGCCCGCATCGTCATCGCCGACGCCGAACGAGAGGTCGCCCAGCCGGCCGACCTCGGTCTCGTGCACGCCGAGGCAGAAGCGGTACGCTGCATGGTGGCCGAACGCCGGGCCGCGTCACATCCGCCGCCCGGCGAGACGAACCGCGCGCCCCTTCCCCACCACGGTGACACGCGGTGAACCCGTGCCGGTGCGCCGGCCACCATTCTGGGCGTCTAGTCGAGTAGCTCGTAGGCGGGGTTGATCATGATGGTGCCGGTGCTGGTGACGTTGGCTGTGCCGCGGAGCTGGACGTTGCCGCCGGGCCGCAGGCCGGGGATGTGGGTGCGGCCGTAGAACAGCGCGGTGAGTTCTCCGCTGGTGTCGGTGACGGTGACGGCTAGGACGGAGCTGCCTTCCACCGGCCGGTACTCGATAGTGTGCACGTGCCCGGCCACGGTGGCCCGGTGGTAGCCGGTCAGTGAGCAGATCGGGATGACGCCCGGCGGCATCGGGTCCCGGTGATGGTCGCGGACGGCCGCGTCAGCCGGGCCGGGCTCGGGCTTCCCGTTGGGCACGGCGTGAGGTTGGTGCGGGACCTCGACCCTGGCGGTGACGTCGAAGGGGAGGATCATGGCTGCCGACCGCGGGATCCGGCTCACCACTCCGGCGATCTTGTCGGCGGTGCGGTCGTGCAGGAGCCGGCCGAGCAGCGGCCGGGTGCTGCGCCGGGGCAAGACCACGGTGACGTGGGTGCCGGGCTGGCAGGCCTCTTTGGCGGCGAGCTCGCCGGCCGCCCGGTCGATCCGCCGGTGCGGGCAGTCCACCAGGTCCAGCGGGATGCCCCGGTCTGCCCGCGGCCATTGCCGCAGCAGCTGGTCGGCCCGTTGCTGGTCGATGACGAAGTGCACCGCCCGCAGCGCGGTCGGGCGCAGGCTGCGCGCGTAGCGCAGCGCGGCGATCGCCGCCAGGTCGAAATCATCCACTAGGACCAGCACGGTGCGGCGGGCGAAGTTCGGCGGGTCCGGCGGCCTGCCCGCCCCGAGGGCCTCGACCGTGCCGGCCTCCCTGCGGTACTGGCGGTTGAGCCGGATGAACACGAACACCAGGACCGGGAACACCGCCACCACCAGCCAGGCGCCCTCGGTGAACTTCACGACCGCGAAGATCACCACTACCAGCGCCGTGTACACCCCGGCGGTGAAGTTGATGACGAGCCGACGCCGCCAGGCAGGCTCCTTTTGCCGCAGGTGGTATCGGGCCATCCCGAACCCGGCCATGGAAAACCCGGTGAACACGCCGATCGCGTAGAACGGCACCAGGTTGTTGGTGTTGGCGCCCACCGCCAGCAGCAGCGCGAGCGCCAGCACGGTCAGCACGATGATCCCGTTGGAGAAAACCAGCCGGTGGCCACGCTTGGACAGCCAGCGGGGCAAGAAGGAATCCTCGGCCACGAAGCTGGTCAGGAACGGGAAGCCGCTGAAACTGGTGTTGCCGCCGGTGAACAGGATCGAGATCGCCCCGGCCTGCACGGCGAAGTACAGCACCCGGCCCGGGCCAGACGGCCCGAAGACAAGCTTGGCCTCCTGGGACAGCACGGTCGGGAACCCGTTGACGTAGGGGACCGCGTGGGTGATGTGGGCCAGCCAGGAGATCCCGGCGATCAGGAACGCGACGATGACCCCCTGGGTCACCAGCAGCTGGCGGGCGTTGCGGCCCTCGGGCGGGCGCAGCGCGCTGACGGCGTTGGACACCGCCTCGATCCCGGTCAGCGAGGAGCCGCCGTTGGCGAACGCCCGCCCCAGGATGTAAATGGCCCCGAAGGTCAGCAGGCCGCTGGGATGGTGCCCGGCCGCCACCGTGCCCTGCTGCCAGGCCACGTGGGGCAGCCCGCCGCCGAACGCCTCACGCCACAGGCCGGCGATGATCATCAGGCCGACCGAGGCGGAGAACAGGTAGGTCGGCACCGCGAACGTCTTGCCGTTCTCCCTGACCCCCAGCAGGTTCACGTAGCACATGATCAGCGTCGCGGTGACCGCGATCAGCAGCAGCGTCGTCGTGTCACCCAGCGGCCCGGCCAGCGCCGGGAACGTCGAGAGGATCGCGGCGCTGCCCGCGGCGGTCTGCACCGCGACCGTGACCACGTAGTCGACCATCAGCGCCACCGCCGCCACCTGCGCCACGCGCGGGCCGAAGTTGTCCCGGGCGACCACATACGAGCCGCCCGCCCGGGTATAGACCGTCACCACCTCGCGGTAGGACAACACCACCAGCGCGATGCCAAGCAAGATCACCCCCGTCATCGGCAGCAGCAGCGTGAACGCCGCCAGCCCGAAGAACGGCAGCAGCTCGTGCAAGATCAGCTCAGAGCCGTAGTTCGCCGAGGAAATCCCGTCACACGACAGCACGCCCAGGCCCAGCGGCTTGGACAGCCGCTCAAACCGCAACCGCCCGGTGGCCAGCGGCGGGCCGAGCAGGCGCCGCTTGACCGAATACCAGGAACTCTCCGGCAGCCCAGTGCCCTCGCCGGCGCCGGGCAGGCTGGCCGCCTTGCGTAGGGCCACCGGCGCCACCTCCGACCCCGGCCACCAACCCCCGGCCTCGGCCCCTGCCTGGACACCCCGCCGACCAGCGGCGGCTTGATCACTTCCGATGCTAGGTATCCCCCGACGCGGCCTGCCGCATGGACGGCGTTAAGACTGGCAGCCAAGCCGTTAGGAATTCATCAAGATCATTAATTCCTGCTCCGCAGGGCCTACGTTCGTGGTCAGGTGAGCCGGGAAGTCTGGTCGGCGCGGTAATGCCGCAACTGCCGGACTCTCCTCCCGGGAGCGCGTGATGACCACGCAGAGCCCGCCTGCCGGCACCTCTCCCGCTCCGCGGGCCGCGGCATGGGCGGTCCCCGGGGCTGTGCCTGCCCCGCCGAGCTGGCCGTGGCGGCGCGGCGCGATGCTCCTGGCCGGCGCCGCGCAGCTGATCACCATCTCGGCGCTGCTGGGCGCTGGCCCGCTGGCGGTTACCTGGTGGTCGCTGCTGCTGGCCATCGCCCCGGCGCCGCTCGCCGCCGCGGCGGCGTTCGCTCCGGCCCGGCTGAACCTGCTGGCCGCGGTGGCCGGTGTCGTGGTGATGGTCGCGGGGATCGCGGGCGGGATCTTGCACATCGGGCTGTTCTTCGTCCCGGCCCTGGTGGTGCTGGCCGTCGGCGCGGTGAAGCTGTGGCGCGAGCAGTCCCGACCTCGTGGAGGTGCCGAAGATGCCCAGTTACCTGACCAGGGACCGCATCGCGATCCTGGCCGCGCTGGTGGCGCCGCTCGCCGTGGCGGCCATCTTGCTGCCGTTCCGCTCCAGCTGGTCCAACACGAACGTGGCCCTGCTGCTGGTGGTGGTGATCGTCGGGGTCTCGGCGATCGGGAACCGGGTCGCGGGCGCCCTGGCGGCGGTGGGGGCGGCGGTCTGGTTCGACTTCTTCTTCACCCTGCCGTACTACCGGTTCACCATCCGCAGCTCCGGCGATGTCACCACCGCGGTCCTGCTCCTGGTGACCGGACTGGCGGTGTCCCAGCTCGCTGCCCGCGCGCGGCGGCTGCAGGTCGTGGCGATCACCGACGAGGGCTACCTGGCACAGATCCACGACACCACGGCGCTGGCCCAGTCCGCCCGCTCCCCCGACGCGGTGGTCGATCACGTCCGGGAGCAGCTCACCGGCCTGCTGGACCTGGACGGAGCCCGGTTCGAGTACGGCTCCCTGCTGGGACACCCGCCGCGCCTGGAACCAGACGGCACCATCACCATGACGGGCCACTCCCGGTGGGACGTCGCGCAACGCGGGCTACCTGGCGAGGAAATCGAGCTGCGGACCTTCGGCAACGGCCAGTACTACGGCCGGTTCATGCTCAAGCCCAAGCCCGGCTCCAAGCCCACGCTGCAAGCCCGCCTGGTCGCCGTCACGCTCGCCGACCAGGCCGGACGCGCCCTCGCGGCCAGCCAGGCCGCCCGGAACTAACGATCACAGGGCTGGCGTGCCGCGCTGATCATTCGCACAACCCCAGGCGCGGGCGCAGGACTATCGGTACGGAGCTCGCCCGGATCCAGTAGCGGGCATCGACCGCGCATGCAGCAAGCGGGACAGCGCCGCGCAGATCTGGATCATCGGCACCTCGGGGTGGGCACTGAGCGGTCCGGCGATCGGAAGCATAGTCGGCAGGCGCTGGGTGCCCGCGGGCCATGCGCCACCGCCAGTGACGCCAGGTGACCAGGAGCTTGGCCCACCTGCGCGGGCAGATCAGTCAGCCCGCGATGAGGACGGCCGGTTCCGCGTCGGCCAGTGCCGTCAAGGCCGCGAGACCCGCTGGTGCGGATAGGGATACCGGAACCGTGCAAGCCGCCGGATGAGCAGGGCTTCGGCAAAGTCGGTTTGGGTCGGCTTTCCTGGAGTGACCGTATCGGTCAGGCTGTGAGGGCGTATCGATCCTGGCTGAGAGCCTGGTGGCTGCTGTTTACATGCCGAACCGCGCGCGTCGCACAGCTTCGACCGCCGCAGCAGGCCCGCTCACCTCGACATGTGCCGCGCCCTGCCGGCCGAAGAGATAGAGCAGCAACTCGCCGGGAGGTCCGGCGATGCGGGCAGCAGGTTTCCCCCGTCGTGCCCGGACGGTCTTGACGGTCCCCGCCCACTGAAGCTCAAGACCTGCGCCGCGCAATCGCCGCGCGAGGAACCAGGGCGCGCGGCTGACGTTGCGCCAAAGGGCCTCGTCCATGGCCTGCTCGTTCGTCCGGGGACCACGGCCGTTGGCTCTGCGTACGTCCTCGTGGTGGACGAAGAACTCATTGAGGCTCGCGAGCCGGCGCACCCATCCGATGCGGAAGAAGCCAGGCGGCGGTCCCGACCGGATCGTCGCAACCAGCCAGGTGAAGTCCCTCAGCGCGAGCGCTCTTCTTCGCCGCTCCGCCAGGCGGCCCCACGAACCGGGCAGGACAAGCCCCGGGCCCGCGAGGTGGTCGCGCTCGCGCAGGACCAGGTGCGCGGCCAGATCGCGGGTCGTCCACGGCGCGAGGAGAGTCGGTGCGTCGGGACCGAGTTCGTCGAACAGGTCGCTGAGCTGTGCTCGCTCGACGGCGTCAAAGAGCGGACCGGCCACATCGCCGGAGTGTAGCCAGGCCAGCAGCGGGCTGTGTGGCTCCCCTGAGGACGAGCGCATCCAAGCCCGTTAACACTTCATGATCGTCGGTATGGGCGGCCGGCCCGGCCCGCCTGGCGGGCATTCTCATATTCCATCCGGCGACAGGTCACGGTGGGTTTGTTTGTGCCTGCCGCGGTGATACAGGCGAACGGTTCAGTCCCCCCAGACACGAACTGGTCGCCTGTAGCCCTATGACCGTGGTCTCAGTTTTGGTCTCAATTCACTCCCGTCCGGCACCGTTCACCGGCGTTCACCGACGACGCATCTGAGCAGCTCACGTACGGTGGCGGACGTTAGTGAACGCCGGTGAACGCCGGGCAGCATTATTGGAAAGCGTGTTGGGGGCAACCCCTCAGGAGTTCGAATCTCCTATCCTCCGCCACGCTGACCTGCAGAAACACTGATCATCGGCGCAGGCAGCCAGGCGCTCCGGACTTCCGCCGGTCTCATTTGTGGTCTCGGTTCTGAGCGTCGAGAGGCGCCTTCGGCGGCTTTACGCTGCGCTATTCTGCCAGGTCACAGGCATGCCAGACGGTAATGAACGGAGTGTTGCACGCCGCCGAAGCGTGTTGGCGCAGTATCAGGCAGCTTGACGGTTGCTGCCGGACTGGCGGGGCGCCGAGGTGGATGTCGTCGGCTGCGGTTGCAGTGGTTCTGGAGGGCACGATCCGGGTCCTCGCCGCGGGTCTGGATCTGCCTCAACGGCCCAAAGCCTTCTCCGTGATCGGCCGGGCGTTCCGGGGCCAGAGCATGGTCATGTCACGCTGCGCGTCAGGGCCGCGGACCGCTATCCGCTCATGCGGCCGGTTCGTTCTTTCCCGGCCAGGTGCGATGCCGAGGAACTCAGGCCTGTCGGTCATTATCAGGGCGGTGTGTCGCCAGCCCCGCCGCGATTGGGGGCCACCCGGGCGGCGTACTGCTCCCGGTGATCACCACGCCCCGCCGCTGTGCGCAGCGCCACCGCCTGCGGGTGCCGGGCCACCATTTGCTGGAATGCCTCGCACATGGCGGCCGCAGGAGATGCCCAAGGGTGGTTAGGCTTCTGCGGCCGTGATTTCGGTCAGCGCCTGGCGGACACGGGCGATCCGTTCGCTGTCCCATTCGATCGCGGGGTCGGGTTCGAGGAACGCTGCTGCGATGCTCGCGGTGCCCAGGGCGGGCAGTGACCATTCTTCCGGAGCTGCGGCTCCGAACGGGGCCGCGATAGTGCGGTGGGTCGCCATGCCGGGGATGGCCAGGGCCATGATGACGATCCCCTGCATGGTGGCGTCGATCAGGGTGACCACCGTGTCCAGCGTGGCGCCAAGCTCGGGCCGGACCCGGTACCCGAGCAAGCCCGTCAGGTACTGCCAGCCGCGCACGATGCGGGCCAGGCGGGCCTCCTCGGACCGGGCGAGCGCCGCCTGGACCTGGTCGCGCAGCTCGCCATCGGCCAGGCTCATGAACGTCGCGTGCAAAGCGAAGTAGGTCCGCCATTCCGGTGACCGGCAGAAGGCCTCGAAGTCCAGGAGCGCTGCCTGGCGGAACAGCTCGCTGACCAGGCTGGCGCGCAGCTCGGGGGTCTCCAGCCAATCCAGGTGCCCGGCCACGACCCGCCGGATCAGCTCATACTCGTCGTCGAGGAGAGCCGGGGGGATGGCTTCCCTGGCCAGCTCTTTGACCAGGTCGCTGAAGAACAGGTCCTTGTAGGGCCAGCGGCGGTAGACCGCGCTGCGCGCCACGTCAGCGTCGCGGATCACGTCCTCGAAGCTGATGTGGTCCAGGCTCACGGTCAGCCCGGTGCGCTGCACCATCGCCGCGGCCGCGGCGAGCATCCGCCTCTCGGTCTCCTGATCGGAGAGCCGGCGCGCCCGCCGGCCCAGGCCCGAGGGTCCTTGCCTGTGATCTGTCATGGGACACCTGCCCCTTGCACGAAGATTCTATATGTGGGACCTTAGACTCTATGTCTCAAGTCCTGCATCTCGGATACTCGTTCCGAGCTTATCCGCCCGGGCGGCGCTCTGCGGGCCCAGTGCCCCGGCAGGCGCTGCTCACCAGGACCACGGAGGAGACCGATGAGAACCCTGATCGTCTCTGACCGCAGATTGCGGGCCATGTACGCCGGAGGCCGGGGGAACCCGGCAGCACGCCGGTTCGCGCGATTGTGGGCGTGGGTGTTCGGGCTGGGGCTGCAGCCACGGCGCTGGGTGACCCTTGAGGTTGCCGGGCGCCGGTCGGGGCGGGTTGCCCGGTTCCCGCTGGGCATGGCCGACTGGAACGGCCAGTGGTACCTGGTGTCGATGCTCGGCGAGGGCTGCAACTGGGTCCAGAATGTGCGCGCCGCGGACGGCCGGGCCGTGCTGCGCCGCCGGCATGCCGTGACCTGCCGGCTGGCCGAGGTGCCGGTAGCGGAGCGTCCGGCGATCATCAGGCGATACCTGGAGAAGGTGCCTGGTGGCCGGCCGCACATCCCGGTCAGCCCCGCCGCCCCGCTGCCCGATTTCGAGGCTGTCGCGCCGCGCTACCCGGTGTTCCGGGTCATCCCCGTGGACGGGCAGCTCCCCGGCCCGGGGCGGCGTGCCCGCAGCACGGGAACCCCGGCAGCGGCGCCGGCCACGGACGGTGTGCAATGACCAGGAACGCCCCGGTTGACGTCCCGGACCGTCATGCGCCGGGCGGGCCGCCGCGGAAACGCCACTGGTGGCGATGGATACTGGCCAGCGTCCTGGTGCTCGCCGTCCTGGTGCTGTTGGGCGGCGCGCTCGCCCTTAGGTTCTGGGCCTCGGCGGCGCCGCTGGCGCTGCCCGGCGGCCGCGCCGCCGCCCCGGCCGGACCGGTCGACGGCGCCTGGGCGGCCGCCGCGGGGTCGGTGGCGGGCTTCCGCGTCCGGGAAAGCGCCCTGGGCATGAGCGGCGACGTCACCGGCCGGACAGACGCCGTCACCGGCACCATCGTGATCTCTGGCGGGCAGGTCACCGCGGCGGTGTTCCGCATCGGCCTGACCAGTATCACCATCGCGGGCAAGACTCAGCCGCAGTTCACCCAGAGCCTCGACACCAACCAGCGCCCCAGTGCCACCATCACGCTGGCCCGCCCGGTGATACTGCCGCCCGCGTTCACCTCGGGCGCGACCATCACGGTCAGGGCCACCGGCCGCCTAACGCTGCGCAGGACCACCCGGCCGGTGACCGTTATGATCTCGGCCCGCCGGGACGGGACAGCGCTGCAGGCCGCCGGGTCGATCCCCATCACCTTCTCCCGCTGGGGCATCACCGAGCCGACGAGCTACGGCATCGTCGGCTCGCTGGCCAGTCACGGGACCGCCGAGTTCCTCCTCCTGCTGCACCGCGAAGCCGGTGCCGGGCGGGGCGCGGGACCGTGAGCTGCGCCATGACCCGCCCCTGGGTCATCAGCAGCGGCCGCGGCCAGCCGGATGCAGCCGAAGCCCGGCAAGACCCACAACAACGCATGGCTCCCAAGAGCCGCCATGCGCACTGACCGAGCCAGAGGAGGCCTCGAAATGCCCACGATAAAACAAGCCACGGCGCAGTTCCTCGCAGGTAAGCGGGTCGCCGTCACCGGAGTGTCGAGGACGCCGCAGGGCCACGGCAGCAACGTGGTGTACCAGCGCCTGCGGCAGCGCGGCATCACCGTGATCGAGGGCGGGTGCCCGTGCATGTTCGGCCCCACCGCCGACCCCGGTCACAGGGCAATGCGCTTGGTATACACCCTCACCGGCAACGTGCCACGGCACGTGTAACCCAGGGAATGGCGGCCGCGAGCGCGGCCACCACCGGAAGGAGACACCGTGACCCGCCACGACTCGATGACCCGCCACGACGCGCACGAGGCACCCAGCCCGGCCGTACGGAGGGTGAACGGCCTGCGGGCCAGCGCGTTTGGTGCCGTGACTATGCTGCTCGCCGAATACTGCCTGGGAGTTTGGGTGAACCTCCACGCCCAGCTGCCAGCCTCAGACCACGGGACCGGGCTTCTCACCGCATTCGGCCGCGCGCTAGCTGATGGCCCGGTCACGCTGGCCCTCCACGCGCTACTAGGCACCCTGCTCCTGATCACCGCGATCGGGGTCATCCTCCACGCTGCCAGGGCCCGCAACACCGCCAGCACCGTGATCGCGGTTATCGCCTTCCTCGCGGTCGCCGGTGCGTGGGTTTCCGGCGCCAGGTTCGTCGGCAGCCAAAGCAGCAGCGCCTCGTTTGGCATGGCCGCGGCCACCGCCATCGCCGTCCTGGGCTATGTGACCATACTGTTCCTCCCCGCCAGGCGCGCCGAATGAGCCAGCCACACGGGCACGCAGATGCCCCTTACCTCGACCCCGGGCATTCTGCTGACGAGCGAACGGCTGATCTGCTCGGCCGGATGACCGTCGAGGAGAAGGCCGGGCTCATCTTCCACCCGATGGCACTGGTGTCGCCCGGTGGTGAGTTGACCGGCACGTTCGGCCCTCTCGCAATTCCTGCAACCGAGGACGCGGTGGTCTCGAGGCGGGTGAACCACCTCTACATCGTGGGCAGCTCGGATCCCTCCGATATTGCCCGCTGGCACAACCGCGTGCAGGAGGTCGCAGAATCGACACGTCTGCGGATCCCGGTCACGATTTCGACCGACCCCCGCCATGCCTTCACCCGGATCCTCGGCACCGGGGCGGTCACCGAAGGGTTT
>Ga0306922_10007634_pt1 | contig 10449 bp, 9 predicted proteins | sample sta12Cox44000082_FD_203758 | JGI IMG/M metagenome (GOLD analysis project Ga0306922, IMG submission 203758) | Lab enrichment of tropical soil microbial communities from Luquillo Experimental Forest, Puerto Rico - statoxic.12C.oxic.44.000.082 (v2)... | ecosystem: Environmental > Terrestrial > Soil...
CCCTGGCGCCCAGAGCGTAGATCCGCCCAGCGTCGAAGGTCGGAGTGCCCCGCGGACCGGCGCCGGAAACGGTCTCGATGAAACGGGTGTCGTCCAGATGGACCCAGCACTCCGCGCCGGTCGCCGCATCGTAGCAAACGACAGCTTCCTGTTGCCCGCGCTGCTCCTGCGTGTAGAGTCGTCCCGCGACCACGGCGAAGGAGGACCAGCCGGGACCGATGCGCTGACGCCAGATTTGGCGCGGCGGCTTCGTAGTCCAGTCCGCCGGAATGCGAACGCCAAAAAGGCGGCTGTCTCGCGACGGGCCGCGGAAACCGGGCCAATCTCCGGATTGCAGCGCCACGGCTCCGGTTGTCGGGACGGAGCCGGCCGGCTTGCGGGCGGCGGCTTCGGCGAGGAATTGCTCCTCGGCCGAGGCCTGCCAGCGTGGCCTCAAGTCCACCGCGAAGCTGCCGTTAATGCCTTCGATGCGAAAAAGTGTGATCCACCCGAACGCCAGCCCGAAGGCGGCAAGGAGTCCTGCCCGGCGGACCGACCAGGCGAGATTGCGGCTGATCAGCAGCCACAACACCCAAGCCGTGGTTGCCGCCGGCAGGCCATAAATGATGATGCCGAAGCCCTTGAGCGTCGAGTGAGTCGGGAAGACACTGCCGATGCCGATGACGATGAAAGCCGCCAGGATCAGCAAGCGTTGCTTCCAGGGTACACGGCTGGCAAAGAGCCACCAAAGGAGGATGGCTCCGGCGGCGATCATCGCGCCAAAGAACAGAAATTGAAATTGCTCATAGGTGCCCGGCATCAGCACACCCGGAAGCCTCGTGACGGGCCACTGGAGAGCGACAATGAGGACTGCCGGCCAGAGACGCACGCGGACATCGCATTCGGGAGGTCCTTTGGGGTCAAAAGGAGTGGTGTCGCCCATGTATCGCGCTCCTGTGCGGTTGAGATCGAGATATTACATAATGCTTCATGGACGGTGATCATTGTACTGCGCCGTCCCTTCCCACGCACCGGCGAACCGGCTACCTTCAAAACAGGTTCAATGTGTGCCCAGACCCTCCAAGTGGGTGCTGTTGCGTGTCGACAGGCTGAGCCGCGGGGATCGAACTCTGAGTTTGGTGGCATTTGTCACCGTGACGTTACCTACAAAAACGACCAACCAGCAAGTTGCCCCCGAGCACAAGGCCCTTTATTACGCCGGGATGGCCTTGGGCCAGGGGTCGAGACCAGCTGGCCGTAAAAGCAGTTTGTTCCTCTTCATATAATGGGGCCGCACGTTAATCGAGGTCGAGCTGCTTGCGTGCTTCTTGCCACGGGATGCCCTGCTCCAGGCGGCGCTCTCGAATCATGCGCCAGAACTCGGGCGAGTTGGCGTAGGCCGCCGACAGGCGGTCCTGGTCGTCCTCAACCGAGCGCAGGACAACCCACGGCTTGCCCTGGTGCGTCAAGACTACGTCACCCTTTGCCGTTTCCGCCAGATACTGGTCCGGATGGGCCCGGAATTCTTCAACGCTGATGGTGGTCATAGAACCTCCTCGGTCGTCGCGTGGGGCGGTTTCTCGCGGACGGCTCGGACATGAACCGTCTGGCTTGTTTCTTCGACGTCATAAAACACGCGGAAGTCGCCGACCCGCAATTCCCATAAAGGGGGCTCGAAGGCAAATGTCGCCTGCGTGACCGTCAGGATCTTGCGGTTGCCCGTAACCACGGTAGGCTGGTGCGGTAGTTGCTCGTCGATTGCCTGAGCGATTTGTCACCGATAGAAGACCTTGATCCCTTTGAGCTCCTCGAGGGCCGACGGCATAATTTGCACAGCGAAGGCCATCCCCGCCTCCTCCCGCTCAACCTAAAGAACTATTCTAATCATCCGATTGAAGGACAACCAGTCAAATGGTTAGATGCCAGGCGCGCAGGAGTTCTTATCCCAAGCGGGTTGCACGAAACAGGAATTGAGGAACCTTCCAGCTCGGCGACGGTGCATAGACGTGCATGTAGCGCGCAGTTCCGGTTCGCGCATGCCCTGCGGCAGATACTCCTCGATTGTGGGGCGCTGGCCGCGCTGCCAGGCGTTCTCGAAGGTCTGTAGTTGTTCGCGACGAGCAAAAGCGGTGGTTGAACTGGAGGCGGTGACCTGGGTCGCTGATGTCACTAGAATGATCGGGACCTCTCTAATCAGCGCTGAGAATCCGCCGTATGAATGGGCATGCGAAAAAGCTGCAGAACGCGCCACTTGTCGGGAAGGGCTTCTGCTCGGACGTGTATGGCTGGGGTGAAGGTCGCGTTTTGAAGCTCTTCCACGGCTTGCATTCCGCAGGCCAGGCACAGCGCGAATATGCAGCTACGCGGGCTGTCCATGCCGCCGGACTGCCAGCGCCTGCCCCATTTGAGGTAATCGAGATTGAAGGACGAAGCGGGATCGTCTCCGAGCGGGTCGATGGGGTATCGCTGCTCGGATACAGCCAGGCAAAGCCGTGGTCGCTGTTCGGCGCGATCCAGCTGATGGCCGAGCTGCATGCCCGGATTCACCGCCTCAAGGCCCCGAGCGAACTTCCCTCACTGCGCGATCGACTCGCCGCCAGGATCGAGGAGGCCAGCGATCTAACGGAAACCGACAAGCAGAACGCCAACCGACGGTTGGCTGAGCTGCCAGACGGCAAAGCGCTCTGCCACGGCGATTTCCACCCGGGGAATGTCTTGATTACGCCGGCGGGCCCGGTGGCGATTGACTGGAGTTCGGCGAGCTGCGGCGACCCCTTCGGCGATGTCGCGTGCACGTCCCGGCTGATGCGGACGGCCCGGCTGCCGCGGTGGTCCCCCGGCTACATGCACCTTATCTTGCGGTGCTTGCGGTCTGTAATGCACCGCTCCTATTTAAGGCGATACCTTCAACAGCACAAGGGGACATGGCAGCAAATCAAGGCGTGGGAATTGCCGGTCGCCGCGGCGGCGAGATCCTGGCGAGTGCCTGCGGTGCCGGCGTGAAAAGGAGGCCTTTGCTTGGTAGCTTGGTGGGAGTAGGTGATGGAAGTTGGCGTGTTGACGGGTCGGTGCGTGCAGTAGGTCAGTTGCGACGGGATTTTGGGAATACTGTCATCAAGAACGGGATGGGTAGATCATCAATTCGACCGAATTATGATAGTTCGGGGGCTCAGACCGGGGGTCATCATGCAATTCACGCGACGTGGCGGTTGGCGGCTGTGGCTCGTAGTCGCCGGGGTTGGATTCAGCGCATTGGCGGAGCCACACTCCGTGCCGGCCGAAGAGCCAAAGGAGCGGGCCAGCTTCGGCGGGCATAACGCGGTCGTGTCTTCGGTTGCCATCACGGCGGATGGCAAGACGCTGGCATCGGGAAGCTACGACACGACCATCAAGCTCTGGGATCTGGCTACCGGCAAAGAGACTACCCCTCTGCGCGGACACACGGCCGGGGTGTACTCCATTGCGTTCGCACCGGATGGCAAGACGCTGGCCTCGGGGAGCCATGACGACACAGCGCGGCTCTGGGACGTGGCGAGCGGCAAGGAGATTGCCATCCTCAAACATGCCTACCACGTCAAGCGCGTAGTCTTCACACCGGACGGCAAGACGCTGATTACGGCCGGCGAAGGCCCGATCAAACTCTGGGACGTGGCCACGGCCGCGGAACGAGCCATCCTCGACCTCGTCATGCAGAAGGCGAACGCGAATCTGGTCCTGTCGATGGCCGTGACCCCGGACGGCAAGGTGCTGTGTACGGGGCACGGAGACGGGAACCTCAAGCTCTGGGACCTGACCACTCGTAAGGAAGTGACCAGCATCCGGACGAACGACAAGCCGAGCGAGCGCCACGTTCCGTCGGTAGCGATCACGGCCGACGGCAAGACCCTGGCCTGCGGGATCGGCTGCGGGGCGGTGAAATTCTGGGACGTGACCACGTGGCAAGAACAGCACAGCATCGATGCGCACCGCGCGCGAGTCTGGGGATTGGCAATTTCGCCGGACGGCAAGATGCTCGCCTCAGGGGCCTGGGACGGCGCGATAAAGTTCTGGGATCTGTCCACGGGCAAGGAGCGGGCCAGCTTCCGGGCGCACGACAACCGTATTTATGCGCTCGCCTTCACTCCAGACGGCAAGACATTGGTTTCAGGGGGTGGCATCCAGTTCAAACGCGGTGAAGTGAAGCTCTGGGACGTTGTTGCTATTCTCAAATTGAGCGGGGACAAGTCCGCACAAGCCGGCGATGAGGCTGCCAAGCTGCTTCAGGGAAAGTGGCGGGTGATGTCCGCCAAGCAGAACGGCGCGCCCTTCCCGAAGGACTGGATCGAAAAAATGTTCGTCGTCTTCGAGAAAGACGAGATCCGTGTCTATCTCGAAGGTACGAAGTCGGAACAGGGAGCGACGTTCACTGTCGATGCCAAGCAGAACCCAAAGCACATCGATTTCACCAAGGAGACTCGAGATCGGGAGTGGGCGGACAAACTCCCCTGGAAGCTGTTTCGCAGGTACAAGTGGACGGACGGCGAACCGGTTCCCGCCGAGGGCAAGGCCGAGGGTATCTATAAATTGGAAGGCGACTCCTTGACCTTGTGCTGGCGCACGACCGAGGGTAAGGAGATACTCGGTGACAAGGTCTCGAAGGAACTCAAGGTGCGGCCGAGCGTATTTCAGTCGCAGCTCTACTACCACCAGTTCTTGTTCGTCCTCGAACGGGTCAAGTGCGAAAAGTGATGCTAACAACTAAAGCAGTGGCTGCCGGAACTGGAACAGCCGCTGGCTCAGTTGTCTGTACTGGAAAAGGGCGGACAAATGCTGATAGTTCGAGCGTGCGAGGACTGGCCGAGTGTCGTCTAATTATATGGAGCGCGAGTGACCAACACTTGCGGCGGGAATTCGGGGATACTGACAATCAAAAACGGGATGTGTGGATCGTCAAATAGCAGGCTTCCACTCGTGGTTACAAGCGCCGGCTTCGCAATCCGGGTGCTTGTGGATCGTTCGCCAAGGGAATAGAATTAGGTCGATTTCGTGCTGTGTTTGTAGCGCCATATACGGACGGAAATCGACCGAATTGTTATAGTTCGCCCGCTTTTTCGCTAATGCTTCATTGTTGACCGGACCATCACTTGGTGCTAATGCTGACTGGCAACACGATAATCGCAGAAGTCGCGTGGCGTTCCTGTGTCAAAGTGAATTCGGTGCGCGAACTTGACGAAGTTCTTGATCGCATCGCCAGAGAGGTTTCGCCCGAACTGCCGCAGGCCGTCAATATCACGAGGCGCAACGGCGACTGCCTTACAATAGTGCTTGGCGCGAAGGAAGGTAGCATTCTTAGCTTTATCGCGGCGTCGAACGACCCTCCGTATTTCGTAAGTCTTGGCGATCCGACCGCCAAAGGGGTGTTCACGTTTTTCGTAGAATTGGATCATCATTCGGAGGCGTTGGCACGAAACGTGGTCTCTGAAAATGATGCCAGAGAAGCGGTGCGCGAGTTCATTCTTCAGTCGACGGGCCTACCCAGGAACGTAACTTGGACCGAGGTCTGAGGGTACGCTGGCGAACAAGGCCTTGCACTTGACCGGGCCGGCATCCTGGTTTTTCGAGAGACCGCGTCCTTGCAGACGGCCCTGCAAGTGAAGGCAGTCGTTAGGCGCTTTGTTTGGGAGTTTGAGGAACACCATGTCCCAAACGGATCTCTTTGCCAGGCTCGGTGCCCCACTTGCGAACTCCCGATGGTCGTGGGGCTCAGTTCGTTCGGATGGAACAATCTTCTTGCGCGTTTGGCAAGACAGAACCCGAAAACATGACGGTTCACTATACGTGCAAGTTACGCATCGCGAGAAATTCCTAAATGACCCGGACAATCTCGGATATCAAGAGAGACTGAAGCACGTTGAACTCATCAAACAGGGTGCCCCGTGCTACATGATCATGTGCGAGGCTGTTGACGTAGACGCAGTGCCGCGGAGGGTGAAGGATTTCGACGTGGATCATGTGTTCCCGGGTGGGAAAGTTGTGGAGTTGAACAGTGATTGGTGGGTGGAACTGCGTCCGCGGGTGCCGGTTCGCCATGTTTTCTTATAGTCTGAGAGTGTCTTGGCCGAACGAGGAGTTGCAGCCGACCGGGGCCGCCATAGCGCCTAATCCGGGTCTAACACCATTGCCAGACATTTCCAGCCATATGATGCAGCCCGAACGGCGACATACCGAGTTCCTGGTTAACATCAGCCATCGGTAGCATGTCAGCTCGATAAGTGGCCGACCGGCGATGTTGGCCATAGCGCATCCGGTCGTGTGACGCTGGCCCATCGCCCCACGGGAACATCTGATAATGCGGCCCTCGAGCGGCATATTCCCATTGCGCCTCGGTAGGAAGAAAACTATCGGGATGCACACTGGATTCAGCGTATCGTTCTTGTTGCAAGCTTCAGCTGATCCGGTGATTCTAGATTATTCAAAAAAAGAGAGATTTAGTGGTGGAAACCGGCTATTCAGTCGGTTAAGCTAGGGACCGGCGTTCGGACTTGCCAGGATTTGGTTATTTGCGGAGATGGCACCATGGTTCTTCGTGGATGGCACCGACGGGCGAAACTGTCAATCCCGAGAAGCGCGTCAGGTCGCATCGAACTTGTTTGTCCCGGAAGCTGCAAAAAATGAGAAGGAATTTAGTTCGGAGGATGACAGAAAAATTGAGAAAAGTGTCAGCGGGATGCACAGGCGGCCAATGGAGATTGGCCGGCCGTCTGTGCCTTTGATTGTCGCCGATGGAATTTGAATGTTAGCGACGTGTCATCGAAAAATCCGTTTCATGATGAGGAAGTCAGTTCACCGAGGGGTGACAGCAAGGTCGAATGAAATAGAAAAAAATCCCTAATTTTGCCGGGTCAAATGGGACTGAGTGATGCCTTGTGTAGGAGCGTGACATGGCAAATGACGACTGACGACTACATGGCGATTGGTCATGAAGGGTGCAGGGGCTGTCCTCTCGCGGAGCGAGAGGGCTACAAGGACCAAATTGAGGAGATTCCGTATTGGGAGAAGTGATTCTGAGGTACACAGCACCGAGTACGCAGGCGATCGATCAGGCGCCCCGTTGGAGGGGAGCCGGGGCGCGGGGTTGGACATGGTGGGTGTTAGAGGGAGCAAAAAAATTAGGTTCAGGAGGTTGAGAATATGTCGCAGCGGGGCGGTGGTTTTTCTGAAGTCATAAGTGGCGAGCTCGTTGAGGTTTCGGGAATACGTCGCAAAGGAGGTCGATACGTCCATGGTTTGCAATTACGTCCACGGGGGCCGGGGGGGTGGTGGACGAAACGTATTTTTCAGACGGGGTTGTAACTCTCTTGCCTACCTCTCGCGGAGCGAGATGGCTACGTTTTTCAGAAAGAGATTGTAACATGATGACGCGGCGACAGCTATTGAGGGCAGGGCTGGTGGCGGCGGGCGGGCTTGCGGCGGGAAGATTCCTTGGACGCTGGTGGGAGGGGCCGGCCCTGGCCAGGGGAAACGGCGGACTACCGTGGAAGGAGGCGCAACAGATCGTGGCGGACACGGTGGTACCGAGCTTCCCGGATGTCATCTTCGATGCGACCGATCCGGTATACGGGGCGGTTGGAGACGGCACGACGGACAACACCGATGCTTTTCGAGCCGCCATCGAGGATTGCAGCGGGCAGGGCGGCGGACATGTCGTGGTGCCTGCGGGCGTTTATTCGACGGGCGCCATCCATCTACTCGATAATGTTGATTTCCATCTCGAGCAAGGGGCCGTTCTCGCGTTCAACGGCAACGCCGACAACTTTCCGCTGGTGCTGACGCGTTACGAAGGCATCGAGTGCATGAACCACTCGCCAATGATTTATGCCTATGGGCAGACCAACATCGCGATGACCGGCAACGGCATCCTGGACGCTTCCGGGACGCGATCCTGGAATGTCGGTTCCGACCGCGCGGGCATCCTGGAACCGCTCGTGGCGCGCGGGGTGCCACCCGAGGAGCGGATCGTCCCCAAATACGGCCATCTGCGTTCGACCTTTGTCGAGCCCTATAACTGCAGCAACGTGCTGATCCAGGGGATCACGCTGAGGGAATCGCAGTTCTGGCAGCTCCATCCGACGCTTTGCAACGGCGTGACCGTCGACTGCGTCACTACCGGCGGCACGTTCAACCCGAACGGCGATGGCTGCAATCCGGAGTCATGCGATCACGTCGTGATCCGGGACAGCACAATCGGTGCCAACGACGACTGCATTGCGATCAAGTCGGGCCGCGATGACGACGGCCGCCGGGTCGATACACCTTCGCAGAACATCGTCATCTTCAACTGCAGGTTCCAGGGACCTATCGGCGGCGTGACTTGCGGCAGCGAGATGACCGGGGGGATTCGCAACGTCTACGCGTACAATATCGAGACCTTGGGCAGCAGCATCCTGTGGATGCTCTTCGTGAAATCCAATACCCGGCGCGGCGGCTATGCCCGGAACCTTAACCTCGACACAATCCGGGGGGACAACCTGCGTGGCCCGTGGGGCTTCGCGCAAATGGATTACGCAGGCCAGACCGGCGACTACCTGCCGATCTTTGAGGACTGGTATATCAGCAACTCGACCGGCGATCGCGATCCGCGCGTCTTCCAGTTCCGGGGACTGCCGAAGGATTCGATCAGAGGTTTTAACGTAAGCCAAAGCGCCTTCACGAACATTGCCGATCCCATCGACCAGTATGACTACGTCGAGGATATCAACTTCGATAACGTGACGATCAACGGCAAACAAGTGTGGCGGTGAAAAAGGGAGACATACGATGAAGAAGACAGACAAAGGAAGGCGAATCACCCGCCGGGGGATGCTGAGAACCGGAGCGGGCCTGGCTGTGGGGAGCGTGTTGGGTTCGGCCAAAGCAGCGGAAGGGGATGCACCGGTGAAGAAAACCGACGTTTACGAAGCCATTGGAGTCAAACACATCATCAATGCCACCGGGACGGTCACCACGCTGGGCGGATCGTTGATGCCGCCGGAAGTGACGGCAGCCTGGGTGGAAGCGTCAAAACATTTTGTGGATCTCTTTGAGCTGCAGAATAAAGTGGGAGACCGGATAGCCAAGCTCATCGGCGTGGAGGCAGCGCTCGTGACGACGGGAGCCGCCGGCGCACTCTTGCTTGGTACGGCAGCCGCCGTCACCGGGCAGGACCGCAATCTTCTCAAACGGCTTCCCGACACCGGAGGCATGAAAAACGAGGTGATCCTTCAGAAAACCCACCACACGTGTTACGACAACCAGTTAACGAACGTCGGCGTGAAACTGGTCGATGTGGAAACGGTCGCCGAATTGCAACGGGCCGTAAACGAACGCACCGCGCTCATGTTCTTCATGAACCTGGCGGATGCCGATGGCAAAATCCAACGGGCGGAGTGGATCAATCTTGCGCGGCGGCACAAGATACCGACCTTGCTTGATGCAGCGGCCGATGTGCCACCCCTGCAGCATCTCGGGGAATACAACAAAATGGGGTTCGACCTGGTGGCGTTCAGTGGCGGCAAAGCGCTGCGCGGCCCGAACGACACCGGATTGCTATTCGGCCGCCGGGACCTCATCGAAGCCGCCAAGCTGAACAATAATCCCTATTGCGGAACCATCGGCCGGATGATGAAGGTCAGCAAGGAAGACATGATCGCCCTGCTGGCAGCGGTGGAACGGTACATGCACATCGATCATCAAGCCGAATGGCGTGAATGGGAACGGCGGATTGCGGTCCTGGAAAATGCGCTGAAAGACATCCCGACACTGCAAGCCGAGCAGATTGTGCCGCCCATTGCCAATAGCGTGCCGCATTTAATTATTTCCTGGGATGAAAAGCGTATCAAAATCACCCGCGAGCAACTTACGGCGAGTTTGGCCAAAAGCGATCCGCCGATTCAGATCGGCCGCGTGCGCGGCACCGGCGATAAGGGAGTTCTCCTCTCGGTCTTCATGCTTCAGGATGGCGAAGATACTATTGTCGCGAAACGGCTGCGGGAAATATTGCAGAAGGCGTCCGGGTGAAGTGCTCTCGGCGCTCCTTCTCTTTCTGTCTTTTGAATCTCTTAAAGCAACGGCCCAAATAGCCGCGCCGTATTTTCCGCCAAGCGATAGTGTACCGGCCGGCTATTGAACGCTCCCAGCGAAACGACGTTCGACCGGTCGATGTAGCTGTTTTGCAGGTCGCGCAGCCGGGCGGTGAAATCACGATCGTAAATAAGCAACGAGATTTCGAAATTGAGTCGCAAGCTGCGCTGGTCGAGATTCAAGGAGCCGAACAGGCTGAATTCACGATCGACCGTGATGGATTTGGTGTGCAGCAGGCCGTCCCGGAACGCGACGACGCGGCATCCGGCGGCGAGGAGATCGGCCCCATAAGCCCGGCTGGCAAAGCGAACCAGTATGGAATCGATTCTTTCCGGAACCACGATGGTGACCGCGACGCCGCGTTTGGCCGTC